>OOCU01000091.1_pt1 | contig 116406 bp, 129 predicted proteins | sample 1671781 | NCBI WGS metagenome assembly OOCU01 (sample SAMN06348192, study PRJEB24527) | human gut metagenome | reverse complement strand
CCCAGCCGGTCCCGCACCCACTGGTCGGATGCGCTGCCGGCCACGCCGTCGGTGACCAGAAGGACACAGTCTCCGGCCTCCAACTGGAGGCGGGTCACGTCGGGGGAGACCCCCTCCCCGGCGGTGAGGCCGGCGGGGAGGGCCGTGCCGGTGATGCGGCTGACGGAGTAGCCCTTTTTCACATAGGTGGGGGCGGCGCCGTACTTGTACACCCCGGCCTCGCCAGTGAACAGATCCACCCGCAGCAGGTCGATGGTGGTGAAGCCGCCGGCGGCCTCGTCGTTGCGCAGGGCCAGGGCGGAGTTGAGGGTGCGCAGGGCGTTCTCCGGCCGGACGCCCGCCCGGAGAAACTGCTCCAGCAGGCGGACGGCCAGGGCGCTCTCCTGCTCGGCCAGGGAGCCGGAGCCCATGCCGTCGCACAGGAGCACATAGAGGGAGCCGTCGTCGTGCTTGAACCAGGCCCCTGTGTCGCCGGATACGGTCTGGCCGTCCTTCTTTTTGGCGGCCACCCCGGCCACGGCCATCAACGGCTCGCTCTGTACCAGCACCAGCCGGTCCCGGCGGCCCTCCTCCACGGCCCGGAGGGGGAAGTTCACCAGCTTGGAAAGCTTGGCTGTCCCCTCCTCGGTGCGGAGGGGGGCCAGCCCCGCCCCCTCCAGCTCCAGGCGGAGGTGCCCGGCCTGGTCGTAATAGGCGGCCAGGCGGCAATCAATGCCTTGGGCGGTCAGGTATTGCCGCAGGCGCTTTTCCCGCACCGGGTCGGGCACCAGCTCCGCCCCCAGCTCGGCAGCCGCCGTGTTCAGCACCCCGGCCAGCTCGGCATATTGGCGGCACACCGCCGAGCGGTTCTCACTGAGGCGGCTCTGGAACTGCCGCCGGCACAGCAGGGCGGCCAGCTCCTCGTTGGCGGCGGAGAGAAACTCCGGGAACTTCATGCAGCGGTTGGAGAAGTAGGCGGGGAAGTCTCCGCTCTCCCCCCGGCCCCGCTCCAGCATGGCGGGGAGGGCGTCGTTGAGGGCGTTGAAGGTGGAGACGTAGTCCCGCTGCCAGCAGGCGGTTTGCAGGGGGCAGCGCTTGCAGATCCGCCCGGCCGCCCGATCGAAGACGGATGCGGCGTCGTTGTCATTGGGTGCGGCGGGGTGGAAGGCCGACCGCATGGACTCGTACAGGCTCTTGAAGGCGGCTGCCGTGGCCTCCATCCGGGCGCGGACATAGGCGCGGGCCCGCTCCTGGGTGTCGTGCCGGGGCTCCCGGGCCACCAGCGCCCCCACCTGGCGCAGGGCGCGCTCGGGGAGGACCAGAAAGACCACCGAGGCGATAAAGACCTCGTAGAGCAGGGAGAGGTGAAGGCCCTCCGACCAGGTCCACAGCACCGCCAGGGCATTGGAGAGCACATAGGCCAGGGCGGCGGCCAGACGGCCCTGCCGGTGGAACACCCCGCACATCACCCCGGAGAGGGCGAAGGCCATGGAGTAGAAGGGCATACCTCCCGCCGCCAGATCCATCCCAAGGCCGCAGGCCACCCCCACCGTGGCCCCCACGCCGATGCCGCCCTTGTAGGCGGTGGCCATCACCGCCGCCGCGGCGGCGCAGCGGCCCACCGACAGGTCGCCCAGCAGGGTGATCTTGGACAGGGTGAGCAGCAGGGTGCCCGCCAGAATGAGCAGGCTCACCGTCTGCCGGGGGGTGAGGCCCTCCTCCTCCCGCTTTTCCGTCCAGGGGGTGAAGGCGATGCGGTAGAAGTAGGCCGACGCCCCGCACAGGAGCAGCTCGGTGCCGAAGAAGATCAGGCCCTCTGGCGACCAGCCCCGGTCAGATAAGTACACAAAGCCCGTGATGCCGTCCATCCCCGCCGCCGCCAGGGGCATGAACCAGCTCTTGCGGTAAGCCTTCACGTCGAAGAAGGCAAAGGCCAGGGAGAAGGCCAGGATGCAGCCGGCCACGTACCGCAGCCCCTCGGCGAAGCCCTGGAAGGAGAGATAGCCGAAGCAGGCCCCCAGCAGGGCGCAGAAGCCGTCCAGCCCCGAGCCGGAGGCCGCCACCAGCCCCAGCCCGAAGGGGGCGTATCCGCCGAAAATCTCCGCCCCGGAGAGCATGGCCCCCAGCAGGAAGCGGATGACGCACTCGGCCGCCCGCACCAGGGCGGGGGCGCGCAGAATGACCTTGCCGGTCTCCCGGGCCTCCTCCCGGACACGGGCCGCCTTTGTCTTGAGTTTCTCTTTTGTCGCCATGGTTCCGTCTCCTTTTCCAAATCAGGCTTGTCCGCCCTCGTTGAGTGACAGTATAACCCAGTATTTGGAAAAATGTGGTCGGAACGCGGCGCGCCGGGAAAAAGGAGGGGAAGGGATGAAACCGAAGGGGCGGTTTCTCAGCGTGTCAAAAAAGTGGCCACGGCCACTTTTTTGAGAGGGATGTGCGCAAGATGGACCTCGATTCCTCAGGGAAAAGTCGGCCCATCTTGCGCGAGCGGTGTCATTTCCGAGGCGCATGTCCCCGGAAATGACGGATTTTCATTTGATTCCTGCGGCTGCGGCCGCAGGAACTCTGCGAGGCTTTCCTCCGGGAAAGGTTCTTTGACAGTCTGTGAAACCGCGGGGGCGGTTTCTGTGTTAAGATCAGTGAGAGCGCGCTCGAAACCGGAGCAGGGAGGTGGTATGGTTGGAGGAGCGGGAGCTGCTGCGCCGCCTGCGGCGGGGGGACCCCTCCGCCCTGGAGGAGCTGATGGACCGGGACATGGGCTTTGCCTGCGGCCTGGCGGGCTCTGTTCTGCGGGGCCGCCCCAGGGACGCGGAGGAGGTGGTGTCCGACGCCTTCCTGGCCCTGTGGGAGCACGCCGGGCAGGTGGAACCGGGCAAGCTCCGCCCCTGGCTGGGCCGGGTGGTGCGCAACAAGGCCCTCAACCGCCTGCGGGCGCTGGGCGGTGAGCTGCCTCTGGAGGAGGACTGGCTGGCGCTGGAGCCCGACCGGCGGCCCGGCCCGGCGGAGGCCGTGGAGCAGGCCGAGCGGGCGGAGCTGATCCGGGCGCTGCTGAACGGACTTCCGCCCCAGGATCGGGCCATCTTCCTGCGCCATTACTACTACGGCCAGACCGCCGCCGACATCGGAGCGGCCCTGGCCATGCCGCCGTCCACGGTGAAGGTGCGCCTGCACCGGGGGCGGAGGAAGCTGAAGGAGCTGCTGATGGAAAGGGGGTATTCCTGTGCCTGTGCGGATGACTGACCTGCTGGACGGCTGGGAGGACGGCTCGGTGGAGCTGCCGCCGCCCGCCGGGATGTCCCCGGAGCGGATCAAGGAGAGAACGATGGAACAAATCAGACAAACCAAGCGGCCCCGCCGGCGCATGGGCGTCCGGCTGCTGGCCTGCGCCGCCCTGGCGGCGGTGTTCACCGTATCGGCCATGGCGGCCTATCACCTCTGGGGGCCGGGAGAGCTGTTCGACCCCTTCTTCACCCTGGAGAGCGCCCCGCTGGACGACGGGCAGAAGGAGCTGCTGGATCAGATCGGCGCCACCAACCTGCCCCCCGTCACCAGCAACGGCGTCACCCTCACCCCTCTGGCCGCCATTGCCGACGAGCACACCCTCTACCTCCGCCTGCGGCTGGAGGCCCCGGAGGGCACCGTCCTGCCCGACATGGGGGAGCAGGAGGATCACATCGCCCACGGTGTGGGGCTGGTCGACGCGGACACCGGGGAGCGGCTCAACTGGGGCATGCAGAAGGCCCGGTTCCTCCCGGACGACACCCCGGGGGACAACTCCCTGGAGCTGGTGTTCATGCTTCTGGGCGGGCCAAACGGGGCCAACTGGGTGGACGGCACCTCGAAGACATTGACCATCACCGACCTGATTCTCTGCCCCCGGGAGCCGGAGGATGCCGAGAAGACGTATCTGGAGGGGGAGTGGAGCTTCTCCCTGGACTCCTTCTACCAGGGAAAGGAGGTAGAGATCAACACCATAGGGGCCGTCCGATGGGATGAGGAGACGGAGCGGATGGTCACCCTGGAGGGACTGACGCGCTCCCCCCTGGCGGCCTCCTATACCATCTCCTACCCGGTGGAGGAAAGCTGGGAGTTTGTCGATCTCCAACTGGAACTGGTCTACAAGGACGGGTCCTCCGTGACGATTGACGGCGGCGGTGGGAAGGGCAGTCACGGCCCCGACGGACAGGGCGGAACCGACTATTTTACCGGCGTCCGCAATTTTGACGCGCCCCTGGATTTGCGTGAGCTGGATCACCTCCAGTACGGCGGCTGCCGTCTGGAGATTCTCGGCGAACCCAGAGCGGTGGTGGAAGCGGACACCGCCGGGGCGGTGTGGTACGATGAGACGCACCAGAACACACTGGTGCTGGAAAAGCTGTCCTTCTCCTCCCTCAGCCTCACCTACCGCATGCACTATGACACCCCGGAGAGCGCCACCCTGGCCGACACCGGGATCCGCCTGGTGCTGGCCGACGGGACGGAAATCCCTGTGGATGGCGGCAGCGGCACGGCGGGCGGGACCTTTATGGAGGGCACCACCTACTTTGACGCGCCCGTCCCCCTGGAACGGGTGGATCACGTTCTGTTTGGCGATATCCGGGTTGAGCTGGAATAAGTATGGAAAAAAGTGCCCCCCTGCACCGCAGAGGGGCACTTTTTTGCAAAAAATGGGCAGGAGGATGGACAAGGGTAAAGAAAAGTGATACGATGAGTTTGGAAAACGAAATAGACAGGAGGCTGTACCCATGAAACGGAGACTTGCCCTGTCCCTGGCGGCCCTTTTGCTGTTGGGCTGCCTTACCCCGGCGCTGGCGGCGGAGGGGGACGCCGAACTCAGCCTGTACCAGCAGTATGGCCCCTGGGGCGAGTGGCCCCAGGAGCAGAAGGACGCGGCGGAGGAGACCTGGACGGACGGCCAGTGGGACAACTACTGGACGGAGTACGACGCCCAGATGTGGGCGGCGCTGAACCGGTACAACGAGGACTACGATCGGTGGAGCTATGCCCGTTTCGGGGACCCCTGGGACGAGTACCTCCGGGTGGAGAAGGAGGAAATGGGAATGCCCTACCCCGACGGCATCAATGTGAGCCTGAACGGGGCGTATCTGGACTTCGGCGGCACGGCCCCCCTGGCCGCGTCGGGGTGCACCATGGTGCCCTTCCGGGCCTTTCTGGAGGGGCTGGGGGCGGAGGTTGCCTTTGACGGGAGCCGCATCGCGGCGGCGCTGGAGAACGGCGACAGCCTGGAGCTGGTCCTGGGGGCCACTGAGCTGACTGTCACCCAGGGCGGGCGGATCACCACCTTGGACATGGGGGCGGCCCCCTTTGTACGGGATGGGCACACCTACATCCCCGTCCGGGCCGCGGCGGAGGCACTGGGGCTGGACGTATACTGGGACGATACCTATGAGGCGGCCCATCTGACCGACTACGCCGCCCTGACGGCGGAGCTGGACAGCCGGTTTACCGCCGCCAACGGGATTTGGGCTGCGATACGGGATACCATTCCCCGCGAGGCGGGCAAGGGCTATGAGTCCACAGCATCCATGCGCCTCTCCGCCACCCTGTACGGGGAGGAGGAGCACGACACCGCCTCGCTGACGATGGAAGTGAAACAGCTCACCCGGGACGGCAGCTACCGCATGGAGCAGGAGCAGCAGGTGGATCTGGGCGGTCTGGGGGACACCCTCTTTGCGGGTCTCTCCCCGGAGGAGCTGGCCCAGCTCGAAAACCACAGCGTCACCCTCTACGACCGGGAGAGCGGCACCCTCTACCAAAAGGGCGTACAGCTCTATAGCCTGGAGGGAGAGCCGTTACCTGATGACGTTTGGGTGAGTACTCAGGTGGGGGAGCTGCCTGCCGTGAACACCCTGTCGCTCCCCGGGACGCTGGGCGAGCTGCTGGTGGAGGCGTACGGCCATAGCTGGTATTACTACCGCTCCAGCCCCTGGGAGACGGTGATGGACTCCGCCCTGCCCGTCCGCCTGCTCCTGGACGACGGCAACTTCACCCGCAGCGCCTCCGGTGGACGGACCACCTATCGCTGGGCGGTGGATCTGCCCGCCCTGCTGGAGCGGGCCCGTATGCTGGGTGTTATGGAGGACGCGCCCGCTGTGGAGGGGCTGCCTGCTCTGGACATGCATGGGGAGGCGGTCCTGCGGGGCGGTGCGCTGGAGAAGCTGGACGGCAGCGGACAGATGGAGCTGGATGTGCTGGGCATCCCAGCCGACGCCGGCTTTACCCTGGATGCCGCTCCGGGGCGTCTGGAGCTGGAGATGGAGTTCACTGGGGCTTACATCGGGAAGGTGGAGCTAAGCCTGAACGGGAGGGTCACGGAAACCGCTGCGCAGCCCGTCACCACGCCTCCGGCGGGGGAGACGGTAGAGCGCCTCGAGGTGCTCTCCGGCCAGGTGGAGCCGGGCGTGCCCGCCGATTTCGGCGCGGCCCGCTATGTCCAGTGCCTGCTGGATGCCCGACTGGGGCGTGGGTATGACCCGGAGTTTCTGACCGCCCTGGGGGAGACGGAGGAGAGCCTGTCCGCCCAAATTGCGGAGGAGAACGTACAGGCGCTCTGCAACCTGCTGATAATTGAATTCCCCACCGAGGAGATCCGCGGAGAGGCGGCCGGCCTGCTGAAGGAGCTGTACGCCAAGGCGGACTATACCGTGGGGGCCGCCGTCCCGACGGGAAACGGTTCCGAGGTGGAGATAACGGTGCGGCCCGTGGATGCGCTGGCGCGGGTAAACGATGCACTCTGGGAGCGGCTGGACGCGTTCAACGCGGGCTACACCGGGGATACGTCCACAGACGAGGGATATGCGGCCTATGACGCGGCCTGGGCGGAGGATGCGCTGGCCCTCTTCCGGGAGAAGCTGGCCGAGGCGGAGTATCTGTCCGAGACGGTCTGCACCGTGACCGTTCTGGACGGGCCGGGCGGCACCATTGAGGCCGGCCGCGACTCCCTGGATACAGTATACGGCGTGCTGTTCCCAATTTGGATGCTCCAGGAGACATGAACGGAACAAAAAGGGGGCGGCGAACCGCGTATGCGGTTCGCCGCCCCTGTGTGTCTGGCCTATAGCTGGTCGCTGTCCACCAGAATGTTGTCAGTGCCGTGCTGCTCGAACTCGGCAATATAGGCGTCAATGCGGCTGGACAGCTCCTCATAGTTGTTCTGGTCGATGGAGGCGTCCTCCATATCCCGGCGGGCCAGATCCTCGGCCAGGATATCGAAGAACACGTTGTTCTCATATTCCATGATCGCCTCGTGGATGCCGCCCTCGGCAAAGGCGCGGGAGGGCACCACCTCGCCCTGCCAGTCCTCGGCCAGCACGCCCATGCCCTCCTCCCGGGCCTTGGCAAAGAGCAGGCTCTCCACGTCGTCGTAATCCTTGAACCGGTCGTCGCCGCGGGTGGAGTTCAAAATCCAGTTGCCGATATAGGCCATATCCAGCAGGCGCCGGAATTGTTTGGTCGTCAGTTCCAGCTTCATCACACGAAACCTCCTCGCTGTCATGACGTTGCGGGGCGTGAACGGCCATCCCCTACCTCATATTATAGTCAGCCCCGCCAAAATGTCAAACGGGGAGAGCGTCGGAAAACATGAAAACGCCCCTTGTCTTCCGGTAAATTTTCGCATATCATTATACAGATAACAAATTTGCGCTCTTTTTATTAGGAGGAATCGCCTTGGATGACAGACCCATCGGCGTGTTCGACTCCGGCCTGGGCGGGCTGACCACGGTACGGGAGCTGTGCCGCCTGCTGCCGGAGGAGGATATCGTCTATTTCGGGGACACCGGACGGGTACCTTACGGCAGCCGCTCCCGGGAGACCATTGTGAAATACGCGCGGCAGGACGTGGCCTTCCTGCGCACCTTCGATCTCAAGACTATCGTCATCGCCTGCGGCACCGTGTCCACCACCGCGCTGGACGTGCTGGCGGCGGAGAACCCCATCCCGGTTCTGGGAGTGGTGGCCCCAGCGGCCCGCGCCGCGGCCCGGGCCACCCGAAGCGGGAGCATCGGCCTCATCGGCACCCAGGCGTCCATCCGCAGCGGCGCCTACGAGCGGCTCATCCGGGCGGAGAACCCGGCGGCCCGGGTGCTGGCCCAGCCCTGCCCCCTCTTTGTACCCCTGGTGGAGAACGGCCGCTTCCGCCCCGGCGACGTGGTCATCGAGACGGTGGCGGCGGAGTACCTGGCCCCGCTGAAGGAGGCGGGGGTGGACACCCTGGTGTTGGGCTGCACTCACTACCCCCTGCTGGAGAAGGTCATCGGGGCCTATATGGGACCGGAGGTGCGCCTCATCAACTCCGGGGCCGAGGGCGCCCGGGCGGCGGCGGACTGCCTGCGGGAGCGGGACGCCCTGGCCGGGCCCGGGCGGGGGAGCTGCCGCTGCTTCGTCAGCGACCGGCAGGAGGACTTCTCTCGCCTGGCCTCCACCTTCCTGGGCTGGGATGTGGCCCAGGCGGTGGAGCAGGTGGATATCAGCCAATATTGAGGGGAAAGCCCTTTACATCTGAGGCTCCATTGGGTATAATAATGTGCAATTTGCAGTTTGAACGTGGGACAAGGAAGGAACAACCATGGAGAACAACGTGATTATTTCCATCCAGGGAAAGCAGTCCTTTGAGGCACAGGACGATGACACCATCGAGCTGGTCACGGAGGGCTGCCTGGAGCCCGACGGGGACGACGGCTACACCCTGAGCTATCAGGAGAGCGAGCTCACCGGCCTGGAGGGTACCCTGACCACCTTCCAGATCGAGCGGGACCGGGTCACGCTCCTGCGGGTGGGGGAGGTCAACTCCCAGATGGTCTTTGAGGAGGGGCGGCGGCACCTGTCCATGTACGATACTCCCTACGGCGCCCTGTCCGTAGGCATCAACACCCGTAAGATGCGGGCCGAGCTGGACGCCAGGGGCGGCAACATCGAGATTGACTACGCCATCGAAATCGACCACGCGCTGGCGGGCCAGAACCTGTTCCGCATCCACGTGCGGGAGAAGGGGCCGGCCATCAAGCAGTGACTATCCCGCGCGGCGATTTCGATGAGCGCGCCAGTTGGCGCGTACAAAGATTTCGCCTTGAGGCGAAACCTTGATGCCGCGGCAATTTACTTGCCGCGAGCAGATAAAACCGGCAGGGGCCCCCGCGGCACCTGTGCCGTGGGGCAATCGACCACGCGCTGGCGGGCCAGAACCTGTTCCGCATCCACGTGCGGGAGAAGGGGCCGGCCATCAAGCAGTGACTATCCCGCGCGGCGATTTCGATGAGCGCGCCAGTTGGCGCGTACAAAGATTTCGCCTTGAGGCGAAACCTTGATGCCGCGGCAATTTACTTGCCGCGAGCAGATAAAACCGGCAGGGGCCCCCGCGGCACCTGTGCCGTGGGGCAATCGACCACGCGCTGGCGGGCCAGAACCTGTTCCGCATCCACGTGCGGGAGAAGGGGCCGGCCATCAAGCAGTGACTATCCCGCGCGGCGGCCGGCTGCGCGGCACACAGAGAGATGAATCGAAAAGGAGATAGAACCATGTCCAACATGATCCAGGCGGCCCGGGAGCAGGTCGCCGCTCTGACCCAGGCGGCCTATGAGAGGGCCGCGGCGGAGGGCCTGCTGCCCGCCGGCGCGGAGGTCAAGGCCACCATCGAGATTCCCAAGGACGTCACCCACGGGGATTACGCCTCCTCCTTCGCCATGGCCGGGGCCAAGGCCCTGCGCAAAGCCCCCCGCCAGATCGCCGAGGTGATCGTCAGCCATCTGGATCTGGCCGGCACCTTTTTTGACAAGGTGGAGATCGCCGGCCCCGGCTTTCTGAATTTCACCCTGGGCAGCAAGTGGTACGGCGGTGTGCTCGCCGACATCCAGGCCGAGGGGGAGACCTACGGCGCGGTGGACGAGGGCCGCGGCGAGAGGGTGATGGTGGAGTTCGTCTCCGCCAACCCCACCGGCCCCATGCACATCGGCAACGCCCGGGGCGGCGTGCTGGGCGACGCCCTGGCCGCCGTGCTGGAGCGGGCGGGCTACGACGTGTGGCGGGAGTTCTACGTCAACGACGCGGGCAACCAGATCCACAAGTTCGCCATGAGCATCGACGCCCGCTATCTCCAGTTGGTGCTGGGGGAGGAGAACGTCCCCTTCCCCGAGGACGGCTACCACGGCGACGACATCAAGGAGCTGGCCCGGGGCTTCTACGACCAGCACGGCGCCGGCTGGAAGGACAAGAGCGAGGAGGAGCGGCAGGCGGCCATGGCCGAGTACGGCCTGTCCGTCAACATCCCCAAGATGAAGGAGGATCTCCGCCGCTACAAGATCGAGTACGACGAGTGGTTCCTGGAGTCATCCCTCCACAACAGCGGCTACGTGGCCGAGACTGTGGAGCTGCTGGCCGGCAAGGGCTGGACCTATGAGAAGGACGGGGCCCTGTGGCTCAACACCACCGCCCTGCTCAAGCAGAAGTTCCTGGCCGAGGGCAAGAGCCAGGAGCAGGTGGACAAGCTCGACCTGAAGGACGACGTGCTCCGCCGGGCCAACGGCTTCTACACCTACTTCGCCGCCGACATCGCCTACCACCGCAACAAGCTGGAGCAGCGGGGCTTCTCCAAGTCCATCAACATCTGGGGCGCCGACCACCACGGCCACGTGGCCCGCCTCCAGGCCGCCTTGGACGGCCTGGGCCTGGACGGCTCCCACCGGCTGATCATCGTGCTGATGCAGCTGGTCAATCTCCTCCAGGACGGCCAGCCCGTCCGCATGTCCAAGCGCTCCGGCAAGGCCATCGCCCTGCGGGATCTGCTGGACGAGGTGAGCGTGGACGCCGCCCGCTTCTTCTTCAACTCCCGCTCCTCCACCTCCGCCCTGGACTTCGATCTGGACCTGGCGGTGCGGGAGGACAGCGAGAACCCGGTCTACTATGTCCAGTACGCCCACGCCCGCATCTGCTCCCTCATTGCCCGGCTGGCCGAGGAGGGACACCTCGTGCCCGACGCGGCGGCGGTGGATCCCGCCCTCTACGCCACGGCGGAGGAGAAGGCCCTTATCAAAACCCTGTCCCAACTGCCCGAGGTCATCCGCCTGGCCGCCCGGGATTACGATCCCTCCGGCGTCAACCGCTATCTGGTGACCCTGGCCGGAGAGTTTCACCGCTTCTACAACGCCTGCCGTATCAAGGGTGAGGAGGCGGCGGTGCTGGCCGCCCGCCTCAAGCTGGCCGACACGGTGCGCGCCGTCATCGCCAACTGCCTGTCCCTCATTGGCGTGGCGGCCCCGGAGAAAATGTAACAATCGCAAATGCGCGGCGCCGGGGGCCACCTGGCGCCGCGCGGCTGCGGCGGGCTGGGGAATCCTGTCAGTACAGCATGGCGGTTCCTTACATTTGTATAAAAGAAATAAAAACTTTTTCTTAATAATCTGTTAATTGGTATGTAACACTCTTGTAATCTTTTTGAAACGTGGTATGATAGGCACTACGCGCAGACGGGGCATCTCCCGCAGCGCGTGCTCCATCCGCCCAAACTATGGAGGATTACAAGAATGACTATGTTGGAACTTGTCAAGCATCTCAATTTTGCTGTGGTGGTTCTGTTTACCCTGCTCTACCTGTACCAGGGCTTCTATGTGGTGGTGGGACTGGTCCGCCGCCGCTGGCAGGACCGGCACCAGCCAAGCCGCCTGCACCGCTTCGCCGTGATCGTATCCGCCCGCAACGAGGAGGGGGTCATCGGGGAACTGCTGGAGAGTCTGAACCGGCAGAATTACCCAAAGGAGCTGCTGGATCTCTATGTGGTGGCCGACAACTGCACCGACGACACCGCCGGGGCGGCCCGCCGGGCGGGCGCGTTCGTGTATGAGCGCTTCGACCAGGTACATAAGGGCAAGGGCTACGCCATGGACTACCTCTTCCGCCGACTCAAAGAGGAGGGGAAGGACTGCTATGACGGCTACTTCGTCTTTGACGCGGACAATCTGGTGGACGCCAATTTTGTCGCCGAGATGAACCGCACCTTTGACCAGGGCTACGATGCGGTGACCTGCTACCGCAACTCCAAGAACTTCGCGGCCAACTGGATCTCCGCCGGCTACTCCATCTGGTTCCTGCGGGAGGCCCGGTTCCTCAACTTCCCCCGCACCCTGCTGGGCACCAACTGCCATGTGTCGGGCACCGGCTTCCTGGTATCCGCCCGGGTCATTGAGGATAACGGCGGCTGGCCCTTCCACCTGCTCACCGAGGATATCCAGTTCTCCGTGGACTGCGCCATCCAGGGCAAGAAGATCGGCTACTGCGACAAGGCGGTGGTCTACGACGAGCAGCCCACCACCTTCCGTCAGTCCTGGGATCAGCGGCTGCGGTGGTCTAAGGGCTTCTACCAGGTGGACCGGGAGTACACCCTCCCCCTGCTGAAGGGCTGCTTCCGCCGGGGCCGCCTGGGTACCTCCTGCTACGACATGTTTGTCACCGTGGCGCCCGGCATGCTGCTCACCCTGCTGATGATCCTCTTTAACGGCGTGATCCTGGCCGCCTGCCTCACCCAGCCGGCCTATCTGGCCACCCGCATCATCCATGAGACCGTGGGCTTCATGGGCTCCGCCGTGTGGAATTTCTATGTGGGCCTGCTGTTCTACGGGCTGATCACGGTGCTGTCCGAGTGGCGTCACATCGACGCCGCGCCGGTGCAGAAGCTGGGGTATGTCCTCACCTTCCCGATCTTTATGTTTACCTACATTCCCATTTCCATTGCTGCACTGGTGCAGAAGGTGGAGTGGAAGCCCATCTACCACACCGCCACTAAGAAAATCAACGAGCTGGGATAAACAAAGAGGGGCCGCGGATACTCCCGGCCCCCCTTTGTTTTTGTCTATATGAGGCTGTACTTGCATTCCCATATCGTTTTGTGATATACTATCTCCCAATCATGCAGCCATGCAATTTTAGGAGGAATAAAACAATTATGGACACCATCCCCCCCTTATCCCTGCCCATCCTGCTGGACGGAGCCACCGGCTCCGAGCTGTATAAGCGGGGCATGCCCGCCGGCGCGTGCACGGAGCAGTGGGTGCTCGGCCACCCGGAGGCCCTGCTGGAGCTCCAGAGGGGTTATGTGGCGGCCGGCAGCCAGGTGCTGATCGCCCCCACCTTCGGGGCCAACCGGGTGCGGCTGGAGCAGCACGGTATCTTCGGGCAGGTGGCGGACTACAACCGCCGGCTGGTGGAGCTGTCCCGGCAGGCTGCCGGCGGCCGCGCTCTGGTGGCGGGGGACATGGCCCCCACGGGGCTGTTCATCGCCCCCTTCGGGGAGAGCAGCTTTGAGGAGCTGGTGGCCATCTATACCGAGCAGGCGGCTGCCCTGGCGGCGGCGGGGGTGGACCTCTTCCTCATTGAGACCACCATGACCATGCCCGAGGCCCGGGCGGCGGTACTGGCCTGCAAGAGCGTGTCGGATCGGCCGGTGTGGGTCACCTTTACCTGCGACGAGAACGGCCGCACCCTCTCGGGCACCGACGTGCTGGCCGCCCTGATCGTCATGCAGGGCATGGGGGTGGACGCCTTCGGGCTGAACTGCTCCTCCGGCCCGGCGGAGATGCTGGAGCAGATGCGCCGCCTTACCCCCTACACCACCGTCCCGCTCATTGCCAAGCCCAACGCGGGCCTGCCCGAGACGGTGGAGGGGCAGGCGGTGTACCACTGCCCGCCGGAGGAGTTCGCTTCCTACGCCGCCGGCTTCGCGGCGGCAGGCGTTCGTATCTTTGGCGGCTGCTGCGGCACTACGGCGGAGCATGTGGCCGCCCTGCGCGCCGCGGTGGAGGCGGTGGATTTCTCCGCCTTTGTCCCGCCCAGGCGGGATCCCGATGTGATTCCCTGCGCCAGTGAGAAGGAGGCCCGGTTCATTACGCCCGACATCGATGTGGGGGAGACCATCGAGTGCACCTCCGATCTGCTGGAGGATATTCTGGAGGCGGAGGAGAACGCCCCCCAGGGCGCGCTGAAGATCGCCATTTACGACGAGGACGACCTCTACACCTTTGCCGAGAACCAATACGCGGTGAAAGATGCGCTGTGCCTCTGGACCGACGTGCCCGAGCTGCTGGAGCAGGCCCTGCGGCTCTACCAGGGCCGGGCCTTCTGGGACGGCACCGGGGAGCTGGAGGCGGCCTTCCTCCAGGAGATGGCCCGGAAATACGGCCTGGTGCTGCTGTAAATCCCGTCAAGTCCCCTGTTCCAAAATCAGCGAAACCGCCAAAAAGCACGCCCTGTTTTTGGGGCGCGCTTTTTGTTTTGTGCCTTGACGGGCTAACCAAGATACGGTATCATAGGAGACGTCAAGAACATAAGAACACAAGATGTAGTGCCAAGCCTGGACGGGGTGTCTTTCCCTGTGTTGGCTTTTTTCATGAAGGAAGAAGGGGGCGGACAGCCATGACACTGACAAAGATCCGCAAGCGGGACGGCCGCCTGGCCGAGTTCAACGAGGAGAAGATCGCCCGCGCCATTGAGAAGGCGTTCAACGCCACCTACAAGCCCGGACGGGGGGAGGAGGCCAGAAAGCTGGCCGACGAGGTGCTCTCCATCCTGGAGGTGGAGGGGCAGGCCCAGCCCGATGTGGAGCACATTCAGGATCTGGTGGAGCGGGTGCTCATGGACAACGGCTATGTGCAGACCGCCAAGTCCTACATCCTCTACCGGGAGGAGCGCAGCCGCGCCCGGGAGATGAACACCCGGCTGATGAAGACCTATGAGGACATCACCTTCTCCAAGGCCAAGGACTCCGACATCAAGCGGGAGAACGCCAACATCGACGGGGATACGGCCATGGGGAGCATGCTCAAGTTCGGCTCTGAGGGGGCCAAGCAGTTCTACGACATGTTTGTGCTCAACCCCGACCATGCCCGGGCACACCGGGAGGGGGACATCCACATCCACGATCTGGACTTCCTCACCCTCACCACCACCTGCTGCCAGATCGACATCAAAAAGCTGTTCGAGGGGGGCTTCTCCACCGGCCACGGCACCCTGCGGGAGCCCAACGACATCTCCTCCTACGCCGCCCTGTGCTGCATCGCCATCCAGTCCAACCAGAACGACCAGCACGGCGGCCAGAGCGTGGTCAACTTCGACTACGGCATGGCCGACGGCGTGCGCAAGACCTTCGCGCGGGTGTACCGCCAGAACCTGGCCCGGGCCCTCATGCTGCTGGAGGGCCGGGAGGACCCGGAGAGGGAGCTGAAGGCCCTTATGGCGCAGCTCAAAGCCGACACCGGGCTGGCGCCCACCCTGGAGGACTGCGGAGACTACTTCGCCGCCGAGCGGGCCGCGCTGGTTCCCGCCTTCGGCACGGCGGAGCAGGTGGAGAAGGCCCAGGCCTTCGCCCACCAGCGGGCGGTGAAGGAGACCGACCGGGCCACCTATCAGGCTATGGAGGCCCTGATCCACAACCTGAACACTATGCACTCCCGGGCCGGGGCCCAGACCCCCTTCTCCTCCATCAACTACGGCATGGACACCTCCCCCGAGGGGCGCATGGTGATGAAGAACGTCATGCTGGCCACCGAGGCCGGCCTGGGGAACGGAGAGACCCCCATCTTCCCCATCCAGATCTTCCGGGTCAAGGAGGGGGTCAACTACAACCCCGGCGAGCCGAATTACGACCTGTTCCAGCTTGCCGTGCGGTGCTCCGCCAAGCGGCTGTTCCCCAATTTCTCCTTCCTCGACGCGCCCTTCAACCTGCAGTACTACAGGCCCGGCCATCCCGAGACCGAGATCGCCTACATGGGGTGCCGCACCCGGGTCATCGGCAACGTGTACGATCCCAGCCGGGAGATCTGCAACGGCCGGGGCAATCTGTCCTTCACCACCATCAACCTGCCCCGGCTGGCCATCAAGGCCAGGGGGGATCTGGACGTCTTCTTCGAGGGGCTGGACCGGATGCTGGATCTCTGCGTGGAGCAACTGCTGGAGCGCTTTGAGATCCAGTGCCGCAAGCACGTATACAACTACCCCTTCCTCATGGGCCAGGGGGTGTGGCTGGACAGCGACAAGCTGGACTGGGACGACGAGGTGCGGGAGGTGCTCAGGCACGGCACCCTCACCGTGGGCTTCATCGGCCTAGCCGAGACCCTCAAGGCCCTTGTCGGCGTCCACCACGGGGAGAGCGAGAAGGCCCAGGTGCTGGGCCTGGAGATCATCTCCCACATGCGGGCCCGCATGGACGAGGAGGCCGCCAAACGGGGCCTCAACTTCTCCCTCATCGCCACCCCCGCCGAGGGGCTGTCCGGCCGGTTCGTCAAGCTGGACCGGGCCCGTTACGGCTCCATCGAGGGGATCACCGACCGGGAGTACTACACCAACTCCTTCCACGTGCCGGTGTACTACCCCATCTCCGCCTATGACAAGATCAAAATCGAGGCCCCCTACCACGCCCTCACCAACGCCGGCCACATCAGCTACATCGAGATGGACGGCGATCCCACCGACAACCTGGAGGCCTTCGAGAAGGTCATCCGCTGCATGAAGGAGAGCGGCATCGGCTACGGCAGCGTCAACCACCCGGTGGATCGTGACCCGGTGTGCGGCTTCTCCGGCATCATCGGCGACCAGTGCCCCGGCTGCGGCCGCACCGAGGCCGACGGCGTGCCCTTTGAGCGCATCCGCCGCATCACCGGCTATCTGGTGGGAACCCTGGACCGCTTCAACAACGGCAAGCGGGCGGAGGAGCGCGACCGGGTAAAGCATTCGGTGTAATAGGGACGGGGACAAGCCTAGGGCTTGTTTGAAAAATATCAACATGCCCAATCGACGGGTCTTTTGTCCCCTGGACGGCGCAATTTTTCCTTGAAATCCGTCCGGATTCCCGCGAAAAAATTGCTTGCCAGCGGCCCAAAATCCCTCGCCGCTGGGCACATCGCCAATCTTCAAACAAGCCCTAGCGCTGCCTCGTAGGGGCCGATGCCCACATCGGCCTGCTCAACCAGTCTTGTAGAGGAGAGATACCATGTCAGACACGCCCGCCATCCGTCTCAAGCGGGGAGAGGGCCGCGCCTTCAAGGCCGGCGGCCCCTGGATTTACGACAACGAGATTGCAGAGATTCTGGGCGAACCCGCCGACGGCGGCATCGTCCGCATCGAGGACTACAACGGCTACCCCCTGGGGGTGGGCTTCCTCAACCGGGCTTCCACCATCGCGGTGCGCCTCCTGTCCCGGGACGCCGGGGCCGTCATCGACCGGGATTTCCTGGAGCGGCGGGTGCGCGCCGCCTGGCAGTACCGCAAGGATACGGTGGACACCTCCTCCTGCCGGGTGATCTTCGGGGAGGCCGATTTCCTCCCCGGCCTGGTGGTGGACAAGTTTGCCGACGTGCTGGTGGTAGAGTCCCTGGCCCTGGGCATCGACCGGCTGAAATCCACCATTCTGTCTCTGCTGGTGGATCTTTTGAAGGAGGACGGCATCTTCGTCCGGGGCATCTACGAGCGCAGCGACGCCAAGGTGCGCCTCAAGGAGGGCATGGAGCGGGTGAAGGGCTTCTTGTCCGCCCCCTTCGATCCGGTGGTGGAGATTGTGGAGAACGGCGTCCGCTATCAGGTGGACGTGGCCGAGGGGCAGAAGACCGGCTTTTTCCTGGATCAGAAGTACAACCGGCTGGCCATCCAGCCCCTGGCCCGCGGCGGCCGGGTGCTGGACTGCTTCACCCACACCGGGGCCTTCGCCCTCAACGCCGCCAAGGGCGGCGCGGCGGAGGTGCTGGGGGTGGACGCCTCGGAGCTGGGGGTGGCCCAGGCCGCGCAGAACGCCGCCCTCAACGGCATGTCCGACCGGGTGCGCTTTGCCTGCCGCGACGTGTTCGAGCTGCTGCCGGAGCTGGAGCGGAAGGGCGAGAAATTTGACCTGGTGATCCTGGACCCGCCCGCCTTCACCAAGTCCCGCGCCTCAGTGAAGAAGGCGGTCACCGGCTACCGGGAGATCAACCTGCGGGGCATTAAGCTGGTGAAAAACGGCGGCTATCTGGCCACCTGCTCCTGCTCCCACTTCATGACGCCGGAGCTGTTCACCAAGACCGTCGGGGAGGCCGCCCGGGACGCACGCCGCCGCCTGCGGCAGGTGGAGTACCGCACCCAGTCCCCCGACCATCCGGTGCTGTGGGGGGCCGACCAGTCCCTCTACCTGAAGTTCTATATCTTCCAGGTGGTGGACGACGCATAAAGCGAACAGGGCCGCCGCATCCGCGGCGGCCCTGCTGTTTGAGGGAGGAAGCGCCATGCGCATCGCCAATACCGTATCCGACTCCATCGTGGACGGCCCCGGCCTGCGGTTCACCGTCTTCACCCAGGGCTGTCCCCACCGCTGCCCTGGATGCCACAACCCGGGCACCCACGATCCAGCCGGGGGGCGGGAGGTCTCGGTGGCGGAGCTGGCGACGGAGCTGTCCGGCAATCCGTTGACCAACGGCCTCACCCTCTCCGGCGGGGAGCCCTTCTGCCAGGCGGCGGAGTGCGCCGCCCTGGCCCGCATCGCCCGGGAAAGGGGCTTGAACGTGTGGGCCTATACGGGGTATACTTATGAGAGACTGCTCGCCGGAGAGGTGCCGGACGCGCTGGCCCTGCTGGAGCAGGTGGACGTGCTGGTGGACGGGCCCTTTGTGGAGGCGGAGAAGTCCTACGCCGCCCTGTTCCGGGGGAGCGCCAACCAGCGGCTGATCGACGTGCCCAAGTCCCTGGCCGCCGGGGCGGTGGTGCTGTGGGAGCGGCCCGACCCCCTGGCCCACTTCACCCGGCCGGAGTCGTGAGTCCGGGCGGCCACAAGGGCCGCCCCTACAGATGCGGATGACCGCACAGGCCCGGGCGTAGGGGCGGGGCTTGTCCCCGCCCGCCATCTGGAGGCATGGCTGTGTGGCCGACTTGGAGACACGCGGGCCGTCTGACACGCTGTTTCCCCCGAAGCGGCACAAATCCGCGGCGGCCGGGCGGCCACAAGGGCCGCCCCTACAGACACGGATGGCCGCACAGGCCCGGGCGTAGGGGCGGGGCTTGTCCCCGCCCGCCCCGCACCGGCGTGTGGACGGCGGGGGGATGCGAGTGCCGGTCCCTGCGGTGTGCGTGTAGGGGCGGGTGCCTACATCCGCCCGTGTGCAGCCAGCCCCGCGCCGGTGCGCAGGCCCAGCAGAAAGGCGTGGGCGGCGGCAAAGGCCCGAATTGCCTCGATATCAGTCCATAGATCCGGCGTACATTCGTTTTTGACCAGATCGTGATGGTACTCGTCCGCCGCGTCCATGGGCATGGCGTCTATATACGACTGGATATACTGGGTATACAAAAATTGTACAAAGTCCGTCATTTCACCACCTCCAATGTCGTGTTTATTATACACCACTTTAAAAGTTGTGCCAAGGAGGATTTGCACATATGGAGAAGATTATGGAGACGTTTGGCAAACGTCTGAAGGAACTGCGAACCCAGAAGCACAAGACCCAGGTGGAAATGGCAGAACTGCTGGAGTGTACAGACCGTCACTATCAGAGAATGGAGTATGGCTATGTAAACGTACCCTCCCTCACACTGCTTGCTTTGGCGGACTATTTTCACGTGACGACCGATTACCTGCTGGGACGGGAGGATACCCATGACCATCATTGACAAGGAGACCTGGCCCCGCCGGGCCCATTACGACTTTTTCACCCCCATGTCCGACCCCTTCTACACCCTGACGTTCCCGGTGGACGTGACACCCCTGCGGGCCTGGTGCAAGGGCCGTTCCCTGCCCTTTTACCCGGCCATGGTGTTCGCCGTCACCAAGGCCATGGAGGCGGTGGACGCTTTCCACTACAAGGATCGGGACGGGGTGATCGTCCGCCACGACACCCTGGTGCCCAGCTTCACCGACCTGAAGCCGGGCAGCGAGCTGTTCCAGATTGTCACCGTGGAGGCGGCGGAGGATGCGGCGGACTTCTGCCGCCGGGCCAAGGCCCAGGCGGCGGCCCAGACCGAGTTCATCACCTCCGGCCCCTGGGATGGGGATCAGCTCGTCTACTTCACCTGCCTGCCCTGGTTCCCCCTCACGGCCCTGAAGAACGAGAAGGACGTGAACCCCTCCGACTCGGTGCCCCGGGCGGCCTGGGGCCGCTGGGAGGAGAAGGGGAGCCGCACCCGCCTGTTGCTGAGCCTGGAGCTGAACCACCGCCTGCTGGACGGCGTCCATGTGGGCCGGTTTTATGAGGCGCTGAACCGCTGGATGGAGGGGCTATGACCGCGGAGGAGTTTCGCACCCGCTGGACGGGACATGTGCCCAAGGTACAGGACGTGACGGGGGAGTACGCCGTGCTGGTGCCCCTGGTGGAGCGGCCGGAGGGCCTGTGCCTGCTCTATGAGGTGCGGGCCGACACCCTGGGCCGCCAGCCGGGGGAGGTGTGCTTTCCCGGCGGGCGGCTGGAGCCGGGGGAGGACGCGGTCTCCTGCGCCCTGCGGGAGACGTGGGAGGAGCTGGGCATTCCCCGGCCGGCGGTGGAGGTGGTGGCCGAGCTGGACTGGCTGACCCACCAGGGGGGCTTTGTGCTCTATCCCGTCCTGGGGATCGTGGCGCCGGAGGCGGCGGAGCGGCTCCGCCCCGGCCCCGCCGAGGTGAAGGAGACCTTCTTCGTGCCGGTGGACTGGCTGCGGGCCCACCCGCCGGAGGTGTATTCCTACCCGCTGGAGCCCCGGGTGGGGGAGGACTTCCCCTATGACCGCATCGGCTTTCCCCAGGGCTACCGCTGGCGGGGCGGCCGGGTGGAGGTGCCCATCTACGCCTGGGAGGGACGGGCCATCTGGGGCCTGACCGGCCGCATCACCCGCCGCCTGCTGGAGGGTATGCCATGAGAGCGCCGGAGCGGCTGGGGCCCTATGTATACCGTCAGTCGGACGCCTGCTTCCCCCTGGGGGGCGACAGCCTGGCCCTGGCCGCCTTTGCCTCGGTGCGGCGGGGGGACCGGGTGTGCGACCTGGGCTGCGGGGCGGGGGCGCTGCTCCTGCTGTTGGCCGCCCGGGTTTCCCCACTGGTCCTCTCCGGTGTGGAATACTGCCCGGAGGACGCCGCCCTGGCCCGCCAGAACCTGGCGGAAAACGGCCTAGATGGGGCGATTTGCACCGGAGATCTCTGCGCCGTGAGCAAAACCCTCCCCGCCGGGAGCTTCTCCCTGGCGGTCTCCAACCCGCCCTACTTCAAGGCGGGGAGCGGCGGCTGCGGCGGGCCCGCCCGGATGGAGGGGGACTGCGCCCTGGAGGACTGGTGCGCCGCCGCCGGGCGGCTGCTGAAAAACGGGGGACGCTTTGCCCTCGTTCACCGGCCGGAGCGTTTGTGCAATCTCTTTGCCGCCCTCCGCTCCGCCGGGCTGGAGCCCAAGCGGCTCCGGCTGCTCCAGCACGGGCCGGATTGCCCGCCCTCCGCCGTCCTGCTGGAGGCGGTGCGGCAGGGCCGGCCGGGGCTGGAGATTCTGCCCACACTACTGTCAAACCGGAGGTAATATACATGGCCGGAACGCTGTATCTGGTACCCACCCCCATCGGCAACCTGGGGGACATCTCCCGGCGCATCGCGGACACCCTGGGGGAGGTGGATTTTATTGCCGCGGAGGATACCCGGGTGACCCTCAAGCTGCTCAACCACCTGGGGCTGAAAAAGCCCATGCTCTCCTATTACCGCCACAACACCGGGGCGGGGGGCGAGGCGGTGCTCGGCCGCCTGCTGGCCGGGGAGAGCTGCGCACTGGTCACCGACGCGGGCACTCCGGCGGTTTCCGACCCCGGCGAGGAGCTGGTGGCCCTCTGCGCCCAGAGTGGGGTGGATGTGGTGGCCATCCCCGGCCCCTGCGCCCTGGTCACCGCCCTGGCGGTGTCCGGCCTGTCCACCGGCCGGTTCACCTTCGAGGGCTTCCTGGCCATGAACAAGAAGAACCGCCGCACCCACCTGGAGGAACTGAAGGGGGAGCGGCGCACCATGATTTTCTATGAGGCGCCCCACAAGCTCTGTGCCACCCTGGACGATCTGGCGGAGGCCTTTGGGCCGGGCCGGCGCATCTCCCTGTGCCGGGAGCTGACCAAGCTCCACGAGGAGGTGCGGCGCACCACCCTTGGGGAGGCCGCGGAGTGGTACGGGGCTAACCCGCCCCGTGGAGAGTTCGTGCTGGTGGTAGAGGGCGCGGCCGGGACGGCGGAGGAGGCCCCTACCCTCGCCGGCGGGCTGGCCCGGGTGGAGGCGCTGCGGGCCGAGGGCCTCTCCCTGCGGGACGCAGTGCGGCAGGCGGCGCGGGAAACAGGCCTGGCTAAAAATGAACTTTACGACCGTGCCGTGGGGAAAACCGGCGGCTGCGAATAAAACTGTGCGGAAAAAAGGACATCCTTATTTAGAAGTATTTGGAATCAAAAATATTACTATTAGTATTATTGGAAAACCGCGAAACACCTGCGGTTTCGATCGAAAAAAGGGACAAAAAGAGAAGAAAACACCTTGCTTTTTCAGAAAAAGCAAGGTGTTTTTACAATATGAAACGAATTGTTATTTTAACTGAAGCTCTCGAATGCAGTTGGGACAGACGTTCTTTCCCTTGAAGTTGATTACATCTTTTGCGTCATCGCAGAAAATGCAGGCGGGTTGATACTTTTTCAGTACAATTGAAGCCCCATCTACGTAAATTTCCAGCGAATCCTTTTCTGCAATGTCCAATGTACGGCGGAGCTCGATGGGGAGCACGATTCGCCCCAGTTCATCCACCTTGCGCACAATGCCCGTCGATTTCATAAGAGTTACTTCCTTTCCCTACGAATTTCCACATATTTCCGTCATTATCTATAAACTGACATTATTATAACATATCGTATTGGATTGTCAATCGAAATCTGGAAATCTTTACGAGGGAAAGCGGGGTTTTTCGACGGGCGGTGGAAAAGCAGTTTACAACAGCCCGGATCGCAGGCATGTTTCCTGCGGACAGCCCGTATAAATGGGGGAAGACGGGGAGGTGTCCGGTATGGCAATGACAGTGATCTGGACCGGGATGGTGGTGGTCTCCATCCTGTGCGGTCTGGCGACGGGAAACGGACCGGCGGTGGCGGCTGCGGCCATGGAGGGGGCGGCCGCGGCGGTGGAGCTGTGCCTGTCCATGGCGGGGGTGCTCTGCCTGTGGATGGGGGTGATGGAGGTGATGCGCCGCTCCGGCCTGTCGGATGGGCTGTCCCGGCTGCTCCGGCCGGTGCTGCGGCGGCTTTACCCGGAGTTTGCGCGGGACCGGGAGGTGATGGACACCATCTCGGCCAACGTGTCGGCCAACCTGCTGGGGCTGGGCAATGCGGCCACTCCCCTGGGCATCCAGGCCGCCCGGCAGATGAGCCGCCGCACTCCCGGACGGGCCTCAGACGCTTTGTGTATGCTGGTGGTGTGCAATACGGCGTCCATCCAGCTCATTCCCACCACGGTGGCCTCGGTGCGCCTGGCCGCGGGGTGCGCCGCCCCCTTTGATATCCTGCCCGCGGTGTGGCTGGCCTCGGTCATTTCGGTGTGCGCCGGCATCGGGGCGGTCAAGCTCTTCGGCCGGGTGTGGAGGGGGTAGGCATGGAGTTGTTCTTCACCATGCTGGTGCCTCTGATCATTGCCGCGGTGGCCTTGTACGGTATGGCGCGGCGGGTGGATGTGTATGACGCCCTGGTTCAGGGGGCCGGGGAGGGGCTGGGGGTGCTCCTGCGCATTGTGCCGCCCCTGGTGGGCCTGCTTACGGCGGTGTATATGCTCCGCGCCTCCGGGGCGCTGGAGCTGGCGGCCCAGGCGCTGGCCCCGGTGCTCACCGCCCTGGGCATCCCGCCGGAGACCGTGGCACTCCTGCTGGTGCGGCCGGTCAGCGGCTCGGCAGCACTGGGGGTGGGGGCGGAGCTCATCGCCACCTACGGCCCCGACTCCCTGATCGGCCGAACGGCGGCAGTGATGCTGGGTTCCACCGAGACTACCTTCTACACCATCGCGGTCTACTTCGGCGCGGCGGGCATCGTCAAGACCCGCTATGCCGTCCCGGCAGCCCTCTGCGCCGACCTGGCGGGCTTTATGGCTGCTGCCTGGGCAGTGCGGGTGATCTTCTATTAGCGGGCGCCGGCCATGCACAAACGCAAATAGCGCGGAAAGCCGCCCCCGCCTGGTGTGCAGGCGGGGGCGGCTTTTGTTCAAAGGGTGAAATCCTCGTCCTTCAGCTTGCTGAAGTCGGGTGCCACCGGCGGCGGCGGCACCCGCTTGAGGGGGTCGTACTTGAAGGAGCGGCAGCTCCCGCCGGGGGCGACTACACCCTGTTTGGTACAGAGGATTTTCTCCTCGTCCAGTGGGGTGCCCCGCTGACAGTAGGTGCACCTGGGCTCGATATTCTTCTGAAACAGCATGGAGCTCCCTCCCTCTCTCATAACGTCTCATTATAACACGCTCCGATGCCTCTTGCCAAGGCTTTTTCGCGCTGCGGCGGCCGCCACAAAGAGGAAAAAGAGGAAGAGCACCCAGGCGCAGACCAGAGAGATGACCAGTGTGCGGTGGAAATCCATGCCCGCAATGCCAGCCACCTGGTCGGCCAGGTAATCGGAGACCGGCGCCTCCAGCGGAAAGAGGCGGACCAGGACGGCGATGAACAGGGCGGACAGGCCGCCGTGGAGCAGCTTGCCTACCAGATAGGTGCCCACGGACAGGCCGCTGCCCCCGATGAAGGAGAGCACCTGACAGTGGACGGAGATGCCGGCCCACCCCAGCATGAAGGCGGCCAGAATAAGCTTGCCGCTGAGGGTGCCGTCGCCGGAGAGAGTCCACACACCGGAGGAGATCTCCAGCGCTCCGGTAAGCAGACGTTGGGCCCACTCCGGGGTGAGGCCGAAGGGGGCGAGCACCGTCCCCAGCACCTGGGCCAGCCCGGGCAGGAAGCCGGAGCGGATAAGGAGCTGAATCACCACGGTGAAAAAGACCACAAAGGCGCAGATGTTCAGCGTGGACAGAAAGGAGTTTTTGATGGAGCCGGTAAAGGCTGTTGTGAAGCGCTGGGCGTGGAACTGGGGCCGGGACTGCCGCTCCTCCCGCCGGGCGGTTGGGCCGGCCTTGTAAAAACGGAAGAGAATGCCGATGCAGATGGAGGCGGCCGCGTGGGCCAGATAGAGCAGCACTCCCACCCGGCTACTGGCGAACACCCCAGCCCCCACCACGCCCAGAATGAAGGCGGGACCAGAGTTGTTGCAGAAGGCCAGCAGGCGCTCGGCCTCCGTCTTGGTGCACATGCCGTTCTCGTAGAGGCTGATGGCCGTCTTGGCTCCCACCGGGTAGCCGCCGATGAAGCCCAGGGCGAAAGCGGAGGCGCAGGCCCCGCTGACGTGGAACAGGGGGCGCATCAGTCCCTCCAGCAGACGTCCCAGGTATCCCGCCAACCCCAGTTCCACCACCAGGGAGGAGAGCACGAAGAAGGGGAACAGGGAGGGAATTATGACGTTGTAGCACAGGGCCAGGCCGCTTTTGGCCGCCTCCATAGAGGGCTGGGGATAGAGCATCAGGGCCAGGGTGGCGCACAGCAGGGCCAGACCCAGGAGCAGGTCGCGCACCCTCTCTTTGGACAACAGCCTGGACATAGGCTTCACCTCCGTCCTAAATGGGTATGCGCCGGAGGGGAAAAGGTTGCCTGTCCGGAGAAATTTGACAGGGCGGGAAAGGCGTGCTATGCTGAGGTATCCAAGTCAACGCCAGAGATCAGAAAGGGAGGGATGCCGATGGGCATACAGTATTGGAAGCAGGACGGGATCCCGGTGGCGGAGCTGACCGGGCCGGAGAAGCGCATTGTGGATGCGCCGTCGGCCCTGGAGCTGGCCATGACGGCGCGCCATGAGGCCGGGGCCTCCGCCCTGCTGGTGGACAAGGCGGCGGTGGCCGAGGACTTTTTCATCCTCAGCACCGGCCTGGCGGGGGAGATTTTGGAGAAATTCATCCAGTACCGGATCAAAATGGCCGTCTACGGAGACTTTTCCTGCTATACTAGCAAGCCTCTGCGGGATTTTATCTATGAGTCCAACCACGGGAGCGACTTTTTCTTTGTCCCCGAGCGGGAAGAGGCGCTTCGGCTGCTGCTGCGGACGGCTGGAAGGGAGTGAGGAAGGATGACCGAGGAGGAACGTATCTTCCGGGGGGAGTTGTTTGCCTCAGAGGAGCCGGAGCTGGTGGAGAAGAAGCGGAGAGCCCACCGGCTCAGCCAGAAGTATAATGAGACGTTTGAGGACGATGCAGAGGTGCGGGAGGCGATTCTCCGGGAGCTGCTGGGGGAGCTGGGGGAAGGCGTGTGTATGCTGGGGCCGGTGCGCTTTCACTACGGCTGCCACACCCGGGTGGGAAACCATTGCTTCATGAACTTCAACTTCACCGTCCAGGACGACGCCCTTGTGACCATCGGCGACCACTGCAACTTCGGACCCAACGTGACGATCGTGACGCCCATGCACCCCATGCTGCCCGACGAGCGCCGGGGGATGGTGTGCGACGATGGGGTGGAGCGGTTTTTGTGCTATGCCAAGCCCGTGACCATCGGACACGACTGCTGGTTCGGGGCAAACGTGGTGGTCTGCCCCGGCGTGACCATCGGGGAGAACTGCGTCATCGGAGCGGGGAGCGTAGTGACCCGGGACATCCCTGCGGGCTCCTTTGCCGCCGGCAATCCGGCCCGGGTCATCCGCCCGATTACGGCGGCGGATACCGTCCGCGGCCGCTTCCCCGGCATCCGGGGGGAATAAAAACCGAGGGCCTGGACAACTCGTCCAGGCCCTCGCAGTCTATCGAAAAAGTCTTTTCGACAGACTGCTGAACTTTTTGAACCCAAAAAGGGTTCAAAAAGTTGGTTGATCCAACGCAAAAGGGAACCCTGACGGTTCATCTCCGCACCAAGTACCGCCGCAAGCGGCGGTTGTGCTCCGAATCGCCCTGCGGGGCAGCCTTTCACACGATCCTTCCCTCCGAATCCTCCAATAGGAGGGTTTATAGACAGCCTCAGAGGCCCGACCAACGCGTCCAGGCCCTCCGGCTATTTGGTCTGAAAAATCTCCTGGAACAGGGTGTAGTCCTGCTCCAGCTTGGGCAATAATGGGTAAGAGCCCCGGTGGAGCACCCAGTCCACGACCACGCCCCGGAAGTGGCGGAAAAAGAAGTCCGCCGTCCACTCCACCGACCAGCCGGGCAGAAGGGAACCCTCCTCCTCCGCCTGGCGCAGGCAGTCGAGCATGGCGCGCAGCGTGTAGCGGGTGGGATCCATGGAGGATGCGTCGTCAGGGGCGTCCAGCCGCCGCTGGTAATAGCGGGCCACCAGCTCCCAGCCCTGGGCCTCAATGAAGGAGGCGTAGGTGGAGAGAATCAGCCAAAGCCGCTGGGGCGGGGCGTCAGTCTCGTGGCCGGACAGGGCCTCCTCCATGTGCCGGTCCAGGGGGGAAAAGCCACGGGAGAGCAGGTCCTCCTTGGAACGGAAGTGGTGGTAAAAGGCGCCGGTGGTAATGCCCGCCCGCTGGCAGATATCCCGGACGGAAACCTTGTCAAAGCTGTTTTCACGGGCCAGCTCCATGGCGGCCTGGAGAATGGCCTGCTCGGTCTGCTGCGCCTGCTCCTTCCGGCGCTGGCGGTAGTCCATGGATTGTCCCTCCTTCCCCTTGACACGGCTGGTATTCAGCCGCTATAATAGTGACATAACGATGTTATGCGGGTTTTGCCACTCTGATTATAGAATAGGATGATTGCCTTGTCAAATCCGGAAAAGATTGCGCTGCTCACCGACTCCACGGCGGATCTGCCCGCCCCGATGCGGGAGGGTAAGCCCATCTATGTGGTGCCGCTGAAAATCCGCTGTGAGGACGGCGAGTACTCCGACGGGGTGGACATCACCGCCGAGGGGGTATATGAGCGGCTCCACCGGGGAGAGCTGCCCCGCACCTCGCTGCCCGAGGGCGGTGTGGTCAGCGACACGCTGGATCAGATCCGTGCCGACGGGTATGAGAGGGTGATCGCCGTCATGCTCTCCTCCGGCCTGTCCGGCACCTACAACATGGTGCGCCTCCAGGCCGGACAGCGGGACGATCTGGAGATCGCCGTCTTTGACTCCAGGAGCGGTTCTCTGGGCATCGGCATTATGGTGCTCCAGCTGTGGGAGGAAATTGTGGCCGGGGCCTCCTGGGAGACCCTGGTGCGCGAGCGGGCGCCCCATCTGGTGGCAAACACCTTCCCTTTCTTCTCGGTGGACACCCTGGAGTACCTGCGCCGGGGCGGCCGCATCGGCCGCATCACCGCCCTGGCGGGCACCATGCTGTCCATCAAGCCCATCATCACCTTCTCGGACGACGGCCAGCTCCAGAGCATCGCCAAGGTGCGGGGCCGCAGACAGGTGCAGGACAAGATCCTGGAGCTGCTCAGGGCCCGGTTCCAATCCGGCAGACGGTACAACCTGGCCGTGGCCAACGGCGGCGCGCCGGAGGAGATGGCGGAGTTTGCGGCCCGGCTGAAGGCCGAGTTTCCCAACTACGAGCATTTTTGGGAGGGGGTCATGGACGCCACCCTCAGCGTCTATATCGGCGACGGCGTTATCGGCGGCGGCATCCAGTTCCTGGACTGAAGTAAAACTCCCCCGGCAATGCCGGGGGAGTTTTGTGTTTAGTCCACCACGCGCAGCTCCTTGGAGGCGTGGTTGAGCACCTCGCAGCCGTCCTCGGTGACCAGCACCAGATCCTCAATACGCACGCCCAGCTTGCCGGGCAGGTAGATGCCCGGCTCCACGGAGAAGACCATCCCCGGTTCGGCGACGGCGGGGCTGGAGGCGCTGTTGTCCGGCGGCTCGTGGCAGTCCAGGCCGCAGCCGTGGCCCAGCCGGTGGGTGAAGAAGGGGCCGTAGCCCGCGTCTTCGATGAGCTTCCGGGCCGCCCGGTCGATGTCCTTCATCGGGACGCCGGGGCGGATGACGGCCTCGGCCGCCAGATTGGCGGCCTTGACGGTCTCATATACCCGCCGGCCCTCGTCGCTCACCGAGCGGAAAAACACCGTGCGGGTCATGTCGCACCAGTAGCGCCGGATGGGGATGAAAATGTCCAGGACCACGCTGTCCCCGTCCCGGAGCACCGTCCCGTTGGGGGCGTGGTGGGGGTCGGCTCCGTTGGGGCCGAAGCAGACCAGCTGCCCCTCGCCGGAGCGGTCGGCGCCGTGCTGCCGGTAGAGGCCCTCCACATAGGCGGCCAGCTCACTCTCCACCGCGCCGGCCCTCACGGCGGCGATGGCCGCCTCCACCACCTGGTCGTTGATCTGGGAGGCGCGGCGCATGGCGGAGATCTCGTCGGCGTCCTTGTACTTGCGGGCGTCGTCCACCGGGGCGGAGCCCAGCACCGGCGTCACGTCGGGCCGGGCGGCCAGAAGGGCGATGAGGAACTTGCTGGGCCAGGCCTTGTCCACCCCCAGCGTGCCGGGGAGGAGGGCGGCGGCCAGCGCCGCCGTGGGCTCGTCGCTGTCCTGGTGGAGCACCAGCTCCAGCCCCTCCTGGGGCTCCAGGGCGAAGAGGGCGTTGGCGAACAGCCGGCACGTGCCGTCGGCGCGGATGTAGAGCGCCAGCATCCGCTCCATCGGCTCCACCCAGTACCCCGTCAGGTAGTACACCGAGGCGGTGGAGGAGATTACAATCTGGGTCAGTCCGTCCCGCTCCATGTTGCGGAGCACCCGGGCCAGTCTCGCTTGATTCATAGGACATGTCCTTTCTGTCTGTAAGTTCTAACCTTATTATAATCCGGACTGTCAAGCGCACAAATCCCTCCCCCGCCTTTCGGTGGGGGAGGGATTTTGTGTCACACGCGGTAGCGCTTCTGCTTGATGTAGGAGCAGTGGAGGAGGGCGTGGGCCTTGTGGCCGCCGGGCTCGCCCAGGAAGTCGGCGTAGACCTTCTGCACCACCGGGTTCTCGTGGCTGCGGCGGTAGGTCATGCCCTCATCCTGCTTGTAGAGGGCGGCGGCGCGGAGGGCCTTGATGTCGGTGAAGTTGCGCACGTTGGCGTGCTGGATGGGCTGGCCGCCGCCGTTGATGCAGCCGCCGGGGCAGGCCATAAACTCCACAAAGTCGTACTGGAGGGAGCCGTCCCGGATGCCGTCCAGCACCCGCTTGACGTTGTGCAGGCCGGAGGCCACGCAGACCCGGACGGTCTTGCCGGGCAGCTCATAACTGGCCTCCTTGACCCCCTCCATGCCGCGGACCTCTTGATACTCCAGAGGGGCCATGCCCGCGCCGGTGAGCTGCTCCACCACGGTGCGCAGGGCGGCCTCCATGACGCCGCCGGAGGCGCCGAAGATGGCGGCCGCGCCGGTGGAGACGCCCAGCATGGGATCGAACGCCCCGTCGGGCAGGTGCTCGAAGAGCAGGCCGGCCTGGGTGATCATGCGGCCCAGCTCCCGGGTGGTGAGGGACACGTCCACCGGCATGCAGCCGTTGGGCAGCCGCTGCTCCTCCCGCAGTACCTCGTACTTCTTGGCGGTGCAGGGCATGATGGACACCACGAAGATGTCCTGGGGATCGATGCCCGCCTGCTCGGCGTAGTAGGTCTTGACCAGGGAGCCGAACATCTGCTGGGGGGACTTGCAGGAGGAGATGTTGCGGAGCATGTCGGGGGCGTGCTGCTCCAGATACCGCACCCAGCCGGGGGAGCAGGAGGTGATGAGGGGGAGGGTGCCGCCGCCGTTGAGGCGGCTTAAAAACTCGGTGCCCTCCTCCAGAATGGTGAAGTCGGCGGCGGTGTCCACGTCAAACACCTTGTCGAAGCCCAGGCGGCGCAGGGCGGTGACCATCTTGCCCTCCACGTTGGTGCCGATGGGCAGGCCGAAACACTCGCCCAGAGTGACCCGGATGGAGGGGGCGGGGCCCACCACCACGTGCTTGGCGGGGTCGTTCAGGGCGGCCAGCACGCGGGCGGTGTCGTCCTTCTCGGAGAGAGCGCCGGTGGGGCAGGCCACAATGCACTGGCCGCAGGAGACGCAGTCCACCTCGGCCAGATCCCGGTCGAAGGCGCAGCCGATGTGGGTGTGGAAGCCCCGGTCGTTGGGGCCGATGACGCCCACCTCCTGGGTCTTGCGGCACACGGCGGTGCACCGGCGGCAGAGGACGCATTTGGAGTTGTCCCGCACCAGGTGGGGGGCGGAGGCCTCAATCTGGGGGGGCATGTTGTCGTTGGCGTACCGCACCGCGTCGATGCCCAGGTCGCCGGCCAGCTGGAGCAGCTCGCAGTGGCTGTTGCGGGAGCAGGTGAGGCAGTCCATCCGGTGGTTGGAGAGGATCAGCTCCAGGGTGAGCTGGCGGGACTTGCGTACCCGCTCCGTGTTGGTGTAGACCTCCATCCCCTCGGCCACGGGGTAGACGCAGGAGGCCACCAGGCTCTTGGCTCCCTTCACCTCCACCACGCAGATGCGGCAGGCGCCGATCTCGTTGATGTCCTTCAGGAAACACAGCGACGGGATGTTGAAGCCCGCGGAGCGGGCCGCCTCCAGCACCGTGGAGCCCTCGGGAACGGTGACGGGGATGTCGTTGATGCGCAGAGATACCATCTTTTCGTCCATGTCCGTTCCCTCCCTTACTGCTTGTAGATGGCATCAAAGCGGCAGTGATCCATGCACGCGCCGCACTTGATGCACTTGGACTGGTTGATGATGTGGGGCGCGCGCACCGCGCCGGAGATGGCCCCGGTGGGGCAGCCCTGGGCGCAGCGGGTGCAGCCCTTGCACTTGGTGGGATCCACGATGTACTGGATGAGCGCCTTGCACACCCCGGCGGGGCAGCGCTTCTCGTAGATGTGGGCCTCGAACTCCTCCCGGAAATGGGTGAGGGTGGAGAGCACGGGGTTGGGGGCGGTCTGCCCCAGGCCGCACAGGGCGGACTGCTTGATGTGGTGGCACAGCTCCTCGATGGTGTCCAGATCCTCCGGCTCGCCGTTGCCCTCGGTGATCTTGGTCAGCAGATCCAGCAGCCGCTTGGTGCCGATGCGGCAGGGGGAGCACTTGCCGCAGGACTCGTCCACAATGAACTCCAGATAGAACTTGGCGATGTCCACCATGCAGTTGTCCTCGTCCATGACGATGAGGCCGCCGGAGCCCATCATGGAGCCGATGGCGCTGAGGGACTCATAGTCGATGGGGGTGTCGATGAGGGAGGCAGGAATGCAGCCGCCGGAGGGGCCGCCGGTCTGGGCGGCCTTGAACTTCTTGCCGCCCGGCACGCCGCCGCCGATGTCCTCCACCACCGTGCGCAGGGTGGTGCCCATGGGAACCTCCACCAGACCGGTGTTGGTGATCTTGCCGCCCAGGGCGAAGACCTTGGTGCCCTTGCTGGTCTCGGTGCCGATGGCGGCGTAGGCCTCGGGGCCGTGGTTGAAAATCCAGGTGATGTTGGCGTAGGTCTCCACGTTGTTGAGCAGGGTGGGCCGGTCAAACAGGCCTTTCACCGCCGGGAAAGGGGGGCGGGTCTTGGGCTCGCCCCGGTGGCCCTCGATGGAGCGCATGAGGGCGGTCTCCTCGCCGCAGACAAAGGCACCGGCGCCCAGGCGCAGTTCCAGATCGAAGTCAAAGCCGGAGTCGAAGATGTTCTTGCCTAGCAGGCCGTACTCCTTGGCCTGCCGGATGGCGGTCTCCAGCCGCTTGACGGCGATGGGGTACTCGGCCCGGACGTAGATATAGCCCTGGTGGGCCCCCACGGCGTAGCCCGCGATGGTCATGGCCTCCAGAATGGTGTGGGGGTCGCCCTCCAGCACCGAGCGGTCCATGAACGCGCCGGGATCGCCCTCGTCGGCGTTGCAGCACACATACTTGACCCCGTCGGGGCTGACCGCGTCGGCGGTGAACTGCCACTTTTTGCCCGTGGGGAAGCCCGCGCCGCCCCGGCCCCGCAGGCCGGAGGCCAGCACCGTGTCGATGACCTGCTGGGGCGGGATGTGTTCGGTGAGGATTTTACCCAGGGCGGCGTAGCCGTCCACGCCGATGTACTCGTCGATGCTCTCCGGGTTGATGACGCCGCAGTTGCGCAGGGCGATGCGGTGCTGGTGCTTGTAGAACCGGGTCTCGGCCAGGGAGGTGGCCGGGCCGTCGCCCCCCTCGTTCCTGTTGAGCAGGCGCTTGACGATGCGGCCCTTGACGATGTGCTCGGAGACAATCTCCTCCACGTCGTCCACCGTCACGTGGGTGTAGCACGCCCCCTCGGGGTAGATGGTGACGATGGGCCCCAGGGCGCACAGGCCGAAGCAGCCCGTGCGCACCACCTGGGCCTCCTTGTCCATGCCCTGGGCGGCCAGCTGCTTTTCAAACTCCGCGATGATCTTGGGACTCTCGGAGGAGGTGCAGCCGGTGCCGGTGCAGACCAGAATATGGGAACGAATCAAGCTCATCTCACGCCCTCCCTCATTCTGCCGCGCCGATGGTGTACTCGGTCACCACGCGGCCGTTGACCAGATGCTCGCTGACGATGGAGGCCACCTTGTCCGGGGTCATCTTTACATAGGTGACCTTCTCCTGGCCGGGCACGTACACCTCTACAATGGGCTCCAGCCGGCACACGCCGATGCACCCTGTCTGGGACACGGTGACGTTTTTCAGCTCCCGCTTGGCGACCTCCTCCAAAAAGGCGTTGAGCACCGGGCGGGCTCCTGCCGCGATGCCGCAGGTGGCCATACCCACCACCACGCGGATGCGGTCGTCCCCGGAGTCCCGCAAATCAATCTGCTGGCGCATCTTATCACGGATGGCCTGTAGCTCCGCTAGACTTTTCATGGTTTTACATCCCCTTCTGCTCTTGTAACAGCGCTTCCTGTTCCTGTAGGTAATCCCGGATCCAGAGGATCAGCTCCGGCTCGGCCAGGGAGAGCTCCGGCCCAAGCAGGGCGCGCAGCTCCTTCGTGTCCAGGCGGGCCAGGGCGTCCCCCCTCCGGTGCGTATAGTGCAGTTCCAGCTCCGGCGCGCCCTGGATGAGCAGGGTGATCGTGCCGGCCATGTCCCCCACCGGGGGGCAGTCGATGTGCGAGGCGACAAAAACGGCGGTGACGGCGGTGCCAACCCCCAGCGCACTTTCAATCGACAGGGAGCCGCCGGTCTGCTCCGCCGCCAGGCGCAGCAGGGGCAGCCCAAGCCCCATGGATCGGGTGGTGCGGGTGGTGGTGAAGGGGTCGCTCACCCGGGCCAGCAGCTCCGGGGCCATGCCCGTGCCGTCGTCCCGGATGGAAAGGGTGATGGTCTTCCCCTCCTCCGTCAGGGTGATGTCCAGGCGCCTGGCCTGGGCGGTGATGGAATTCTGGGCGATATCCAGGGTATAGAGGGCGATCTCTTTCATGGGGTTCCCTCCCTTGCGGCGCTTTGGAGTCAAAACCAGAGCCTTCCGGCTCCACGGGCGGGGACAAGCCCCGCCCCTACATTACAGCCCTTGAAGATATCCTCCGTAGGGGCCGACACCCCAGGACGGCCTCTCTTGCCCCTGCGGGGCAATTCGCCTTCTGCCCTCATCGGCCCGCGGCAGCTATCCTCCACCCTCGCCGTAGGGGCGGCCCTTGTGGCCGCCCGTCCTCTCCGGCCTGCCGCAGCGTTTTCCTGAACGCGCCGCCGGCCCGCGGGCGGGTGTGGGCACCCGCCCTACCTCCCGACGCGGGGTACGCCCTGCGCTCGGGGCCCCGCACGAACCCAGCGAAGCGGTTCGCGTGGGGAAAGGAGGCCCAGCGGCGGGAGTGAGCGTTCGGGCCTGCCCGGAAGCGAATGATCCAAAGCTTAGGCCGACGCTGTCACGCTGCGGGTTGGGCGCATGGCCGGGTCGCTAAGCGGCCATTCCGCGAAAAATGCCGCTGGGCTTCGCCCAGCCTGTTTTTTCGCCTCCATGTCCTCTTAGCTCCCCTATACGCCTACCCTCCGCGCTTCTACTTATACATATCCAAAATCGGGCCGACCTGGTCGGGGGTGAGGCGGCCATAGACGTCATTATTGATCATCATGACCGGGGCCAGACCGCAGGCGCCCACGCAGCGGCAGGAGTCCAGGGAGAACTTGCCGTCCGGGGTGATGGCGCCGGGGACAATGCCCAGCTTCTGTTCCACGGCGTTGAGCACGGCGGCCGCGCCCTTGACATAGCAGGCGGTGCCGAGACAGACGGAGATCTGATACTTTCCCTTGGGGTTCATGGAGAACTGGGCGTAGAACGAGGCAACCCCGTACACCTCGGACAGGGGGATGTCCAATCCTTCGGCCACCATGATCTGAACCTCCTCGGGCAGATAGCCGAAGATTTCCTGAGCGGCTTGGAGCACCGGCATGGTGGCACCTGGCTGTCCCCTGTGCTCGGCGATCACCTGCCGCAGGCGCTCCTCCTGTTCCGGGCTTCCGCGGTAGGGGACGACGGTTTTGCAGTTTGGCATGGATGCGTCCTTCCTTTCTGAAACTGGTTAGTTTAGTTTCGCTTTTTCTATTATATCGCCAAATCATTTCTTGTAAAGACTGTCCAAAATGGCGAAATATGAACTATTAAGTTCAAAAATTAGCCCAAGAAAAAATGAAGGGTAGAAAAAAACCGCTCCGTTGGGCAGGGCGGGCGTATCGGAGTGGCGTCGAATACAGACCATGCACAGGAAAGCGGTTCTTTATTGTTAAATCTTTAACGAAAACGAGTATAACACATCTAACTATGTTTGTAAAGAGAAAAATTTACCTTGTACCCTGCAGCCAATAGAGAACGGCGGCAGCCGTCCGCTCCGGCAGCTCCATGGTGTGCTCCGCCTCCCAGACCTGATCCAGGTAGTGGGCGTCAGAGTTGGTGATGAGCCGAAGCCCGGCCAGATCCGGGCGGAGGCGGAACTCCGGCGGGCATTGGCGGGATACTTCCGCCAGCGGGAATCCCAGCTCCGGCATCCACAGGCCAAGCACCCCCAGAAGAGAGAAGGAGGGGCGGTCGATGTGTGCAGGAAAGGCAGCTCCACCAAAGGCGGCGGCCAGCCGGGATACCTCCTCCAGGCCGATGTCGGTGTGTCCGGCGAGGAAGCGGGGGTCCTCTCCCAACACCAGATTTCCCGCGTCCATATAGATTTGATGGCCAAAGACGGCGGGGTGATTGGACAACGGGGGCAGGCGGCGGGATACATACGCCTCGAACTCCTCCCCGTGATGGGGGGTGGGGAAGAGACAGACTACGTGGATCTCCTCCCGGGTGCACAGCTCCATCCCCGCCAGAGCCAGCAGGTCCCGCTCCTCCGCCGCCCGGCAGAAGGCGGCGCAGTTGCCGCAGGTGTTGTGGTCGGTAAGGGCCACAATATCCAGCCCCGCCAGCGCGCACATGGCCGCCAGGTTGGCGGGGGTCATGTCCTCACTGCCGCAGGGCGACAGGCAGGAATGGAGGTGGAGATCGTAGTAATACTTCATGTAGAACTCCTTTTCGAGATAACGGGAAGGCGTCGTGCCTGTCGCCCGAAACGCGCCGGAAGGCGCGCCCGAGCGTTTTCGCCGGAGCGAAAACCTCGCCGCAGGGCGGATTCACTCCGCCCGAGGGAGAAAAAAGGGGCCCCCGCCCGGCTGAGCCGGGTGGGGTGACAGGCAGGAGTGAAGGTGGAGATCGTAGTAATACTTCATGTAAAACTCCTTTTCAGGATAACAAAACGGCATCGTGCCTATCGCCCGAAGCGCGCCACAAGGCGCGCCGAGGGTTTTCGCGGAGGCGAAAACCTCGCCGCAGGGCGGATTCACTCCGCCCGAGGAAGCAAAAGGGGGTCCCCGCCCGGCGTTGCCGGGTGGGGCGACAGGCAGGAGTGTAGGTAAAAATCGCGGAAATACTTTGTGTAGAATTTGCTTTTAAAATAACAAAATGATATCGAGTGAGGAGGCATTACCCGGCAGCCAGCGCCCCGGACAAACGGGCGGCGGTGTCAAAGGTATCCTGTCCGGCCCCCAGCAGATTGACGCCCTTCTCCTGAGCGCGGCGGAGCAGGTCGCCGTCGGGGGCGACCCCCTCGGTGAGAATGACGCAGGAGACCTCAGCCATGAGGGCCACGGCGGCCACATTCTGGTTGGACATGATCGTGAGCCAGGCGGCGTCCTGTCCGGCCCGGCCCAGCACCCAGCTCAGCAGGTCTCCGGCGTAGCCGCCGGAAACCGGGCGGTCGGGCTGGGCCAGATGGAAGGGGGTCAGGGAGAGGGCTTCGGTCAGTTCGCGTACCGTCATAAAAAACTCCTCCTTGTTGTATAAAGAGGCCGCCGTGAGACGCAGGGCGCTTCACGGCGGCGGTAGGGTCTATTCGGACGGCTCCTGGCGGCGGCGGAAGGGCGGGGGCAGGTAGTCGTCCGCCTCCTCCTTGCTGCCCGCCATGGAGCGCATGCGCTCCCGCACCTTGAAAATGCAGTCGTCCTCCGAGGCGCGGCCCAGTACCACGTCCTCCGCGAAGGCCCGGCAGGAGGGCGCTCCGCAGGAGCCGCAGTGGAGGCCGGGCAGGTGGGACTCCAGCTCCTGGATACGCAACTGTTTGCTGATGGCCATCTCCCGGTCCTGATCCAGCACGAAGGTAGGTAAGTACTGTAGCTCCTTGTCCCTCCGCACGATATCCCGCGCCTCTCCATGAAAGAGGAAACGGTTGCGGGAGACCGGCAGACCCTTGAGCAGGCCCTTGATGCGAAGCTTGGCCGCGTAGGGATTCTCCACATTGAAGCAGCCCCCCACGCACCCCTGGGTGCAGGCTGACAGCTCCAGAAAATCGGCCTCCGGCAGACGGCCGTCTTCGATCTCCTCCAGCATGCGGATGACGTTCTGAATACCGTCCACCGCCACGCAGCGCTCCCCCAGGCGGGCGGCGCTCTCGCCGCCGCAGGAGGCCCAGCCCAGGCCTAGGATACCGGCGGAGGCCATGGGGGTGATCTCCTCCAGCTCCCGCATGGGATTGAGCAGGCGCAGGTAGATGTCCCGGATGGCGAAGGCCCCGTCCAGCACCGGGCGGCTGAGCCCCTCGGAGACCCGGGCGGCCGTCACCTTGGAGGAGCAGGGCACGATGGCGAATACGCCGATGGCCTCCGGCGGCAGGCCGGTCTCCTCGGCTGCCTCCCGCCGGGCCAGAATGGCGGCCAGCTCCATGGGCAGAATGGTACAGGCCACATGGCCCATGAGCTTGGGGAAGCGCATGCGGATGAGGCGGAGCACTGTGGGACAGGAGGAGGAGATCTGGGGCGTCACCTTGGACGGGCCGCCGCTGATGCTCTGCCGCTCAAAGTCGGAGATCATCTCGGCGGCCTTAGCCACCTCATAGACCTTGTGAAAGCCGATCTTCAACAGGCCGTTGAGCACAATATCCACGCTGTCCAGGTGCTGGAACTGCCCATACAGGGCGGGCTCCGGCAGGGCCACGCAGTATTGGTACTGCTTCAGAATGTCCAGACTGTCGCCCACCGACTTGATGGCCTTGTGGGGACAGATGCGGATACAGCTTCCGCAGTCGATGCACCGGTCGGGCAGAATGGTGGCCTTGCGGCCGCGGACCCGGATGGCCTCGGTGGGGCAGCACTTGATGCAGGTGGTGCAGCCCCGGCAGCGCTTCAGCTCCAGGACCACCGAATGTCTCATGGACATGGAGCCGCGTCACCTCGCTTTTCCAAGCTCATCGCGCTCAGGAAACCTTGATTTTAACCGTAACGGTGGTACCCTTGCCCACCTCGGTGTCAATGGTCATCTCGTCGGAGTAGCGCTTCATATTGGGCAGGCCCATGCCAGCGCCGAAGCCCAGCTCCCGGGCGGTCTGCCCGGCGGTGGAGTAGCCCTCCTGCATGGCCTGCTCCACGTCCGGGATGCCCGGCCCGGTATCGGTCATGCGGATAACAATCTGATTGGCGTCCACCTCCACCTCGGCCTGGCCGCCGTCGGCGTGGATCACCATATTGATCTCGCCCTCATACATGCAGATGGACGCACGGCGGATCACGTCCTGGGGCAGTCCCAGCTTCTTCAGCGTCAGCTTCATTTTGCTGGAAGCCTCGCCGGCCTCGATCAGATCGCCGCCCTCCACAGGGTAAACCAGTCTAATTGTCTCCATCACAATTCCCTCGCAATCCATTGGAATATAACAGGCCGCACGCCTCGTACATACGCTTGGGGCAGGTCATAACTACAATGTCACGCTCCTCCGCCAGAGACAGAATGTCCGGCCCCGGCACCTTACCCCGCACAAAGACAATACATTTCATCTCCACCATATCTGCGGTGCGCACCACCTGGGGGTTGACCAGGCCGGTGAGCAGCAGCGCCTGGTTCTTGACAAAGGCCAGCACATCGCTCATGAAGTCGCTGCCGCAGGCGGAAAAAACCTCCCGGTCCAGATGCTCCTCCCCCCACAGCACCTCGGCGTGCAGAATCGTCTTGATATCAGACAGCCTCATTGGCCACTCCTCCTCCCGGAAGGGAAAACTAAACTGTAAGTTCAATGGTATTGTACCACAAACCGGCGCAAAGTGCAAAGGGTTCGTTGAAATATTCACAAAGTTTTGAGATTGAACGGCTTGGTTTTAGTCAATCCGTGCAGTTGACAGTTGGATAGGGCATCCGATATAATATACTTTAACGGAGTAAAGCGATAACCCGGTGCGAAGCCCCGTTCTATTTCAAATTGGAATATCGAGGAGGCCATCTGTCATGGGAAACGAACGTGTTTACAACTTTTCCGCCGGCCCTTCCATGCTGCCGCTGGAGGTATTGGAGCGGGCAGGAGCCGAGATCACAAACTACCAGGGCTCCGGCATGTCCGTCATGGAGATGAGTCACCGCTCCAAGGTGTTCCAGAAGATCTTTGACGACACCAAGGCCAAGCTGCGCGCCCTGCTCAACGTGCCGGAGGGATACCAGATCCTCTTCCTCCAGGGCGGCGCCTCCACCCAGTTCTCCATGGCGCCCCTGAACCTCATCGGGGCCACCGGCAAGGCCGACTACGCCGTGACCGGCAACTTCTCCAACATCGCCTACAAGGAGGCGCAGAAGTACGGCCAGATCCATCTGGCCGCATCCTCCGCCGACAAAAACCACACCTACATTCCCCAGCAGAGTCAACTGGAGCTGGACCCTGAGGCCAGCTATTTCTACTACTGCGCCAACAACACCATCTACGGCACCGAGTGGCAGTATGTCCCGGAGACGGGCGGCGTGCCCATCGTGTGCGACATGTCCTCCGACATCCTCTCCCGCCCCGTGGACGTGTCCAAGTACGGCGTCATCTTCGCCGGCGCCCAGAAGAACATGGCCCCTGCCGGCCTGACGGTAGTGATCATCAAGGAGGAGCTGGCCGGGCATGAGCTGCCCTTCACCCCCCTGATGATGAACTACAAGACCATGATCGACAAGGACTCCATGTACAACACCCCGCCCTGCTGGTGCATCTATATGCTGGGGCTGGTCCTGGACTGGCTGGAGGAGCAGGGGGGCATACCCGGCATGGAGGCCATCAAGCACAAAAAGGCGCAGATGCTCTATGACGTGATCGACTCCTCCCGGCTCTTCACCTGCGCCGTGGAGCCCGGCTCCCGCTCCGATATGAACGTGGTGTTCCGTACCGGCAGCGACGAGCTGGACGCCAAGTTTGTGCAGGAGAGCGTGGCCGCCGGTTTCACCAACCTGAAGGGCCACCGCTCCGTGGGCGGCATGCGGGCAAGCATCTATAACGCCATGCCCACCGAGGGCGTAGAAAAGCTGTGCGACTTTATCAAGGCCTTTGACAGGGCGAATTGAGCCCGCTGCCCGCCCACGGAACCAAGCGTTTTGCCGAAGGCAAAACCTTGATGCGGGGCGGATTTACTCCGCCCGCGCAGATAAAATCGCTTGGGGTCCCGCAAAATGGGAGATTTTGCGGGCAGGGCGGCATGCGGGCGTCTATTTACAACGCCATGCCCACCGAGGGCGTGGAAAAGCTGTGCGACTTCATCCGGGCATTCGATAAGAACAACTGAGCGTTCGGCTTACCCTGGGGCCCTGCAAAGTGGGGCGCGGCTTACGCCGCGTACAGGCATTTTGGCCAGCGGACAAAATCTTGCCGCAGGGCGGATTCCCTCCGTCCGGGGAAGTAAAATCAGGGGCTCCCATGGAAGGCGTGTAGTTTCATCCGGGCATTTGATAAAAACAATGAAGGGGAGAGGGCTATATGTATCGCATCAAGACACTGAATAAGATTTCCCCCGCCGGGCTGTCCGTACTGGACCAGACCCGCTACACCATCAGCACCGATGTGGAAAACGAGGACGGTATTTTGGTCCGCTCGGCGGACATGCACGACTATGCATTCCCCGATGCCCTGCGGGCCGTGGCCCGGGCGGGCGCGGGCACTAATAACATCCCCATCGACCGCTGCTCCGAGGCGGGCATCGTGGTATTCAATACCCCCGGCGCCAACGCCAATGCGGTGAAGGAGCTGGCGGTGTGCGCTCTGCTGCTGGCCTCCCGAAAGATCAGCGACGGCGTGGCCTGGGTGAAGGAGCAGGCCGCCGCCGGGGCGGACGTGGAGCAGGCGGTGGAGAAGGGCAAGAGCCAGTTTGTGGGCCCGGAGCTGTCTGGCAAGATGCTGGGCGTCATCGGCCTGGGGGCCATCGGCGTGCAGGTGGCCAACATCGCCACCAAGCTGGGCATGACCGTGTTCGGCTACGACCCCTTCCTGTCGGTGGACGGAGCTCTGTCCCTGTCCCGGCTGGTCCACCGGGCCATGGATCTGGAGACCATTTATAAGAACTGCGACTACATCACCCTCCACGTGCCCCAGACCCCCGAGACCAAGGGAATGTTCAACGAGGACGCATTCCATATGATGAAGGGCGGCGTACGCATCCTCAACCTGGCGCGGGGCACCCTGGTCAACGACGACGACATGCTGGCCGCCCTGGACAGCGGCAAGGTGGCCTGCTACGTCACCGACTTCCCCAACGGCAAAATCCTGCGGGGCAAGAACGTGGTGGCCATCCCCCATCTGGGGGCCTCCACGCCGGAGAGCGAGGAGAACTGCGCCGTCATGGCGGCCCAGGAGCTGAAGGACTATCTGGAGAACGGCAACATCCAGAACTCGGTGAACCTGCCCACGCTGGTGCAGCCGTGGAGCGGCGTGTCCCGCCTGTGCATCATCCACCGCAACGCCCCCGGCGCCATCGCCAGCATCACTGGAGTGCTCTCCAAGGACGGGGTAAATGTGGCTAACATGACGAACAAGTCCAAGAAGGACTATGCCTATACCGTGGTGGACGTGGACAGCCGCATCGGCGAGTCCGTGGCCGACACCATCCGCGCCCTGGACGTGGTGCTGCGGGTGCGCCTGCTCAATCACTAAACAGCCGCAAAAAACGCGGAGGAACACCGGTTCCTCCGCGTTTTTTTCTTCGGCGTGCGTCAGGTTTCCGCGTTCCCGGCCGTACTGTAAGGTGAAAGGGGGCGAACCAATGGAGGAGGTTTTGGATCATAACCAGGAGGCGGAGCAGATTTTCCGGCAGTACGGCAGGCTGCTGGAGCTGGTGGCCGCCGCTCAGCTCCCCGGCCGCCCGGAGGACGCGGAGGAGTGCGTCCAGGACGCCGTCTGGGCCTTTGTAGAGGGCAGGGCGCCGTGGGATCCCGCGCAGGGGAGTAAGCAGACCTGGCTTTGCGTGCTGGTGCGCAGCCGGGCAAAGGACCGCCGCCGCGCCCTGGCCGCCCGGATGGAGGAGCCACTGGAGGAACACTCTGGCCTGGCGGCGGCGGATCACGCGGAGAGAGCTGCGGTGCGGGACGGACTGCGCCGGGTGCTGGAGGGGCTGAGCCGGGAGGAACGGAGGCTGTTCACCCTGCGGTTTGTCTACGGGCTCTCTTCTGCGGAGCTGGGTGGCGTACTGGGGCTGTCGCCCAACGGGGTGGACGCCCGGGTGAGCCGCCTGCGGAAGAAGCTGAAGCGGCTGCTGGCCCGGCAGGGGCTGGGCCTGTGGGAACGGGAGGGAACCAAATGAGATACTGTGATTGGGACGAGGTACTGGACCGGGATGGTCTGCTGATACTCACGGAGGAGGCGCTGACGCCTCCCAGGCGGAGCCGGGCACCCCTGAGGCGGCTGGCGGCCGCGGCGGCCTGCGCGGGGCTGGTGCTGGGACTGATGAACTACCGGGCCGTGGCCGCCGGGGTGGGGGAGCTCTGCCGCTATTTCGCAGGCATCGGCGCCACGGCGGATGACAAGGCGGAGCTCTGGGTGCTGGAGGAGCCGGTCACCTGGACGGAGGGGGACTGGACCTACGAGGCGGATGCTACCCTGCGCAGCGGGGTGCTGGAACTGGAACTCACCATGAGCAGCCGTTTACCTGCCGATCAGTTGCCCTCTCCGGTGGAGCTGCGGCTGGGCCTGTCGGCGGACGGGGAGCCGCTGCACAATGCCGTCCACACCATCACTCCCTACAGCGTGGCGGATGCCGGGGAGGGGAGCGGCTACCCCCGCTACCGCCTGGAGCAGGGCTATCAGACCACTGCATCCACCCGCCTTCGCTGTACGATGGCCGCCCCGCCGCCGGAGGACTGCGCCCTCCATGTCAGCGGTCTGGGCGTCCAGGGGGGAGTGTTCTCCCTCCGACTGGTGCCGGCAGAGACGCCCCCCACGGTACAGAAGACTTGGACGCTCCCCCAGGGGGATATGACCATCTGGGTGGCGGAGGACGGCTCAGCCATATCCGCCAGCTTCGACAGCACAGAGTGGTGGGGCTGGCCCTTCGACATCTCCTTTATCGGCGCATCGGGAGAGCGCTATCCCTGCCACGACATCACAGGCGCCTATGAGCTGGACGGCACCGAGCGGTTCGAGGCCATCAAGCCGGAGGGCATGGAGGAACCGGTGGACGCAGTGTGTATCGGCGGAGTGGCTGTGGAGAGAATTCAGGATGCCGGCGGCAGGGCCGACCACCTGTATGAAAGTCTCGACTGGGTTATCGAGCTGCCCTGAGCCCCGCAAAAACGTCCCCGGAGGGAATTCCCTCCGGGGACGTTTTTGGATACGGGACAGACAGAGGCTTACAGGGGGTGTCCCTTGGCGGCCACCCGCAGTTCCTCGTCCGGCCGCAGCGTGGCACACCCGGCGGGCGGGGACAGGCCACGCCCCTACAGTTCCTTTTTACAGTAAATCTTCCGCGCGATGCACCAGGAGGCGGCGTAGGCCGCCGCGCACAGGACGGTCACCAGCCAGGGCAGGGCGGCGGCCAGGCCGGGGGTGGGCGGGGGAAGAAGGCCCCGCTGGAAGAGCAAAAGCAGAGCCATGCCGCCGCCGAAGAAGAGGATGAACACAAAGTAGAGGGCTGCCCGGCTGCGGCTCACCCCCAACAGCAGGAGAAGGGGCAGGTTGACGGCGTTGACCGCCAGGGCCAGGCCGGTACAGACCAGCACCGCCAGGGACAGAGCGCTCTCCGGCCCCTCCATCAGGGCGGTGAGGAAGAGGGAAATCCCGCCGCTGAGGGCGGCCAGCAACAGGGCAAGCAGGTACTTGCCGTCCACCGTCCCGCGCCGTCCGGCGGGGGTGGCGGCGGCGTACCGCTCCCAGTGCACAGCCTCGTCATAGCTGAAGCAGGTGGTGGGGAGAAGGGTGCCGTAGAGAACCGCCAGGCCGCACAGAAAAGAGGCGTCCAGCACTCCGGCGGCAGTGAGCGTCAGATAAAGCCCCAGCAGGAGGGCATAGTACCAAAGCTGCCGCCGGAGCAGCAGCCAGTCCTTGCAGAGCAGTCCGGCCATGCTCAAAACTCCTTTCGGGCATAGATGGCCTGGGCAATACAGTAGGAGAGGGCGAAGCCGCCCACGGCCAGGATGGCAAGCAGGCCGGGCAGGGCGGTGAGCACCCACGCCGGGGGCGCGGGGAGGGTGAGGCCCCGGTCGGCCGCCAGGCCCAGCAGGGCAAAGCCGGCAAAGACCAGTAAAAAGAGCGCCATGCTCACCATGCGGGCCTTCTCCGCACCAAACTTGAGCAGCAGGGGGAGCGCCACCGCGTTCATGATCAGGGCGATCCCCGCACAGGCCAGGGCGGACAGCAGCAGCTCGGACAGGGGCTCCTCCAGCCCGCCGGCCAGGGCCAGCACGGCCAGCAGCAGGGAGACAAACACGGTGCTGGCCAGGGTCACCAGCAGGGTGAACAGGTACTTGCCTGTCACCACCCCCCGGCGGCAGGCCGGGGTGGCGATGGCGAAGCGGTTCCAGCGGCTCACGTCGTCGGAGGTGACGGTGGTCATAGGGGTGATCAGGGACATGAGCACCACCATGCCGCACAGCACCGAGGCGGTGAACACTCCCGACAAGCACAGGCCGCCGTAGACCAGGAAAAAGACCAGGTAGGTAGTCAGATGGCCCTTAAGGGCCAGAAAATCCTTGTAGATGAGGCCGGTCATCGGGCATCCCCCTTTACGGTAAAGACCATAATATCCTCCAGCGACACCGGCTCCACCGCCAGCTCGGGGTGGAACCGGGCGAAAGCCCGCCGGTTTTTCACCAGGGCCTCACAGCCGAACTGGCCGGAGCGCACCCCCACCAGCAGGGCGGGGTCCACCCGCTCCAGCTCGGAGCGGCCGCACACCAGCTTGCCGTAGGTGTCCAGCAGCTCATCCTTGGCCCCCGACACCGCCACCCGCCCCCTGTGGAGGTAGGTCACATAGTCGGCCACCTTCTCCAGATCGCTGGTGATGTGGCTGGACAGGAGAATGGCGTGCTCCTCGTCCTGAATGAACGCCAGGAACTCGTCCAAAATTTCGTCCCGCACCACCGGGTCGAGGCCGGAGGTGGCCTCGTCCAGGATCAGCAGGCGGGGCCGGGCGGCAAAGGCCGCCGCGAGGGACAGCTTCATCTTCATGCCCTTGGAGAAGGTCTTGACCAGCTTTTTGCTGGTGAGGCCGAATTTCTCCAGGTAATGCTGGTACAGGGCTCCATCCCAGCCGGGGTAGAGGCGGGCGAGAATGCTCCCCACTTGGGGGGCGGAGAGGCCGTCGTGGAAGGTGGTCTCGTCCAGCACCACCCCCACCTGGGCCTTGACCGCCCGCTCGTCCGCCAGGTTGTCCAGGCCCAGCACCTGGATCTCCCCGCCGTCCCGGCGGACCAGGTTGAGGATGCACTTGATGGTGGTGGACTTGCCTGCGCCGTTCTCCCCGATCAGGCCCATGATGGTGCCGCCGGGTACGGTGAAGGACACGTCGTCCAGCTTGAAGGAGCCGTAGTCCTTGGTGAGATGGGACACTTCCAATGCGTTTTTCATAGTGTTTCGTCTCCATACAGAAGGTTGAGGGTCTCGGTGAGCTCGGCCAGGGTGACGCCGCCGGCCTTGGCGACGTCCACCGCATGGGACAGGTGCTCCTCGGCCCGGCGGAGGGTGTCCTCCCGCACCAGCTCCGGGTTCTGGGGCGCCACAAAGCACCCCTTGCCCGGCACAGTGGTGAGAAAGCCCTCCCGCTCCAGCTCCTCATAGGCCCGCTTGGTGGTGATGACGGAAATGCGCAGCTCCTTGGCCAGCAGCCGCATGGAGGGCAGGGCCTCGCCCTCCTTCAGCTCTCCCCGGAGAATGAGGCCCTTCATCTGCCGGGTGATCTGGTCATAGATGGGTACGCCGCCGGAATTGCGGATGATGATGTCCATGGTACACCTTCTTGATGTCATACTGTATATATTCAGCATATACAGTATGACATATGGAATTCCCCTTGTCAAGAGGGAAAATGAGGGTTACACTGTTGGTAGCTACAAAGGGGGTTGGAAAGCATGTACGCACCCATACTGGAGATTGACACCAGGAAAATCGAGGAGAACGCCCGAAAGCTCCACACCTTCTGCGCCCTGCGGGGGGTGGAGCTGGCCTTTGTCACCAAGGGCTTCTCCGCCCGCCCCGGGGTGATCCGGGCGGCCCGGGCCGGCGGCGTCACCCGCTTCGCGGACAGCCGCCTGAAAAACATCATCGCCGCCAAGACCGCCATACCCGGCCTGCACTACCTGCTCATCCGCATACCCGCCATTGACGAGGCCGAGGAGGTGGTGCGCTGGGCTGACTGTAGCCTCCAGAGCCAGATTGAGGTCATCCGCGCCGTGTCCGATGCAGCTGTCCGGCAGGGGAAGATTCACCCCATTATTCTCATGGTGGACGTGGGGGATCTCCGGGAGGGGGTGTTCGGCCGGGAGCAGTTGGAAGAAATTGCGGGGCAAATTCTGGGCTGTCCCGGTGTGGAGCTGGTGGGTCTGGGCACCAACGTGGGGTGTTACGGAAGCATCCTCCCCTCGGTGGAGAACACCCGCGTGCTGGTAGAGCTGAGGGACTTCCTCAACCGGAAGTACGGCTTCCATATCAAAACCCTGTCCGGCGGCTCCACCTGTACACTCAAGCTGCTGGAGGAGGGGCGGCTTCCTGCGGGCATCAATCACCTGCGGGTGGGCGAGGGGCTACTCTACGGCGAAGACACCACCGGCATGCGCTTTCTGGAGGGGTACCATACCGACGCCTTCCACTTCAAGGCCCAGGTGGTGGAGCTGCGCCGCAAGCCGTCGGTGCCCATCGGGGAGCACGGCCGGGACGGCAAGGGGGAGCTGCCCGAATACCCCGACCGGGGGGTCCACCTGCGGGCCATCTGCGCCGCAGGCAAGCAGGATGTGGCCTGGGCCGCCCTCACCCCCACCCTGCCGGGGGCGGAGATGATCGGCGCCAGCTCCGACCACCTGATTGTAGACGTGGAGGGGTGCGGAGGCCGGGTAAGGGTGGGGGACTGGCTGGACTTCCGCTGCGGCTATATGGCGGTGCTGGACGCCACCACCTCCGCCTATGTGGACGTGCGGGAGGTGTGAACGGCCTCCTCCGTGGGCAGAACGAAAACGAGAGCGGAAGCCGGATGGCCTCCGCTCTCGTTCACTTTGTCGAAAAAGCCTCGCAGAGTTCGCACCCGCAGGCGCGAAGCAAATAAAAGCCGTTTTCTCCAGCGGCATGTACGCCGGAGAAAGCACTTCTCAGCCCGCGCGCGGTGGGCTGCATCCGGCTCGAAAAAGCGGCGAAGCCGCTTTTTCGACGGTCAAAGAAAGCGGAAGCCGTCCGGCTTCCGCTCTCTTTGGTTGGATTCACTTACTTGTGGTCCACAGAATACATATGGGTGATGAGGTCCAGCACCTTGTTGGAGTAGCCAATCTCATTGTCGTACCAGGACACGACCTTCACGAAGGTGTCGGTCAGGGCGATGCCGGCGGTGGCGTCAAAGATGGAGGTGCGGGTGTCGCCCAGGAAGTCGGAGGACACCACGGCGTCCTCGGTGTAGCCCAGGATGCCCTTCAGTTCACCCTCGCTGGCCTTCTTCATGGCGGCGCAGATCTCGTCGTACTTGGCGGGCTTGGCCAGGTTGACGGTCAGGTCCACCACGGAGACATCCAGGGTGGGCACGCGCATGGACATGCCGGTCAGCTTGCCGTTGAGGGAGGGGATGACCTTGCCCACGGCCTTGGCGGCGCCGGTGGAGGAGGGGATGATGTTGCCGGAGGCGGCGCGGCCGCCGCGCCAGTCCTTCTTGGAGGGGCCGTCCACAGTCTTCTGGGTGGCGGTGGTGGAGTGGACGGTGGTCATCAGGCCGTCGGTAATGCCCCAGTTGTCGTGCAGCACCTTGGCGATGGGGGCCAGGCAGTTGGTGGTGCAGGAGGCATTGGAGACAAAGTTCATGCTGGAGTCATAGGTCTCGTGGTTGACGCCCATGACGAACATGGGGGTGTCGTCCTTGGAGGGGGCGGACATGACCACCTTCTTGGCGCCGGCGTCGATGTGGGCCTGGGCCTTCTCCTTGGTCAGGAACATGCCGGTGGACTCCACGACATACTCAGCGCCCACCTCGCCCCAGGGGATGTCCTTGGGATCCATGCAGGCGAAGAACTTCACAGTCTTGCCGTTGACGATGATGGCGTCGTCGGTGTACTCAATGGTGCCGTCAAACTGGCCGTGCATGGTATCATAACGCAGCATGTAGGCCATGTAATCGGGGGTCATAAAGGGATCGTTGATGCCCACGAACTCGATGTCGGAACGGGAGATACCCGCGCGGAACACCAGACGGCCGATCCGGCCAAAGCCATTAATGCCAACTTTAATGCTCATAATGAATCGCTCCTTCGTTCTAATTTGATTCTTAAATGATTTCCAATTGCGCGCCTCCATTATAAACGAATCCGCGCCGAATGAAAAGGGGGAAAACAGAAAACTTACTGGGGAAACTGTATAAATTTACACCGGCACTATCGGTAAACGCGGTGGTTTCGACATGATTCGACATTTCTGCTTGAGCGGCGGGTCGGATTTTGCTATACTGACGTTATCATACCCTTACAACTTTACGGAATTCCTGCGCAAGCTATGGCAGGACTGGAAAGGAGGTCGGCGGCATTTGGATGAGAAGAGAGAGGATCTGGGACCGCTCCTGGTAGAGCAGTTCCGTCAGCAGATGAACAACCTGTCCGCAGCGATTCAGTTGCTCACGCCGGTGGTGCGGGAGAAGGCGGGGCCGCAGTACGACCCCTATTTGGCCATTCTGCACCAGAGCCTGTACCGGTTGATTCGTATGGTGGGCAATCTTGAGTATCTGGAACTGCCTGAGGGAGAGCTCCCCCTGCGGGAGGGCACGCTGGATCTGGCCGGGCTGTGCCGGGAGCTGGGGGAGCAGGTGTCTCCCCTGACGGCGCTGGCTGGCATCCGCTTTTCCTATGAGGAGGAGATAGGGAGCCTCCTCACCCATGGAGACGGGGCCCAGCTCCGGCGGCTGCTGCTCAACCTGATCGCCAACGCCGTCCGCGCGGCGGGAGAGGGCGGAGAGTCCGGCCTGCGCCTGGCCCGCCGGGGCGGGCGGGCGGTCCTCACCGTGTGGGACAACGGACCGGGTTTTCTCCCGGAAACCGATGAGCGGGAGCTGCTTCAGCGGCCGGGCAGCCTGGGTCTTGGACTGAAGGTGGCCCGCCGCATCGCCGCCCTCCACGGGGGGAGCATCGTCTTTGAGCAGCGGGAGGAGCGGGGCTCCCGGGCGATCGTGTCCCTGCCCCTCCGGCCGCCGGAGCCGGGCGAGCTGCTGAAAACGCCCCGGATGGGGTTTGACGGCAGCGGCGGATTTTCCGACACGCTCATCGAGCTGGCGGGCGTGCTGCCCTACCGGGCCTTTTTCCCGGAGGACGTGGAGTAATACAGTGCAGACGGCGCATGGCTGAGGCCATGCGCCGTCTGCATATCAGGGAGGAAAGGAAGGGAAAGAATTTAGTTGGGCAGGTATTCCAGGGGGTCAACAGTGGAGCCGTCCAGCGACATGCTGAAGTGCAGATGGCTGGCCAGGGCGCTCTCGGCGATGGCGGTGCCGCCCACCGAGCCCAGCACGGAGCCGGCGCCAACCGTGTCGCCCACCGCCACCGTGGGTACGGAGGCCAGGTTGGAGTAAGTGCTGGTCAGTCCGCCGCCGTGCTCCACCACAACGGTGGTGCCCATCATGGCGTCCTGGAGGACGGCGGTGACCGTCCCCGCGGCGGCCGCCTTGACCTCAGTACCGGCGGCGGAGGCGATGTCCAGACCGTCGTGGGTGCGCCAGTCGTCCATGGTGGGATTGTAGGAGAGCACCTCCAGGCTGTAGTCCGTCAGAATATCTCCCTGTACCGGCCAGGTAAAGACGGTGGGGGCGGCCTGTGGAGTGGGCTGGGGCGTGGCCGACGGCATCGCCGAGGGCGTGGCCGCCGGTACAGCCGGGGACGCGGGGACGGTGTGCTCCGGCGCAGGGGTGGCCGCCGGGCGGTTCATGAGGCCCGCGTCCACCGGCGTGGGCCGGGGAGAGGGGGTGACGGTGATCTGGGCGGTGCCCGCCACGGGGGCGTCCGGCTCATCCGGGGTGAGAGAGGAAAAGAGATAATAGCCCGAAATTCCTATTGCGGCGACGCAGAGGAACAGGACTATGTAGAAGCCCTTGCCCTCCAGAAAGTCGCCCATTCGTTTTAAGAATGGTTTTTTCATGCTGTTTAGCACCTCCGAGCCTATTGTGGACAGGCCTGGGCTTGGATATACATGGAAAACAAAAAAATTTCCCTTGACCTTCCACGGGGTACAGGGTGTATTAAGAGAACGGCAATTTAAGAAAATTTTAACCAGGTGCGGCTCTGGAGTGACTGGAACTCTAAGCGTGTAGGCAAAAAATGATACTAGCTCGTTACTAATACGTTACTAACGGCGGATTCCTGGTGATTTTGTCAGGCCAGCTTTTTCACCTCTTTGGCGAGATCGGCGGGGGTGGGATGAATGTAGGTGGCGGTGACATTTCCCTTGAGGGAATGCCCCAGGAGCAGCTTCACCTTGATCTCGTCCACTCCGGCACGGCTTAGAAGGGTGGCGAAGGTATGGCGGCACCAGTGCGGGGTGGCCTCTGGTATGCCGAGCTGCTCTACCACTGGGGTAAACACCGAGATGCGGTAACGGTCGGAGGACATGCCTTTTTCCGCTGACAGCCATTGTTGCACGTAGGCGGAGATCTTGGGGTGGATTGGGATAATCCGGTCACGGCCTGCCGCGCTTTTCACACCGCACTGGAGGTAGCCACCATCCTCGGAGCGGTAAGCGAAGGGGGTAAGGGACAAGAACTCGCTGATGCGCAAGCCGGTATAGCACAGAACCATGGCCTCTGATGCGCCGGGAAAACCGGCCCGCGCCAGCTCCTCCAGTTTGGCAAGCTGGAGATCATTGAGCGCCCCCTTTTTGACCTTGATGTCGACGGTGGGGATATCCAAATAACGAGAGTAATCTTTCCCGATAATATCACGTTTCATGGCGTAGGCGTGCAATGCGCGGATCAAAATTGCATCGTTGTTGATGCTGGACTGGGAGCGGCCCTCGTCCTCACCCTCGTCCAGGATGGCCTGCCACTCGTCCAGGGTAACGCTGCGCATTTTACGGGCGGCGTAGCGAGAGACACGCTGGTTCCAGGATGCCTTGTGGGAGGCAACAGAGGATTTCCCGCTCCTGGGGTACTCCCGCTCCGACCAAGCGGTATAGACCTGTTCCACGGTCCAGGAGAGCATATCCGCACTGGGGGTCTGCCCGGCGGCAGCCTTGCGGTTATACTCCTCCAGCGCCTCCTGGGCTTCCTGGAGCTTGGCGTGGTAGCTCAGCGCCACCTGGCGCACGTAGCCGTCTTTATCCCTGGCGGAGATCTTCACGATATAGGGCCGCCGGCGGTTGCCTGAGAGCTTTACAATGGAGCCGGTGCCGTTTGCACGTCGCATGAGTAGGCCCCCTTATTTTTTGGCATGGCTGACAATCATCTCGGGCGGATTTAGGCCCCAGGAGACTTGCAGGGCGCTGTCCTGCCCCAAAATGAGCTCCCGGCTGTAGACACCGCACTCCACCCGAACGAGGCAAGAAGGGGCCTCCAGAGACGTAGAGACGCTACCGCCGGGGCCGATACTGCCCAGGAGCTGCCCGTCCACGTAGACGGAGACGCCGGTGCTGGCGAGTTCATTGTTGACCTGCATCACGGTAATTTTCATGGCGTTCACTCCTTGTGATGATACAAATGTTCGATTGTTGGTGTTTTAAGAGACCGGGGCCACGGCCCCGGCTCTTTGCTAGATATCAATCTTGGATTAAATCTGGAGATTGCTCTATACGTAATGTTTCCCTGTATTCCGCTGCGTCTGGCACGTCAACAAATTGCACAGTTGCATTGTGATTCTCCAAAACGAGTTTCTTGATCTCTTCCAAATCCACCTTAAAGAATTCCTTCCTAGGATTGACTTTATTGACCTGCCTCTTTTGAAAATGATGGTGCAATAAGGTTTCCAGCGCAGGTGCATCTTCAGAAAAGATCAGAGCATGCACATCGAACGGGAACGGGACAGAAGCGCTACTCAATTCACTTATACGATCCATTGGATCAAGTCGTCTAGTCATACCAATTTTAAATATACTTTCTCCAAAGGAGCCAATGTTCGAAATAATATATACAAATCCGGCACGAGTATTTTGCTCTCGTTCGAGAACGTTTTCCTTGTCAGAGGCCAATGCTTTTAGTTTTTCTTCTAACTCTTGAATTTTATCTATATAAAGTTGCTTCTCAACATCATCCTTTGCCTTTTGCATATAACCCATAAGCTTCTTCACTTCATTGCTAAATTGAGTTTCTTCCTTCTCAATTTTCTGCTTTTCGCGTTCTATCTCCCGGCGGACCTTTTCTTCTTCAATCATTTGCTCACGAATGGCTTTCTTCTGTTCACGTTCTTCATCAACCTTGAGCATATAAGCATAGACCAGGCTCAATTCTTCTAGCTTCATGGAGAAAAAATTTTGAGATATCTGTACGCCATCTACTAGAAAGATTTTATTCAATGCATCATAGGAACGTTGTATTTTGGTGCGGACGCTATCAATATTATTTGGAGTAACACTCCCGATCAAAGAGACTGTTTCGGAATTAAAGCACCTCAAAATCTGCTTCTTTTGGCTCTCCAGTACACGTTTTGTTGCGCTGTCATTTGTGATAACAAGGGCATCCCCGGATTTCACCAGTTCATCTTCACGGGACTTTAAAAGAGCGAGCTTATTTTTAATTTCATCAGATTTCAGGTCAGAATAAGCGTCAACAGAAACCATCGCACACAGGCTATCCTGCTCCAGTATTTTCAATTCCTTTTGCAGGTTCTCCTTTTCTTCGGCAAGCTTTACAACTTCTTGCTCCGCCTTTTTTACACGTTCATCGGCGCTTTGGGTCTTTTTCCAGTAATAGTCCAACGCTTCGCGGTGTTTGGCCTCGTATAAACTGTCACCCTCACTTTTTTTCTGATTCACGTAAGCATCTGCGGCAGCCTTTGCGGCCTTTAGATTTTCATAACTCTTTGTTTTTTGCTTTTCAACCAGCCAAAGGATCAGGAAAATGACCGCCAGAATTACAAATGCCCACACACAAATCCTCTCCTATTTCTAAATTGTCGTGGTGTCCAAGTTGGACACATTCATAAGTATTGATCCACCGCAAGGTTGCCATGCTTATACCAGCAGATGGCCTTGCGGACAAGATCCTCAGTAACACCGAAACGCTCGGCTAGATCCCAGACCTCTGTGCAGCCCTCGTGCGCGGCGGCCTCCAGAGCGTCCAGGGGAAGGAACTGCTCGATTTCCCACTTGTCGGCCCGGTTCTCATGCTTTTTCTTTATATCGCAGGCCGCCCAGCGGTTATAGAAGCTGTAGGTCATACAATGACCGACCTCGTGGCCCAGGGTGGTGAACTCATCCGCTATAGTCTCGAATTTCCACGGGTCCAGCGCGATCGCGCGCCGGTCAAGCGATGGAATGAAAATCGAGAAGGACTTGGCGAAGGGCATGGTGTACCAATCTACATCAATCCCCTGATCCACGGCAAAATCATAGAGCTCATAAAGATTCATTCCTGGTCTTTCTTTTTCCTCCACTGCTCGGCCTTGAATCTGGCGTATTCGTACACGTCATCCCACAGGGCGTCTCTCTCCTCGGGGCTCATATCCATGTCCCCACCCATGAATGCCGCCATGATGGTGTCACGGTCCAGCTCGTCCCCATTCTTCGGAGCGGGGGCGGGCTCTTTTTTTTCACCAGTCAGTAAATACTCCACCGAGGTGCCCAGAACTTCCGAGATCTTGGCAAGCCGCTTTGTATAGGAGGCAGAGCGTCTCCGACGCCAATCGCTTGCGGTGTCATCGGAAACCCCTACGAGTTTAGCAAATTCTCGCTGCTCCATGGGCAGGCGATCGAGGATTTCAAAAATCCGATCAACCGTATCCACTTCGCTCACCTCCAAAACGTAAAATTTCCGGGTGTGTTTTTGTTTAAACTTACAAAACCGGAGTTTTTCCGAAAATCTTATTGACAACCGGAGAAACTCCGGCTATGATTTAACCACAGGTAAACAAGAGGGCGCGGCAACGCCCACAGACAAAGATTAGGGAATGATAAAGATGTTTTTGCGTCCAGAGCCTGATGTGCCTATTCGAGTCCTTGATATAGGATTCCCGGCTAGGAACCCCGATGCCGCCCTTGTTGAGAGGCAGAATAAGCGACATCCCGGTGGAGACGGGCAGAAAAGTCGGCGAGATATCCGGTCAATTCATGTATGTCTGGGGTGCCAGACTGCCGATAGGAAAGAGCCATCTTTGTCAGTAGTTGTAAGTGGTGTGATATTTCTGCGGACGCATAAAGCGCAGCGGTATGGGTGGCAACGACCAAAGAAGTGCCTCCAGTTGGAGGATCGTTGTAGACATAACGTACTAAGGCATCAAAGTACTGCTCATAAGCATCGGACATCTTCTGAAAATAGGCCGCTTTTAACTGAGAGGCCCGCTCATGGTAAGCGGTGAACACGACACCGAAAACAGAAATAATAGCTACTACATAGGGGGCAAGTTCCTCTGCCAAAGTTAAAAGGGTAGTAGGCACGTCAATCACATCCGCTTACATTACACTTCTAGTCAAATTTATCATACCACATCGAACAGTCTCGGACAACACCAAATTTGGAGGGGGTGAAGAGGTGAGGATCTGCGAGTTGATGGAGCAGAGGGGCATCCAGCGCATCCAGTTGGCCGACGCCATGGGGGTATCGCCTTCCTGCATCACCAAATGGGTGCAGGGGACGGCGCTGCCAAGCGCCGACAAGCTACCCCGGCTGGCTGCCATCCTGCAATGCAGCATCGACGCCCTCTACGGCCCCGAGCCGCCCGAGGGTGGAAACGGGGCCGCAAGCTGAGAAAGGAGTTGCTTATGATCCGTACACCGGAGCAGCGGCAGATTGCCCGCTGGATTGAGAACCATTATGACATTGACAAGGTGCAGTGCGCCGAGGTGGTTACCAAGAACGCGGTGCGCCTGACCCTTCGGGGCCACGAGCCCACCATCCTGATCCTCCGCCAGAATGGGCGGGTGGACCAGATTCCCGAGGCGGCGCTTTTCGAGGCGGCCGTCTGACCTCATGCCAATATTGTACCCCCAGGGAGGAGTGATTACCATGCCGGAGGAATACCGGAATATCTACAAAATCTGTCGAAAGTCTGCCGGTTTTACCCAGGAAGCGGCAGCGGAGCGGCTGGGTATCAGCGTGGAGAGCCTGCGGGCCTATGAGACCGGCCAGCGGGTACCGCCTGACGAGGTAGTGGAGACAATGTCGGACCTGTACAATGCCTTACATCTGATTGTGCGGCATGTGCGCGAGCGAAATGCCATGTACAGCCGGGTAGTACCGGAGGTGCCTCAGTGCTCCGTGCTGGAGGCGTCGGCTAAACTGACCAACCGGATCTATGCCTTTGCTGACAGCCACGCCGACCGGCGTCTCATGCAGATGGCAGAGGACAATGTGATTGACTCGGCGGAGCGCCCCGAGTTTGATGCCATCATGGAGGATTTACAGGGCATCGTGGAGGCCGCCATGGCCGTGCGCTACGCCAAACAGGGACATCTTGAGGAGGGAGTAGAGTGAAAAAGGCAACCAAGCGGCCGCTCACGGACGAGGAGATCATGGCGTATGACAACGTGCCGATTGATGTGGCGGCCCGATACATAGGCTGGTCGTCACCCACCATCTACCGTGCCCTGCGGGAAGAGCGGGCACCCTTCGGTTTTGCCGTTTGCAGCGGGGAGGCAGGGACGTGGACATACAACATCAGCCCCGGCCTCCTGGTGAAGTACAAGAGGGGAGACCTGCCTACCTACCGCCTCCGGGAGCTGGAGGAGGTCATGGTGCGCCACGTCCAGGAGGCGCTGGATCTGCGGCTGGCCGGAGTGTCGGCGCTCATGGGAAAGGTGCTGAGCGCATGAGCATGATACGGCTGGAGCTCAGCAATCGGGACTATAACACCATCGCGGAGGCCCTGCTGGAAAGCGCCCTGGACTGGGAGCACGCCGCGGACGAGCTGGGGCGTCTGCACCAGTTTTGCGCCCGGACAGGGGACCCGGCCTACGGGGCCAAGCTGGCCCGGTTGGACCGGGAACAGTACCGCCATAGGCGTCTCGCCCGGCGCAGGCGGGCCGTACTGGAGCGCCTGCGGAAACAGAAGGAGGCAGCATCATGCTGATGGAGCTGGATTATGAGACCGTGTCGGCGCTGGAGTCGGCGCTGATCGTGGCAGAGGACAGCAAGATGCGAGATGCCAAGGACTGGGCCAATATCGCCGAGTCCTTGGGGGCATCGGAACAGCGCCGGGCGGCGGATAATCTGGCGGCGTTTTGCGGGGGACAGGCTGACCGCTACCGTAAGGCCATGGATGCCCTACAGAGGGCAAAAAAAGGCCCCAGTCGCTCGGACACAGCGACCAGGGCCTAACGTGAAGACACCTGTATTATAGCACACAATTTTGAGTTGCACAAGGGGGTGGTGCGCCGAATGAACCAGGGAAACGAACAGCCGGGGTTTTGGGCTCTGATCCCCGCCTCAGTGCGGTACGATAAGGAGCTACCGCCAAACGCCAAGCTGCTGTATGGCGAGGTGACTGCCCTGTCGGACAAGCTGGGATACTGCTACGCACAGAACAGCTACTTTTCCGACCTCTTCGGCCTGTCTGAGCGCAGCGTGACCCGCCTGCTGTCCACGCTGGTGGACCGCGGCTATCTGCGGGTTGACGTGGTACGGGACACGGCCACGCAGGAGGTCCTGGAGCGGCGGATTTATGCCATCTACAACACTGAGGGGGCGGGGGCACCCCCTCCCGACAAAAATGTCGGGACCCCTCCTGACAAAATTGTCACCACCCCTCCTGACAAAAATGTCGGAGAGATCAATACAAGATCTGATCATATACCCCCTATAGTCCCCCAAGGGGGACCGCCCAAAAAGAAAAAGGCAAAGAGCGTCCCTGCCTGGAAGCCGGAGCGGTTTGAAAAGTTCTGGGCGTACTACCCCCGGCATGAAGACCGGGTGAGTGCCGTCCGAGAATGGGACAGGCTTAAGCCAGGGGACGAGCTGATCGACGCCATTGCACGGGCGCTGCTGTGGCAGACCAAGGAACCGGATTGGCCGGTACCCTACGCCTGCCGTTACCTGCGCAACCAGCGGTGGACGGACGAGCCACCCAGACCCAGGGCGCAGGGCCGGCCGGCAGCCCAGCAGATGACGGGCTGGCACATGGCGATCGTTGACGGAGAGGAGGTGCTGGTGCCAGATGAATCCGGCTGATCTGACCTGGGATCCGGCGGCGGAGCAGAGTGTGCTGGGCTCCATCCTGCTGTCCCCCGCCTGCCTGCCCACAGTAGAGCGGTCACTGCGGCCCGCCGACTTCCGCTTGGCCTCTGACCGGGCCGTCTATGAAGCCGTGCTGTCCCTGGAGCGGGCGGGCGGCTCTGTCGACCCAGTAACTGTCCTTGATCAGACTGCCAAGATGGGCGCGCCAGTATCCCGGGAGTATCTCTTCGGCTTGATGGAGCTGGCTGCTACGGCGGCCAACGTGGAGGAGCACGTCCGCATCGTCCGGGAAGATGTTCTCCGCTCCGGCCTGATGGAGCTGGCCGAGACCGTACATAGCCGGGTGACCAACCGGACGCCGGTGGCGGAGGCGCTGGCCCAGGCCCGCCAGACGCTGGACAAGCTGGAGCGTCAGGGCAGCGCTGGGAGGCTGGCCACCCCGACGGACATCCTGACCGCCTTCTACCGTCAACGGGAGGCGGTGGAAAGCGGGGACGGCAAGGCATACGTCTGCACCGGCTACATGGCCTTGGACAGCCTACTGGGCGGTGGGCTGATCAACAGCGGGCTCTATCTGCTGGCCGCGCGCCCAGGTATGGGGAAGACCACCCTGGCGCTGAACATCGCCGACCGCGTGGCCAAGGCCGACCCGGTGCTCTTTATCTCGCTGGAGATGGACAGCGATCAGTTAGCTGCCAAGCGCATCTCCCGACTGACCGGCATCCCGTCCGAGCGGCTGCTTATGCAGCCGTTGACCGATGCAGAGGCCGCCCAAACGGCCCAGGCTGCCAGCCAGCTCTCTACGCTCCCCCTGTATTCAAACGAGGCCCCCACCATGACGGTGGACGATATCGGCACGCTGGCCCGGAGCATCGGTGGCCTGCGGCTGGTGGTGGTGGACTATTTCGGCAAGATCGCGCCGCCGGCAGAGCTCCGGCGGGCAGGCCGGTATGAATACACCACAGAGATCTCGGGTGCCCTGAAGAACCTGGCCCGGGCTCTGAAAATTCCGGTGCTGGTGCTGTGCCAGCTTAACCGGGAGCTGGAAAGCCGTCAGGACAAGCACCCCCAGCTTTCCGACCTGCGGGACACGGGGGCGCTGGAGCAGGACGCCGACGGGGTAATCTTCCTCTACCGGGAAGACTACTACGCCGACCCAGGCACGGTAGACCCCAACGTGCCTTCCATGTTGGAGGTCAACCTGGCCAAGAACCGGCACGGTTCTGTGGGCCGGTGCAATATGGCTTTTTCCATGGCATCCAGCCGGGTTACTGCGCTCGCCAACCGGCCGACAAAGGCCCAGGAAGGGCCGGAACAAATGACTTTGCGGAAATGGAGGCAGCCCTATGGGAAGCGGACGGCGGCTGGAGCTGATTGAGGCGGAGTGCCGCCGGCATGCCGCCCTGGCACGGGCGGACGCGGCCCGCCGGGCCGAGCATGAGGAGGTGGCGGAGGCCCTGGCGTGGGCGCTTCGCTGTCTCGGGAAGGAGGAGCCCATATGCGTATCGGTGAGGCTTACACCTTTGTCCCCGCCGCCTTCGGCGCGGAAATTGGGGGCAAGGACACAAAAACCATCCCCCGGCGGGTGACCGGGCATATTGAGTACATCAACCGGGCCCACCGCTACTTCACCGTCCGGGTGGACACCGGGCGGGGAATCCTGCGGGAGAGCTTCAAATTTTAAACTGGAAGGACGATAAACGTGAAGACAATCGCCATTGTAAACCTGAAGGGCGGCGTCGGAAAGACCGTCACCGCCGTCAATGTGGCCGCCATCCTGGCCACCGAGTACGGCCAGCGGGTGCTGCTCATTGACGCAGACCCCCAGGCCAACGCCACCCAGTCCCTGCTCCCGCCGGGGGAATATAACACCCTGGCCGGGCTGCTGACAATCCCGGACGCCTACTACGACGACCTGCTGTATCACAGCAGCATCCGGGGCCTGGACGTATTGCCGGCCGACGACGAGCTGCGCAACCTGGACGTGGATCTGCTCCAGGGGGAGCGGCCCAACCTGCGGGCCATCCGTGACCTGCGGGACGCGGTGGCGGAGGCTGACGCCTACGACTGCATCGTGATTGACTGCCCACCCGCGCTGTCCCCGGCCTGCGCGGCGGCCATTGCCGCCTCCACGGACGTGGTCATCCCCATCAAGGTAGACGCTTACTCGGTCCGAGGGATGAATGAGCTGACAGCCCAGATTGACCGCCTGCGGAGCATCTACCCGGACGTGCATGTGGCGGGCTGCCTGCCCACCATGTGGTACCGCTCGGACACGGTGGAGCAGGGGGAGCGGCTGCTCCAGGAGCAGGCCCCGGTACATGTCTTTGCCAGCCACATCCGGCGCAGCCCCAAGGTGGACGAGTCCACCTGGACGGGGGAGCCGGTGGTGAGCTGGTCGCCCCGCTCTGCGGCGGCCCAGGATTACCGGGCCTTTGTGACGGAGTTCCTAGGAGAGGGGGTGGGTGAATGAGCCGGTTTGATATCACCCAGGCTTTCCAGCAGGCCGCCCGGCCCGCCGCCCCAGCAGAACGGACCATTGAGGCCATCACGGGGGATATCCTGGAGGCCCAGCGCAAGGGCGGAGAGGCCATCCTCACCATTGGGAACTGCCTGATTGAGGCGAAAAGTATGTTGCTGCACGGAGAGTGGCTGCCTTGGCTGAACTCGAAGGTTGGATATTCTGAGAAAACGGCGCAGAACTTCATGCGGCTTGCCAGAGAGTTCTCAAATCCGCAAGCGCTTGCGGATTTGGGAGCCACCAAAGCATTAGCGCTCTTGGCTTTACCGACGGAAGAACGGGAGCGGTTCCTTGAAGACCACAATGTCATTGACATGACTACTCGCCAGTTGGAGCAGGCCATCAAGGAACGGGACGAGGCGCAGAAGGCCGCCGAGCAGGCTAAGGCTGACGCGGCAGTCGCTGAACAGGCTCGGTCCAAAATGGAACAGGATATGGTCGCAGCGAAGGGATACTTGGAAGCGGCCAGGGAGGAGGCGGATTTAGCTAGCAGCCGGGCGCGAGCGCTGGAGGAAAAGTTGCGTATGCTCCAGGAAAAGCCGGTGGATGTGGCCGTGGAGACCGTTGTGGATCAAGACGCCATTGCTAAGGCCCAGAAGGAGGCCAGAGCCCAGGCGGTAGCCGAGATGCAGGCTGAGCTGGACAGGGCCAAGGAGGCCAGGGACAAGGCTGATGATAAGCGTAGGCAGGCGGAGGCCTCGGTGGAGACCCTGAAACGGTCTTTGGAGGAGCGGGCCAAGACCGAAAAGAAGGCCGTCCTGGGGGCGGACAAGGATCTGGCTCAGTTTGAACTGCTTTTCCAGCAGGCTCAGGAGACGGCAAACAAGATGCACGGCATCCTGCTGAAGGTTCGGAGCCGGGACGAGGACGCCGCCGGGCGGCTGGTCAAGGCCCTCCAGGCCCTGGCTGAAGCGGTGGGGAGGTGCGCGGAATGAGTCTGGAAGCGATCCGTATGCTGCGGGAGCAGCAGAGCCAAGTAAAGGAGGGGTCCCCCCAGTGGATGGTGGCCGAGCAGTTGATGGATATTTGCCGGGCGGAACCGGAGAGCGCCGAGCTCATCGCTCAGGATTTGGGTGTGGAGGCCATGTCCATTACAGAAGCAGAGAAAAAACTGAAGGCTTATGCCGACAGTCACAAAACTGGCAACTTCTCCTGTATTACTCCGGCAGAGGCTGACCGCATCCTGCGGGAGTTCTACGGACTCCCCTTCCCCTCTGGTTCTACAGAGTGGGGAGGGGGACTGGGCCTGGACTTGGCAGACTTCTGGGGGTGAACTATGAAGGACGTGAGGAAACTGGTGCCCCGCACCCCGCCGGAGGGCCTGCTGGAGTGGGCGGCTGGGGCGAAGGAAGAGTTGGACGAGGACGTGCTGCTGATCGAAACCGAGTGGGCCGAGGATTTCCGCCTGGAGGTCATACTGGACGAGTGGGCCCAGAGAAAGAAGGTGCGGGCCATTCGGGCCACCTGCTCAGCCTGTACGGAGAGCGGCCTGCTGTGGCGGAGTCGGGACGGTCGTGGGGATTGGGGCTTTTTGCACCCGGACTCCTGGACGGAAGGAGAGGGCGGGGCCGTGTGCGTGGACGGGGATAGGACTACCTGTCCCTTCTGCGGGGCAAAGGTGACTGTCAGAAAGAAGGCCGACGCGAAACGCAAGGGTCACCTTGTGGCGGGAGAAGCGCGCTGTATGAGCGCCGCAGTGGTGGGGCGGGACCGGCTGCTGGTCCTCACCGGCTGGGTCATACAGCGGAGGATTACTGCGGCGGCAGGGCGGGAGCTGACAGCGATTCCGGCCGAAGCCTATGTATTCAGCGCGGAGGATTGTGCCCAACTGATGGGCTGGACGAACGCTTACAGCGGCACGGCGGGATACTTCGTCCAGTACAGCCGGTCGTGGAGGCAGCCGGAGAACTGGCGTGAACGGTGGGGAGAGGAGGAGAATATCTATGGCCTGACTCCGGAGCTGGTCGCTTCAAGCTGCCTGCCACATTGTAAGCTGGTGGAGTATATGGCGAACCGAATACCGATGGGGTGGAGGTATCCCGTGGCATATCTCCGTTTATATCAGAGACACCGGAACGTAGAGAGTATCCTTCTCCACGGCCTTCCCCAGGTGCTGGACGAACTGATCACAGAACAGACCGACGGGGCAGACTGGAATGAGAAGAACAGAAAGGCGGAGCTGGAGCTGCCGGAAATCCGATGGGAGGAAACCCGGCCGGCGCAGATGCTCGGCCTGAACCGGGACGAGCTGGCCATGGCCAGAAAACGGGGATGGGGCGTGCTGTTCTGGCGGCTGTTCACTCGGGCCAAGGCTGCCGGGGAGAGACTCACCGACGCGGATATCACACATGCTTTTTACTTGGGGGACGAGGACATTCTGGAGCTGGTGGGCCGGGGACCAGTGGGCAAGAGCCTGCGGTATCTGCTCCGCCAGATCGAGCAGGTGGGGGTGGAGCCGGAGGACGAAGACCCTCAGCCGGAGGGAATAATCGACGTATCAATCCTGCTGGACTACTGGCGTATGGCCGAGCTGACAGGTCGGGATCTGGCAGACCCGGATGTGCGCTGGCCGGAGGATCTGCTGGAAGCCCACGACCGCATGTCCGATGCCGTCACGCAGTTTGAGGCCAGGGAGCTGGCTTCCAAGTTCCGTATCCGGCGGAAGCAGTTGGCCCGGTATGCCTTCCAGTGGAGGGGATTGCTGATCCGGCCGGCGGCCAGCCAGAAGGAGTTGGTGGAGGAGGGGGACGCCCTGCACCACTGTGTAGGCACCTATGCCAAGGATCACGCCAACGGCAAGACGGCCATCTTCTTCGTCCGCCGGGTAAAAGAATCCGGGAACTCCTACTTCACTCTGGAGTTGGACGAGGGAAAGCTGACTGTACGCCAGAACCGGGGGCGACGCAACTGCGCCCGTACGAAAGAGGTGGAAGCGTTTGAGGCTATCTGGTTGGCCTGGCTTCGCACCGGCGCCCCCAGGGATGCCAGAGGCCGACCTCTGTTGCCGGAGGAATTAAAGTACAAAGCGGGGACTGCGGCATGAAAAAGACCAGTCTCAAAGAACTGCGGAGTTTCTCAAAAGCGGAGCTAATCCGATATGTGCAGTATGTGGAAGGAGAACCACTGCGGGCACATCACACCGCTGCGCGCACATATATCTACGAGCTGCGTCTGGAGAGGGTCAACAAACGGTATGATGCAGCAATCAAGGAACTAAATGCCTTGACCCAGGGCCCCAAGACCTTGCAGGAGTTTGGGGAGTGGATAAAAGTCCATGAAACAGTCTCCCGTTGCATAGCCGAGTTGGAACGGTTGGAAAAACTGCTTTATGGGTAGCAGTGAGGCTCCGGCCCTCTGCCGGGTGGGGATTACCCGCTTCACCCCTCTTCTTGCTTTGCGGGTGTCCGGCCTGAGCCGGGCGCCCGGCAGAGGGCCGGAGACAGCTTCAGTGGGGTGTAAGGATGGACAAGGACAAGTGTTATGGATGCCGCTGCCAACAATGCCGGTGGCGTGGGGCCGGGAGTCTATGCCATTATAACGAGCACGGGGAGCATACCAGCCGGTGCTCATGGTGTAATAGAGCGATACACAGGTCGGAGCTGGCCCAGTGGAAAACAGCGAGTTTCGCGTGTAAAGGATTTGAGAGGAGGAGTGAGGATGGACAGGAAGATGGATAAGTACATCAAGCTCGAGGATGCAATCGACCTGTTTTGGACTGTGGACCCGGAAAACAACGGGGATGACGGATGTACAGTTGTCCTAAAATGCGGGAGTTATGACAGCAACGAAATCGAAACCCTGCTATCCGAACTCCCCACTATAGAGATTGCCCCGCCGAACGAGCCGCTGACTCAAGCGGAGCTTAACGAGATGTATCTCAACGAGGTTTGGCTGGAATACCCGGACGGGAGCGGAGAAACGGCGATTGTGGTTTTGGGGACGATATATAGCGTGAACGCCCTTGAGGGTGCTGGCCTCGACCTGGCAGACTATATCAAGGGCGAAACACTGGATTGCCCTACTGGGGCGTACAAGGTATACCGCCGCCCGCCGGAGGGGTAGCTAAAAAGCCGCCCCCGAAGGGGCGGCAGGATGGTTATGTTTTAGATTTTCGTTTGGCATAGGCAGCTCGTTCTTTTGCCCGAACCAGCTCTGGATTCTCCGCGCGTTCTTTTCGGCGCTTTTCATTCCTGGCTGGATAGTAAGTTTCCTTGTTGGCTTGGTTCCAGGCCCGTGAGGCTGGGCGATCCACCTTACGGACGGCCTCATAGGCGCAGTCGGGGCAATACTTTTGCCTGCCTGACTTTACCACATACTCTTTCCCGCAGACCGTGCACTTGTCGATACCTCCGAGAGGGCGGGCGGCCTTTCGGCCCTTTTTCCGCTTCCTCGCATCTGCCTCTCTACTCCGAACCAGACGGCAGGCCGGACAATACCATGCGCGTGGGCCGCCATCAAAGACAGCGCCGCACTGGCGGCAGATACGGGGCTTTACAACAACAGCCATCAGAGCAGTCGCCTCAACTCCACGCCAAGCGCGTCAGCGATTGCTAACAGATTCTTGGCGGTGAGGTTTCCAGCATCGGACTCCCCAAGCTCGACACGTTGGATCTGTCTGATGTTGACGCCGGACTTTTGGGCTAACTCAGTTTGCGATAAACCTTGACGGAGCCGCTCACGGCGGAGCGGGGGGAGGGCCTGGACAGCTTCCCGTACAGTTTCGGCGATGCGCGACTCTGACATGTGCTCCGCAGTAAGGCCGACGCCAATTATGGACTTTGACGCAAAAGAGGTGTAATTGTTGCCGTCTGCATGCTCTCGGACGAGCACCTGCCCATCCGAGAGGTCGTAGTGAATGGAATAGTACATACCACAGTTTGCGGGTAGGGATGAGGTTGCATCGCTGGCATCTTTTAGGCCAATCATCTTGATATCGTCCATTTCAGGGCCTCCTTACAGGATGCTGGTATTGACAGAGATAGGGGATGCATCCGGATTGGCCTTATTCCATTCAATCATAAGGGCCTGGGCGGATAGCGTTTCGCCGGGGAGATAAGAGACCGTACCAGAGATAATACCGATCGTGTTAAGCGTGCTCAGCATGGCCTCACGGGAGACCTGGGAGAGCCAACGGGTGAGGATCTCCTTACAGATGGTGGTGTATGCCTCCTGAGAGGCGGCCTCCAGAGGCTGCTTACCCAGCATAGCATACATGCCGCCCTCGTAACTGCCGTTGTCCAGCAGAGCCTGATATTTGTTGATAATCTCGGTGGGGTGTCCGCCCAGGCTGTCTAACATAACCCAGTAATTGGTGCCGTGCTCCTGGTCTAGCTTTTCCATGATAGTGCTCATAATGATCTCCTTTCGTTATGCGGCGACAAACTCGCCAGTCAGATTGTTGACATAGCCGATCTTGTTGGTGCGTTTGAGGTGCCAAGCATTGGTATAGACAGCGACCTCGATATAGGTGCGGTTGTGGCCGCCCTTGGCCCAGTCGTTGACGCGGATCTTGGTGTTCCAGCCAATATCCTCGGCGACGGCCTCGGCGGTCTTGATGACCTTAGCGAGCGCCCAGGCGGCCTTGAGAGCGGTGGACATGGACACGTTAGTGGTCTTGCGGATGCTCCAGGCATTAACCATAATCTCGTGCTTGTTATACATCGCTCATTACCTCCTGGGGTTGTCCCCTCTTGATGGTTTTATTATACGCTAATATTAGCGTAATGTCAACAGGAAAATGCTAATATTAGCGTAAAATTTTTGAGGAAGGAATGCAGACATGAAAAACAGCGAATTGGTGCCGGTGATGCTGGTACGGGTGCCGGACATGCCGGCGGAAACGAGGGCCAGACTAAAGGCTGAGATTGAGTTATCCATCTATGACGGTGTGCTTCTGCTGGACGAGTCTCTGCCCTATGAGGTGGTCGAGCTGCCTCTGCCGCGGGACTCCCCAGTAGAGCTCCTGGAGCCGGAATCCGGGCCACCCAAGGAGCCCCACGGCCGGAACGCAGCGGAGAAGCGGGAGATCCTGGAGCGGCTCCGGAGATACCGACAGAAGCACGGGTTGGGCTGCTTTGAGCCGCTGGCCGAGGCTTGCGGCAAAGGGATTACACCGGATCTGCTCCGCCGCCTCTACAGCGTGGATGAGGTGGTGCCCATCCAGGTGTGGCGTCAGGTCGGCGCCGGCCTGGGCAAGCTGGGTGTGTCCAAGTTGGACACAAATGGGGGATAAGCATGGGAGACTGCGTCCGTATCGAGGAGTACCGGCGCACCTGTGCTAATTGCTACTGGCATGATGACGCCATGTGGGCGTGCAAGCGCCCGGGAGGCTGGTGGTGGGATAATCGGTATCATCGCTGCGTCGCCTTCCGGTGGCGGAACAGCCCGCCGGGGAGAAGGAAAGGAGAAACTCAACATGAAAAATAAGGACCTGCGGAGATTGCGCTGTCTGGTGAAGGCGCAGACCTTGTGGCACCTGGAGCGGCTGGCCTATCTGGACGGGTGCGGCGACGTGGGCCGCATGGTAGACAAGTTGACCCGGGACAAGATGCTGGCCCTCCGCCAGTCTGTCGCCGGGCCATGGGCGGCCCACTACATGGCTCGGACTAAGCGGGGGGACTGATGGCAAAGCGGCTCAAGACCATCACGGCGGGGCGCCTGGTGGTCGTTGGGTGCTACACCATCCCAACACCCCGCAGCACAGAGCGGGAGCGAAGGGCTCTGCGGGAGATCTCCAGCGCAGCCCAGATGACGATTAACGCCAACCGCTCCTGGCAGCGGCTGGAGCTGTTGCTGGCCGCCAACTTCGGGCGGAGAGATCTCCATGTGGTGCTCACTTATGACGATGAGCACCTTCCGGCCAACCGGCAGGCGGCGGTGAAGCGGGTGCGCAAGATGCTGCCCCAACTCCGGGCCGTGCGGAAGTCCAGAGGGCAGGAACTCAAGTACATATATGTGACGGAGCAACTCAGCTCCGAGGGCGGGCGGCTCCACCACCACTTGATAATCAACGGAACCGGGGCGGATCTGGATGTTCTCCGCTCCCTTTGGCCTTATGGTGAGGTGGAGCTGGAGCCCCTGGACACATGGCAGGGCTACGAGGCCCTGGCCAAGTACCTGACCAAGGAGCCCAGGGAGCTGGGCAAGCCGGAGGTGGGGGCGCGGAACTGGGCGGCCTCCCTTGGGCTGAAAAAGCCGAAGGTGGAGAGTGAAATCGTCAAGGATAACCTGACGGTGGCCGCGCCGCCCGGAGCAGTCATCCTCAGCGCACCGCCACCCGTGCGAAACGAGTTTGGCGAGTTTGTCGTGCTGAAATACTATTTACCAATAAGGAAGAAGGAGGAGAAGAAAGGAACCAGGCCACCGCGCAGGCGGAAAAGAAAATAGCCCTCGCGTCTTTATTCGGTCTGGAAACCAGTGGTAACAAGTCCGTGAGGAGGTAGAAAATGCATGGAAAAGTTGCAAAACAGAGGCGAGTGTGGTAAACTAATCGTGAAGGACGGATGGCTGAAATGTCCGTCCTGCCGCAAGCGGCTGCTCCGAGTGGAGCGCGACACTGCGGCGCACAATCTCATTGTCTACTGCCGAAACTGCAAGCGCAGTGTAACGGTAGACATCGACAGAGGCCAGTGCTTTGAGAGCCAGAGCCCGACATGATCCCAGCGTGGGATGTGGTCGGGCTCTGGCTTTTTGTTTTGCCCGGAGGTGATAGCCCGTGGCCATGAAGCCGCTCCGACCATGCCGGTATCCAGGATGCCCGGAGCTCACCCGAGAGGGATACTGCCCCAAGCATAAGCCTAAGCGGGCGGGGCGCCGGGTGTCCGCCCAGTGGCACGGCTGGTACAGTCTGCCCGTCTGGACGGACGACCTGCGGCCCAATCAGCTCCTGCGGGAGCCGTGGTGCCGGGAGTGCGCCCGACGGGGCATACACACCAGGGCCACGGTGGTGGACCACATCCAGCCCCACCGGGGCAACTGGACCCGCTTTATCGACCGGGACAATTTGCAGAGCCTGTGTAAGTCCTGCCACGATCGCAAGACTGCCCTAGAAATGGCGGCGGAAAAACGGCAAAACCGGGGGCATTTTTAGTGCTTGGAATCGGCGAGACCGGCGGGATGCTTGGGCGTGCGCAACGGACCTGCCCGCGCACGGCAAGCCGGAGGCTTGCCAGACCCTACCCCCGGCCTGGAAAAGTTTAGGGAAATTGATGCAAGACCGCACGGCCCCCTCGGTGAGAGATTTTCTCCCCACGGGAAATCCCGAAGCCCGGCGCAGCCCCGCAGGTGGCGAAAGCCGGGAGCAGGCGGGGAGAGAGATGGGGGAAAGCTGGGGGCGAGACGGGCGGCAAAACTGAAAACGAGGAGGTGGCCGGAATGGCTATCGAAACACAGAACGGGTACCCGTCCATCCGCATCACGGCGGGGGAGCGGGTACTGAGAAAGGCGGCGGAGCTGGTGCCCTATGAGGGGAACCCGCGCCGTCACGGCGAAAAGCAGATGCAGGCGCTGCGCCGGAGCCTGCGGGAGTTTGGCTTTCTCCGGCCGCTCCTGATCGACCGGGAGAACCGGCTGGTGGCCGGCCAGGCCGTCCTCCAGGCCGCCATGGCCGAGGGGATGGATGTGGTGCCGTGTATCCTGGCCGAAGGACTGACGGCGGAGCAGCGGCGGGCGTATATCCTGGCGGACAACCGCCTGGCCGAGCTGGCCGAGTGGGACCGGCAGGCCCTGCGGGTGGAGCTCCAGGCCCTCAACGACCTGGGCTTCGACCTGGAGCTGACGGGCTTCTCCCTGGAGGCGCTGCCCTTCCGCCTGGACGGGGAGCCGCCGGCGGCGGAGGAGGACGCGGAGGCCCCGGTGCAGGGGCGGGCACCGCTGGAAAGCGGCCGCTGCTATCAGCTCGGCCGGCACCGGCTGTATGTGGGGGACGCTACGTCCCCCGGCGCTCTGGATGCGCTTATGGACGGAGCGAAGGCGCGTCTGCTCCTGACTGACCCACCCTACAATGTTAACCTGTACGGTGAGGCCAAGCCCAGGAGCCGGACGGACGGGCTGCGGGTGCTCAACGACCACTGGGAGAGCGAGGATGCCTTTGAGGACTTCCTGGCGGGGGCGCTGGCCGGATGCGCCGGGCACATGGAGCCGGGCGCGGCCTTCTACCTGTGGCATGCCTCCATGCACGCGGTCAGCGCCTACCATGCCTGCGCCCGGAGCGGGCTGGGGGTGCGCCAGCAGTTGATCTGGGTCAAGCAGAGCTTCATTCTGGGGCGCCAGGACTACCAGTGGCAGCACGAGCCCTGTCTGTATGGATGGAAGCCGGGAGCGGCCCACCGCTGGGAGGGAGACCGGAAGCAGGGCACGGTCCTGCGCTTCGACCGGCCGGTCCGCTCGGCGGAGCACCCCACCATGAAGCCGGTGAAACTCTTTGACTACCTGATCCGCAACAGCAGCCGCCCTGGGGATATCGTGCTGGACCCCTTTGCCGGGAGCGGGACCACCCTGGCGGCCTGTGAGCAATCCGGGCGGACGGCTTATGTGGCAGAGCTGGACCCCGGCTATGCGGCGGGAATTGCGGATCGCTGGAGGCGGCTGGCCGGAGAGGAGGCCGCCGCCGCATAAACAGAAGCGAGGTGAGAGAATGCCCGGACCGAGACAGAGCCTGGAGGTGCTGGAGGGAAAGGGCCGGAAGCATCTGAGCCGGAGCGAGCGGGCCCAGCGGGCGGCCGGGGAGGTGCGGCCCGCGCCGCCCAAGCAGCTCCGCGCCCCGGAGTACCTGACCGCGGAGCTCAAGGAGCAGTTCCGCGCCCTGGCCCGGCAGCTCAAGGAGCTGGGGCTGCTCAGCAGCCTGGACTACGACACCCTGGCCCGCTACCTGTTAGCCCGGCAGAGCTATCTGGCTGCCACCCAGGAGGTGATCGCCCTCCAGCGGGGGGCGGAGCGGGCGGACGGCAGCCGGGTCATAGACACCGAGGCGCTGGACGTGGCCACCCGCATCCAGGACCGCTTTTTCAAGCAGTGCCGGGGGTGCGCCAACGACATGGGCCTGACCGTCACCAGCCGGTGCAGGCTGGTGCTGCCGGAGAGTGCGCGGCCCCCGGAGGAAAACGCCTTCGAGCGGCTGATGCGGGAGAAGCGGGAGCGGATGCAGCGTGCCTGAGCGGCTGACCCTGGCACCGGGGGTGGAGGTGCCAGCGCCGGAGGACGGAAGCGTGCTCCGCTACAGCGGGGAGGCGGTACAGGACGTACTGGACTTCTTTTCCCTGCTGTGCTTCGCTCAGAACGAGTGGGCGGGCAAGCCCTTCGAGCTGCTCCCCTGGGAGGAGGAGGCCGTCCGGCAGTTCTACGGTATTCAGGTGCAGGACGAGGACGGCCTGTGGGTGCGCTACCGGCGCTACCTCTACGACGAGCTGCCCAAGAAAAACGGCAAGACGGAACTGGCGGCCGGCCTGGGCCTGTATCACCTGCTGTACGACGGCGAGGAGCGGCCGCGGGTGGGGGTGTTCTCCTCCGACAAGGAAAACGCCTCCCAGATCTACGAGGCGGCCAAGTACATGGTGGAGAACACCAGCCTGGGCCAGCCGGAGCACGACCCCATCGCCTGGGCGGTGGACTCCCGCAAGGAGATCCACACCAAGTACGGCGGCGTGCTCAAGGTGTACTCCGCCGACGCGGCCACCAAGCACGGCTACTCCTTCAGCGCGATTATTATCGACGAGCTCCACGCCCAGCCCAACCGCAGGCTGTGGGACGTGCTGACGGCCGGCTCCAACGCCGCCCGGCGGCAGCAGGCGGTGATCGTGCTGACCACGGCGGGCGACGACCCCGACCGCACCAGCATCGGCTGGGAGGTGCACGAGAAATGCCGCCGCATCCTGGCCTGGCGGCGGGGAGAGCCCGAGCGGGAGGGGGACACGGACGCACCGGAGTGGTGCCCCATCATGTACGGCATCGGCATCCTGACCGGGGACGACCCGGAGCGGATCGCAGAGCTGGACATCTATGACGAAGCGCTGTGGTACGCCTGCAACCCGGGGCTGGGGCACAACCTCAAGCTGCGGGACTTCCGGGCGGACGCCCGGGCGGCCCGCCAGAGCGAGGCGGCGGAGCGGTGGTTCCGGTGGCTGCGGCTCAACCAGTGGATCTCCACCAAGAGCGTGGGGTGGCTGCCCCTGACCCTCTACGACAAGAGCCAGTTTAACCGGCCGGAATGGAAGGCCCTCAAGGCCCCGGAGCGGCGGCAGGCGGTGCGGGACTATCTGGTCGGCAAGCGGTGCTTCGGCGGGCTGGATCTGTCCACCACCACCGACCTGACGGCCTTCACGCTGCTGTTTCCGCCCCAGGAGGGGCTGGATACCTGGGTTGTCCTGTTTTGGGCGTGGCGGCCCGAGGAGGGAGTTCTGGAGGCCGAGCAGCGGGACCATGTACCCTACCGGGACTGGACCCGAGCGGGCTTTTTGGAGCTGTGCCCCGGCGATATGGTGGACTTCACGATGGTAGAGGACGCCGTGGCTGCGGCGGTCGATGTGTTCGACTTGGACACATTGGGCGTAGACCCCTACCTGTCCCGCACGCTGACGCCCCGGCTGATGGAGCGCGGCGTCAATGTGGTGGAGATCCCCCAGGACATGAAGAACCTGTCCCCGGCCATGAAAGAGGTGGAGCGGCTGACCCGCGCCCATCAGATGCTCCACGAGCACAATACGGCCGCTCGCTGGTGCTTCGGCAACGTCCGGTGCGCGGTGGACGGGAACGAGAACATCAAGCCCATGAAGAACCGGAGCATCGGCCGTATCGACATCACGGTGGCCTGGATCATCGCCGTGGCGGTGGCGCTGCTTCGGATGCCGGTGGGGCCGGATATCAACGAACACATACTCTCCGAGGATTGGGGGATTTGAGATGAAACATTGGAAGGCGGCCGGGCGGAGGCTGGCGCTCTATCTGGACGATCTGCTGCTCCTGGCCGGCGGCGCCTGCTTTGTGCGGGCGGCCTGGGAGCTGGGCGGCCGCCCGGCCGCGCTGCTCGTGGCCGGCGGGTGCCTAGTGGCCTACGCCGTGGTCATCGCCAAGGCGCGGAGAGGGGGGAGACGATGATCCTTGACCGGGCAATCAACGGCCCCAGGGCGTCGATGGAGACGCGGACGCTCTCCCAGGAGGAGCTGGGGCGGTTCCTCAAGAATCTGTTCCTGACCGGGGAGGACGTGGAGCCGGGCCAGAGAGCCGCGGAGCGGCTCTCCCCGGTGGCGGCCGCCCACCGCATCCTCAGCAACTCCTTCGGGCTGATCCCCTTCGGCACCTACGTCAAGGACGGGGACGCCCGGCGGGCGGTACATGACCCGGCGCTGGACCGGCTGTTGCATGTGCGGGCCAACGAGCGCATGTCGCCGTTTTTGTGCCAGAAGCTCATCATGTCCAACGCCTTCTGGCACGGCTTCGGGGCCTGCTGGAACCGGCGGGACGGAGCTGGCCGCCTGGTGGCCCGCATCCCCCTGCCCACGGAGTGCTGCACCATCCGCAAGGACCTGGAGAGCGGGCATTACTGGTACGACTACAACGTGGACGGCTGGCAGCGCACCTTCTCCCCCTATGAGCTGTCCTTCCTCTTCTTCGAAACCTATGACGGTATTCGAGGCCGCGGCTTGCTGGATCTGGCACGGGAGACAGTGGCCATGGATACCATGGCCCAGCGCTTCGGCAAGAAGTTCTACCAGAACGGGGCCCGGCTGTCCGGCGTCCTGGAGGTGGATACCGACGCCAAGCCGGAGACACGCCGGAGACTCAAGGACGAGTTCCGCGGCTATGCCGCCGACGACGCCTTTGCGGTGGCGGTGCTGGACCACGGGATGAAATTCACCCCGCTGGGCATCAGCCAGAGCGACGCCCAGTATATCGAGAGCCGGCAGTTCACGGCGGAGGAGGTCGCCCGGTTTACCGGCATCCCCAAGCACATGCTCCAGACGGGCAAGGAGAGCTACGACTCCAACGCCCAGCAGCGGCAGAACTACGTGACCGACACCCTGCTGCCCTACGTGGTGCAGTGGGAGCAGGAGGACGGCTATAAGGCCATCCCGCCGGACAAGCGGGACGGGGAGGGCTGGTACATGCGGGGCAATGTGGCGGTGCTCCTCCGGGGCGACGACCTGACCCGCAGCCAAGTTTACGAGCGGATGATCCGCACCTCTGTTTACAACCCGGACGAGTGCCGGGCCATGGAGGAGAAGGCCCCCATCCCCGGCGGACTGGGCCAGCAATTCCTGGCGACAAAGAATCTGGCCTCCCTGGAGGCCGTGCTGAAAGGAGAGAAATAGATGGACATCAGCCTGAGAGGCGAGCTGTGGGACAACGACTCCGCCGACGTACTCCGCTTTTGGGGCTGGCGGGACATCACGGCGCCCATGGATATCGCCGGCGCCCTGGAGCGGGCCGGCGGCGAGGATGTGACGCTGCTGGTCAACTCGCCCGGCGGCGACATGGCGGTGGGGCTGGAGATCCGCTCCATGCTCCGGCGGTATGCCGGCAAGACCACCGCGCTGTTCCAGGGATTCGGGGCCAGCGCGGCCACCCTGGCGGCCACCGGCTGCCAGGTGATCCAGAGCGAGCCGGGGGCCCTGCTGTGCTACCACAACCCCGCCGGCGGCGCGGAGGGGGACTACCGGGCCATGCGGCGGTCGGCCGAGGCCCTGCGCAACGCCCGGGACTGCATCCTGGAGGTCTACACCGCCCGGGGCGGCGGCAAGACCCGGGAGGAGCTGGTCTCCCTCATGGACAAGGACATCTGGATCACCCCCACCCAGGCCAGGGAGTACGGCCTGATCGACGAGATTGTGGGGGCGGCCCAGGAGCCGGAGGAGGAGCCGGCGGCCTTTGTAGCCGCGGCAGGGCGGCGTATCCGGCTGACGGCGGCCATGCGGGAGCAATATCAGGCCCATGTGGCGGCCGAGCGGGCCGAGGCGGCCCGGCAGGACGAGGCGGCGCGCACCCTGGCGCGGCTCAGGGCGCTTGCTGGATTTTAAGGACTGAAAGGAGATAACAGCATGGATTTCATGGAGAAGATCACCGAGCTGCGGGCCAAGAAGGGCCAGTTGCTCACCCAGGCCCAGGCCCTGGTGGATGAGGGCAAGATTGAGGAGGCCAACGAGTTTACCTCCCAGATGGAGGCGATCAACACCTCGATTGCCGGCCTGGAGGCGCTGGCCAAGGCCAGCCAGGAGGGCGCGGAGCCCGTCTACGACGGCGCGCTTCACGGCGGCAAGCCCAAGGACGAGGGCAAGGGAGAGGACAAGCCCTTCACTTCCCTGGGCGAGCAGCTCCAGGCCGTCTATAACTTCCGCAAGAACCACGTGGAGGACAAGCGCCTCCAGAGGGTCAACAACGCGGTGCTGGGCGTCAATGAAGGCAGCGGCGCCGACGGCGGCTTCGTTATCCAGACCGACTTCGCCGGGATGATCCTGGAGAGCGCCGTGCAGCAGAGCCCCCTGCTCAACCGGCTGGACCGCTACACCTGCTCCAGCGCGGCCAACGCCATGCGGTGGATCTCGGTCGACGAGACCGACGTGAGCAAGAGTGTGTTCGGCGGCATTCAGATGTATTGGGCCGCCGAGGGGGCCACGGTGGCGGACAGCAAGCCCCGGTTCCGGGAAATGAAGATGGATCTGGAGAAGATGATGGGCTTCCTGTACTGCACCGACGAGATGCTGAGCGACTCCGCCTTCATGTCCAGCTTTGCGGGTCCCTCCTTCGCCCTGGCGGCCGACCGGCTGCTCACCGAGAGCTCGATCTCCGGTGACGGAGTGGGCAAGCCCCTGGGCCTGCTCCGCTCCAAGGCGCTGATCGAGGTGGCCAAGGAGGCCAGCCAGGAGGCGGGTACCTTCGTGGGCGCAAACGCGATCAAGATGCAGGCCCGGGCCATGCCCAGGGGCCGGGAGCGGCTGGTGTGGCTGATGCACCCCGACCTGGAGGAGCAGCTTCCCTATCTGTCCATCCAGAGCGGCGAGGCGGCCAAGTTCCTGTGGAACCCCGAGGGCGGCCTGGGCAACTTCGACACCCAGCGGGTGCTCAACAAGCCGGTGCTGTTCGAAGATAGCTGCGCCTCCCCTGGCGTGCGGGGCGATGCACTTCTGGTAGATCCCTACATGTATATCCTGCTCACCAAGGGCACCGTCAAGCAGGACTGGTCGATCCACGTGGAGTTCCTGACCGACCAGAACTGCTTCCGGGTGGTGTACCGCTGCAACGGCGCGCCCAAGGTCAACAAGCCCCTGACCATCAAAAACAGCAGCAAGACCCGCAGCCCCTTCGTGGCGCTGGCGGACCGGAAGTAAGGAGGAGCAAGCATGAAGCGTATTTCGGAAGCACTGGCGTTCCAGACCGTCCTGGCCCCCCAGAGCGTGGCGGCCTCCACCGACAAGACGACCGCCTATGTGGACGTGTCCGGGGTGGAGGAGATTGTATTCCTGGTGTCCGCCGCCGCCCTGGGCAAGGGGAAGGGGCTGACGGTCTCCCTGCTGGCCTCCGGCGACAGCGGCGGGGACGGAGCGGAAGAGATCGGCAAGACCACCTTCACCGACAGCGTGGGCACCGCCCCTCAGCTTGCGGTGGTGACGTACAAGGTAAGCGCCCTTAATGGGCGGTATGTGGCCGTCAAGCTCCGCCATGACGCGGCGGCAGAGGTGGTCTGCGGCGTGACGGCGGCCTCCTCCGGGCTCTACATGCCTGCGGCCAACGGCTGGACGCTGGCGGTGTGACGTGGCGCTGAGCGAGGCGCGGCGGGCCAGCCTGCTGGCCTACTGCCGCATCGAGGAGCCAACCGCAGAGGAACTGCTCACCCTGGAGGGGCTGTACGACGCGGCGGTGGGCTACCTGGAGCAGGCGGGGGTGTCTGAGCCGGAGGAGGGCACCCCCCGCCGGGCCCAGTACGACCTGTGCGTCAACTTCATGGTGCTACGGGACTTCGACTTGCGGGAGGCCACGATCACCGGCACGATTGTCAATGACAACCCGGCCTTCCGGCGCCTACTCACCCAGCTCAAACTAACAGAGCCGGATGTGTCCAACTTGGACACATCCGGGGGTGGGGAGGTGTGAGGCAATGGCAGATTACATCGACGCCGGGAAGCTGAATAAGGCCGCCCAGGTGCTGGAGCTGCGGGAGACCGCGCCCGGCGTATGGGAGTGGACGCCCGTCCGGCGGGCTTGGGCCTCCATCACCTTCCAGAGCAAGACCAACCTGTTTTCCAAGGTGGGCATCGGGGCCAGGGACGCCGCCGTGATCGTGCGGCGTCAGCCCCTCACCCTCCACCACGCCCTCCGCTGGGGCGATACCCACCTGTTTTTGACCTCCATCGTGCCCATGGGCCGCAACCACCTGGAGGTGGACGCGGCGGTGGTCAGGGTGGAGACGGTGCGGCAGATGGCAGAGCGGGACGCAGTGGTACAGACCTTTCCGGGGGTGCTCACCGAGAAGTACGTCCGGCACGGCCAGGAGTGGCCCATGTCGGTTAACGAGCTGGGGCTGGTTCTGGTGACGCCCAAGGCCGTCACCCTCCCGCCCGGCGGGCTCGTAGAGGCGCGTGGGGCGCTGTGGGAGATCCTGGCGCCCCACGAGCTGGATGCATTTAAAAACGAGTATGAGATCGGAAGGACGGTGGACCTGTGAGCAGCACGGCGCGCATGGACCGGGCGCGGCTGGAGCAGTTCAACCGCTTTTGGGAGGAGCTCCTCCAGGCAGTGCCGGACGCACGGCGGCAGGCAGTGGAAGAGGCCGGCGCGGCCGTCCAGAGGGAGCTCAACGCGCAAATCGGCGCGGCGGAGCTGGCCGATGGGGCCAAGGGCACCGTGCGCACCTGGCAGGAGCTGCGGGTGGGCAGCAAGGGCGGCTATGCGGCCCTCTCTCCCGGAAAAGGGACGGCCCAGCCCAGGGCGGGGGAAGCGCAGCACACCTGGAAGGGAAAGCCCGTGTCCAAAAAGCAGGTCACCCGGTGGCTGGAGCGGGGGCACGGCACCCGCAGGCCGGCGGCCGGAAGCAGCCGGTCGTGGAACCAGGCGGGGCGGGCCGGAGTCACGCGGGCCTCAGCCGCCGGATATGTCAAGGGCCGGCAATTCTATAGCTGGACAAAGGCGAAGGCGCTGGAGCTCGCGCTGAAAGCGGCGGACCGGGTGCTGAGCCGGATTGCGGATGAGGTGGACTATTGAGATGCTTACAACCAATACGCTGATGAACGCCGTGGAGGCGGCGCTGAAGCGCCTCTATCCGGGAGAGCCGGTCTACTATGACGAGCTTCCCAAGGACTTCCGGCGGCCCTCCTTTACCCTGGAGTGCCAGAAGGCGGAGCAATCCGATGTCAACATCGGACTGGTACGCCGCAGCGTGACCCTTCTGGTCACCTGCTATGTGGAGGCGGACGCCTACCATGACAGCAGCCGGAAGGCGCTGAACCAGCGGCAGGACACAGTGATGGGCCTGTTTGCCCAAGGTTTTTTCCAGGTGGAGGACCGGGCCCTGACGGTGCAGGCAAACCGTGGACTTGGGAACCCGGACTTTGCCGAGGTGAGCGCCGTATTCCAGTGGATGGATGCCCGGCCGGGCTATCAGGACCCGGAGGCGGCGGACACCCCCAAGATGGAGCACTTTGCAATCGAACGAACTGCGCTTTGACGCAAGAGAGGATGATACGATGGCGACGACAATCGGGCTGCCCAGCCTGACGATTACCTTCCAGGCGGCCGCCCAGCAGGCGGCCAACCGGAGCAAGAAGGGCTATGTGGGCGTATTTGTACGGGATGCCAAGGCCCAGGGCGTCCACCAGCTTTCCAGCGCGGCGCTGATCCCCACTGAGCTGGGGCAGGAAAACCAGAATTACATCAGGAGGGCGTTCACCGGCAGCGACCGGGGCGGCCCCAGCAAGGTGGTGGCGGTGGTCATCGCCACGGGCACGGAGGACACCACCGCCCTGGAGGCGGGCCTCAAGAGCATTGAGGGGCTGACGCTGGACTACCTGGCCGGGCCGCCCGACGCGACGGCCGCCGAGCTGACGGCGCTGGAGAAGTGGGTCAAGGACCGGAGGGCGGCCTACTTCACCGAGAAGCTGGTGGAGCCCAACGCCGCCAAGGCCCCGGACGACATGGGGATTATCGACTTCGCCGAGACCGACGGGGCCATTGCGGAGGGGGCGGCCACCTACACCGCGGGGCAGTACGCCAGCCGGATCGCGGGTGTGCTGGCGGGCATCCCCGCGGGCATGTCGGCCACCTACGCCCCCCTGACGGAGCTGACCGCCGTGACGCCCCGCTCCACACAGGAACAGGAGGCGGCCATCAAAGCGGGCAAGCTAATCCTGATCCACGACGGCGTCAAGGCCAAGATCGCCCGGGGCGTCAACTCCCTGACCACCATCCCCGCCACGGGGAAGGCGGACTGGAGCAAGATCAAGATCGTGGAGGGAATGGATCTCCTCACCTACTATCTGCGCACCACCATCCAGGACCAGTATGTGGGCCGGTACGCCAACACCTACGACAATAAGTGCGTCCTGGTGACCGCCATCCAGACCTTCCTGGCCGAGCTGGAGGGCCAGGGGGTGCTCTCCTCCGGGGAGAGCTGGGCGGAGATCGACGTGGAGGCTCAAGAAAAGTGGATGCGCTCCCAGGGCATTGAGACGGCGGATATGACCGCGCAGGAAATCAGGGAGTATCAGACCGGGAGCTGGGTCTTTGTCCGGGTGGGCGGCCGCTTCGTCGACGCCATGGAGGACTTCCAGCTCTCCGTGGACAACCTGTAGCACCGCCCGGAGCGCGAAAAAGCCGGGGATTACTCCCCGGCCTCCCGCTCCATGCGCTCCCGAGCCGCCTGTAAGACATACTGCTGGGTACTTTGCCCAGCAGCAAAGGCAGCGGCGCGGATCGCCGCGCCCTCCTCTTTTGGGGGCCGCAGCATAATTGCATCACACTTTGCCTGTGCTTTTTTTACTGCCCGCTTTTGTGCTTCCGTGCTTGCCATCTTATCACCTTTATCCGGCATCATCTTCTGTGTACTCCAAAATGTCGCCTGGCTGGCAATGGAGCATAGCACAAATACGTGAAAGGTTATCAGTAGATACAACTTTGCCATCTCTTAATGCTTGTATCGTGCTTTCTGAAAGTATTCTTTCACGCCTTAACCGCGTTGTGTTGTACCCAGCGGCTTTTAGCAAAGGAAGAATTTCTTTTGTGTACCGAATCGGCATCGATCGTCCCTCCCTTCTCATGTTGTCCATTATACTACTTAAAATACACGATTACAAGTGTAAAACAGATAAAATAAAACACTGATTTTCGTGTAAATCGTCAATAGAAAAAGCACGGATAATCGTGTAAAATTAAAACAGTCAAGGGGGACAACCCCAAGACAAATAAAAGCCGCCCGGTGACGCGGGCGGCAGAAGGAGGCGAGGTCATGCGGTTCCAGAACGGGACGTGGAGTTGCGGCGGAAAGTCCTTCTCCACACTGCATGAGGCGCTGTTAAGCGTCTGGCCGAAGTAACGGCCGGGGGCCGGGGAGACCCGGCCCCACCCCAAAACTCGTCTCCGGGGCTATTATAGCACGGCAGGCAACGGAAAAGCAATAGGAGGGTTTTATCATGGTGGATTCGGCGAAAGGGAAAGCGGAGGACGTGCGGGCCGGGTTTGATACGCTGCGGGTTCTCGTGGACGCGGTGGACACCCAGTTGGGATTTTTCATCCGGGAGAAGGGGATGTTCGGCCCTTACCGTGAGCTTATCCGGTCTCATGCGCTGGATATCCAGACCATGCTCGGTGTGATTCTTCATGAGGTCTGTGACATGGAGAAGGAGCAGGGCGAGCTGGTGCGAATGCTTATACATCAGAGGACAGAAACAGAAGAGGACACATAACCCATGGAAGCCGGCGGAGGAGGCCGGAGATTATGAAGGAAATGCAGATTTTTGAGAACCAGGAGTTTGGGGCGGTGCGCACCGTCGAACTCGACGGGGAGCCCTGGCTGGTGGGCAAGGATGTGGCCCAGGCGCTGGGGTACAGCGATACTGACCAGGCGCTTAGAAAGCATGTTGACGAAGAGGACAAAAAAATTCTAACCCGTCAAAACGACGGGTTAGCCGGGGGGGCGGGAAACGCGACCTTTGATATTCCAAACCGGGGTATGACCATCATCAACGAGAGCGGCCTGTATTCCCTGGTGCTGTCCAGCAAGCTGCCGGGGGCGAAGAAGTTCCGGCGGTGGGTGACGGCAGAGGTGCTGCCCGCTGTCCGGAAGCACGGGGCGTACATGACGCCCCACACACTGGAACAGGCGCTTTTAAGCCCGGACTTCCTGCTGCGGCTGGCCCAGCGGCTGAAGGAGGAGCAGGAGGGGCGCAGGGTGGCGGAGCGGGACCGGGCCCTCCTGGCCAGGGAGCTGGCGGTTCAGCAGCCCAAAATCGACTACTTCAACGAGCTGGTGGAGCGGAACCTGCTTCTGAGCCTGCGGGAGACGGCAAAGCTGTTGAGCGTGGGGGAAAAGGCATTCATCCGCTGGCTGCTGGAAAACCGGTACCTGTTCCGGGGGAAGAGCGGGAAACTGCTGCCCTATGCCACGCGGCCCAACAACGAATGCTTCGAGGTAAAGGAATGGTTTGACCGGGAAACGGGAAAGGGAGGCGTGCAGACGCTGGTGACGCCGCGGGGGCGGGAGACCTTCCGCCTGCTGTTGGAAGGGAAGCCGGAGAGCGGGCTTTGGAGTTTCCCAGGCGGGGGCAGCATCCCGCTGCCCCCGGAAATGACGGAGGAGGAAGCCAGACGGGCCGAGGAGTGGTATCTGACCGGATATTTCAAACAGGCAGACAGGGAACCGAACCGGCAGACGGCCGGATAAAGGACAGAAAGGACGGATTTCTATGGCAAGAACCATTGACAGCGCCAGGCGGGTCATTTCGGGCACCTGGGGCGAGCTGTGGATCGACGGGGAGAAGGTGGCGGAGGTCTCCGCCTGTCAGGCCAAGGTGGCGCTGAACAAGGAGACCGTCAACCTGTGCGGCCGGTTCATGACCACCCACAAGGCCATGAACGCCAGCGGCACCGGGAGCCTGACGCTGCACAAGGTGGACTCCGGCTTCGCCCAGAGGATGGAGGGCATCAAGCGCGGCGTGGACCGGCGCTTCACGGTGATCTCCAAGCTGCGGGACCCGGACAGCTACGGCGCGGAGCGGGTGGCCCTCTACGACGTCAGCTTCGACGACCTGACCCTGGCCGACTGGCAGGCCGCCGCTATAGGCTCGGTGACCGCCCCCTTCACCTTCAGCGACTACGAATACCTGGATCAGATTGAGGTGCAGTGACATGGAAGAGAAAAGGACGGATTTGTTGGCGCTTCTGCTGAGGCCGGAGCTGCCCAATGTGCAGAAGGAGCTGCCCACGGCAGAGTACCGCGTCAAGCGGCTGAGCGAGGCGCTGGGCACGGACGTGGTATTCAAGCTGAGGGCGCTGCCCTACGGAAAGGTAAAAAGCATCCGGGATTCGGTGGCGGGCGACCCAATGCTGGATATCCTGCTGGCCGGCTGTGTGGAACCCGACCTGAAGGCGAAGGAGCTGAAGGAGAAGTACGGCGGAGCCACCCCGGCCGAGACGGTGAAGGCCATGCTGCTGCCGGGCGAGATCGAGGATCTCAGCCGGGCGGTGGAGCGGCTGTGCGGGTTCCGCCGCATCACCATTGATGAAGTAAAAAACGCCTGACGGAGGGCGGCGACACAGAGCTGGAGCTGGTTTACTACCTGTTCCACAAGCATCACTGGACACCGGAGATGTACTACGGCATGGGCCAGGGAGGCCGGGATCTGACTCTGGCGTTCGCCCTCCATGAGCTGGAAAAGGGGAGGGAACCCAGATAGAACGGCGGGCGGCCACGAGGGCCGCCCCTACGGTCGTGCGCCCAACCCGGAGCATGACAGGAAACGGGAACGCGGCTGATGCAGGCATCGGCCACTAAGGAGGTGAGGATATGGCGGAAGAAGTGGGCATTGTCATGACACTGTACGACCGGGTGAGCCCAACGCTGAAAAGCATTGCCGGGAGCAACAAGGCGTTTGACAAGAGCCTGGACGAGCTGGAAGCCAGCCTGAAGGCGTATGACAAGGCACAGACCGAGCTGGTCGGTCGCTCTGCAAATCTGAAAAAGGCGATCGCCGAGACGGATGTAAAGGTCAGGGAGGCCCAGAAGAGCTACCGCAAGCTGAAGGACGAGACCAGCAAGGGCGCGCTGGACGACGCCATTGACGAGCAGGCCAGGCTGCGGCGGGAGCTCAGCGACACCGAGACGGCCATCAAGGAGAACAGCGCGGCCTATCAAGACCTCTACAAGCAGGCGCGGAACGCGGCCTCGGCCATCAGCAAGGTCGACAACCGGGCGGGGGCGGGAGGAGGCGCTGACGGCAGTGGCGCATCCATGCTGGCCGCCTTGGGCAAGGCGGGCCTGGGCCAGATGGCCGGCGATGCCGCCCAGGAGGTGGCCAACACCCTGATCGGCTCGGCCTTCGGGGATACGGCCGGGGGCGTGCTCTCCTCCGGCCTGTCCGGGGCCATTTCCGGCGCGGCCATCGGCAGCATCATCCCCGGCATTGGCACCGCGGTGGGCGCGGCCATCGGCGGGGGCCTGGGCCTGCTGACTGGCGGCACACAGGCGTTTGAGACCAAGGATGAAGCATTCAAGGGCTATGTGCAGGAGGCGGCGGAGGGGCAGTTCTCCGCCCAGGAGGAGGCGGTTGCCTCCGGTTCCTCCATCGCGGGCGGGCGGGAACAAAAGCAGATGGCCTTTGCCACTCTGCTGGGCTCAGAGACGGCCGCGGCGGCCTTCCTGGCCGACGTGCAGGAGATGGCCGCCATGACCAATTACACCTACGACGAGATCACGGGGTACGCCAAGAGCCTGGTCAAGCCCTTCGGGGAGGACAAGTCCCTGGACATCCTCACCACCCTGTCGGATGCGTCCGCCGCCCTCTCCCTCAACGAGAGCGACAACGCGGTGCTCATCGCGGGCCTGAGCCGCATGAAGCTGACGGACAAGACCACCCAGGAATACCTCAACTACTTCTCCGAGCGGGGCATCGACGTGTACGAGGCCCTGAGCAAGTGGGGCAACGCCGCCGCGGTGGCGGAGAAGGTGACCCGCGGGGAGATCAGGGGCTCCGAGGCTGTGGAGGAGATCCTCGCCTACATGCAGGAGCAGTACGGCGGCCTGTCGGAGCAGATGGCGGGCACCTATGAGGGCATGGTGGACAACCTGGCCGACGCGGAGGCCAACGCAGAGGCGGCCTACGGCGAGGGCTACAATGAGAAGCGGAAAGAGGGCATCCAGGCTCAGATGGACTGGCTGAACAGCGGCGTCATGGACGAGGCCAACCGGGCCATCGGCGCCTGGCAGGCCGAGCTGGAGAACACGAAGGAGCAGTACCAGCGGGAGGCCGTGGAGGCCATGATGGAAACCGACGAGTACCAGCAGGCCCAGGCTGAGGGAGACGCCGCCGAGATGGGACGGCTGATCATGCAGGCCAAGGTGCAGGGCATGAACGAGTACAACGCATCAGAGGGGGCACAACTGGCGCTGGAGTCGGAGCTGGCCCTGGCGGCAGCAATCCGGGACGACGCCAGCTCCAATCAGGCGTATTGGGACGCCGGATACCGCAAGAGCCAGGAGTACAGCAAGGGTCTGGCGGCGGGAATGGCATCGGCACTGGTGGGGACCGGGTCGGAGACTACCACCGGACTGTCCGTGGAGGAGCGGCGGTACGGCAACTGGCGGCGGGGCGGCTACTACGACGAGGACGGCGTATGGCGTTCGCACGCCGCCGGGCTGGAGCGGGTGCCCTACGACGGGTACGCCGCCCTGCTCCACGAGGGGGAGCGGGTGCTCACTGCCCGGGAGGCCCGGCAGGCCGACCAGGGCGGCGGGGCGCAGGTGACCATCACCGGAAATACCTTCGAGGTGCGCCAGGAGAGCGACATCGACGCCATTGCGGAGGCGCTCTACTGGAGGCTCCGGCTGGCACAGATGGGAGGGGTGCGGTAGTGCTGCGGCTGATTACCTTCCTGGAGGAGGCCGCCGGCGTGGAGCTGGTACTCCCGGTGACCCCGGCCGGCTACCAGTGGGCCCATGAGGCCGCCATCGAGACGGTGACGGTGGACCAACTGGGGGATCTCAACTTCTTTGGCGGGAAAAGGATGGGGAGCACCACCCTGCACGACTGCCTCCTGCCCGCCCAGGCGTACCCGTTTTTGTCGCCGGGGGCGGGCACCAACCCCTGGCTCTACCTGGAGCAGCTGGAGCGGTGGGTGGACAAGGGGACGGTGGTGCGCTGGATGGTCAGCGGCACGCCGGTCAACGCCGCGGTGCTGCTGGAGGGGGTGACCTACCGGGAGCAGGACGGCACCAACGACCTGTACGCCGACATCACCCTGCGCCAGTACACCCGGCCGGAGACGCCGGTGCTGCCCGCGGAGCCGTCCGCCTCCGGCGCGGGGACGGCGGCCAGCCGGGACAGCGCCACCGGCACGGCCACGGCCAAGACCTGCACGGTGGCCAGCGGTGACACCCTGTGGGGCATCTGCCGCCGGTACTATGGGGACGGCTCCCTGGCCTGGCGGCTGGCCGCCGCCAACGGCATCGCCAACGCCAACCTGATCCGCCCCGGTCAGGTGCTCACCATCCCGCCGCTGGCCCAGCTCCCGGCGGCCGCGGCCAGGCCGCCGTCGGCGAAGATCGCGGCCGCCACCAAGGTGCGGGAGGTGAAAGAAGAGGAGAGCGGAACGGCGCGCCTTGTGCCCTGGGTGCCGGAGAACACGGTGAAGAGCCTGGCGGATCTGGAGCTGGATAAAATCGCGTCGGGAGGTGGCCTATGGCAGAGTACCAGGTGGTGATCGTCAGCCCCCAGGGGGAGACCTGGGACGTGACGGAGCGGGTGAGCACCCTCACCTGGTCGGGCAGCATCAAGCGGGTGTCCCGCTCCGTGGAGGCCGTCATGGCCACGCCCAACGACGGGAGCCTGCCCGAGCTGCCCTGCGAGCTAGGCAATGAACTGCGGCTCTGGTGCGGCGGCCGCACCCGGTTCCGGGGAAACATCGTCACCCGGGAGAAGGCCACCGAGGGGGTGGCTACCACCTTGACGGCCCTGGACCGGGGGCGCTTCCTGGCCAACAACGAGGGATGGTACACCTTCCGGGGCGCGGCCCCCGAGGAGGCCGTACGGGCCCTCTGCGGAGACTTCGGGATTCCGGTGGCCGCCCTGGCGGCCACCGGGACGGCGGTGAGCCGGAAATACCCGGGGGTGGCCCTGGACAAGATTGTGGACGGACTCTACACCCTGGCCGCACGGCAGAATGGGCGGCGCTACCTCTCCCGCTTCAACGGCCTGGGGGAGCTGGAGGTGGTGGAAAAACCAGAGGCCGCCGCCCTGGAGCTTGCGCCGGGGAAGAACCTCCAGAGCCTGCGGGTGACGGAGGACATCTCCAAGCTGAGGAACACGGTGGAGATCTACAGCCAGACAGGCGCGCGGGTGCGCACCGTGTCCGACGCGGAGAGCGCCGCCCTGTACGGGCAGTTCCAGCACATCCTCACCCAGCGGGACGGCGAGGACGCCGGGGCGGAGGCCCAGGCGTACCTGGAGGACAACGGCCTCCAGCAGACCATGACCGTGGAGTGCCTGGGTGACCCGGAGCTGATCTCCGGCAGCGCGGTGCTGCTGCGGGCCAACAGCACCGGGGTGACCGGGCTGTGCTGGATTGACAGCGACACCCACACCTGGAAAAACGGGCAGTATTTCTGCCGCCTGGCCCTCAATTTCCGCAGCATCACCAATGAGGTGGAGGCGGGGCGGGAGCTATAAAAAAGCCGCCCCGGCCGGGGCGGCTTGGATGAATCTGAGCGGATGCGCAGCTCAGCGGGAGAGCTTGTAGAGCATATACTGGTTGAGGCTGACGCCCTCGATCTCCGCCTCCTCCTTCAGGTGCTTGTGGAGGCTGCGGGGAATACGGAGCACCAGCTTCCCGCTGTACCCCTCCAGCTCTGCCTTGAAGGCGTCCAGGGAGACGGAGCTGCCGTCGTCCATGGCCTCGGCCTCGGCCAGAGCGGCGGCCTCCTCGGCCGTCAGCTCCTCCGGCTCCCGCGCGTTGATCTCGGCAAACCGCTGTTCCAGCTCGGCCGGGGATAGAGATTGGTTCATAAGGTAACCCCCTTAATACTTGATATTGGTACGGGTATTGATCTCAATGACGGTGATGACAATTTCACCTTTGACCCATTCAAAGGTTATGCGGTAATGCAGGATCTTATAGCGGTATCGGTTCTGATATCCTTTAAGCGGGACGATATCGCCCTCCAGCCTGGACAGGCTGTCCAGCGCCCGATAGAGCTTTTTACGGGTCGGGGCGTCCACACTGGCCAGGTATTTCTGCGGCTGCTTTTTCAGTTTTAGCTCCATCTCTTTTCCCCCTCGTTCGCTTATATAGTATCATATATAATACTATATGTCAAGGGGAAATCGCGTAAGGAGGCATCTATGGACGACGTATATGCAGGGCTGACGGAGCTGCTCCGGCCGGCGGAGCGGGGGCAGGCCCCCGGCGGCTGGCTGTTTGGGCAGGTGCAGCAGGCCGGGCAGGGGACGCTGCGGGTGGTATGCGGAGGGCTCACTCTGGACCAGACGGAGCTCCACGTGCCGCCCGGGCTGGACTACGCCTGGACGGAGGATACCGGCGGCGACGAGCTCCTGCGGGCGGGCGACCGGCTGCTGGTGCTGGTGACAGCGGACGGACAGGACTACTACATTCTCCAAAAGGCGGTGTTTTCATGAGGCAGCTCTTTCCGATCTTCCAGACGACCGCTTCGGAGGGGACGGCCCAGGCGCTGCCCCTCTACCGGGACGTGGCCATGGACTACGATAAGGGCGTGCCGCGGTTCTCCGGCGGGGAGCCGGTCCTGGCGTCCGGGCTGGAGGCCGTCAAGGGCTGGGCCTGGCGGGCGCTGCACACGGAGCGGTACCGCTGGAGCCCCTTCTCCTGGGACTACGGGTGCGAGCTGGAGAGCCTGGTGGGCCAGCCCTACCGGGCGGACACCCGGCTGAGCGAGGCGGTACGGTATGTGCGGGAGGCGCTGACCGTCTGCCCCTACATCACCGGGGCCGCGGCCGAGGTGGTGGATTTCGACGGCTCCACTCTGCGGATGCGGGTGAGCCTGACCACGGTATACGGGGAGGCGAGTATACATGTATGAGGACAAGACGCCGGAGGCCATCAAGGCGGAGATCCTGGCGGCCATCCGGCAGAGCCAGGGGCTGAGCGCCATGGCGGGCGGCTTCGCCGACGGCGTGGCCGGGCCGGTGGCCGAGCAGCTCAGTGAGGCGTACCGGGCCCTGGAGGGGGTGCCCTCCATGCTGTTTGTGGACGAGAGCTCCGGGGGCTACATCGACCTGGTGGGCGGGCAGTATTACAGCATCACCCGCCGGGAGGGGACAAGGGCCTACTGCGATATCTCCTTCAGCGGCACGCCGGGGCTGGTGATCCCCCAGGGCACCGCGTTTCTGACCGCCGGGGGGCTGGCTTATTCCCTCCTGGCGGCGGTCACGCTGGGAGAGGACGGCGCGGGAGAGGGCCGCCTGGAGGCCGCGGAGGTGGGCAGCGCCTACAACGTGGAGGCCGGGGCCATCGACCGGATGTACGTCAACCTGACGGGCCTGACAGACTATCAGAGCGAGGCGGCGGCCGGCGGCACGGACGCCGAGAGCGACGCCGCCCTGCTCGCCCGCATCCGGGAGCGGGTGCAGCGGTCCCCCACCAGCGGCAACGGCTATCAATACCGGCAGTGGGCCATGGAGATCCCGGGGGTGGGAAACGCCAAGGTGGTGGAGCTGCCCGGCGGGCCGGGGACGGTGGGCGTCACGCTGGTGGACAGCAACGACCGGGCACCCTCGGAGGAGATTGTGGAGGCCGTGGAGGCCCACATTGAGGAGGAGCGGCCCGTCGGCGCGGCGGTGACGGTGGCGGCGGCCACGGAGCGGGAGGTGACAGTGGCCGCCCAGGTCTCCCTCACCGGAGGAGCCGGGGCTGGAGCCGTCCAGGACGCCTTCCGGGCGGCACTGGCGGGCTATCTGCACACCCTCATTGAGGGCAAGTACGGCACGGTGTACTACAAGCCCGCCGACGACCAGCCCTACACGCTGCTCTATAACCGGGTGCTGGCCCTGCTGCTCAATGTGGAGGGGGTGGAGGACTTCGCCTCCCTCACCGTCAACGGCGGCACCGCCGACGTGACCATACAGGCCGGGGAGATCCCCGTGCTGGGGGAGGTGAGCGTGACATGAGCAATCTGGTGTTCCGCCTGCCGCGCTACTACCAGGACAGCCCGCAGGTGTCCGAGCTGGAGCGGGTGCTGGGGGAGCAGGCCGAGGCGCTGCGCGTGTCCGAGTCGGACACATTGGCCCAGCTCTGGATTGACACCGCCACCTGGGGGCTGGACCTGTGGGAGCAGTGGGCGGGGCTGCCCGTTGACCGCACCCGGCCCTACAGCTACCGGAGGAGCCGCATCAAGGCCAAGCTCCGGGGCCAGGGCGCCACCACGGCGGAGATGCTGCGCAGCGTGGTGGCCTCCTTCGGCTATGACGTTTCCCTGGTCTCCGTTGTGGAGCACCCGGAGGAGTATCAATTCGAGATTGTCCTGTCCGATCTGGCCTCCGTGCCGTCGGATGTGGGCGGGATTGAGGCCGCTGTCAACGAGATTAAGCCTGCGCACCTGGATTACTGGTTCACCTACGAGCTGGCCCAGCTCCTGGCCGCCCTGCGGGTGGGCGGCGGGCTCTGGAGCATTCAGGCGGTCACGCTGCCGCCCATGGAGGAGGAATAGCATGTACGGATTTATCATTACCACCGCCGGCGAGGGCCTGCTGGCCCGGGCGTCGGCGGGGGAGGGGCTGACGCTCACCGAGGTGTGGGTGGGCAAGGGCGCGGTGGAGAGCGCCGGGGCCGCCAAGGCCCTCACCGCCCTGCTCGATCCGGTGGCCAAGGCCACCAGCACCACGCCCGCGGTGGCCGGCGGGCAGATCTCCATGCTGGTGGAGTACCGCAACGACATGGGTGGCGGGCTGGAGGAGGGCTTCACGCTCTCCGAGTTCGGCGTCATGGCCAAGGTGGGCGAGGACGCGCCCACCCTGCTCTACTACGCCGCTCTGGGCGACCGGGCCCAGCCGGTGCCGCCCATCGCCGAGGGCCTGGACGTACACCGCTTCCCTGTGGCCATCGGCGTCACCGGAGAGGTGGAGGTCTCGCTGGAGTATCCGGCGGGCGTCTGGGTAACCCACGAGGAGCTGGAGGAGGCGCTGGCGGGCATCGACCTGTCCGGATATATCAAGGCCACCGAGAAGGGCAAGCCGGGCGGTGTGGCCACGCTGGGAGAGGACGGCAAGGTGCCCGCCGGACAGCTTCCGGCGATGAACTATGACCCGGCGGGCAGCGCGGAGGCGGTGCAGAAGGCCCTGACCGCCCACACCGGGAACAAGGACAACCCCCACGCCGTCACGGCGGAGCAGGTGGGGGCTCTTGCAAGTTCCGGTGGAGTCATGTCCGGGGCAATTAGCATGAGTGGTCACAAGATAGCCAATCTGGCCGCTCCTACTGACCTAACAGACGCCGCCCACAAGAGCTATGTGGACGAGCATGTTGACCAGACTCTCAAACAGAAGCTTGGCTATAAACTGATAAAGGAATACACATCACCAGGGAGCTACACCCATACGTTCGACCGCAAATATACAGATGTTTTTGTGGTTGTGGTTGGTGCTGGAGGAGGCGGAGGTTCGAGTGGAGAGCGCGGTGGAGGTGGCGGCGGGGGTGGGGCCGTAGCGTGTTTCCATGTTTTGGATAGCAGTACAATTCAAAACAATAATATTGTTGTTGGAACTGGTGGAGCTGGTGCAGTCTCTTCTTGGGGACCGTCCGTCACTAATAATGGCTCCGCTGGTGGGAGCAGTAGCGCTTTTGGTATTACCGTACCTGGTGGCAGTGGTGGAATAGCCAATCTTGGTGGCATGGGTGGTGGCTACGCCCCCAATGAGATTGTTCCTGGTTGGCTCATGATAGGTGGTAGTGGTGGTAGCCATAATAACAATGGCGATGGCGATGGCAATGCCGGGCCTATTATTTCTATTGTTGGGTTTAAACCTTTCGGTGGCGGAGGTGGCGGAGGGGGCAATCCTAGTCTTAATGATCCGCCAACTCCCGGCGGAAATGGCGGTGACGGTGGAGCCGGTAATGGTGGCGCTGGAGCTACCGGCCAGAGCAATGCAATAATGGGTAAAAACGGTACCCGCGGTGGTGGCGGAGGAGGTGGTGGAGCGGGATGGACTTTTCGTTCCAGCGAGTATAAGCCCAGCGGCATAGGTGGCAAAGGCGGCGATGGATATGTGGCGATTTACGGTAGGGAGTGATTTTAATGAAAACAGTCTATTTAAATGAGGATAACACTGTCCGCGAAATCATCCCGGAGTATGCACTCCCGCCAGAGAAGTGGTATAGCGAGGCATTTGCACGACGCTGTGTAGAGGTACAGGACAATGTGGAGCAGGGGTGGCGCTACAATCCCGAAACAGGACAGGCCGCCCCGGACACAAGACCGTCGGGGCCGGAATCGCCCTCGGCAGAGGACATCACTCTGGACATGCTGGCCGACCATGAGGAGCGGCTTTGTATGCTGGAGCTGACCGCTAACTGAGAAAGGAGAATGCCATGACAACTGTATACAACCTTTGCAAACTGCTCATCCAGAAGAACCGAACCGACGGCCTCCAGGACAAGATGGATGTCTATCTCGCCGCCGACCGGCTCACCCCGGAGGAGTACCAGGAGCTGGCCGGGCTACTGGCCCCGGAACAGTAATCAACAGCGGGATCGCTGGATAAAAGGATGTGAATCAAATGAGTAAGCTCATTACATACATCCCGCTCTCGTCCGTGGAGCGGATGGAGCTGCGGATCACCAACTGCCGCAAGACGCTCGCTCAGGTCAAGAGCGAGACCGGCGCGGACTATGTGCTCAACGGCGGCATGTGGAACCCGGACGGCTCGGCCTGCCCGCTGCTCAAGGTGGGTGGGGTAATGCGCTCCGGCACGCCCTGGAGGGCGATGGGCTACGCCTGGGATAAGGGCCCCGACATCCACATGACCTCCGAGTACGGGGGAGCGGATAACTTTATTGCGGTAACCGCCCTTATTTCCTCCGGCGAGCCAGTGGATAAGCCCTCCTACGGCTCGGCCCAGGGAGGCAAGCGGGGGCGCAGCGCCATTGGCCTGCGGGGTGGCAGTCTGGCCCTCTACTGCTCTGGCGATGGGACCGGAGACGAAGCCACGCCGGAGACTCTGCGGGACGAGCTGGCCGGGCTGGGCTGGTCCTCCGCCGTCATGCTGGACGGGGGCGGCTCCAGCCAGTGTGACTTTGGCGGAGAGCGCATCACTGCCAGCCGCAAGGTGCACAACTGGATTTGCGTCTGGCTCAAACAGGGCGGCCAGAAGCCGCCGGACAAGGAGGAGAGTATGGGCAAGTATACCGTGACGCCCAGCATCGGCGTCAACATCCGCAGCGGCCCCGGCACCGGTTACGGCAAGGTGGGGGCGTATCCCATGGGCACGGTGGTGGACGTGCTGGAGGCCAGGGACGGCTGTGGCAGGACGGATAAGGGCTGGGTGTCCCTGGCCTATCTGAAGGCCGTGGAGGGCCCTCAGAGGGCCACAGACAACGGCATCGCCATCCAGGAGCATATTATTTCCGATGGGCGTAAAAACCGGCCGGGCAGGGACACCAACCCGGACACCTACATCACCATCCATGAGACCGGCAACACGGCCAAGGGCGCCGACGCCGCGGCCCACGGGGCCTATCTGGACAGCGCCGCCGGGGAGGATGCTCTGGTGAGCTGGCACTACACCGTGGACGACCACGCCATTGTCCAGCATCTGCCCGACTACGAGACGGCCTACCATGCCGGGGACGGCAAGGCCGGGCCGGGCAACACCACCAGCATCGGCATCGAGATCTGCGTCAACGCCGGGGGCGATTTTGCCCAGGCTCAGGCCAATGCCGCCAGCCTGGTGCGCCTGCTCATGGAGGAGCACGGTATCCCCATCGACCGAGTGGTGCAGCATGCCCACTGGAACGGCAAGGACTGCCCCAAGACCATCCGGGCCACCACCGGGGCCTGGGAGGGCTTCTTGGCTCTGTGCCGGGGAAAGACGGCCGGTGTGTCCGAACTGGGTGCCGCTGTGGACAAGCTGGCTGCCGCTGGGCTTATTAACAGCCCGGATTACTGGAAGGGCGGGGTATACTCCGCCGCAAACGTGCAGGCACTCATCATCAAGTGGGCGGCCTCGCTTTGAGAAAGGAAGGTACATGACATGATCAACTGGAAAGTCAGACTGAAGAGCCCCGCGTTCTGGACGGGGCTCATCGGCGTGCTCGGCGCGTTTGCGGTGGGTATGGCACAGCTCTTTGGGGTGGACATCACCGCCGAGGCCGGGAGCTGGCAGCAGGCGCTCACTGCCCTGGTCACGGCCGTATTTGGCGTGCTGGCCCTGGTGGGTGTTACCACCGACCCAACCACTAAAGGGCTGGGGGATAGCGCACAGGCCCTCACCTACCACAAGCCAAAGGACGACAGGGAGGGCTGAGTATGCCCGAAAACGATTGCCCTATCAATGGGGTAAATTGTGTGTCCATCGCCCGCGTGGAGGCACTGGAGCGGGCGTTAGAGGCACAGAAGCAGCATAGCTCACTTGCGCGCGAAAAAATCTATGATCGGCTGGGTGAGCTGGAACGTGGTATGGCCACGGTTACCACACAGTATGGCAATATCATCGACCGGCTGTCCTCAATGTCGGCCGACCTGAACGCCTTGAAAGAGAGGCCGTCCAAGCGGTGGGAGACGGTCGTGGCAGCTCTCATTACGGGCGCGATAGGGTATCTTCTGGCTAGTATCGGGATCAGAATCGGGTGATTTCGCACACTGGACGGTGCGGAGGACAAGCTGGGAGAACAGGATACGACAGACAAATAAGCCAAGCCCCCGCTCGGTGAGCGGGGGCTTGCTGTGTTACTAACGGCAAATTGTTGGTGATAACGATGAGACTAAAAAAGTTGCAGAATCGGCAGGATGCCATGTCTCAAATGAGCAGAAGAGGGGCCAGATCGGAAGAGAGACGGTGTAAGATTTAAGAAAATTTTAATCTTCTCTTCATGGCGTCTTACATAGGATTCTGGTATGCTGGTAGCCTATCTGGAAAATATGAACGAACTGCGAATTTTTTGCCGGAGGCGTTGACATATGACAACTTGTCGTCTAAGCTTATGACAGCTTGTCAGGCGAGGAGGTGCCCTATGCCCAGCGCGACGTTTTACAATCTGCCGGAGGAGAAGCGGGAGCGCCTGCTTCGGGCTGCCAGGGAGGAGTTCTCCCGCGTTCCCTATGAGAGCGCCTCGGTGAACCGGATCATCCAGTCCGCCGGCATCCCGCGGGGCAGCTTTTACATGTACTTCACCGACAAGGAGGAGCTGTTCGGCCACCTGATGGACTCCTATGGCGCACTGCTGGAGCGCCGGATGGGGGAGCTGCTGGAGCAGCGGGAGGGGGACCTCTTTGCCGCCTTCCTGGACCTGTTTGACCACATTCAGGCCCACTGGGGGGACGGGAAATACCGCGAGATGGCAGACATACTCCGCTGCAACCGGCAGATGCAGCCCGGGGTCCTGCTGAACCGGGAGGGGCCTGAGGCGAGCCTGGCTCGCCTGCGGGACAGGGTGGACCTGTCCCGACTGGATCTGCGCACGGAGACCGACCTTTCCGATATCTTCCACTTGCTGGTCTCCGCCGTAGCCGGTACACTGGTAGCGGCCGGGGCCTCAAGCGATCCGGCGGGCGCGCGGGCCCGTCTGATGCGTGTATTTGGCATCCTTCGGCGGGGCGCGGCCTCCAAGGCGGTCCGCCGCGAAGAAGCATAGCAAAGAAAAGGAGAAACCACTATGGAAGCAACCCAAGTTAAGCCAGAAACGACGGTCGCCCCTCCGGAGGGGCCGGGGAAGAAAAGCCCGCAGCTCACGCCCCCGAAGAAGAAGCGGAAGTGGGTCAAGCGGCTGGTCATCCTCTTGGTGATCGCGGCGCTGCTGGTGCTGGCGCTCTCCCGCTGCATGAGTGCGGGAACCCAGGTGCTCAGCAGCGCGTACCTGCCCTACACCGCCGCGATGCACGACATGACGGTGGCCGTCTCGGGCACCGGCACCATCGAGCCCATCCAGTCCTACAAGGTGACCACGCTGGTCAGCGGCGAGATTCTGGAGGCCCCCTTTGAGGAGGGGCAGACCGTCCACAAGGGCGACGTGCTCTTCCGCATCGACGCCAGCGACGTGGAGAACAACATCGAGCAGCTCCAGCTCAACGTCCAGTCCGCCCAACTGGCCCTCAACGACCTGCTGAAGACCCAGAGCGACAATCAGAAGGACCGCAATGTGAAGGCCGACGACGCCGGCGTGATCACCGAGCTGCACGTGGACCGCGGGGACAGCGTCACCGTCGGCACCGTCATCGCTGACGTGCTGGACCGGGACCACATGAAGCTGAAGGTACCCTTCCACTCCGCCGATGCATCGGGCTTCTATGTGGGTCAGGCCGCGACCGTCACCGTGAACGGCACCGCCGAGACGGTGAGCGGAACGGTGGAGTCCATCGCCGCCACCGACGAGGTGGGACCCGGCGGCACCCTGGTCCGCCAGGTGACCATCCTGGTCAACAACCCCGGCGTCTTGTCTGAAACCAGCCAGGGAACCGCCTCCGTGGGAGGGGCGGCCTGCGCCTCCGGCAGCAGCTTTACTTATGCATCCTCCTCCCAGATCACGGCCAAGGCCGCCGGCGATCTGGACGTGCTCAATGTCAAGGAGGGTGACCGGGTATCCAAGGGCCAGGTGATCGGCGTTATCTCTGAGGCCGACCTGGAGACCCAGATTGAGAATGCCCGCATCGCTCTGGAAAACGCCCAGCTCTCCCTGAAGAACGCCCAGGAGAAGCTGGAGGACTACACCATTACCTCCACCATCGACGGCGAGGTGATCGAGAAGAACCTGGATGTGGGCGACAACATCAGCGGTCTGTCCAATTCCGGCGCTTCCGTCACCTACCCGGCCATCATCTATGACCGCTCCGAGCTCACCTTTGACATGGACGTGGATGAGAAGGACATCAGCAAGATCCAGGTGGGCCAGAAGGTGGAGATCACCGCCGGCGCACTGGACGACCAGAGCTTCACCGGCGTGGTGGATAAGATCAACATCAACGGCACCACCACCAGCGGCCACACCAGCTATCCCGTCACCGTGAAGGTGGAGGGCTCCCCCGAGGCGCTCTACCCCGGCATGAACGTCTCCGCCAAGATTATCGTGGAGGAGGTGGGCAGCGTGCTCGCCCTGCCGGTGGAGGCGGTGGAGCGGGGTAACACTGTGCTGGTGGCCAAGGAGGGCTGCCTGGATGAAAACGGCGTCATCAAGGATCTCTCCGCCGCCGAGGAGCGCCAGGTGACCCTGGGCCGCAACGACGACGAGTACATCGAGATCGTGGACGGCCTGGAGGAGGGCGAAGTGGTGCTGGCGCTGAGCCCCCAGGGCTCCAGCCTCATGAGTGCGATGGGGATGGGTTAAGCCATGGAACACCTCATTGAACTCAAGGACGTCTACAAGATTTACCAGATGGGCGAGGAGACCGTCCACGCCCTGGACGGCATCTCCCTGACGGTGGACCCCGGGGAATTCGTGGCCATTGTGGGCTCCTCCGGCTCCGGTAAGTCCACCGCCATGAACATCATCGGCTGTCTGGACGTGCCCACCTCCGGCACCTACCATCTGGGCGGCGTGGACGTGTCCACCATGGACGACGACCAGCAGGCCGAAATCCGCAACAAGATGCTGGGCTTCATCTTCCAGCAGTACAATCTGATTCCCAAGCTCAACGTGCTGGAGAACGTGGAGCTGCCCCTCCTCTACGCCGGAGTGTCCGCTGCCGAACGCCATGAGCGGGCCATCCGCTCTCTGGAGCGGGTGGGGCTGGCGGACAAGTGCAAAAACCTGCCCAGCCAGCTCTCCGGCGGGCAGCAGCAGCGGGTGTCCATCGCCCGGGCGCTGGCGGGCAACCCCTCGGTGATCCTGGCCGACGAGCCCACCGGCGCCTTGGACTCCCGCACCGGCCGGGAGGTGCTGGGCTTCCTCCAGAAGCTCAACGCCGAGGGGGATACCGTGGTGCTCATCACCCACGACAACTCCATCGCCGTCAAGGCCAAGCGTATCGTGCGCCTACAGGACGGAAGGATCATCTATGACGGTGATGCCCACGACCCAAAGGCCGTGGTACAGCCGGAGCTGGACGAGGAGGTGGGCGCGCTGTGAATGTGAGCCAATCCTTCCGCCTGGCCCTCAAGAGCCTGATGGTCAGCAAGGTCCGCGCCCTGCTGACCATGCTGGGCATCATTATCGGCGTGGCGGCCGTCATCGTCATCGTCTCCCTAGGCAATGGCATGCAGCAGTATATGAACTCCCAGTTTGAGCAGATCGGCGTCAATCTCATTCAGGTGGCCATCTACTCTTACGGCGGAAACCGGGAGGTGGAGCCGGACGACATGTACGCCCTGGCGGAGAAGTACCCCCAGTACATTGACTCCGTCAGCCCCTACCTCAGCGCCTCCACCACCGTGCGCCGCGGCGCCGACGAATACGATCACACCAGCGTGTACGGCGTCAGTGAGACCTTTTACAACGCCGAAAAGGGCCAGACGGCCAGCGGCGACCAGCTTGAGGAGGGGCGCTTCCTCAGTTATGTGGACGTGGAGCGGGACCAGAAGGTGTGCGTCATCGGCAGCTACCTCAACGAGGATATGTTCGGCGGGGACGGCCTGGGCCAGACCCTGACCGTGGGGGGCATTCCCTACAAGATCATCGGCACCCTGGCACAGAAGGCCGACTCCACCGAGGGCAGCGGGGATGACCTCATTTACCTGCCCTATGGTATGGTGGAGCAGCTCAACGCCGCCAGCGGGGGTATGGGCATGAAGATGTACCTGGTCACCAGCACCACCAAGGAGACCTCTTCCGCCGCCAAGGGCGTGGTGGAGAGCCTGCTGTTCCGCATCTACCAGGATGAGAACGCCTACATGGTCATGACCTCCGCGGAGATGATGGACATGATGGACTCCATGCTGGGGGTGCTCATGACCATTCTGGTGGTCATCGCCGCCATCTCCCTGGTGGTGGGCGGCATCGGCATTATGAACATCATGCTGGTGTCGGTTACCGAGCGCACCCGGGAGATCGGCATCCGCAAGTCCCTGGGCGCCAAGGGCCGGGATATCCGCAGCCAGTTTATCATCGAGGCGGGTACCACCTCCGCCATCGGCGGCGTCATCGGCATTATTCTGGGCGTGGTGCTGGCCAACGTCTTTACCGCCCTGGTGGGCGTTGTGATGGCCGGTGCGGAGGGCTTCTCCGCCGTACCCAGCGCCGGAGGCATTGCGGTGTCCTTTGGCGTCAGCGTGGGCATCGGTATTCTCTTCGGCTACCTGCCCGCCAACAAGGCCGCAAAGCTGAACCCCATTGACGCGCTGCGCTATGATTGACGGTACGCCGGCCCGCCCTTGCCGAACCGGCGCGGATGGTATATGATAATAGGCAGGGGCCGGCGCTCCCGCCGGCCCGCCGTTTCCATTTTCACGAGCATGAGAAGGAGAAAAGCAATGAAACAACGACTGTTAGCCGGCCTGCTGGCCGTGGTGCTGGTGCTGGGGCTGGCTCCGGCGGCCTTGGCCGCCGCGCCGGCCGAGGAGGAGGCCGCCCAGGTGCTGGCCGCCCTGGACATTATGGTGGGCGACGAGAGTGGTAACCTGAACCTGGGCGCCACCGTTACCAGGGCCGAGTTCACCAAGCTGGCGGTGGCCGCCTCCACCAGCCGGGACGCCGTAGGCGACACGGTGTCCGTCAAGCCCTACCCTGACGTGCCTCAGAGCCACTGGGCCGCTCCCTATATCAAGGCGGCGGTGGATCTGGGGCTGGTGCAGGGCGATCTGCACGGCAACTTCAACCCCGGCCGTTCCATTACGCTGGCCGAGGGCGTGACCATCGTCCTGCGCCTGCTGGGCTACCAGGACAGTGACTTCACCGGCGTCTGGCCCTCCGGCCAGATGGCCCAGTACCGGGCCCTCAAGCTCAACGAGGGCGTCACCGCCGGACAGGACAGCGCCATGACCCGCCGGGACGCCCTGTACCTGTTCTACAACCTGATGATCACCAAAAACAAGGAGGGCTCCTACTACCTGAACGTGCTGGAGCCCACCCTCAGCCTGGTGAATGCCGCCGGGGAGCTGGACCGGGTGGCTCTCATCAACTCCGCTATGGAGGGCCCCGTGGTGGCCGCCGCTGGCTGGCAGTCCAGCGTGCCCTTCGACGCCGGCAGCGCCACGGTCTACCGCAACGGCTCCAAGAGCAGCCTGGCCGCGGTGCAGAATCAGGACGTGGTGTACTGGTCGGAGTCCATGCATACCCTGTGGGCCTACTCCGACAAGATCACCGGCACCTATGAGGCGGCTTCTCCCTCGGTGACCAACCCCACCTCCGTCACCGTGGCGGGCAAGAGCTACACCATTGAGACCACCTCCGCCGCCTATGCCCTCTCCGACCTGGGCGGCTACCAGATTGGCGACAGCGTGACCCTGCTGCTGGGCCGCAGCGGCGGCGTGGCGGCAGTGGGCGAGGCCGTGGCGGCCGACAACCTCATCTACGGCGTCGTCACCAAGGTGGAGAGCACCTCTTACGACGACGGAAAGGGCGGCACCTACAACGCCCGCACCGTCACCGTGGCCGGTACCGACGGCGGCTCCTACCGCTATCAGACCGACAATAAGAGCCTGGACGAGGGCGATCTGGTGCGGGTGAATACCGACGGCGACACCATCGAGGTCAAGCGCCTGACCACCTCCACCCTGACCGGAAAGATGAGCAACGACGGCACCAAGCTGGGCACCTACCCCCTGGCTGACGACGTGCAGATTCTGGACACCTACGAGAGCTGTACCCCCATCCGCATCTATCCCGACCGCCTGAAGGGCGTGAAGTTTGACGGCAATATGGTCCGCTTCTATGCCCTCAACGCCCAGGGGGAGATCAGCCATCTGATCCTCAACGACGTGACCGGCGACCTTCACCAGTACGGCGTCATCACCAGCGTGGAGGAATTGGATCTGGGCACCATGATGGGCATTTCCTCCTCCTATACCTACGACGTGGGCGGCCAGAAGCTCACCTTTGGCTCTACCAACGCCATCTACAATCTGAAAGTAGGTCCCTGCCAGATCAAAATGGAGGGCCCCAACGCCGTCGAGCGGCTGTATAACCTGTCCGAGCGCAAGCTGGACAGCGTCAGCGGCAGCACCGCCGTGGGCACCAACAACCAGAAGTACACTCTCTCAGACAATGTGGCGGTGTACGTCTATGAGGGCGGGGAGTATCAGCTCTCCAGCCTGGCCCGCATCAGCGGCGGGAACTACTCCCTCACCGGCTGGTACGACAAGGACGAGAGCGCCGGCGGGCGCATCCGCGTCATCATCGCCCGCTGACCAGCACAAAAATCAAACGGAACCGCCCCGGAGCCATTTGCTCCGGGGCGGCCTGTTTCTACAGCACCAGGGCCACGCACCAGCATACCGTAGCCCCCAGGGCGCCGGCGGCCACGTAGGCGGGGGCGGGGATATGCCGCCACAGGCGGCTCCAGCGGGAGTTGCGGCGGATATACCCGTCAGCCACCCGGCGGGCTTCCTGAAGCACATCGTCCGCCGTCACGCCTCTGCCGAAGGCGTCCTCCTTCAAAATAAAAATCGCCTGCTCAAAAAAGCGGGGGTCAGGCGCTTTGACCACGATGACCTGTCTGGACACACCTTTCACCAACCGGGACACATCCTTTCCTGTTTTCTTCCAGTATGGCCGCTTTTTAGAATACCTATTCCGGCGGCCGGAAAGAATTGCCGCTCATATCCGCCCGTTTGCCGCCGTACACTATTGCCAGGAATGGAGGCGAAGGCATGACGCAGAAGCGGCGGCTGGCGTGGGCGCTGGCCCTTTTGTTTGTGGTGAATATTGCGGTGATCTCCCTGGCCCAGCAGGCCGAGGCGGCGACCTACCGGCAGGGCTCCAGCGGTGAGCAGGTGCGGACCATCCAGACCAAGCTGAAAAATTGGGGCTACTATGACGGCGCGGTGGATGGCATCTACGGCAGTCAGACGGCCCAGGCGGTCAAATACTTTCAGCGGAAGAACGGCCTGACCGCCGATGGCATCGCCGGGCCGGCCACCCTCAAGGCGCTTGGCATGTCCTCCGGCGGCGGGGGGAGCAGCAGCCAGCAGAACAGCGCGGCGCTGCTGGCCAGGGTGATCTCTGCCGAGGCCCGGGGCGAGCCCTACAGCGGCCAGGTGGCGGTGGGGGCGGTGATCCTCAACCGGGTAGAGCACCCCTCCTTCCCCAACACCATTGCAGGGGTGGTGTACCAGCCGGGGGCCTTTACCTGCATGGTGGACGGGCAGTTTAACGAGCCGGTGGCCGACTCGGCCTACCGGGCGGCCCAAGATGCGCTCAACGGGGCCGATCCCAGCGGCGGAGCCATCTACTATTTTAACCCGGACACGGCCACCAGCGCGTGGATCTGGAGCCGCCCCCTCATCAAGACCATCGGCAAGCACCGCTTCTGCGCGTAATAAAAAGCAGCCCCCGGAGTTCACTCCGGGGGCTGCCGGGTTAAAATTCGATTTCCCTGCGGGCGGTTACGCCCCGGTCGTAGGGGTGCTTCTCTTTGACCATGTGGGTGATGTAGTCTGCCCGGCGCTCCAGCGCCTCCGGCAGGCTGTGGCCGGTGAGCACCACCTCCAGGCCCGCGGGCCGCTCGTCCAGAAAGGCGCAGAGCTCCTCCTGGGGCAGGAAGCCCCGGAGGGCGTCGATCACTTCGTCCAGCACCAGCAGGCGGGCATCCTCCGCCCGGGCCAGGGCAACGGCCTCCTGGAACAGCTTCCGGCAGTTCCGGGCCACCACGGCCTTCTCCTCGTCGTTCATCTGGAAGGTAAATTTATGGATGCCCTTGCTGCGCAGGACGGTGAGGGTGGGAAACCGCTCCGCCGCAGTCAGCTCCCCGCAGGGGCTGCTTTTGAGGAACTGGGCGATCACCACCCGCCGCCCCCAGCCCGCACACCGGAAGGCCAGCCCGAAGGCCGCTGTGGTCTTACCCTTGCCGTCTCCATAATAGATCTGCACCAGGCCATTTTCTTCCGCCATGCCGCCACCTCATTTCGCTCAGATAAGATCAGTATAGCAGAATGGGGCATGGGGCGCAACGAAAAAAGCTGTCCCCGCGGCTGCGGGGACAGCTTTTTTGGAGAGGCTCAGAAGCGGTGCAGCTTACTTCTTGTGGGCCGCCATCCAGTCGCGGTTGTACTTGTGCTCGTTGACCATCAGCACCAGGAGCACGTTCACCAGGGCCACGCCGGCGAACACCAGGTAGGCCATGCGGATCTGGCCGCCGGTAATCTTCTGCACCACGCCGTTGACCAGGAAGCACAGGGCAGTGACTGCACCCTGGATGGGGAAGATGACACTGTTCACCTTGTCGAAACCCTGGCGGCCAAAGATGGAGGTGGGCAGGGAGGTGGTGAAGTTGGCGGAGCCGCCGATGCCCATGGCAATCATGAACAGGGACACGTAGACCAGCGGGGTCACGGAATCCACAGCGGTGAAGTTGAGCAGCAGGGCGATAGCATACCAGATACCGAACATGACCATGGTCTTCTTGGTGCCGATAGCGTCGTCAATGACGCCAACCAGCCAGGAGCCAACCACGCCGCCCAGGGCCAGAATGGTCATGACGTTCATAGCGGCCTGCTGAGAGAAGCCGAGCTGAGTGTTGCGGATAACCAACTGGCTCATGACGCCCACAGAGCAGATCTGGAAAAAGCCGGTGGTAATGGCCGCCAGCCAGAGCTCCTTGGTGGCCAGCAGTTTGCCGGTGGTCCACCCGCCGTCCCCCTCGACGGCGTCCTTGGTGTCATACTCCTTCTGGTAGATCTCGTCGGAGACGTTGTCGGGGTTGATGCCACGCTCCCAGGGCTCGTTGCGGATGAAGATCATACCCAGGATGCCCAGAACAATGGCGGCGATGCCGATGGGTACGATGCCGGTGGAAAAGTTCTCACCGATGTTGGTGGTGCCCGCCACGGTAGGGGCGATCAGAATGGCTACCAGCTGCACATAGAAAGCGGAGGCGAAGTTGTGGCCCATGGTGGTATAGCCCATGACCACGCCCTTCTTTTTGGGGAACCAGGAGGCCACCAGGGTGCCGCCCGCCACATAGCCGGCGGACATGATGCCGCCGTACACGAAGCACATGCAGACGGTGTAGATAACGATGCTGGGGGCGTTGCAGGCCAGGATGTAAGCGATGCCGGAGATGATACAGCAGATACCGGAGGTCATGCGCGCGCCGATCTTCCGGTTGACTTGGCCGGCAATGATGAAGAACACGACACCCACCAGACCGGCCAGGGAGTTCATGTTCATGATGTCGCCCTGCTCCAGTCCCAGGCGGTAGGCCACATTGGGGGCGGTGATGTTGGCGCCGTCGTTGCACATGCCGACGTACAGGAAGAACATCAGCAGGCAGTAGATGATGACGACCCAGCCCACGCCGAAGTCGACTACGGACTTGCGGTTATCTTTGGTTGGTTTTGCCATACGTTTCCCTCTTCTCTCTGTGATAGATTTTGCCGGAACACAGCCCGGCATCCTTTGCGGACTATAATTTAACGGTTTGCAGGCTATCTTTCAATCCCCACAATTCGGTAAGCAAATAACCAAAAAGTAAGTAGAAACAGTGTGGTAAGTGCGCAAATTTGTGCAATATAGCAAAAAGAGGTGGGGAAATTTTGGCGGAGTGTTCCATAAAGAATAGAGGTCAAAATACTGATATCGTCAGTTTCCACAACCTTATTGTTAAATATTTGTCATGTGGGATAAGGGTATAAATGGAAGAGCGCCGGAGGGCGGAGATTTCACAAAACGTTCACAGGCCTGTTATACTTTATCCAACTCTGAATGGGAAAAAGGTGGTATCTTATTTTTACAGCCAAGGTACCAGACAGGCAAGGCGATAGACCGGGAATGCGCGGGAGGAGAAATGCTATCCGGGGCGCGTTCGAATCACCGGCTTCCCTGCATACTGCTCCCCGGCTGTGGGGGCAGACAAACAACAACACGCCGCAGGCGTGAGAAGATAAAAAAACGCCTCCCGGAGCTGGTACCAGCTCCGGGAGGCGCTGTTGTCAGGTCTTACTTGCCAACGATCTCGGCAGTGTCCATGGCGATCATGAGCTCCTCATCGGTGGGGATGAGCAGCACCTTCACCTTGGAGTCGGCGGAGGAGATGACGGTCTCCTTGCCGCGGACGTTGTTGGCCTCGGCATCCATCTTTACTCCCATGAACTCCAGGCCGGAGGCCACGGCCATGCGGGTAGCGGCGTCGTTCTCACCCACACCGGCGGTAAACACGATGGCGTCCACCCCTCCCATGGCGGCAGCATAAGCGCCCACCAGCTTCTTAACACTGTACTGGAAGGCCTCCAGGGCCAGCTCAGCCCGCTGGTTGCCCTCCTTGGCGGCGTTCTCCAGGTCGCGGAAGTCGGAAGACACGCCGGAGATGCCCAGCACGCCGGACTTCTTGTTGAGGATGGTCATCATTTCCTTCATGTCGTAGCCGTGCTTGCCCATCAGGTACTCCAGGATGCCGGCGTCCAGATCACCGGCGCGGGTGCCCATGGGAACGCCGGCCAGGGGGGTGAAGCCCATGGAGGTGTCCACGCTCTTGCCGCCATCCACGGCGGCCACGGAGGAGCCGTTGCCCAGGTGGCAGGTGATGATTTTCAGCTCCTCAATGGGCTTGCCCAGCATGGCGGCAGCGCGGGCGGAGACATAGCGGTGGGAGGTGCCGTGGAAGCCGTAGCGGCGGACCTTGTCCTGCTCATAGAACTCATAGGGCAGGGCGTAGATATAGCTCTTGGCGGGCATGGTCTGGTGGAAAGCAGTGTCGAACACACCCACCATGGGCACACCGGGCATGACCTTCTCGCAGGCCTTGATGCCGGTGATGTTGGCGGGATTGTGGAGGGGGGCCAGGGGGATGCACTCTTCCAGAGCGGCCATAACCTCGTCGGTAATGCGCACGGAGGAGGCGAACTTCTCGCCGCCGTGGACCACGCGGTGGCCCACCGCGTCGATCTCAGAGGCGCTCTTGATCACGCCGTGCCCGGCGTCCAGCAGGGCGTCCAGCACAGCCTGAATGGCCTCGGAGTGGGTGGGCATGGGGATCTCGAACTCATACTTGGCGTCCTTGGCGGGCACCTTGTGAGTCAGGCGGCCGTCGATGCCGATGCGCTCGCACAGCCCCTTGGCGAACACCTCACGGGTGGCGGGGTCCATGAGCTGATACTTGAGGGAGGAACTGCCTGCGTTGATGACCAGAACTTTCATGAAATCTTCTCTCCTTACGTTAAACTATGGCTTGTGAGCCGGATATTCCCGTAGTAGAATAAGAGCACATACATATTTTATTTTAGCCCCTTTTTTCCCAAAGGACAACCCATATTTTGCTTGAAAGAGAGAAAAATTTTACTCTTGCGTTTGGAGGTTCAGCCCATGGCCACAGCCGGAATCGTCGCAGAATACAACCCCTTCCACCGGGGACACGCCTGGCACATCGCCCGGACGCGGCGGACCCTGGGGGCGGACACGGCGGTGGTGTGCGTCATGAGCGGCCACTGGGTCCAGCGGGGGGAGTGCGCCCTCACGGACAAATGGAGCCGGGCGGCCCTGGCCCTCTCCGGCGGGGCGGATCTGGTGCTGGAGCTGCCCACCCCCTGGGCCATGGCCTCGGCGGAGGCTTTCGCCCGGGGGGCGGTGGGCCTGCTGGCCGCCACGGGGGTGGTGGACGTGCTCTCCTTCGGCAGTGAGACGGGGGAACTGGCGCCCCTGCGGGCGGCGGCGGCGGCTCTGGATGGTCCGGACTACCCGGAGCGGCTGCGGGCCGGGCTGACCCGTGGGCTGTCCTTCCCGGCGGCCCGGCAGGCGGCGGTGGGGGCCGACTGCCTGGCCAGCCCAAACGACAACCTGGGGGTGGAGTATCTGCGGGCCCTGCCCCCTGGCATGGAGGCCCTGACCATCCCTCGGCGGGGGGCGGCCCACGACGGCCCGGCGGCCGGGGGCTTCGCCTCCGCCTCGGAGCTGCGGGCCCTCCTCCGGGCCGGACGGGCGGCGGAGGCGGACCCCTATCTCACCGCTCCCTGGAGCGGGGAGGCGGCGTCCATGGCGCACATCGACCGGGCGGTGCTGGCCCGTCTGCGCACGATGGACGAGGTGGACTGGGCCGCCCTCCCCGACGGCGGGGCAGCGGAGGGCCTGCCCGCCCGGCTGGCGCGTTCCGCCCGGACGGCGGACAGCCTGGAGGACTTTTACGCCCGGGCCAAGACCAAGCGCTACCCTCACGCCCGGCTGCGGCGGCTGGCCCTGGCCGCTTTCCTGGGGCTGCGGGCGGCGGAGCGGCCCCCGGTGGCACCCTATGTACGGGTGCTGGGCCTCAGCGGCCGGGGGCGGGAGCTGCTGCGCCGCATGAAAGAGACCTGTGCCCTTCCGGTGGTGGTCAAGCCCGCCCAGGCCAGGGCTCTGGATGGGGACGCCCGCGCCCTCTTTGAGGCGGAGGCCCGCCGCACAGATCTGTTCGGCCTGTGCTTCCCCACAGCCCGGCCCTGCGGGCTGGAGTGGACTCGCAGCCCGGTGGTGAAGGAGCGTCAGGGCTGACGACGGCTCCGGCGCTGAAGCAGGAAGATCAAGAGGGCCGGAAGTGCCAGGAGAGTCAGAGGCAGAATGAGAAGGAAAAACGCGAAGGTGAACTGATAGGAGGTCAGCACGGCGTGAAGCCGGTCGGCCAGGGTGATGGAGAGGCGTGGATAGAGGGTGAAGGTGAGCTCCCCGTCGGGCAGGCCGCCGAAGTGGGCGGTGTAGCACCGCTCTTCCGCCTCACGAAGGGGGAGGGAGGAGCGGACGATGTAAGGTACAGGCTCCGGGGTGCGAATTATGATGTCCAGAGAGCCAAACTCCGCCCAGTGCCTGGCGGGGGAGAGCAGGTAGGTGAATTCCTGCGTCCAGTAGGTGGTGCCCTCCCGAAGACCGTAGCTGCTGCTGAGATAGGCTACTGCCACCTCACGGGTTCCCCAGGCGGGAAACTCCACCGTATAGGTCAGGGCAAAGCGGTCAACAGCCGCGTCCTCTGTCTCTACCTCTTGGATGGTGAAGGGGAGACTCTGGCCGTCGGCAGTGATGGAGGACACGGCACTGTCCACATCCACCAGAGAGTCCATATGTCCCCGGTGCTCTTCCAGGTAAAAGCTCATCTGGACGGAAAGGGGATTTTCTGTGGGATTCTCCATCTGATAGACGGCTTTCACATGGGCGGTCAGGCCATTTGAGTCTCCCGCTCCGCTGACATCAAAGGTGAGCTGCTCGGCGGTGACAGTGACAGGGCAGCCCTCGTCCACCGTCAGGGCGGAACCGCCCGTACCGCCCAGACGGGTAGGGGCCGAGTTGGCGGAGGCCGGTGTGAGCAGCACCACCAGCAGGGCCAGGGTGCAGGCTATGAGCCGATTCATATGAGACCTCCTTTTTTAATAACAAATAGTATCTATTCAATCAATTATAACAGAATATGGGGTGGGAAACCACCGCAGCCCGGTTACAAAAACGCGGCGGACGGCCTGAAGGCCGTCCGCCGCGCTGCTTTTTTATTGTATGTGAACGTGGTTGTGGATGTGCTCCGAACAGTAGCAGTAATAGCCGTTGCACTTGGAGCAGTAACGAAATTCCTCGTTGGGGTAGTCGGTGTCGGTCTTGCCGCAGACGGCGCACTTGTGGATATAGCCCTTCTGCTGCTGGGCCTGCTTGGTGGCCTTCTTGAAGTTGACGGTCTGGCGGGAGGTCTGGTATTTGACCCGGCCGAAGAGCTGGAGGAAATTGTCCCAGAAGAAGATAAAGTAGTTCAGAATGGCAACCAGGGGGATGATGACGCCGGGGAGGGCGGCCAGGCCGGAGGTAAAGACGCCAAAGAGGCTGCTGAGGACGCTCCAGCCGAACAGGGCGGCGTCGATCCACGCCAGCCACTTGATCTTGATGGGGATGATGAAGAAAAGAAGCACCTGCATGTTTGGATACAGGGTGGCGAAGGCAAAGAACAGGGAGAGGTTCACGTAGGTCATGCTGGCGGTGGTGAGAAGCGGGAGCAGATGGGAGGGATAGAGAGGGGCGGTGACCGCATAGAGCAGGAAACCGACCACCACGTTGAGCAGGATACCCAAGCCATAGAACACATTGAACTTAGCGGTACCCCACTCCCGCTCCAGCACTGAGCCGATCATATAGTAAAAGTAAAGAGAGACGGCCAGGAAGAAGAGGTTGCTGTCCAGCGGGACAAAGACAAAGGTGATGATGCGCCAGATCTGTCCGTGCAGAATGTAGTACGGCGAGAAGGCGAGCAGGGCGGACAGGGACACGCCGTAGCTGAACTGATCCATCAGCCAGACAAGTACATTGCCGACCACAATGACCAACATCAGGTTGGGTATGCCGAACCGGGGGTGCTTGTAGCAGAACCGGTCCAGCCAGCGTTGAATTGCACTCAAGTGAAGTTACCTCCCGTTGGGCGGAATGCCCGCCCCGTTGTGACGTACAAAGTAGTGTACCAGACGGCCGGGAAAAATTCCCGAATAAATTGTAAACATTTCGCCGCCGTTATTTCAGCAGCTTGCGGATTTTTTCCTTCATGGCCGGGGTGAGCACCTTGGCCGCCGCCCGGTAGGGCAGGGAGGGGAGGGCCAGAAAGCGCTTTTCCACCTCGGCGAAGGGCAGGGCAGCGAAGGCGGCAAAGAAGGCGGCCCGGCGGGGGTTGGCCTTCAGGGGGGAGGCCAGCCGGGGGTTGCCCGCCACCGCCTCGGCCAGGGGGCGCTCCACCTGGCCGAACCGGGGGGAGAGGGCATCGAACACAGCCTGCCCCCGGGCGGAGTTCACCAGCACCATGGAGACCCCCTTGTCCCGCTCCACCGGCAGGGCCAGCTTCTCGTCCAGGCCCCAGTAGTCGGCCAGGGTGAAGTCGGCGGGGCGGCTGGTGGAGGTGTACCGGCACCGGGCGCAGGCGGGGCGCAGGAAGAGCTGCATCCCGAAGCCCCGGCCATAGCCGGTGCGGTTGAAGTCCTCGGTATAGACGCTCCCATCGGCAAACTGAGCGGTGAACCAGGGGTGAGACCAGCCGTGGGACTTGTCCTTGAAGCGCACCGAGACAACCTTGGAGCCGCGGGCGGCCTCCAGGCCGTCCAGGTAAGCCCGGAAGACCGCCGGGGAGGGCACCCCGTGGCACACCAGATCACAGGTGAGCAGGTTGGGGTAGTCCTTCCCCAAGTAGCGTTTGAGCCCGTCCACCTGGCAGGGCACGCCGGAGAAGAGCACCGCCGTCCCCTCCTCCAGCAGCGCCTTGACCTGGGAAAAGCTGCCGCCCAGATCGCTCTGGACGTACTTGGAGCCCCGCATGGGGGCCAGCTCGTCCACCGTGCGGGCGCACACGTGGCGGGCGGTCATGTCCTCGTCCAGCGCCGCGCCGAACACCGCGCCCCCTTGCTCCAGCACATGGCGGGCCAGCAGGGAGAAGAAGCCGCCCGAGGAGCTGGCTGTCCGCTCGGCCTCGTCGCGGTTCCAGACCGCGTGGGCCGCCGCCGGGGCGGGGCCGGGCACCGGGGGGTGGAGGATGGGGCAGGTATGCTCGCACCTGCGGCACAGGATGCACCGCTCCCCAATGACGGGCCGCAGGAAGCCTTCATGGTCGGGCTCCATGGCAATGGCGTTCACCGGACAAACCGACGCGCAGGCGGTGCAGCCGGTGCAGTCCTCCGCCCTGCACAGCACCGGACGGGGGGCGGCCTGGGGCTCCGGCTCCTCCGCGGGCAGGGGGGCGCCCTCGATGGCGGCCCCCAGATAGGACAGGGAGTCGGCCCGGGCGGCCGCCAGCTTCTCGTACACCGCGCCGTAGTCTATGGGGGCGTCCACCGGGGCGGTGGTGTCCAGGCCCAGGATGCGGTCGGCACAGCCCAGCCGGGAGAGCAGGCTGTAGATGCGGGAGAAGGTGGGCTCCGCCCGCTCCCTGGGGGACATGGAGGTGAAGAAGTCCTTCTGGAACTGGAGGGAGAAGGCCGCCCCGTGGAAGGAGTTGGTCACCACGGCGGAGGCGTGCCGGAACAGGCCCAAAAACTCCCGGGGGCCGGCGTCAAAGACCAGCTCGGCCGCCCCGTCGATCTTCCGCCGCGCCCCCGCGAGCTGCACGATGGGCCAGCCGGTGCGCGCCGACAGGGCCAAAGCGTAGGGGGCCGCCTCGCCGGGGTCGGAGACAAAGTAGCACAGGATATAGGGCCCCTGCCGTTTGGGGGCCGCAGCCAGCTCTCCCCAGTCCTCGCCGGTGAGGAGGAGGGTGGGATCCAGCACCACCCGGGCGTCCCGCCCGGCAGCCTCCCGCAGCAGAACCTGCCCCCGCTTTTCCCGCACGGACAGGGCGGAGAAGGGAGTCAGAAAGCGGCGCAGCTCCTCGGCCTTGTCCTCCGGCAGCTCAGGCACGCCCAGGCTGGGGGCGTAGGCGATGCGGCGGCCCTCCCGGACGAAGCCCAGCAGGAAGGAGGGGTCAAACTGCTTGTCCTGGAAGATATAGGGGTTCCAGATCTGGTCGCTGCCCGCCACATACACGTCGTAGGCCGGCGGGTCGGCCCGGAGCTGCTCGAAGGCGGTGTACCGCCGGGGGGAGAGGGCCATCTCCTCGGCCACAAAGGCCTCGAAGCGCCGGAAGCGGCGCTGGAACGCCCCGTAGTGGAGGGCGGTGTGGGCGTCGGAGGCCATGCCGCGCACGCCGCCGCTCTTTTTGAAAAGCTGGTTGGTGCGGGTGGTGTGGGGCAGGCGGTAGTCGATGATCTCGCAGTCGTGCCCCAGGGACTGGATGGCCCGCATGGTGGCAAGTGCCTGGAGCTGTGCCCCGTAGTGGTGGGCGAAATGAAAGGTGATGAGTCCGGTGCGCATGGCGCTCACTCCTAGAAAATCTGAGATGAAATCAGTTCAGTATATCCCGGAACTGCGGGGCTTGTCAACGCCGGCTGTTAGACACTCTTGCCATTGTGTCTGAAATTCCAACAGGAACCGCAGTTTTGTCTATGGCGTTGCGGCGATGGATGCATTATGATACAATTATAAAAATCGTCCGTGGGAAAGGAGCGTGCAGATTCATGAGCTTGCCGGCCAGACTCAGGGCCTTCGGCATCTCCAAGGCCCTGGACTACCTGGAGCGGGACCCGGACGCCAACCTTCCCAAGCTGATGGACTGGTTGGATAAATACACGGGGGAGCGGCTGGCCTCACCCTACCGGGAGCTGTTTCACAGGGCCATGAGTGACCCCGGCAACAACTGGCACCGCCTCATCAAGAGCATGTATACCGATATCGACAGCCGGGTACTGAAAAAGATTTTTGAGAACTTTGTGATTCACGCCGGGCTGATGGACTGGCCCAGCCGCAACGCGGCGGGGGAACTGGGAAACGGCCGCGCCCCCTGGGCGGTGATCATCGACCCCTCCTTTCCCTGCGAGATGGGCTGCCGCGGCTGCGGCGCGTCCATCTACGGCGTGCGGCCCTATATGGAGTTCGACAGCCTGGACGAGGAGATTGAGGCCCGGAAGGGGCGGGGCTGTCATCTCTTTATCTTCAGCGGTGGCAACCCTCTGGCCCGGGAGCAGGAGACCATTGCCCTGTGCAACAAGCACACCGACTGCGTGTTCGCCGCTTTCACGCCGCCCCGGTTCATCACCGGCGAGCTGTGCGCGGATCTGCTGCGGGTGCGCAACCTGTTCCCCGCCATTCAGGTGGACGAGGACGGCGCCGACGCCACACGGGCCACGGCCCTGCTGCGGCGGTACAAGCTGCCCTTCGGCGTGGCCTGCCGCTGCACAGCGGAGAACGCAGAGCGGGTGGCCACCGAACTCTATTATGACCGGGTCATTGCCACCGGAGCCAAATTCTGCTGGTTTTTTACCTGCCCGGCCTACGGACCGGAGCAGCCGGCCAGCCTGGAGCAGCTGGAGGCCATTCACCGGCGTGTGCAGGAGTTCCGCAGGAGCAAGCCCCTTCTGACATTGGATTTCTGGGACGGACCCAGCCCCTCGGCGGCCGCCCCGCAAGGAGGAACAGCATGAGTATTGTAAAGGATCAGAACCTGGCCCCGGCCGGCCGCCGGAAGATCAACTGGGTGCGGGACTTCATGCCCGCCCTGGGCGGCATTGAGGCCCGCTTCGAGCAGGAGCAGCCCTTCGCCGGCCTGCGGGTGGCGGTGTCCGTCCACCTGGAGGCCAAGACCGCCAACCTGGGCTATGTGCTCGCCAAGGGCGGGGCGGAGGTGCGCCTCACCGGCTCCAACCCCCTGTCCACCCAGGACGACGTGGCCGCCGGACTGGCCGACATGGGCGTGGAGACTTTCGGCATCCACGGCGCCATGGGGGAGGAGTATGAGAACCTCCTCATCGAGACCCTCAAGTTCAAGCCCCATCTGGTGGTGGATGACGGCGGCGATTTGATCCACCTGCTGGGCGGCAAGTGCGCCGACCTGGGCGAGCACCTCATCGGCGGCTGCGAGGAGACCACCACCGGCATCCTGCGCCTTAAGGCCCGGGAGCGGGAGGGCATTCTGCCCTGCCCCATGATGGCCGTCAACGACGCCAAGGCCAAGCACTACTATGACAACAAGTACGGCACCGGCCAGTCTGTTTGGGACGCCATCATGCACACCGCCAACCTGGTGGTGGCGGGCAAGACCGTGGTGGTGGCCGGGTACGGCTGGTGCGGCAAGGGGGTGGCCATGCGGGCCGCCGGCATGGGGGCCAGCGTCATCGTCACCGAGGTGGACCCCTTCAAGGCCCTGGACGCCACCATGAACGGCTTCCGGGTCATGCCCATGGACGAGGCCGCCAGGTACGGCGACATCTTCGTCACGGTCACCGGCTGCAAGGACGTCATCACCCCGAAGCACTTCGCAGTGATGAAGCACAACGCCATCCTCACCAACGCCGGCCACTTCGACTGCGAGGTGGACGTGGCGGGCCTGGCGGCCATGGCGGTCAAACGGGAGGTGCGCCGGGACAACATCGAGGGCTTCACCCTGCCCGGCGGTCGGGTGCTCAACGTCATCGGCGAGGGGCGGCTGGTCAACCTGGCCGCCGGCAACGGCCACCCCGCCGAGATTATGGACATGTCCTTCTCCGTCCAGGCTCTGGCCCTGGAGTGGTTGGTCAAGCACCGGGACGGCCTGGAGAAGAAGGTCTATCAGGTGCCCGCCGAGATCGACGACGCCATCGGCCGGGTCAAACTGGCCGCCATGGGCCTGTCCATCGACGCCCTCACCCCCGAGCAGGAGGAGTACCTCAACGGCTGGAAGGCGTGACGGCGTCCCCCTGCGTAAATCCGGCGGCTTGCACAACGGCGCCCCCGCCGGCGCTATACAAAGCCCCTGTTTTGTCTATTGCATATCGGGAAAAAAGTCGATAGAATAGCTACAGTCAATTGAATAGCCTTATCGAGAGTGGTGGAGGGAACGGCCCGATGAAACCCGGCAACCTGCAATGCAAGGTGCCAAATCCGGCGAGGAAATCGAAAGATGAGGATGGATGAGCACCACGCGCTCCGCCATCCGGCGGGGCGCGTTTTTCGTGCCCGAGTGAGAAAGGAAGGAACTACATTATGGCAAAGCGTCTGTTTACCTCGGAGTCCGTCACCGAGGGCCACCCCGACAAAGTCTGCGACCAGATCTCCGATGCCGTCCTGGACGACATTCTGGCCCACGATCCCAATGCCCACGTGGCCTGTGAGACCTTCACCACCACCGGTATTGTCACCGTGATGGGCGAGATCACCACCAAGCACTACACCGACATCCCCTCCATCGTCCGCCGCACCGTGGAGCGCATCGGCTACACCGACCCGGCCTACGGCTTCGACTACCGCTCCTGCGCGGTGATGACCGCCATCGACGAGCAGTCCCCCGACATCGCCATGGGCGTCAACGAGTCCTTTGAGCTCCAGGAGGGCGGCACCGACGAGGCCGACCGTATCGGCGCCGGCGACCAGGGCATGATGTTCGGCTACGCCTGCGACGAGACGGATGTGCTGATGCCCGCTCCCATCGACCTGGCCCACAAGCTGGCCCGCCAGCTCACCGACGTGCGCAAGAGCGGGAAGCTCTCCTGGCTGCGCCCCGACGGCAAGAGCCAGGTCACCGTGGAGTACGGCGACGACGGCAAGGTGCTCTCCTGCCCCGCCATCGTGGTGTCCACCCAGCACGACCCCGACATCGCCCTGAAGGAGCTGCGGGAGGCCGTGGTGGAGGAGATCATCAAGCCCATTATCCCCGCCCAGTACATCACCAAGGACACCAAGTTCTACGTCAACCCCACCGGCCGCTTTGTGGTGGGTGGCCCCGTGGGCGACACCGGCCTGACCGGACGCAAGATCATCGTGGACACCTATGGCGGCTCCGCGGCCCACGGCGGCGGCTGCTTCTCCGGCAAGGACCCCACCAAGGTGGACCGCTCCGCCGCCTACATGGCCCGCTACATCGCCAAGAACCTGGTGGCCGCCGGCCTGTGCCGCAAGTGCCAGATTGAGTTGGCCTACGCCATCGGCGTGGCCCACCCCGTCTCCGTTCTGGTGGACACCTACGGCACCGGCGTGCTGGACGAGGAGAAGCTCTCCGCCATCGTCAACGATTGCTTCGACATGCGCCCGGCCAAGATCATCGAGCACCTGGATCTCCGCCGCCCCATCTACGAGCAGACTGCCGCCTATGGCCACTTCGGCCGCACCGACGTGGATCTGCCCTGGGAGCACACCGACATGGTGGAGAAGCTCAAGAGCTATCTGTAAGCGCCGGCCGTCCCTGTGCATCATCTGTACGCCCGCCGCAGGTTCTGCCTGCGGCGGGCATTTTTATGCAACAGCAGGGTAGCCTGGCGCCGGGCCGCCGCATCTTTTCATGGCGCGCCCTGCGCGCATGAAGTTTTATACCGTTGACAAACGGGTGGGATCTGTTAAAATGAACGGTGTTCAGAATGGGGGCGTGTGTGCATGAATACTGTGGTCACCTCCCGGCAGGCGCTTCTGGCCGCCAGCCGGACGGTCGCCCGGCGGCAGGGCCTAGGCGGGCTGAGCATCCGCGCGGTGGCGGCCGAGGCCCGGGTCTCCGTGGGCTCGGTCTACAACTATTTTTCCGGCAAGACGGAGCTGCTGGCCGCAACAGTGGAGGAGATCTGGATGCAGATTCTGTCCGCGCCGGAGGGGGAGGCGCCCCGGGACGGCTTTGCGGCCTACGTCCACTGGCTGTTCCACCGCATTCAGAGCGGAGCCGGGGAATATCCGGGCTTTTTCCAGGGACATGCGGCGGGCTTCCTGCCCGAGGGGCGGAGCGCGGGCCGGCGAACCATGGCGGAGGCCCTCGGGCGCGTCCGCCAGACGCTGCTGGAGGCGCTGGAGGCGGACTGTGCAGTGCGGCCGTCCGCCTTTGATGCTTCCTTTTCCAGGGAGCAGCTTGCCGCTTTCGTGCTGGACAGCCTGCTGGGGCAGATGAGCCGGGGCGCGGACAACTGTGAGGGGCTGGAGCAGGTGCTCCGCAGGCTGCTCTACCGCTGAGACGGGCGCGGGAACCCGCGCCCTGTTTTGCACATAAAATGAACAATGTTCATAATGAGGAGGAACTTACCATGGTAAAAAAAGAAACATTGCTTTTGCTGGCGGGGCTGGTGTGGGGGGCGGCAGGCTTCAACATCCTGCGCATCGGGCTGCTGGCTTACCCCGGACATGTAACCCTGTGGAATCTGGCGCTCTCTGCGCTGGTCTTCGGGCTGTTTCAGGGCATGGTGTTCGGAAGGCTGGTTCAGCGGCACACCGCGCGCATACGGGGGTATGGCTCGGAGCGGAAGTGGTTCTGGCAGTTTTTTGATGGGAAATCATTTTTGATCATGGTATTTATGATGGCCTTCGGCATCGGCCTGCGGGCCAGCGGACTGGCGCCGGAGGGCTTCATCGCCGTGTTCTACACCGGCCTGGGGGCCTCCCTGCTGACGGCGGGGCTCCGCTTTTTACTGGCAGTTTCCCGCGGGTAATTTTGAAACCCTGCCTTTACTTTTTTCCCTCATACTGCTATAATGGCAGAGAATTCAATGCACATGCAGTTGCGGCGGTGCCGCAGAACGGGGAAGCCGGTGGAACTCCGGCGCAGTCTTACCTCTACTGTAAGCGCGGACGAAGGTGCACAAGCCATTGGCCCAGCGGGGCTGAGAAGGCGCGCCGGAGGAGGAAGCGCAAGCCAGGAGACCCGCTGCAGAGTGGCAGTTGCGTAGCTCTGAGGTGGAGAGGTGCGGTGTACCCTGGGATTAGGGCCCTCCTCAACCGCGAGGAGGGCCTTTTTGCGTCGAAAGGGGGACACACATGGGGAAATTGGAGCTCTATATCCCGGTGGGGCGGGAGCGGCTGCGCTGCGGCTACACCACCGGCACCTGCGCCGCCGCCGCCGCCGCCGGGGCCGCCGCCCTGCTGCTGGA
>OOCU01000090.1_pt1 | contig 116535 bp, 86 predicted proteins | sample 1671781 | NCBI WGS metagenome assembly OOCU01 (sample SAMN06348192, study PRJEB24527) | human gut metagenome | reverse complement strand
CGATATTCAGGAGCACCCACTTTCTGTACTTTGAACAGGTCGTTAGAGTTGATCTGATCGTAAGCGCCTTCAACTTCAACAGCACCCTGTTTTGTCAGCGTTGTTGCGCCATACAGTTTGTTGCCCAGGTTCAAAGAAGCATGAGTTGTTTTGCCATCTGCTACAAATCCTTTAGCGTCATACTTCGGATAAGTTACACCAACGATGTTATACAGATCAGTTCCTTTTTCTTTCAATACGAAACGATAAGCTTCAGAGATATTCTTAGTAGTCTTGTATGATTTGAAAGCAGGATCGCAAATCATTGACAGGATATCTGTTGTCTGCGGATTTTCGTAAGTCAGGAATTCATCGTTAGCCACATTCTGCAATGCGTAGCTGATGATAGCAACAGTATCTTTGTACTCATAGAACTTCTTGTCAGAAGCTTTGTAATACTGCGGATGGTTGAATACATATACAGAGTCGGAAGCCTGTGTCAATTCTTTGTCAGAATCATAAGCTCTGGCAGCTGTCAACGGAACAATTCTCCAGTTTACTGTAGCATTTTCGTCGTGAGACAAGCCCAGGAAGTGACTCTTCGCAGTATGGTTTTCACCTACATAGTAATCTTCTTCAGAAGAAGCTACCAACAGGTTGAACAACTGATCCTGTACTTCTTCAGCTGTCAGGTTCTTATAACCGTCACGCTGAACAGCGTTATTTTTCAAAGCAGTTTCAACCGGAGTGATTGCGATTGTATCGCGAAGCAAAGATCCTTCGCTACCAGTAGCAAACGGTTTAGTAGCACCAGAATAAGCAACAGCATATTTGTTGTTACCCAGATAATACATCTTGCTTACAACATACTTAGCGTCATTGTTTTCACGGTTTACGAAAGTAAATCCATAAACATTGTCACCCAAAGCCTGACCCTTAGACAAATCACCTGTAGCAGCAGTCATTTGAACAGCCCACTGTCCTTCCGGTTTATCGAACAGGAAGTTAGCAGCATCAGCCGGTTTAGCTTCTGCACCCAAAACTTTACCATTCAACTTAATTTTATTAGAAGTTACGCTTGAATGATTTACAAACGTAATGTTCACATACTTCATGTTCAGCGGATTGTAATCCTTGTCAGAATCACCGCGTACAGCGTTGTTTGCACTGAATTCAGCATATGCCCAGTAAGCCTGTTTGCTAGAAGTTGTCAGATAAGTACCTGCTTGTGCACCAGTCTTGATAGTAAATGTAGAAACATCACCTACACTCGTTTTATTGTAATCAGATACCTGAATTGAATAGATAGGAGTTTTAGCTGTTGCTTCACCGTTTGCTACTTTGTTTGCATCGAAGTTGAATGTGAAGTAAGGAGCATAAGTGCCATCTTTCCATTCACCGTTTTTCATCACTTCAGCCATCGCTTTCTCGCTCAGTGTTACGAACTTGTAACCACCAGCGATCAACTCAGAGTTAATGTTACTCCATTCAGAATCTTTAGTTGTTTCAACTACGATGTAGCTATTACCTTTCTTCAGTAAGAAAGTTGATTCATTTTGATTAGCATCTCCAGTATTAGCAGTGATCGGAGTGAATTTTCCATCTTTGTAATATACCGGAACCAAATCAGCATCTTCAAACGGGTTCTGAACCAATGTAGAAACGCCATCCTTTTCATCCCACAAAGACAGGTTGAAGCTTGTCAGTGTACCGAAGTCTGAAAGGATTTGTTGGGCTGTGAATGCCTTTTCATCTGAAGGAATGCTAAACAAAGCAGAAGAAGTTAGATCATTAACCAAAGAAGGTGTTCCATTATCTCCAATACTTACATATTGTCCACTTGTAGCTTTTAAAGCAAAGCTTCCTTTATAGTCTTCCGCGATAAATTCATTTGCGCCTTCAACTGTGAAATAAGTATCACCATCTTTCTTTTTGAAAGAATAACGATAAGTTCCGTCAGTTGTCGTTGCAGTCTTGCTTACTACCCAAAGAGTTGCCTTTTCGAGTGATCCGTCTTCACCTGCAAATTGAGTACCGTTACCCAAAAGCACTACATCTCCGGATGCAACAGAAGTCAAAAGAATATCTTTATTGGCATCATCAATAGTGGCAGCTGTAGATACACCGGTTGTTTTTAAAGCAACGCTAGATATATTTACAGAGCTTTCGCCAGTCACAACAGTTGCACTTCCATCTTGTTTTAATGTAAATGTAGAAGCTTTAGCCTTCTCTACCAAAACAAAAGGAGCAGCACTTGTTGATTTAAGACCTGCAGTTGCCTGCAGCCAGATTTTTGTTTCACCCAATTTTTCAAGAGTGACATTCTTGTATTTGCTATCTACCAATACCCATGAATCTGCTTTTTCAGCATCATCTTCTGTCAAATAAACTACTTTTCCGTTTTGAACAGAAAGAACTTTGTTTCCAATAGCAACAGTAGTCGGGGCAGGAATAGCTGTTACATCGCTGGTAACAGTTATTGTACCGTCTTCTGCAACAGAAACAGCAACATCACCCATGCCCGGAACATCTGCACCCGGAGCATTCTCTGCCAGTTCTGACTTAACGATTTCTACGTCTACAATAATGTCAAAAGTAACATCATCAGCCTGAACTTCAGTACCGTCTTCGCTTTCGTTTTTAGTTACTAATGCAACATTACCATCACCCTCATCAGAAGAAAGTACATTTACACTCTCTGCATCTTTTTCTGCATAAGGAGTGTCTTCACTTGTATACAAGAATGCATTCGCTGCAGGAGTAGTCTTGTCTCCATCTCCTTCAAGTGCTACTGCATCAGTAGCATCCACAGTCTTTACTGTAAAAGAACCACCCTCTTCAGCAATGTAGAGATTTACTGCACCTTCTTTACCCACAGTAATTACCAAAGGTTTTGCAGCTTCATTTCCTTCTGCCTCTTGAATTTCTGTCTTACCTACATACTGAATGCCATTTTCACACAGGAGCCATCCTTCAGCACCGGCTACTTGCAAATTGTAGGATTTGACTGCTTCTTGAGCGCCATCTTCACCAGCAACCGATGGTATGCCAGCTGATTCGTCAGAAGAAGCATCCACCAACGTCCATGCAGTCTTAAATGCATCCACATTTTTGAGATTACAAGAAAGGATTTTTTCCGTCGACTGGGCTGCTTCCGAGCCAGTTCTAGTTGTCACATACGTTCTAGCTACCCCGTCGTTTGCCGGTAAGATCATTGCGTCTACAGCGTAGAACAATCCACCCGAAGCCAACAGTGTAGCTACTAATGTAGAAAACTTTTTGTTCATAATTCTTTAATTTAATATTAATAATAGTGTTAAAATAGCGTCATAAATCTTGTGAATCTTACTCTACACCTTTATCCCTTTCTTCCCCTAATTTTGTATTTGTTAAAAGGTGTTTAGTAAAATGACTAGTTTTATCGATCCTTTTTTCTAGTCATTTTTTGAGTGAATTTTTATTTTATACTGAAAAGTGATAATTTCATACAAACTTTGTTATGTAGTTGATAAGAAAGACTATATATTTGCAAAAATAAATTTGAAAAGAATTGCAGGTTTAAAAACTAGTTGTACCTTTGTGACTAGAAAAAAGGATCGTTTAAATTAGCCATTCTATTTTAACACTTTAATTCATTATATACCAATCTATTAAATATCATTTCACACCTCATTTTACCACAATTTTAACATTCCAGTTTATTTAAGGATAAAATACTGTAATACTGAAAGTTAAGCTTGATTTTCACCACATTCTTTTCAGTAATTGTAAATCACTGTATAATAGCATCTTAAGTTTTAATATCTGTTTTGTATTCTCAGAGGTGTTGCTTTATATATAATGTACGCGATTGTACAACTATAAAAATAGTTGATATTTTTCTTGAAAGCCGTTTGGTTATTCTATAATAATCTTTGGACTTATCCCCCTAAGCTATGTATGATAATCCAATATTATTTTAGGTTTCCGTAATAATAACGGTTATTACAAAGTAAAGGTAAAGACTGAAAATCGGATTTGTATTCGAACGTTTTTGCGTTTGATATATATCAAACGAATAAAGCACATATATGCTTCTTTCATTTGATAATTGTTCTCCTTTCGTTCGATAATCATAGAATGATTCATTGTTCGGGATGAAAATTCGTTTTGGCTGGTATTAATTTAAATGCCCGTCATATACATACAAGCGCAATTTCTGTTAAATAATAAGCTATTTATTTGTAAAGAACTGGAATACCGGATTACCAACGACGGAATACACCCTGAAATTACAGGAACATTCTACGAAGTGATATAAAAGTAACAAATTTGTTACTTTTATATTTGGTCGTTTGGAACAAATATGTTACTTTTGCAGTGTTCAATTAAACAATAGTTCTTTTACACAATGAAGTATTCCGAGTTTTACAAACTGATTGAAGCCGCAGGCTGGACAATCAGTAAGGGTAAGAAACATCACAAGTATGTTCACCCGGACTTCGACTATTTCATTCCTGTCGGACGTCATCCGAGTAAAGAAATACCGAAAGGTACACTTGAATCGATGATGAAGGATGCCGGACTGAAAAAGTAAAAGTTCTGCCACTCCCTTCGGGGAGTGGCTTTAATTGGACTAAACCTCAAAAAATCTGTTGTATGAAAACAATTGTAGCAATTATCGAAAAAGCAGAAGACGGCGGCTATGGTGTTTACACCAAATCTGTACAAGGTGCGTACGGGTACGGTCTGACTGAGCAGGAGGCTAAAAATGACTTTGTAGACGTACTAAACGAACAAGCCGAATTTTACAAAGAAAAGAAAGGTGTGTTTCCGGAATGGTATACGGAAAATATATCGATAGATTACAAATATGACTTTTCCGGTTTTTTTAAAACCTTTCCTTTCTTCAATGTATCACAATTTGCGCAAGCTGTCGGGATTAATCCTTCATTGATGCGCAAATATAAAGAAGGACTGGCTTTTGCTTCCGAAAAACAAAAGGCAGCCATACAAGACAAATTCAACGAGATCGTAACTAAAATGAGTCTGGTCCAGTTTTAAAAAGAGCTATTTTTAATTGAACACCTGTACCGCTCACATAACAAGGGGGAACCAATTGGTTCCCCTTTTTCGTCAAACTATGTTACAGTACAAATGCACTGGATAATAACGACTGCCTTATTGGGCTGCTTTACTCTTTTCGTATTCCCTATTCTAATTGCAATTTTCAAATAAGAAAGGAGACCCAAAAACGATTTATTCCCCGAAAATCGCCGTAAAGATTTGTTAAACAATTCTTATTTAAGCAGGCGCGTAATATGTTGGTACACATATAAAACGCAAAAGGCGACACCTCTAAAAAGAGGCATCGCCATTTACAAAAATACTTTAAACCGTGACCCGGGAGGGATTCAAACCCTCGACCTTCAGAACCGGAATCTGACGCTCTATTCACTAAGCTACCAGGCCAAAGACGGGGCAAAAGTAATTATAATATCGGAAGAAACCAAACGAACGGCAGAAGAGTTTTATATCTCTTTCTTTTTTCTGCCCTACAACATAAGTTTTGATAATTTGCAACACACTTTACCACATATACTGCCATTTTGCAAATAAAAAAGGCTTCAACATTGCTATTTTGCCATTAATCATTATCTTTGCGTCGCATATTTTACAAACACAAAGCACAACAAGTATATGAGCTATTTAATTAAACCTGCGGGATATAAGGCTTTGCTAAACCTGTCGCAAACAGAGATGGGAATCAAGAAAATCAAAGACTTTTTCCAGCAAAACCTGTCTTCGGAGTTACGCCTGCGTCGTGTCACGGCACCTTTGTTCGTTCTTAAAGGGATGGGAATCAACGATGACCTGAACGGAACCGAACGAGCTGTCACATTTCCGATCAAAGACCTGAACGATTCCAAAGCCGAAATCGTACACTCTCTGGCGAAATGGAAACGCCTCACTTTAGCAGACTATAATATCGAAGAAGGGTACGGCATTTATACCGATATGAATGCCATCCGCTCTGACGAAGAACTGGGTAACCTGCATTCATTATACGTCGACCAGTGGGACTGGGAACGGGTGATGAGCCCCAAAGAACGCAATGTCGAATATCTGAAAGAGGTCGTACGACGTATATATGCAGCCATGGTGCGTACCGAATATCTGGTTTATGAGATGTTTCCGCAAATACGGCCGACACTTCCCCAGCATATTCATTTCATACATTCCGAGGATTTGTTGCAAAAATATCCTACCTTTACACCGAAAGAACGGGAAGACGCTATCGCCAAAGAATATGGCGCAGTCTTCATCATCGGTATCGGATGCAAGCTGAGCAACGGAGAGAAGCATGACGGACGTGCTCCTGACTACGACGACTGGTCGACTGTCGCAGAAAACGGACAGGTAGGACTGAACGGTGACTTACTCGTTTGGGACGATGTATTGAACCGCTCGCTCGAACTCTCTTCAATGGGTATCCGTGTAGATAAGGAAGCGCTGGAACGTCAGCTGAAGCTCTCCAACGCTGAAGAAAAGAGAGAACTCTACTTCCACAAACGCCTGCTGAACGGTGAACTGCCTCAGAGTATCGGCGGCGGTATCGGACAAAGCCGTTTGTGTATGTTCTATCTGCGCAAAGCTCATATCGGTGAGATCCAGGCTAGTATTTGGCCGGAAGATATGCGTCAGGAAGCCCGTGCTGCAGGAATGCTATTAATTTAATTGAAAATTGAGAATTGAGAATTGAAAATACCCAAAAGCGACTCTCAATTCTCAATTTTCAATTCTCAATTTTCAATTATAAAGTTATGGACGTAAAGATCGAACAAAGCTGGAAAGAGCGGTTAGCCCCCGAATTTGAAAAAGATTATTTCAAAGAGTTAATCAACTTTGTAAAACAAGAATACAGCCACGGTGCTGTCTATCCTCCCGGACCATACATCTTTAATGCTTTCGAACATTGTCCTTTCGATAAAGTGAAAGTGGTCATTCTGGGACAAGACCCTTACCACGAACCCGGACAGGCACACGGCCTTTGCTTTTCCGTGCAGGACGGAACGCCTTATCCTCCTTCCCTGATCAATATTTTCAAAGAAATAGAAAGCGACCTAGGCAAACCCATGCCACCAAGCGGAAACCTTTTGCGTTGGGCAGACCAGGGTGTTCTGCTATTGAACGCCACCCTGACAGTCCGTGCACACCAGGCAGGCTCACATCAGAACCGGGGATGGGAAACATTTACCGATGCCGTGATCCGTACACTCGCAGAAGAGCGCAGCCACATCGTTTATATCCTTTGGGGCTCATATGCACAACGCAAAGGGGCGGTCATTAATGCTTCACGCAATCTGATATTGAAATCGGCACACCCTTCTCCCCTCTCCGCTTACCGGGGATTTTTCGGGAACAAACATTTCAGTAAAGCAAATGATTATTTGATAGCCACCGGGCAAGAACCGATAGAGTGGTAATTAATACCAGCTCTGTCCTTCCCGGGCAGAGCTACTCTGGTTATACTTCAAGTCTTTCAGCAGCGAAGAGCTTACCGCAATAGAGAATGTATATGATTTATAAGGCCCTACGGGTACAAAGCTTGCAGACATCTGGAAACAGTGCAGGTTACGTGTCACGTTACATGTCATGAACGAAATTTTGTTATTGTCAAAATCGTACGTGGCATTGAAATTAAAGCTCCAATTCTTCGTCGGCTGAATATTTCCGTTAAAACTCAGGGCATGCGTCAGCTTATACTTATACTCTAACCGGTTAGGATCGAAATCACCGTAACGCAACTGCATACTGTAATTGAAAGAAAGGCTCCAGGGGATCTTCGAGATCAGATAACCGTCGGCATCATACTCACCGGTATCTTTCTTCTTGCCGCGCAAACGTCCGCCTTCAGACTTTCCTTCGCCATCCGGATTTTCTCCGTCCTGGTTTTCCGCAGTCAGATTTTCGAGTTCTCCGTCACCCACATTATCTTCCGGGATATTACTGTCCGTCTCACCTCCGAACCATTTCTTGAAGGTATCGTTATTGAAAGTATAAGAGAAGCTGGTTCCTGTCGAACGTAAACGCCCGATACCTTTACCGGCTTTCCAACGGGGAATATCCAGTCGAATCGGTTTTCCGTTCTTATCTGCACCATAGGTGTAGGTATCGAACTGCCCGTTCAGATTCAAAGTATAACTCTTCGAGAACTTCAAACGCAGCCCGACAGACAAGTCACTCCACTTGAAAGAATCTGCCGCCATATTATAGCTCATGCCCAACGATAACTTGTCGATCAGACTGATCTTACGGAAACCGGTAGTATCCTTGTCAGATTTGATCTTCATTTCGACATTGTTATCCAGCGAGAAGTTCAGACTTCCCTGCTTTCCGCTAGGAATAGAACCGTTGTGGGCAAAAGGAGAATACACATAGTCGATCGGATCGCCATTGGTATCGATATACTGGTAATGATCATAGAACCCAAAAATACTGCTGCCAAAGTCAGGAGCGGCACTGATACTGATCGACGGTTCCATACGATGGCGAATCATCTGCACTTTATCTCCCAGGAAAGGTAGCGGTTTATAAGAACCATACAGTGTTGTAGATGCCGATAAAGATGCATTATAATTATAAATACGATAGAATCCGTAAGTCGTATCCCGATTTACCAGCGTGTTCAGCTGCGGATCGAACTGTTTGGTGATCTTGCTGGTATACCAGCTTTCCTTGTAGTTGAACGAAGGAGAGATATTGATATACTTGAATGCCGTAAATGTAGCACTGACCGGAATGCTATGTTCAAAAGAGTTTTTCCAGTCTTTGATAAGGTTCGACTTGAACAGCTGATCTTCTTTTGTCGTGATGCTATTTCTGAAATATCCGGAGTAACTCATGGAGATCTTCTCATACCAGCGTTCTTTACCGACCGGATTCTTCCGCTTAAAGGGGAATATACGGCTCAAAGTAATGGTCAGGTCAGGCAATGTCATAGAGATCATCGAGTCCTTGGAATTTTGGTTCACGTTCATGGTTGCCGAAAGCGTCAACGGGTTGTTCGGGAAACGTTGGGTGATATTGATACTGGACCCTTTGGTGTTATTCGTCGTATTAGGGTTATAGATACCATAGGCACTGTTACGGTCGAAGCTGGATGTCTGAAAATTGACACTAGCCGAGAAAGTCCGGTACGGATTGGCTTTCGGGTCCTGGCTGTGCGTCCAGTTCAACCGGAAGTCTTTCGACAAGCTATAGTCTGCCAATCCTTTATCCCCATACTTACTTACTTGGTAAGCTGCATTGAAATTCCCTGAAAAACGATATCGCTTCTTATAAGATGATTGCGCCTGAAGCCCCCAGGAACCTTTCGTATAGACCTCCCCCGTCACAGCCAAATCGATATAATCGCTCAGTGCGAAGTAATACCCACCATCACGCAGACCAAAACCCCGCTGGGAGTCGTCGGCATAAGTCGGCATGATCACACCCGACGAATAGGTACTCGAAAACGGGAAGAAACAGAAAGGCAAGCCGATCGGATATAAAGGAACATCTTCTATTACCATGTAAACCGGTCCGGTCACAATATTCTTTTTGGGACGGACCTTCGCCTTTGTCATCTGAATATAAAAGTGAGGATGATCGTGTTCATCGCAGGTAGTATACTTACCGCCCACCATATTCAGCACATCGTCGTCCATCTTCTTCGTGCGTCCGGCAGTAACAAAACCTTCCCCCTGCTGGGTGATCACATCCGTGATATATCCCTTCTTGGTATTGAAGTTATATCGCATCGTTTTAGATTCATACTCTTGATCCCCGTCTTTAAACAAGGGATAACCGAACTCTTCACCAATAGAGTCAAGACCGAATTTGGCAAACACCAGGCTGCTGTCCAGGCTCATCTCGATATTCTCCGCCTGCAGCCCGATCTGTTGGTATTTGACATCTCCTTCACCATACAGATATGCCCAGTTACCGGCTGTCATCACCATAGAGTCTTTTGCCTGATAAATAACCGGAGCATCCAGTCCTACCTGCTTAGACTGAGTAGAATCGGAAGCAAGGACCGTACTATCGGTGACAGCTGTCGCTATCGTATCCCCTATGACAGGCAATACGGTATCCCGCGGGGCAACCAGCTCCTGCGAATACATCATCAAAGCCCCGGTGAGGAAATATAATAGGATAAATAGCCCTCTGTGTCTCATTAATTAAGTTGACAGTTGACAGTTGACAGTTGACAGATAGGAGATGAAGCCACTGTCATCCGTCATCTGTCAACTGTCAACTGAATCGTTACAGCGTGCAAATGTATAATAAATTAATGAGCCCTTTAGCTTTTATTCCCCTAAAAAGAGTTTACACCAGTTATCAAAACGTATAACGGTCTCCTCTCCATACCTGGAAAGGCTCTGTTTTACTTTTTCAACCGGCTTTTCCTTATCCAGTTTTGTCTTACTGTAAAACTTATCGGCAAAACAGATGAGCTGCTCTTCCAACGATACCGGAACCATTACACGCAACGGAAGCGGAAGATGTCTTTCTTCTATCATCTCCGCCGTTATACCGGTCCCTGTATGACGTTCACAGACCAGTGCATGCCGGGGAAAACCTTCTTTACGCATCAGGTCGGCACCCAGATAGCCGTGACAAATATATTCGGCATCACCCAGGCAACCGATCTCCGGTGCATTGCAAAGAAAGATACCGATGTCGTGAAGCATGGCCGCTTCTTCAATAAAAGGAATGTCCAGATTCATTTCCGGATGCATACGTGCCAGGCTCAATGCTTTCTCCGTCACGCTCCGGCTATGGGTTACCAGGATATGGTAGGCATCCGATCCTGCCGGATAATATTTGGATATAATATCAATAGGATTCATTTTATCTACGCTTTATTTTTAACCGATCCGACTGCGAAGATACTGATATTTTATATTGGCTATCCATTATCCGGCCGATAAAATACTAACCTCTGCATCCGAGGCTGTTCAAATCCGGATTAATCTCCTTAACGGCATCTTTCACCTTTTTCTTTGTTACTTTACCTTCAGTAGACACCTGTTGTACCGGATACCGATCTTCTTTATGATCTAACACTAAAGCCTCGGTTTTCGCTTTTTCTTTGATTTTTGGAAGTCTTGTTGCCATATGATTATTCTTTTTGTTTGTAATAATCCAACACAAAAAGAAGCCTGATAGTTCAAGTCAAACATGTTAAATATAAACACATTTAACCGTTTCATAGCTTCAATAAGGCGAACATTTGCTACTTTTGCAGGCAATAAACAGTTGGATACGGATTATGAAAACAGTTTTCAGGCTTACACTTTGGTTTATCGGCATATTACTCACAGCAGAACTGCAGGCGGCAACAACTCAGGGTGCTTTGGTTTTAGGGGCCGAACGTATGGATGTGATCACTCGCTTACTGAAAGACAAACAGGTCGGATTAGTCGTCAACCAGACCTCGATCCTGGAAAAACAACAGAAACATTTGCTGGACGCACTGGTAGACCAGGGTATCCGGGTAAAAAAAGTGTTTGCCCCCGAACATGGTTTCCGGGGAACCGCCGATGCAGGTGAAGAGGTGAAAGACAGTCGTGACTTTAAAACCGGTATTCCTATTGTTTCCATCTACGGTAAAAACAAAAAACCGACAGCCGAGCAGTTAAGCGGGCTGGATGTGGTTGTATTCGATATTCAGGATGTAGGCGCACGTTTCTATACATATATAAGTACAATGCATTATGTCATGGAGGCGTGTGCTGAGAACGGCATTGAATTTCTTGTGCTCGACCGTCCGAATCCGAATGACTTCGTAGATGGTCCGGTGCGTCAGAAAGGTTTTGAATCGTTTGTCGGTGTCGACCCGATTCCATTGTTGCATGGTTTGACGGTCGGAGAGCTTGCCTGGATGATCAACAGCGAGGGCTGGCTCAAAAGCAATCCGGACAGCTGCAAGCTCCATATCGTCAAGATGGAAAACTGGCGGCATGGCGATCCTTACTGGTTACCGGTCAAGCCGTCTCCCAACCTGCCGAACGACCAGTCGATCCGGCTATATCCTTCTTTATGCTTTTTTGAAGCGACCAATATCAGTATCGGCCGAGGCACCTATTACCCGTTCCAGGTGATCGGATTTCCGGACCGAAAATATGGAGACTTTACTTTCACGCCCGTATCATTGCCTGGTTTCGACACGAATCCATTACAGAAAGACAAGGAGTGTTACGGCATCGATCTTCGGGAATATCCTTTCGAGGGAGGATTAACGCTGCATTTCTTCCTTGACTTCTACAATAAAGCCGGGAACGAACAAGCTTTCTTTTTCTCCCGTCCGCAATGGTTCGACCTGCTGGCCGGAACCAAGGAACTCCGTTATCAAATTGTCAGGGGATTATCGGAAGAAGAGATCCGTGACAGCTGGAAACCGGAACTGGACAAGTACAAGCAAATGAGAAAAAAGTACCTGCTGTATCCGGATTATCCGCAAAAAGCAACAAAGAGCCAATAACCGTTGATTTTATTTGGTTTTTAATTATCTTTGCTCACTCGTAACAAAGAATAGGACGACAGTGTTATGCCCTGATTATATTACATGCATAACACTGTTTATTATAATATTAAACTTACAGTGCAGGGTTAATAACGGAATACTCATTGAAACGTTTTTGGCACATATTGCTGTTCTTCTTTTTATTCGCTATTGGAATAAAAGGTTATATAGAGGCTGCCGGCAGCAACTCCCCCTATAAGGTGCTTATTATCCAGTCGTACACGGAAGACCTTATAAACTACTCCAGGTTTAGCGATCTGATTGCCCAAAAATTGAAGAAAAAAGATATCCTGGTAAATATGAAGACGTTCTTTCTGGATTGCGAACGTTACAATGAGCAGGAAGAAAACACCCGCATGTACCACTATTTAGATTCCATAAATAGTTGGGATCCAGATATTATTTTGGTTAATGACGATCAGGCAACTTATACCTTAATGGCCTGCGGCCATCCGCTTGGAAAAACCAAGCCTGTCGTCTTTTCCGCCGTAAACTTTCCCAACTGGGCTTTGTTGGAACAACATCTCAACTTCACCGGTTTTTGGGATAAGCCTAATTACTTGAAAACAATCGAACTGATAGAAAAATTATATGGTGCTTCCAATATTCTGTTTTTCAAGAATGCCCGTTTCATGAGCAGGGAGTCATTCAAAACAATCCAGGAAGAGATCAGAGGCACAGGAAGAAGTTTACGCATTGGTTTGTACCATCAAAAAAGGAATGAATATCCTAAGGAAATTTGCCCGGGTGAACCAGGGAAATCTGTCTTATACACGACTGAAACGGCTTTTCTGTCAGCCCAAAGCCTGTTAGCCATTTTCCAGAACAAACCGTATACGGCCTGTTTGCAAATCATCCTCGATTTTGATGTGCTGACGATAGGGCGCCTGGCAAATGTTCCTAATTTCACAGTGATCAACAACGGGTTCAATGATGACAAAGGGATCACCGGAGGATACTTCACGACTTTGGATATACAGACAGATATTGTTTCTGCACGGGCCGCCGACATCTTGTCCGGAGCGTCTCCCACCAACTATTCTATTATGGAAAGTCCGAAAGTATATGCTTTCGACTGGAACGAAATGGAACGCTTCAACATTAAGAAAGAAGATTTGCCGGAAGGCTGCATCATCTATAATCTCCCATTTTATGAACGTTATCATAAAGCGATGATCATTGGGGGGAGTTTATTTCTGATATTGATCATCTATGTTATTATCAAGTTAATTCTCATGTACAGGCGTGAGTTCAACCGCAAAAAACAAATACAGATTAATTTATTTAAGGAAAGACGGTTTCTGAGACTCGCGCTGGAAGGTGGTAATACCTATGCATGGAAACTGGAAAAAGGACTCTTCATTTTTGAAAATGATTTCTTTGCGGCTAACCAGGTCACGCCGAGGGATATGTCTCTTACTGAACTATTAGCCATAACACATCCGGATGACCGGGAACATTTGCGCAGTCATATCCGGGATATTTACACCGGACAATGGGATGAGACGACCATCCAATGCCGGTTCAGTTTTGATGGGAAAGGGTATTGCTGGTGGGAACTTCGTTATAATCACAGTGAGGAGATGGTCGACTCCGAACAAACGGTTATAGGTCTGTGTCTGAATATACAATCATTCAAAGACAAAGAGGAAAAGTTGATGATCTTACAGGAAAAGGCAGAAGAAGCCAATAAAATGAAATCTGCTTTTCTGGCAAATATGAGTCACGAAATACGAACTCCTTTAAATGCAATCGTTGGATTTTCCAATCTGTTACAGGAAGAGAACGATATCACGGAAGAAGAAAAAGAGATATTTAAAGAGACGATCAATAAAAACAGTGATCTGCTTTTAAAACTGATCAATGATATCCTGGAGTTGTCGCGCATCGAATCCGGCCGTATGACATTCAGCTTTGAAACATTCAAGCTAAATGATTTAATCAGTGAAATATATCAGACACACCATCTGCTGATCCCTGCACATCTCCAATTCATTAAAGAAGCTCCCCCTTCAAATATCGAGGTACATGTCGACCGCTTCAGATTTACGCAAGTAATCACGAATTTCATTAATAATGCAGTCAAATTTACCAAGAAAGGCTATATCAAACTGGGATATGAATACAAAAGGGAAGAAAACAATGTCTATATTTATGTAGAAGACTCTGGTATCGGCATTTCCCGGGAAGCCATCGAAAAAGTATTCGAACGTTTCTATAAACAAGACGAATTCGCCCAAGGGACAGGCTTGGGCCTTTCCATCTGCAAAACGATTGCCGAACGTTTGGAAGGCGATATCCTGATCTCGTCAGAAGAAGGGAAAGGGAGCCGGTTTACTTTAAAGATTCCGGTTAAATTATAATGTCACAATATATTGGTGACAAATAAATATTTATTTGCATATTTACAGCAAATAAAGAATGTTATGAAAAAAGCCGTATACCTTATATTATCTACTCTGACAACCTTCACCTCCGTTGCTCAGAACATACCTCCAGATACTATCAGCAATAGACTTTGGCTGCAAAGCTGTCTGTTCCCTAACGAAAAAATTCATGTACATACAGACAGATCGGTATATGCCGGCAGTGATACGATTTGGTTCAAAAGGAGAACTGATATGGTTCATTTCTCAATAGTTCTCCACCGTCCGTATCAACTTCCCATCGTCCGTAACACCTTCCACGACAACAGAAAAAGAAGTTTCACTATCACCAGTGTAAAACTCCAGCGAGGCCTTTCCCAGTTCGTCCGTATGAACAGCGGGATTCCAGTAGAGAGTGGTACGTAAGTCGGGCAACCCATTCGCTTGTTGCTGGCACGTTTCATATTTAGGTGAATAGAATGCTGCCGGCTTCTGATACCCCAACAGCTGAATAAATCCAACATTTTTAGGCAAACCTGCCGCCATTGGTACATCTTTTTTCAATTTGATTGCTATAAAATAAGCTCCGGTCATTGGAAACCAAGCTAATCCAGCCGTCTCATCACGACAAAAATCAATCTGTTCAATATCTCTGAGATTTAATATTTGTAGCAATTGATTTTCCATAATAGAATCATTTACCGGAAACTCATTTAAAATTACCCGTACTCTTTTCTGCCGATAATTCAACATACCTTTATTAAAATACAGTCCCGGAAACCTGGATTGTATAAATATTCCCAAATCCATCTCCGGAGCCTCTTCTATCTCATCTCTCCTCAAAGTCATACCATTCAATAGTGTTTCATAGGGTGTTTGGGGCGCTTTTTTCTTCTTGGCTGTAACCACAAGCTCTTCCAAAAAGATATTCCGCACACCATCCACATAATCCGTCCGCTTTCCAGATTTGTTCACAAATTCGACACTAGCAGGTTGGCCACTCAACTGCGCACCAACACTTTCTCCTTGCAAAACTAAAGGGCAAAGCGTATTGACCGATGGAAAAGACTCCTCTAGAAGTGATAAAAGGACCTTATCTCCCCCTTTCGAAGTAAGAGCCTGCACAGTATATTGAGTACTGTCCGGAAACTCAAAATGTCCGAACTCAAACCGTCCTTGCTTATCAGCCTCCGTTTCTTCCATAACCCCTTCTTTTGGAACATGACATATTACCCGGGCATCCGCTATTCCTTTATTCCCCACCAACCGATTCACGTCACCGATAAGCCGCTGATGCAATTCCGGAAGTATCATAGGAGACTGAAAATTACCATCCAAAGCTTCCTCTACATGATATTGCCGCCATCCTTGAGTAAGCATCAAAAGATCCAAACAGACTTGTCGATGGGGGTCGTCCGATTGGAAATACCAACCCGGCTTCTCGATATACCCACGAAGATCAGATGTAAGCAACAAAGAGGTATAAATAGTATAATCGGTATCCGGAAACAAATCGCCATCATCGGTCACCGCCACAGAAACTGTTCCTTGAACAGGATTTCCTAACGTATCACGAAGAGAAATAGACAACTGTACTTTCTCCCGACGCCCATATCCGACTTGTTGAGGACGAACATCCACCAATGCCTGATCGTTATTTTTCACAAATGCCAGTCGCTCGCTGACTATTCGCCCATCCGATGTTACCAATACAAAATGCAACACCCCGGAAGGGAAAGCCTCCCGATCTACCCGCACCGAAGCAGAAGGACGCATCTCACGTACTAACAACGGAACACCTCTCTCGTGAACTAAAAGCGTAAACACCTGATCCGTTGCCGGTTGTTCATGTCCACCACGTATGCACACCGTAAACTTACCCCGATTCTCAATCACACAAAGCGAACAAACACCCGGTTGCGCCACGGGTAAATCAAAACGGCGAGCCACACCTGATAGAGAAACACATTCGGCGTGATACCGCTTTCCCGCTTCCGGTATCCAGTTGAAGCTACCCATACCGGCATGTTCCGTTTGGAACCGGCAAACCTCATTACCGTCCTCATCCTTTACCACACCCGTTATCTCTTCAGACAACCCGAACGTATTCAATACCTTAAATGCCATCCGCGACAAGACTCCGGCAGGCAAATTGCCTCCTTCCGGTAAAAAAGTTACCTGATAATCCGTCTGCGCAAAAGATAATGTGAAATATTGTTGATAGTTGGAAGCCTCCAACTTGACAACATGCTGCTTATACTTTTCCGGTGTGATTTTAAAACAACATTGTTTACCCTCCGTCCAATAATCCACTTTACCATTTTCGTCTGAAACGGTCACATTCTCCAACGTCACCCCCATACCGGTTGACAGATTCTTCATCTCAAAGATACCTTTCAACTGTTTGGAAGAAGAAGAACCTTCCAACGATAATTTTGTTTCCAACGCTTTCTCGAAAGGAGTAACAACCCGTATCGGTTTACGAAAAAAGAACTCCTCCCCGCTATTCTCCATATAACGGGTGTAAGCACGAACCGTATATTCACCTCCCGGCAAATCCACATCCAATGGTAAATATCCATAAAACAGACTATCCATATCCTGCCTAATCTTCACACGCTTCACTACTTTATTAAACGGATTTACCAACTCTGTATAGATATAGCGACTGCTCCTCTCCGGTCGATTGTCTATGGCATTCACCAAGTAGGCACGAAACCAAAGCGTATCGCCCCCCATATACAATGAACGGTCGGTATGCAGATGGATCTTTTCGTTCGGGAACAAACAAGTCTGCCGCCATAACCAGGCGGCTACCGAATCAGGAGAAAGCGGTTCTTTGGCAGATAGGGGTGTTACGACAACCAATAAAAGCAATAAGATATATCTATTCATAACCTTAACATCTTAAACCTTATTAGCTTTCATTTGTACAAGCGATCAATACTAATGCCATGAATAGCACGAAAAATAATTTTGAAGTCATAATAATACCTGTATTAGAGATACAACAATTAAAGAATTAATAAGTGGTCACAAAAACATCTCGCTGCATCCCCCCGACTCGTAGCAGATGCAGCCGCTTTAAAGAAATTTTCGTTTGTGATAAGGCAAGTTCATAATCTTATAAACAATAACAACACTTGCGAAGTTAAAACTATTTTTTAAATTCGCAATTACCTATTATTATTTTACAATAACTTTGCAGCCATAAACGCCATACAGCAACACAATATTCAAGGCTAAGGTTAACACCATAGTTCTAGCTGAACTATGGAAACATACACTATCAGCTTTTAAGTTCTTAAAAAAACGGCTGCAAGATAAGTAAAAATATCGTAACCACAACTTATTTTTGTAAAAAAGTAGATGTTACTCTTCTTTTATTTTTTCACTTCAATTAAAACTTTCCAGTATTCGAATCACTTGAGCCGATGCCGTTAGCCCCAATAGACTAAAATAACAAGTTGGCTGTAAAAGAAATGTCACTCTGCCACTTTGGACTTAACACAATTGAATATCAATATATAAACGAGTGATATTAGATAAATTCATATACCACTCTATCTGTCACTAATGTCACTAAGATTACTCGAATATCGATCTAAAACAAGTAAGTATACCACTATTACACAGTAATATACCGACTTATTCTTTTTGAGACCCGGGTCTCGATAACCTTTATACCCGGGTCTCAAGACCATTCGGACCCAGGTGTAAAAAGATGTAAAATGGAGGTGTTGGACTGTTTTTTTCCTTATTCTGTGATAAATATATACCGCCCCAGCAATTTAAGTAGGAGAAAGAATTGGAAAAGCCTCTATAGCAATACCTGTTTGAACTCTCTTTCAAACGTTGATTTACCTGAAGTAGCTCATTTGTGACACTTCTGTGACGGATCAGTGACATTTACCTCATTATATATCACTAATACACACATTGTAATTCAACTACTAGGAACCATTCGTGACAGAGTGACATTTGTTTTTTCAAAACATGATAATGAAAAGAGACTAATGCAGATACCATAGTTCAGCTAGAACTATGGCTTGTATTTGAGGTATAAAGTTCTGCTAAAACTAATTATTATTCATTATTATTATGATACACTTGAACAACAAAACATCTCAGAATATCAGGAGAAAGATTCTCGCCCCCATTCATTCAACGCATGGGAAGTATTGTATACGGTATGTCAAAAAAATAAAATGAGACCCTTTGTGAAGTATGATACATTTGATTTCTTATAAATTCTAAAACAAACCAATTATGTTGAAACACTTTAAACCTATCGGTTTAATATTGTTGGCCGGTATGATGAGTTCGCCACAGAGCTTGTTTGCAGACACGACTCCTATTAGACCGAGCGCAAACATTTCTCAGCAAAATGGGAAAGTAGTCGTTTTCGTAGAGGATGAATTCGGTCCGGTGACCGGAGCCTCTGTTGTTGTTAAAGGTACTACCAATGGTAACGTTACCGATTTGGATGGTAAAGTAACCTTGGAAGACGTCAAAAATGGAGCAACCATTCAAATTTCATTTGTCGGTTACACAACCCTTGAGGTCAAGTACACTGGAGATCCTAACTTAAATGTCAAACTTCAAGAAGACTCACAAGCTTTGGATGAAGTCGTGGTTACTGGTTTTGCCGGTGTACAGAAAACAAAGACATTGACTGCTGCCGCCGTTACCGTAAAAATGGAATCTATTGCCAAACTGCCGGTTACTTCTCCAAGTGACGGTCTGGGTGGTCGTGTATCAGGTATTATCACACAGGCTCGTTCCGGTGCTCCGGGTGAAACTTCCAAAATCTGGATTCGTGGTGGTAGCAAGATTCTGTATGTGATTGATGATGTTGTGATGGAAACAGAACAAGGTGAAGTGTTCTTCAACCGCCTGCGTCCGGACGACATTGCCTCTATGAGTATTTTGAAAGACGCATCTGCAACGGCCGTGTATGGTCCGCGTGCACAAGACGGTGTTGTGGTAGTAACTACCAAAAAAGGGCAAGAAGGCATGCTGGAAATATCTGTAAGTCAGAAAATGACCATGATGACTCCGTCTTACCGATTCGACCCCATGAGCACTTGGGACTATGCGAACATGAAAAATGAATTGTATGCTGCCAGCATGGCTGAAAGCCCCGCATACAACGCTACACAAATGTCTAAATATTATATGTATCATCTCTCTTCTCAAGGATATGGCCGCCAGGAAATTACAGATATGGTAAACCAAAAATACGGCTTAGGCTATACACTTAATGAAGTAAACGACTATTTCAACCCATTCAAGACCCAAGGAGGAGATATAGAAAACTACTTTGGTAACTATGACCCATGGGAGTGGTTTGACCATGTTCAGCCTATGTCGCAAACAAACTTAAGCGTAAGAGGTGGTAGCGAAAGAGTAAGATACTATTCTAGTTTGGGCTACATGAACCAATCAGGTATCAGCGATTCCTACAACTACGAACAGTATAATGCCATTATCAACACCGATGCCTATCTGTTGAAAGATAAGAGCTTGAAATTCACATTGAATTTGAACGGTGTGATGTCAAAGAATAAAAAACCCTACGGGGGTGATAACATTTTCAACAATGTATTGATTGAAGAAAATGAAATGAATAATATTCCTCGCAACTGGACAACAGGCTTAGAAAGGAACAATAGCTTAGATTCTCGTTTACGGACAGGTTTCAATAATACAGACGACTATCGTTTGCAAAGTAACATCGGTTTAAAATGGAGTCTACCCTGGGTAGAAGGATTATCTGTTAGTACAAGTGTTAACTTCAACTACAGTAATTCTATGAACAAGACATTCGAACACCCGCAAATCGGTGTATACAGTGCTCCATATTCAACTCAGGAAAACAGCTATAATCCGGATAACGCCAAATTGTCCCAAACATGGAACAATTATTCATTGACAACCGGTATCGTCCAGGCTGACTACAACCGCTCGTTTGGTAAACACAACCTAACCGCAATGCTCAACTATACCAGCCAAAAACGTAGAACCAATTCCACTATGGCTAAAAAGTATGGTTATCCGGCAATTTACAACACACAGATAGACGGAGGGTCAACTATGGATTCAATGAAGGGTAACGAAGACTTATGGGGTTCAGCTTCATTGGTTGGTCGTGTGACTTATGACTACGACAGCAAATATATGTTACAGCTAAGTGCCAACTATAATGGTTCATTGTGTTACCACCCGGATAAACGCTGGGGATTCTTCTACGCAGCGTCTGCCGGTTGGATGCTTACTGAAGAAACATTCATCAAGGACATCTTGAATACCGACTTGATCAATTCATTCAAACTCCGTGCCGGCTACGGTGTTGTGGGTACTGAATTGTCTACACCATTTAGTTATATGAACCAATATGGTTTATCAAATACGATTCTGTTAGGTGAAAACATGGCAGCCTCTTCTGCTTGGACTGAAACTAACGTTTCCAGCAACCTGACTTGGGGTGAATCACAACAAATCAGCGGTGGTGTTGACTTTGGATTCTTCAAAGATCGTTTAACAGGATCTTTCGACACGTATCTGTATTTGAACAAGGGTGACGAAATCGATATGAATCCGGAATTGACTTACACTCCTATCTTAGGTTTACCCAATACTCCGAAAATGAATGCACCTTACGTAACAAGACATAAAGGTGGTGTTGAATTTTCTTTAAATTGGAACGACCGCATCGGTGACTTTACTTACAGACTCGGTGCAAACTATACACATTGGGAAGAAGTTACAGTAAGACACGCAGATAAAAGTACCGATTATTACTATGCCAACCTGAACAATTTAGGTGTAAATGCACATGCAGAAACCTATAGTCAATCATGGCAATCAAACGGTCTTTTTACTTCTTACGAAGATATGTATAATTCCTATCTGCATTTTACACGTAACCACACACTTGGTACATTCCGTATGCAAGACCTCAATGGTGATGGTGTGTTAGGTATTGCCGACTATGCATTCAATGAAGGTGGAGGTACAACTCCTCAGACGTTGTATGGTATTACTTTAGGGGCAGGATGGAAAGATTTCAGTTTTGAAGTCTTCTTCCAGGGAGCTACCAGTGTTTCCGGTGACGTTGCCTCTCCGGCTCGTTCACAACAGGATTATTACTGGAACTATGGTAAGTACCTGTTTCAGGAATCTTATACACCGAGCAATCCTATAACCAACAAGCTTCCATTGCCGACTAATTCCACTTACGGATGGGGTTATAACTATGTGGATGTATGGGGATATGATGCTTCATATCTGAAATTGAAAAACATCAGTATCAGCTACGATTTGAAGCGTCGAGTTCTTAAAAACGTAGATTACATCAAAGGATTAAGTGTAAACTTCATTGCCAACAATGTCTGCACTTGGGTAAAGAAAAGCAACCCGTTCCACAACATGACAGACCCGGAATATTTACCAGCAAACTCTATCTGGGGTGGCAACAAATTGGGTAGCTATCCAACTCAACGCTCATTCACATTGAGTGCTACATTAACATTGTAATACATTAGAACGAAAATAAAATGAAGAAATTAAATATATTAGCCTTATGTGCTGCGGTTTGTTTTTCTAGTTGTGATCCACTGGGAATAGAGCCGACCAACAAAATAGGTGAAGAACAATTTTGGTCAAATGCTCAATTGACACGCACATTTGTCAATCAATTTTATTTATGGAATCCGGCCGGTACAGGTCAAACATTCCAAGCCGAACAATGGTCTGACAATGCTTGCGGTAATATCGACCGTGACCAGACCACATTCCGTCAATACAGTTTCAACAACAGAGAATATGATGAACTCAACAGTGTTAGCGGCTTAATCGGTGCTCCATGGGAAGATGGGTATAAAAAAATCCGTCAGGCTAACTTGGCGATTGAACGTATTCCGGAAGTTCCAAACATGACCGATTCGGAGCGTGCCCAACTATTAGCAGAGAGCCATGCTTTCCGTGGATTATTTTATGCCGACATGGAAAGATATTGGGGTATCATGCCAATCATTACTAAGTCAATGACCATTTTCGAGGAAACCATGTTACCGCAAAATGGCCGTGAAGAGGTGTTCGACCAGATTTTGGCAGACTACGATAAAGCATTGGAATACTTCAAACAAACAACAGTTACGCCCTCTTTAGGATTGATAAACGAATCAGCTGTACAAGTATTAAAATCACGTTCGGCACTGGCTGCCGCTTGTGCTGCCGAAGCTTCTGCAAAGGGTCTTTATGATGGGCTATCCGGATCTGCTGAAAGTAAAGCGCTTTATAAGTTCACAAAAAATGCAAACCATTATTACCAGCAAGCTTATGATGCTGCCAAATCTGTGATTGGCAAGTATCAACTGGATCCAGATTATGGTAACCTGTTCAATACTTCCAGCGGACACCAATCTGTCGAAGCCATTTGGCCGGTCATGTTTAACCAAGCAAACAGAGCCAATTTCAACCCTATGCAGTACTCACATCCGGAAGGACGCATGTATGGTGCAAATACCGACTTTTCGCCCAACTGGGGAGGTGAACGCGGTGGTGCATATCCTACACAAGATTTGGTTGACTGCTATTATCAAAAAGATAAAGTTTCCGGCAAATGGATGCAATGGTGGAAAACTAGCCAGGCGAAAGAAATGGGTGTGACTCAAAACGCAAATGGAGAATGGTCTGCTGAAAGTGAAAACTACCTCCAAATGTATACAGACCGTGACAAACGTTTTTACGCTACAATCGTTTACGACAGCAGTTATTTCTACAACAGAAATGAACAACGTTATTTGGTTCGCACATGGATTGATTTGTCAGAACCGACTCGTTCGGAAAAATACAGTGCGCTCCATACCGAATTCAGAAATTCTGAAAAGTTAGCTGTAACAGGACGTGCACAATCAACTGTAACAAGCTATTACCCTACAAAATACACTGTAGGTCGTTTCAATGAGGATGGAACAGTCAATTACACACAATCTCCACTTTCTTATTTCCAGGTTCGTTATGCTGAAGCATTGTTAAACTATGCAGAAGCCGCCTACAAACTGGGAGGTAAAGAAAACGAAGTACGCGATGCTGTAAACCAAATTCGTAACCGTGCTGGTTTGGATAATTTTGACGAATCGGTAGTTGGCCATAATCTGTGGGAAGAATACAAATTGCAACGCCGTATCGAGTTTGCATTTGAAGTTCCCGGATTCCGCTATTTCGATCTATTGAGATGGGGTGAATCAGAAGGTAAAACAACCATTGAAGAGTTGAACAAATCTTCCAAAGGTATGTTCATTTTCCGCAAAGGCGTTGAAAGCACAGAAGTAGAAGACAACGGATATTTAGCATCTAAAGATGACCCTAAATATTTCACTCCTCATTTCGATATTCGCCCTATTACATCACTGAGTGGTAATGTGGTTTACTATGAACGTAAATTTAATGATGCTGTATACTATAAATTACCATTTTCTCGTACAACATTGGACGTAAACGGTAATTTTGTTCAAAACCCAGGATGGGCAAACAGAAGTTATCAATAATATATACAAAAGAAATCATGAAAATAAAGAATTTATTATTTGCATTCATATTTGGTATAACAGCTCTTACCGGTTGCCAAAGCGGTATTGTTTGGGACGAAGTACCAGAATCGGTCTATTCAAACCTTGAATTATCAGGAGCTATGGTAAGAAACCGTCCACGTGAACTTTTCGTAAACAAAGTATGGCAAGTCAACCATAATGACGGTAAAGGACAATGGCTGGAAAATTATCTTGCTCGTTCTATCATGGATGCCATCGAGAACGGTATTGAATATACCAACAATACCGGAGCGCCGATGACAATATTAGGCAAGACATTAGCAGCCGGCGAAAAAATGACAATCAACAACACGAAAGAAATTGTTGATGACAGTTCTGCTCCGGAAGGGAAAAAACATATCATTCATGTTTTCACATTAGATAAAGTCGAATACATAACACCTAATAAAGGTCACTTGTTTGTTAAGTCTGCATTTGACTCTGAAAGCGTGAAACCTTCTGCTTATTACGAAGAAGTACAAGAAGGTATGTTCCGCAGTGTCATTATGCCTGTGAAAATAAATGAAATGGTATTGGAATTCATCCTTGACGACCAGGGAGCATGTAAAGTAGAACCGGTTAATGGAGCACCCCAATTAGGTACACCGGGCGATTATACGCAACCACGTCAATATCTGGTAACAAACACAGCTATTCGTCCGGACGGCGCGCCGGAATACAGCCGTTTGTATGAAATACAGGTACATGTATTACCAGCGACCTCTGAAGAAGCATATAACTGGAGTTCCGGTTCTATCTAAATCATAAATTAAGAAGAGGTGTGACTCTGGGTGGCGAAAACCAACCGACACCCTCTTCTTTTAACTTTCTCATCATCACCTTTTATCCTAAATAATATGAAATCGATTCTTTTTCTATTTTTCATTTGTTGTAGTTCGTTTATCAGTTGGGCACAGGGAGACAATTCTAACTATTTATTCCCTGAATTTACTGATTCCTACATTTATTATAAAGACGGAAGAGTATTTCAGGTTCCCACCAATTATTGCCTGATCAAAAATAAATTCATTTTCATAGACAAAGATGATGAAAAGAAAGAATTTTCAGATCCCGATATGATTGTTTCTATCAAGGTAGGAGATAGAACATTCCGCCAGATTTCAGATGAAGATGTAGCCGAAGTCATACAGGCAGAACCTCTCATACTCGTTCAATACCTCGGAGACAAACGGATCAAAAAGGACTTAACTTTCGGTGGAAAAACAGAAACAGCTTCCGTAGACAGCTATTCCAACATGGTTTATGGAACTGGAGACGATGAAAAAAATACTGTAGTTACAAAGATTGATCATCAATTTTATATAGAAAATAAGAAACTGAAATCTTTCTCAACAGAGAAGCAATTCTTAAAGGTATTCCCTAAACATAAAGAAGAATTAAAGAAATACATTGATGAGAATAAGGTTAATTTTAACTCCATAGACCAAGTTGTAAAACTATGCAATTACGCTTTCACTCTATAAAAAAATTATTGATGGTTTTCTGATGGACATAATACGCTTAATTCCTTTTGGCGTGGGAATATGCGACAAAACATTATGTTTAATCCTTAAATCTCAAAGAGGTGGCCTCCTTCAACAGGGCCACCTCTCCTTTTTATGAAATTACTTATTTCTTCTTTTCAATAACCATCAGTTTGCCATTATCGGTACCGTAAAAGGCTACTGTATTCACTGGTTTGACATCGCCTTCCGCTTCAAAACGAACTACTTTGTTCAAAGCTTCCAGAAACTCCTGTTCACCTTTCAATTCCGGACAGGCCATGCGCGTTGTCGCTACTTGCGGAAACTTGATGATATTCTTCCGGGCCTCAGAATATTCAATGCTGCCGTTCATACGGTTGCATCCTGCATTTCCGGACAGATGGTTGCGCACTACGTCTATGACGATAAGCTGGTTACTTTTGTCCGGATCTAATTTATTACCGTTCAGTTCCACCACGCTCCATTCACCATCCAGATCTGAATAGGAAGCAACCACTGCTTTTTGAGATTTACAGGAAGCAAATACGGCTATCCCTACAACTGCCAGGCATAGATATAGATACTTCTTCATTTCCTTTAGTTTTTAGATAAGACAAGCAGAACATTGCCGTCCTGGTCTACTAATACCATTTCACTCTCTGAGCTACCGGCTTTTACAGCTTTCACATTACCCATCGCCTGCATGATAGCATCTTCTGTCGCCATGTCCGGACAAGCCATCATTGTAGCAGCACCCGGTGCTATCGTGATTGAAGAAATGTCCTTGTCATCTAACGTAAAAGAAGAATTGAACATGTTGCAACCGGCATTTCCATGCAATTTATTTTGTGCCATATCAAATTCCATATAAGGTAATCCTTCTTTCAGAATCTTTTCACCTTTTACTTCTATTACATTCCATTTACCTTCCAGTTTCTTTGCATCTGTTTTGGCTTCAGAACAAGAAATCATCATCCCAAGTACCATCGGGAGCATCAATACATAAAAAATCACTCTTTTCATATTCTATACTATTTGTTATATCACTTACAAAGATAAGACGCTAAATCCGTCGAAATTGTTCCCCAAAAGTACTGTATTTAGTTAACATTAACAATCCATTTTCACTCTGCCGCTCCTATCCTTCTGAGCATTTACATTATTTTCTGTAAGTTTGCACCCGACGAACAAACTATAAATGAGGATATAATGATGAGATCGGGCATTGCACCTATTTTGATTTTACTGTTTATATTAGGTATCTCCTGTAAAAACACACCTAAACAATGCGAAGAAGGAGTTGACAGCGAATGGATCGACAGTGTGCAACGCGCATATCAATACGGCATCTGTATCGACACGCTGGATATCAAAGAATACAAGATGAAAAACGGAGACAATCCTGCCGCCATTTTCTCAAACCTGGGTTTCTCTGCCCTGATGGCAGACAGCATCAGCCGCTCGTCAATCGAGGTACTGGATCCAACTAAATTACAGGCAGGAATGCACTACTATACATTCAGTATGCAGGATAGTGCCGCCCAAATCCGCTATATCGCTTTTGCCAAAACGAAAACGGACTATGCCGTAATCGACTTTACCGGTGATACGATCAGTGCCTATGAATTTAACAAACCGATCACTTTAAAGCGACAATATGTGGAAGGAACGATCAATTCCTCCCTATGGAACGTGCTGCAATCAAAAGGTGTAAACCCGTTGCTGGCAATTAATATTGCCGATGTTTTTGCCTGGCAAATAGACTTTTACGATGTAAAGGAAGGGGATTCTTTCCGCGTACTCTACGACATTGCTTATATCGACGATACCACCGCTTTAAATATAAGCGGTATCCAGGGAGCAGTCTTCACCCACCAGGGTAAAGATTTTGTAGCCATTCCTTTTACACAGGACAGCGTCTTCGAGTATTTCGATCAGGATGGTAATTCTCTCCGGAAAGCTTTCCTGAAGGCACCGCTGGATATCTTCCGTATCACTTCACGTTTTACCAATGCCCGCTTCCATCCGATTTTGAAACGCTACCGTGCACATCACGGGGTCGATTATGCAGCTCCGGTCGGCACTCCGGTCAAAAGTATCGGAGCCGGAACCGTGATCGCAAAAGGATATCAGAATGGCGGAGGAAATTTTTTGAAAGTAAAACATAACTCAGTCTATACGACAACCTATATGCACCTCAGCAAGTTTGCCAAAGGCATACAGGTGGGTAGCCATGTTCAGCAGGGCGAAGTGATCGCCTATGTCGGTTCGACCGGCCTTTCAACGGGTCCTCACCTGGACTTCCGTGTACATAAGAACGGACAACCGATCAACCCGTTGAATATGGAAGCACCTCCATCACTTCCTGTCAAGCCGGAACTTCGCGACAGCTTCCAGATCGTAAAGCAACAAGTGCTTGCGGAGTTAGACAGTATGAGCAATACCTATTCGTTTAAGGCTCAATAACTATTGCTTTTAATGAGAATTATGCTACATTTGTGAAAACGATAAATTCAGAGACATATGAAATTTTTAGGCAACATCATTTGGCTAATATTCGGCGGACTGATTACCAGTATTGAATATCTGATTTCAAGCCTGCTGCTGATGATCACGATCATTGGGATTCCTTTCGGGTTACAGACCCTTAAACTGGCACTACTAGCATTATGGCCTTTCGGGAGTACCGTTACAGATAATGGAAATTCGGGCGGTTGCCTTTGTATCATCATGAACATACTTTGGATTATATTGGGAGGTTTCTGGATTTGCCTGACCCATCTCGGGTTCGGTTTGCTGTTATGTATCACAATCATCGGTATTCCCTGGGGTAGGCAGCATTTTAAAATGGCAGCCCTCGCACTGACTCCTTTCGGAAAGAATATCAATTAATCCAGTACCGAATAACTTTGCCGGGCTTCCGCCCGGCTACAAGCATTGAAATGCCACCATTCATATGGAATGATGCGGAATCCGGCCTGTTTCATAATCCGACGTAGCAACCGCCGGTTGTCATAGGCTGTACGATCTATCTTACCAGCATTCAATAAAGCCTCCTCATTATTCGTATGGGCTTCTTCACCAAAGAAATCAAAAGGCGTTCCCATAGGAAGAGCTACGCCCGCTTCATCCAGGATAGTGACATCTACTGCCATCCCGTAATTATGCAGTCCTCCTCCATTCGCCGGATTACTCACATAATTCACTTTGTCTGTTCCCCGCACAAGTGCCCACATTTTTCGTTGTACCGACATCGGGCGGGCGGCATCATATACAACCAGCGTTAAACCGGGCTGCTCTTTTTTCAATAATTGTTGTGCAGCCACAAGCTTTTTTGCCGCATCCGGGTGAAGCCATGCACGTGTTATTCCCGAGTAAACGGCTTTCCCCATAAAATTGTCGGATGTCGCATAGATCAATTGTACACAAATAGTAGAGTCCAAAGTCGAAATATCCACCAGCCCTTTATTACGCAAATAAGTATCCGGCTCCTCCGCACTACTGAACGGACTAAAACACAGTATCAGCAACAGGAAAACATACTTTTGCCAACTCATAAACACTATTTAATCGATGGATATCTGTTCTACCTCTATCGGATCATTCAAGAAGACAGAAGCTGCATCTGAAAACTTTACAGCCGATTCTGTCGTTAGAAAACGACATTCTCCACCACGTGTAAGCCGCCTGTTCATCTCCGGATGTCTTTTTAAGTAGTCTATTAGACTTTCTGCTACGTATTCTCCTTGTGGGAGTACGGTAACCCCATCCGGCAAATATTGTCTGATTTTACCCATTAAAAGAGGATAATGCGTGCATCCCAGTACCAAAGTATCTATCTGTGGATCGATGGAAAGAATATGCTCCAAATGTTTTTTCACAAAATAGTCTGCTCCCGGCGAATCGAACTCATTATTCTCAACCAAAGGAGCCCACATGGGACAAGCCTCGCCTGTCACCTTAATATGCGGAAACATTTTACCTATTTCGAGGGAATAGGATTGTGAAGAGATCGTACCGGAAGTACCCAAAACACCGACATGTTTGGTCACACTGACCTGATCCATTATTTCCACTGTCGGACGAATAACCCCCAGCACACGTCGTTCCGTATCCCACCCGGGAAGATCGAGCTGCTGGATGGATCGCAATGCCTTTGCCGAAGCCGTGTTACATGCCAGAATAACCAACTGGCAACCCTCTTCAAACAACTTCAACACCGCCTGACGCGTAAACCGGTAAACAACTTCAAACGAACGTTGCCCATACGGAGCACGTGCATTGTCTCCTAAATAAATATAGTCATATTCCGGCATGGCCTGACGTATCTTATCGAAGACAGTCAACCCGCCATAGCCGGAATCAAAAATTCCGATCGGTCCTGTTTGTTGTGAAAACATATTTCTTCCTTCTTTTATAATACAACAAAGGATGCCCCTCCATAGAAAGGCATCCTTTGTTATATCCTAATTAGAATCGATTATTTCAAACCTAATTTAGCTTTTACCAGCGGAGTTGCATCAATTGCTGAATTACCAGTATAAAGAACGATACCAGGATTGTTATCGAAGATATAAGCATAGCCTTTTTCATCACCTACTGCCTTGATAGCTGTTCTGATCTTGTCCTGGATCGGAGCCAACAGTTCCTGCTGTTTTTTGTCCATATCCTGACGAGCTACCTGTGTAAAGTTCTGAACACGCTGTTCGATATCCTGCAATTCCTGCATTCTTCTTACTTTGATATTTTCAGTCATTGAATCCTGTTGAGCGATATAATCAGCATATTTCTTCTGCCATTCATCTTCCATCGTCTTCATCTCGCCAGCATATTTGTCATTCATCTGCTTCATCGTTTCCTGCATAGCAGTCAATTCCGGCATTGCAGCCATAATTTCATTTGAATTTACGATTGCTACTTTAGCTTCCTGAGCAAAAACGCCTAACGGCAGGATCATCAACAAAAAAATAATCAGTTTCTTCATTTTCTATAAAATATTACTTGTTATTAATCAATCATATTTTTGTGCATAAAGCGCACAAATGTAAGCATTTATTTTGAATATCCTAACTTTAACAGCACTTCATTACTGATATCTATTTTCGGAGAAGCAAAAATAATATTATTCATAACAGAAGCACGGTCGAGAATCAGCTGATACCCTTTGTCTTCCGATATTTCTTTCACCGCATTATATATTTCATCCTGGATAGGCTGCACCAAACTCTCACGTTTCTTATATAACTCACCTTCCGGTCCGAAATATTGGCGTTTCAGATCTTGTGCTTCCTGTTCTTTCTTCACGATCTCTTCTTCACGCTTTGTTTTCATCTCGGCAGAAAGGAACACCAGGTCACTCTGATAAGTCTTATACATATTCTGTGCTTCCTGCTGGAGCGCCTCCACTTCGTTCTGCCATTTCTTCGATATCTGGCTCAACTGTTCATTTGTCATTTCATAAGCCGGAATATTTTTCAAAATATATTCCGTATCTATCAAAGCAAACTTTTGCGCCATACCGGCAAAAGAGCAGAGGAGCATCATACAACTCAAAACAATAATCTTCTTCATACGCTTTCTTTTTATAGTTTCACTCTCTGACCGCAAAGATAAGAGAATTGAAAATGGAGAATTATCAATTTTCAATTTTTAATTCTCAATTAACTAAAACTCCTGTCCGATAATGAAGTGGAAGTTACTACCACCTGCACTACGTGAACCATCCACCTTGTCGAAACCATATGCCCAGTCGATACCCATCAAACCGATCATCGGCAGGAAGATACGAACACCGACACCGGCAGAACGTTTCAAGTCAAACGGATTAAAGCTCTTCAAATCTCTCCATGCGTTACCAGCTTCAGCAAACACTAGACCGTAAATAGTAGAAGACGGTTCCAGCAAGAACGGATAACGTAACTCCATTGCCAAACGAGAGTAAGCATAACCATACGAGTTATAGCCACCGTTACCGGCGATACTACCGTTTTCGTAACCTCTCAAACCGATCGTTTCCGTTGCGTATGTACTGGAGTATCCGCTCATACCGTCACCACCCATATAGAATGTTTCAAACGGAGAACGTTTATGTTTGTTGTAAGATCCCAGGAATCCGTATTCCACACGGGTCATCAATACCGGCGTACGTTTAATAGCCATAGGAGCCAACGGAGAGAAAATCTTTGCTTTGAACTTCCATTTATGGTATTCGATGAACTTAAATTTACTTTCATCATTGTCACTCATGTTTTCATAATCCTTTCCATCCCACAAAGAGTAAGGAGGAGTCGCACTGACGGAGAAAGAGAATTGTGAACCACGACGAGTATACAACGGGTTGTCGATAGAGTTACGCTGTAACATCAATTCCAGGTTGATATTATGGCAATTGCCATTCTGAACCAGGAAATATGCCCAGTCATGCATCATATACAACTGATAGTTCAAAGTTGCCATAAACTGGAAGTAGTCATCCGGCCAGTTCAAACGTTTACCGTAACCGGCAGAAAGTCCGAACATCATGATCGACTTATCCGGGTCATAGGCAAGCTCGAAGTTATCATAACCATAGCCATAGCCATAATTACCATAGTATCCCCCATACATGCCGCCATAACTACCATAGTAAGGATAACCGCCATAATAATTAGACATACTATTATTATAGTAGTTACTACTGATATCAGTCTGTTTAGAGAAATAAGCACTTACAGAAAGTGTATTCGGACGTTTGCCACCGAACCACGGGTCCATAAATGAAATACTGTATGCCTGATAGTATCGTCCGTTGGTCTGACCGCTCAATGTCAAAGTCTGACCTTCACCCTGCGGAATGATACCTTTATAGGTCTTCGGATTCAGGAAGTTCTTCATGGAGAAGTTCGTAAACTTCAGACTCAACTTACCGATCACACCTGTCTGTCCCCAACCTGCCGAGAACTCGATCTGGTCGTTGGCCTTTGACGTCAGGTTATACTGAATATCCACTGTTCCGTTTTCCGGATCGGGAATTGGCTTCGGATCCATGTTTTCAGGGTCGAAGTGTCCCATCTGGGCAATTTCACGAACGGAACGCATCAAGTCTTCACGACTGAACAACATACCCGGTTTGGTACGAAGCTCACGACGTACGATATCTTCATACAGACGGTCGTTACCATTGATGATTACACGGTTGATGGTAGCCTGCGGACCTTCCTGGATACGTACTTCCAAAGAGATGGAGTCGTTATCCACATCTACTTCCACCGGGTCGGCACTAAAGAAGATGTAACCATTATTGTAATACACATTGGATACGGCATCTTCATCCGTAGACAGACGTTCGGTCAGTTTCTTCTGGTTGTACACCTCACCCGGCTTCATTCCGAGGATAGCTTCCAGGTAATCTGAAGCATACTGTGTATTACCCACAAAACGAATGTCTTTCAGATAATACTTGTCTCCTTCTTCCAGTTTCAGGTAGATATCGACTTTCTTCTCATTGTAGTTCACAACACTATCAGCCAGCAATACGGCATCACGATAACCGTGTTCGTTATACTTGGCAATAATGTTCTGCTTATCTTTTTCGTATTCTTCAGTAGTAAACTTCTTCGTACTGAATGCTTCCAGGATACTGGTCTTCCAGTCGTTCGGCAGACTGAACTTTTCGTTTGTCTTCTTCATCGCCTTTTTCAGGTCACGGGCAGTAAGTTCCTTATTTCCTTCAAAGTAAATACGATGAATCTTAGTCTTTTCGTTCTTATCGATATTGATATCAACGATCACTTCGCCTTCCTTTGACAAGTCGTCGCGCTGTACAATATCAACGTCTACATTCTTAAAACCTTTGCCGTCAAAGAACTTCTGAATAACGATCTTTGTACGGTCTATCACGTTCGGAGTGATCTGGAATCCCTTCTTCAAGCCCAGCTTGGCTTCCAGGTCTTCCCGCTCTCCTTTCTTGATACCATGATAATTTACTTCCGATATACGGGGACGTTGCTTCAACTGAAATTCCAGCCAGATCTCGTCGCCTTCAATCTTGGTTGCCAGGATTTTTACATCCGAGAACAATCCGTGTTTCCAAAAACGCTTTACCGCTGCTGTAATCTCGTCGCCGGGTACGGTAACTACATCGCCGACCGATAGTCCGGAGAAACCGATTAACACGAAATCATCATAATTCTTAATACCCGTCACCTTAATATCGGCAATCTTATACCGTTTAGGCGATATCGAGTAATTAATGACCGGCACTTCCGCCGGTGCTTCAACCTTGGTAGTGTCACTTTCCTGGGCAAATGCTCCGCAGGCAAAACCTAGGAAAATAAAAAACAGCACTATTCTTTTGTACATATAACAGCTATTGTTTATAAGATTAATTGCTCACTTGTCTTACCGAAACGGCGTTCACGTTGTTGGTAATACAATATAGCTTCATACAACTCTTCTTCTCTGAATGCCGGCCAAAAAACATCGGTAAAGTAGAACTCCGCATACGAACATTGCCACAGCAAAAAGTTACTGATGCGTTTTTCTCCTCCGGTTCGGATCAGAAGATCCGGATCAGGAATGCCTTTAGTCGTCAGGTGGTCCGAGACAACTGCCTCGGTTATATCGTTGGGGGTTATTTTCTTTTCCTCTACCAGGACGGCGAGCTGTCTGACAGCTTCCGTTATTTCCCATCGGGATGAATAACTAAGAGCCAATACCAGAGTCGTCCCCGTATTGGCAGAAGTTTGTTCGATACATTTCAGCAACGTTACATGCGCATCTTCCGGCAGACGGTTCAGATTACCGATCGCCATCAGACGTACATTATTTTTCATCAGATCCGGTGTTTCCCGATGAATGGCAGAGACAAGCAAGCTCATCAGCGCCCTCACCTCCTCTTCCGGCCGGTTCCAATTCTCTGTAGAAAACGTATACACTGTCAGGTATTTCAGCCCAATAGCCGTTGCCGCCTCTACCACTTTACGAACAGAGACAACGCCTTCCTGGTGTCCATAGCTCCGGTCTTTCCCCTGTGCTTTGGCCCAACGTCCGTTTCCATCCATAATAATCGCCACATGTTGCGGCAAGCGATTTTTGTCTATTTCCTCTATCAATGACATAGTGTTTCTCAGTATCTAAACGTACTGTTACTGTTTATACTATTACATGGCCTGTTACGCGGACCGAAGTCCCAGGTAACAGATAGCAGTAAAAATGAATACCAATCCTTGTTCTTCAAAAAACTGCCGCTTATCTGATAAGGATTATCCAGCATTGCATTACTTCCGTCCGTAACATCGAAATTGTCTCCGAACAATTTACGGAAAGAGAACTCGCAACCCAGGTTGATCCTGTTCTTTATCTTATATTTCACGCCTACTCCCAAGGGAATATTCGGTCCGAAAAACGCTTCATTCCCTGTGCCGTATGTAATTCCCAGTCCCAGGAATACGTACGGAGTGAATCGCTTCGCCCCTGCGTAATCAAACTTATCACTGTACGGAAAGAAGTTAAACTCCATCTGTCCGCCCAGCTCCACCAGGCTACGGCTAAACGATGCCTGCGCATTGTCCGGAAAAACATTCTCCAGTCCTTCCGTGCTGCCCGAAACCTGTCCCCACATCAGATTTGCCTTAAAAGCCCATCTGAAGTTGGCGTTATAGCGGAACACTGCTCCCACCGCCGGATTCATTCCTTTGAAGAAAGCATTTTTGTTGGCATCCCCCATATAGAAAGCGCCTCCGGCCATTCCGCCTATTTCATATTTATATTCCTGCGCGTGAATACCGGTAAATGAACCGGCCAGCAGTATCAGTATAAGAACCCGTTGAAAAAAAGTTGAAGTCATATGGCAATGCTGTTATGTTACTACACCTCTTTTCTAACGCTAAATTCTTCTTAAAATTATACTACACTTCACGAACTTTCTCAATCCTTAAAACCTAAGCGGTTTATGCGACCTCTCCAGATCTGATCCAGATCATTTGCATTATTCGTCTCTTTTCCTCCGAAAATCAACATGAAATTATCTTTATCCACCGATACCGATGCAAAACCTCGTGCTTTATAATTATCCGGCATCACGGTTAATGTGTCGGACAACGTCCATGTCACACCACCATCTATAGAGAAATATAAATCTTTCCGTGCTTTATTTGCTTCGTCGATACCGCCTATCAGACAGAACTTATTATCATAAGCAGAAAGTATTACACCTTCCCGCTTATCGAAATAGTCAGATTCCTCGTCTGTCAGCAATATCCACTGTCCGCCATTCATGGTCGCCCAGGCAGAGTTGAGCAATTTACCGTTTTTGTCTTTTCCAGCAACAACCGTCAGACTGTTCTGCTTGCTGCCGGTAGAATAGGAAGCTAAAGAGCCGAAACCACTAACCGGGAATCCGTCAGGAACGGCATCACCGATTGTCCATTTCATCTCTTCGTTCAGATAAGCAAAATCCAGCGTTCCGTTATTATCTACGATGGCAGACAGGAACGAAGGTTGCTGCAATACATTATTATCGACTGCTGCGATTGCTCCCAGCAATGCTTTTACATTATTAGACTGATCGACCAGAGTCCAGTCCTGTCCGTTTACAGAGCGGTACAGTGCCCCTTTTGTGGTAGGCACAAACAAAGCATCCTCATATTCTGTCATCTGTGAAAGACGGACTTCGCCAGCAGGCAGCCCGCTCAACGTCATTTCCGTCCAGGAGATAGCATTCGACACAGAAGAGGTGTGCAATGAATATCCTTTGCTTGCATCAGCAGCTTGTGCGTACATATAATAGTACTCGTTCTCCTGATCTCCCCAGGTAACCACTTTCTGTTCCTTCACCGGAAATCCCAACACGTTGCTAGCATACAGCTCCCAGCTCATGGAGTCAGGTACTACCTGATGGATATTGACCTGTGCGATATAAGTTTTCTTGGTGATGCCATCATACGCAGCCGTCACAAATTTAACCGGCTTGGAAAAATCCAATGAATCTTCCGTATTCCAGAAAAAGGTAGAATCCGGCAACGCCTCCTGTGTCACTTCGATAGAAGCCAACCCGGACGCACGCGATATCGTACAGACAACTTTCTCGATCTCAGTGCCGAAAGGCATAGAGTCCGGATTAAAAATACGTCCGTTTACCTGATCGATCACAAACTTCACTGCTTCCAACCCTTTGACAGAATCACTTTTTAAAGAAAAAGACGTTATCTGACAATCCTTAGGTATTTCATACTCCTGATCGTCCGAATTCAGACAAGAAGACAGAAACAATGCAATACATCCCGCTACAAATAGTACTATTCTATTTTTCATCCAAAAATAAGTTTGTTGCATATAAAGCCACAAAAGTAGAAACATTTTTTGCTTTATTCCCAATATCGGCTAATATTTATAATATTTTAGTTCCGTTAAACTACTTCGCTCACTGATTTTTCCGTAAAAAAACAGAGATTACATGATCCTGCACTTTTTTCACGTTTGTCAGCGACAGAGATGCCACCCTGCTAAGATCCGGCGCTTTCACGCCCGATTCCAGATTGACTGGGGCTGTTTCAACCAACATCTGATCCCATAAACCGTCCTCCAGAAAATGACCGAGAAGCGTAGCTCCCCCTTCCACCATCAACGAATCCAGTTTACGGACATACAACTCACGCATTACCTGCGGCAAAACCGGCTGCCCGAAATCAATCGTGACATATTCCACATTCTCCCGGCTGACAGCCTCCACCGCTGTAAAAACCAGCGTTTTCACCGCCCCGTCCAACAGATGATAATGAGGCGGGATACGTAAAGTCCGGTCGAGAACCACCCTTACAGGCGATTTCCCCGCCCAATGGCGTACCGTCAACGAGGGGTTATCCAGCAAAGCCGTTTGTGTGCCGACCATGATAGCCGCCACATTCGCCCGCAAATGATGTACCCTGCGCAAAGTCTCCGAAGAAGACAACACGACAGCCGGCAACGAATTATTCGTCCGCAGCCGATCCATAAAACCATCCGCACTCTGCGCCCATTTCAGATAGATATAAGGCCGTCGCTTTTCCTGGAAAGTCATAAACACCCGGTTCAACTCCCGGGCTTCCTCCTCCATCACGCCGGTCACCACCTCCACACCTGCCTCACGAAGCATCCTCACTCCTCTCCCCGAAACTTCAGGAAAGGGATCCAGACATCCGATCACAACACGGGGAATCTGCTTTTTGATGATGAGTTCAGCACAGGGAGGTGTTTTCCCATAATGAGAACAGGGTTCCAGGCTCACATATATCGTCGCCTCTTTCAACAAAGATTCATCACGGACCGAAGCGATCGCATTCACTTCGGCATGTGCCTCGCCATATTTCCGGTGATAGCCCTCTCCGATAATTTTCCCCTGATGTACAATCACAGCCCCAACCATCGGATTTGGCGCCACATTCCCGATCCCGTTACGGGCCAGAGAAATACAGCGCGCCATATATTTATTTTCAACCTCGACCATTTTCTTTGCGTATAAATGGTTTTTGCATTACTTTTGCATTAAAATTACATTGTTATGACTGAGACTGTCGCTTATATACAAAATACGCTCAAAGATTATTATCCGCTAAGTGAAATCAAAGCATTCATTCGCCTGATAATGGAGCGCGTGTGCGATATCCAGCCGCATCAATTCTTACTCTGCAAAGATAAAGAATTATCCGATAAGGAAAAGACCGAGATTCACAATATCGTAGAACGATTGACAAAATACGAACCGATCCAATATATTTTCGGCAAAACCGACTTTTACGGATTCGAGTTCCTGGTAAACCCGTCAGTCCTGATCCCGCGTCCGGAAACGGAAGAACTGGTCGAGTTGATCGTACACGATTATCCCAAGAAAAGTATCGACATACTGGATGTTGGTACCGGCAGCGGTTGTATTGCTATCACTCTGCGGAAATTACTGAGCAAATCACAGGTTTCGGCACTCGATATTTCGCCGGAAGCCCTGAAGGTAGCCCAAAGAAACGCTATACATAATCGCGTACAACTCTTTTTTTACGAAAGGGACATTCTTCAACCATCCAAAACAGCCGATTCCATAGAAGATGAGTTCGACGTGATCGTCAGCAACCCTCCTTATGTGATGGAGAAGGAAAAAGCGGAGATGGAGAAAAACGTCCTCGATTATGAACCGCCACTCGCCTTGTTCGTTCCCGACGACAATCCTTTGCTGTACTATAACAGCATTGCCCGTTTCGCCGAACAGAAACTGAAGAAAAAAGGATACCTGTATCTGGAGATCAACTCACAGATGGGTGAAGCCGTTGTGAACATGCTGCGCATGATGGAATTTAAGAACGTAGAACTGATCCAGGACCTGTCCGGGAAAGACCGCTTTATAAAGGCACAGACATGGAACAGATAACCGAAGCGGAAATGTTGCGCCGTGCTGCCGCTTATTGTTCGACAGCCGAACGTTGCATCCAGGACGTGCAGAAGAAGATCAAAGCAGCCGGTCTCACCCAGGAGGAAGGCGAACATATCATCGCCCGCCTGCTTCAGGAAAAGTTCATCGACGAACACCGGTTTGCCCGTTACTTTGTGAACGACAAGCTGCGCTTCAACAAATGGGGACGCATCAAGATCGCTTATGAACTTCAAAAAAGAAACATCCCCGCTCCCATACGTGCGGAAGCCCTGGAGGGGATAGACGAAACAGAATATACTCATATCCTCCAAGCAACTCTTAAGGCGAAAAAGAAATCGACCAAAGGGAAAGACGACCGGGATATTTATATCAAACTTCTGCGTTTTGCTGCCGGCCGTGGTTTTGAGAGCCGTGAAGCTTCCCGTTGCCTGAAACAACTATTCAACGGTAACGACTATGAGGAAGATTTTGAATGACCTGCTGAACCTCTTCTTCCCCAAGCTCTGCATGATATGCCAGACACCCCTCACCGGAGGAGAGGAACATATCTGCTTAACATGCTTGTGTGACCTACCCCGTACGGGATATGATTTCTTGAAGGAGAACCCGGCGACGTATCTGTTTGCCGGAAAAGTACCCGTTTACCGGGCAGCCGCTTTTCTGCATTACGAAAAAGGCGGCCATGTGCAACAGCTCATTCATTCCCTGAAATACCACGACAACCGCGAGATCGGTTTCCGCCTGGGACGCATGGCGGGTTTGAACTATCGGCAGGCTTTCCTGACAGATTGCCCGGATCTGCTCCTGCCTGTCCCGCTCCATCCCAAGAAGAGGAAGCAGCGCGGCTACAATCAGTCTGAATGGATAGCCCGGGGACTGAACAGTGTTTTAAAACTTCCGATAGATACCACCAGCCTCCGCCGTATCAAAGAGACAGACACGCAGACCAGCCGACAGACATACGAACGCTGGCAGAACGTACAGGATATATTCTCGGTCGCAGACCATAAAGAACTGGAGGGGAAACATATTCTCCTGATAGATGACGTCATTACTACCGGCTCCACCATCGGAGCCTGCGCCGAAGCACTGCTGGCGATTCCCGAAGTACGGGTCAGCGTGTTGGCGATCGCAATCGCTTGAGAAAACAACTCATATTCATAAAATACAGAAAGCCCGGCAGAACTTCTAAACGGGCTTTCTTTCTGTACTCTCTCTTCACAGAGGTAAAACAGAGTTACTTTATTTTCATTACTTTAGTATTACTGATACCACTTGTTCTCCTGTCGCAGGGTACTTAGCGGGTATACATAGCTGCGTGGTATCTAAATTATTTGATTTTTAATTCTTATTTCACAATTGCTTTAACAGCAGCTTCGCCTTCAACAGCTACAACTACTACACCAGCAGGAACGTTGATCTGAGCTTCGTCAGAAGACAGAACCGTGCTAGCAACAGTCTGACCCAGTACATTGCTGATCACAACAGTCTTACCGGCAGCCCCCTTGATTGTTACTGAACCGTTACCTGAGATAACAGTGAATGTAGTTACAGAAGGTTCCTGTTCGTTAGCAACCGGATTGCCGTTGTAAGCTTCTTCCATGTTGAATGTTTCACCGTGTGTAAACTTATTAGTTACAACAACAGTACCATTCACCCAACGTAAGTAACCTTCGTTAGTTGCAGATTTTTCAAACAGATCCTTAGTAGGTGCACTATAATCTTTGTACTGTGTCTGGATCTTGAATGAATTTGCATCGTTATCTACATAACGGAAAGCAAACTTAGCCACATTGAAGTCAGGAGAATCCATACCCAATTTAACGACTTCACCACCCTTACGAGTAATATACAGCGTATCATCTTTATGATAACCTTCTACGAATGACAATTTAGCCAGGTTTTCGTCAGCTTCTATCATATTGATATACGGATTATTGTGCATATGTTCCTGTTTATAAGCATATGCCGTATCGATCAGGTTGATCAGGTAACGACCCTTCAATGCTGTGAACGATTTCGCATCAGAGCACGGACCACCGTTAGCTTCCAGCCATTCAGGTGTATTGTGTTCCGGATTATAGTCACAATGTGTTGTCGTTTCTTCCTTCACACTCAGACCCAGCAGATACTGGTAGCAAGTATTAGCGATACCGTCTGCATCCACACGGTTTACATAAGCTGTATCGATGAACAATGCAGGATTTGCACCAGTTACACTATTGTTCACATTCAGGAAGCTCAAAGTATCATTGTCTACAACAGACTTAACGTCAGCTTTTTCAAACAATACTTCTGTCGGATATTCTTCGCGATAGATCTTCACTACGTCACCCCATGCTTTTGCAACCTTGCGGTATTCAGGTCTGTCGATCAAGTTCAGAACCATCAAAGAGTTATCGTCAGCTTTATAAGTTTCCGTCGGTTTCAAAGACCCCCACTGGTTACTGTTACCTACATATATCTTATCAGCAGCGAGAGCGTCTTGAGAAACATTATTTTGACGATTAGGCAGAGTAACAATATTATATGTACCGTTAGGTTTTGCCTTCAAGGCGAAACGATCTTCAACTCTAGTATCAGCCACTTCGTGACATACATAATAATCCAGGTTAGTAGCACTTTCCAGTCTTACATATTCCAGGTTCGCTTTGTTCTGAATCTGATACGGAAGAACTGCCAATGTATCGACAACTACATCTTTATCACCTACATTACCTTGTACCAACTTACCGTTCTGTATAGTAGCCATCGGAGTCAGGATGAATACTGTATCTACTTCAGAGATTTCACTACCGCTCTTCAACTTCTTATCCAAGCGCAAAGTCCATTCAGCAGCATTTGCAATATTATTAGTAACACCTAACTGGTGAGTACCATTACTCTGATGATTTTCTGCCCAGTAACCAGCTGTATTACCAGTTTCGTTATGATACTGACCGATATTGAATACCTGATTTCTCAGTTCGTTTACAGTTGCAGTTCTGAAACCATCGTACTTAGTACGGTTCGTTACAAATGCAATTTTGATAATATCGTCTTCCATATTTGTTACAGAAGCAGACTCAACAAGGTATTCATTACTTACTGTAGTTTCGCGTAAGATAACATTTGTAACAGTTTCACCACTTTCGCGGTTTGTCAAAGTCATCGGATTATTCGCTGTATTTACATCAACAGCAGTCACAGCCCACTGAGCTTCCGGAGAAGTCAATAATACAGTGCTCTTGTTTACATAGTCAGCTTCCTTACCTGTATAATCAGCAGTTGCTAAAACACCATTCTTCTTGTATGCAATATCCGAAGCAGTTTCAGTTTCATCACTTACAAAAGTAATGTTCATGAATTTACCCAGGAACTGCTTGTAATCAGCGATATTAGAAGATGTCAGGCTCAGATACGGAAGAGCATCACCTGTACCAAAATTATCTTTAGCTGTCAAATAATAATCGCTATTGATTTTATGAACAATTGCAGTCTTAGCGTTATTCATAGAAGCATCAGCAGCAACATGCAATTCAGCAACTACAGCTGTAGACGTATAAGCAGTGCTCTGCAATACACTAAAGTATGCCAAATGATCAGCTGTTACATTGTCTACCAGTTCGAACACGCCATCACCATTGTCACCGTTTGCTTTCTTTGTATTCAATACAAGGAATTTATCACTAGACATCAAGCAAAATTCTGTTTCGCTACCTGTCAGATCGTCACCATTTGTATTTTGAACAGCAGTCAGCTTGCCAGCAAAAGCAGCAGCATCTTTTAGAGTTTCACTTCCTGTAGCAGTTACTTTAACTGTCAGGTTGAAACCTGTTCTCAGTAATTTATTCAACTCTTCACCCACAAGAGCGTTCAATGTAGCTTTGTAGATACCGAAAGTAGCCTCATCTCCTGTTGAACCTGCATCAAATGCGCCATCAACAGGTACACCTGCAGAGATAAATAGCGTAAAACCTTTTGCATAAGCTGTATTTGCATAAAACTCAGACGTCACACCAATTGCTGCAGTTACTGATTTTGCTTTATTTACAAACTGATAATAATCAACTTTGTCATTACCAACTGTTTTTGTTGTTTTTACCACTTTCCATAAAGCAGCATCAACCTCTGCACTAGTCAAAGATGCAGCAACCTTATCTTCTGTTTTTCCTGTTCCATCATTATAAAATAAGACATTCCCTGCATTAGATCCGATGAAATAATATACATCTTTACCGAATTCCGGGCTTGCAACCAATGATACTTCCTGCCCAATCGCAGTCAGATCTAAAGTAGGTTCTGCTTGATTGGCAATAGTAATCACATTTGTTGCAGAAGCACCAGTTTTTAAATCTGTGTCTACAATTAAATATTCACCTGTAAGAACCTTACCTGCAGCTCCATCTTCAGCGACAACAATCTCATTACCATCAAGTTTAAACTTCAAGGCATTAGCCTTATCTACAGCAGGAGTAGAACCCAGTTCAAGTTTACCTGGATCACTACCTTCTTCCAGTAAATAATTACCCGCAGCATCTCTCAGGTTAAAAACAGAAACACCACCTACTGTACCGTCAGCTTCAAATGTCCATTCTTTACCAAAAGCCAATACATTAGTTGTAGTAGGAGTTGTTACACTTTCAACCAAATCAGTTACCGAATTTCCGGACGCAGCAGTTCCCAACACATAAGATTTACCAATCGCAGGGGCATCAACCACTACAACTTCAGCATCCAGTGTCGTCCATGCGCCAGCTGTCAATAGGACAGCCATCAACGTAGAAAACTTTTTGTTCATAATCAATAAATTTAATTAATAATAAAACTATACTAAAATTCGAATTATAAATTCCTCTCAGACATTGATAATCGTCAAATGACGAATTTAAACGTCCCTTTTTTCTCGTCATTTTCTGGGTTCGGTTTTGATTTCATATAAAAAAGAGATAACTTCGTCCTCGTTTTTCTATCATCCTGATAAGAAAGGACATATAAACAGTAAAAAAGATTGATTAAATGATTGTCGGTTAAAAATATTGTCGTATTTTTGTGACGAGAAAAAAGGGACGTTTTCTTTAGTCACTACAATTCACCACATAACTTACTGTTTTTCAAAATATAAAATCATGTTTTTCATCATATAAATTTTAGTGTTTTAAACATTGTGTGTTCGAGCACAACCGCCCTCAAAAGAGTTTTTTTCATGAAATCAGGCACAAAAACTAAAAAAAAGCCGGATTCTACCACTTTTTCTTCACTAATGAATAAACTCAATTACACGATCTATAAACCTTATACCCCCAAATTTCTTTACTTAAATTAAGTCAATAATACCTCATACGAAATGATGGTGAAAACATCACGCTCAAAACTTTATTTAATATCGTAGAACGTGGGCTCGGTGGCAAACTGAAAATCGAAGTGCAGCTGTAAAAACATTGTAGAAATAGAGCACTACAACCCAAAAGCCCCGGCAGGAGTACCTGCCGGGGCTTACTTTTTGCCTGTCTTCACTCTTCACAGAGGTCGGACAGAAAGAACTTTTATTTCATTACTTTAATATTAATATCTCACCGCTTGTTCGCCCTCACGGGATACTTGTAGTGAGGGCGGTTCACGAACCGCCCCTACGACGCGCGGTAATTGATTTAGAATATTTTGATTATAAATTACTTCTTATTTTACGATTGCTTTTACAGCGGCTTCGCCTTCAACAGCTACTACAACCATACCGGCAGGAACTGCGATTGATGCTTCAGAAGAAGTTACTACTGTGTTAGCAATTGTCTGACCAAGAATGTTAGTAATAACTACGTTCTTGCCTTCAGCACCCTTAACTGTGATAGTTCCGTTACCAGCAATAACCTGGATGGAAGAAGCTGCAATAGCGTCGTTAGCTGTCGGGTGTTCTTCTGTTTCTATAATGAAACGAGTGGCACCGGCACGTTTTGCTGTTACAGTCATAATGCCGTTAACGCTTGCCAAATATTTACCATGACTAGCGTTGTTGCTACGGATAACATAAGTATCGTCACCTTCGCCAGATTCAATAACATTGAACTTGAAGTTCTTCAAGCCACCCAGGATACCCTTTGTAGCATCAGCTTCCATAGCAACAGTCTTAACCTGACCGTTCACAGTAGTTACCAATGTTTCACCATCTTCGCTCAATTCTGCAGCTTTGAAGATTACATTATAGAAATCATTGCCATCCAGATCTTCGAATGTATATTTTTCCCAATCTGTCAAACGACCAGTGTCAGCAGAATCTTTTGCGAAATACATGAACTTACCTCCGTTAGTGATGAAGAATGAAGGAACATTTGTTTCAGTATCAGCCGGAACCAGGTCGAATGCCATAGATTCAGAAGCTGCAATAGCTGCGTTGATACCCTCCATAGACTTCACGTTCAGGAACGTACCTGTATTAACATTCTGGAATGTAGTAGTCTGGTTAACAGGATTCAATGTTCCGTAAACCGGTTCGTCTACCATGAATGTTTTAACCTTCTGGTTAGCTACACTTGTCAAATTAAAGAAATAAACACGTTCTGTCCAAGCGTCTACACCGACAGTCCATCTATCACCGAATCCATTTGTCGTGTTAACGTTATAGTAAAGAGCGTCAGCATTTACTTTCTTATCTTTCCAGAAATAATTAAGATCGTAAACAGGAGTAGTCAAGTCTTTGTTCCAGTTATTTTCGAACAAAGCAACAGAACCGTCATAGTTTTCTTTGATGATGAAGCTATGAGCAAAAGGTTCAGCAAATGCCTTCAAGCCTCTTTCTGTCAAATACCAGCCTTCTTCGTCTGCATCATACAATTTCACTTTGTAAGTATAGAAAGCAACTGTATCCTGTACGTTTGAACCAGAAGCATTGCGCAGGTTACCATTAGCATCGATATACTTAAAGTCGTTAGTGATGTAGTTGTATTCTTCAGAACGGATCAATTCGAACTGGTCTGTCAGATCTTCAGCAGTCTGGATATTACCCGGAATGATTTCACCTTTTTTGTTTCTGTCAGCAGCAGCATACAGTCTGTCTTCTGATTCAGCAGTATTAGCGAACTGGAATGAAACCAAACCGTTGTAGCTTTCGCGAGATTCGAATGTAGCAAATTTATCTACATCTGTCTGCTCGTTGAATTTAACCTTCATGCCTTTTACATTCAGGATGTTGTCCCAGGACCAGTTATACAATGTACCATTAGCATTTTTTGCAACAGCAATTGAGTAATCGCTAACCGGGAAGATAATGAATGTATTTTCTTCAGCTGTAGTATACAGTTCGAAAGAAATATCTTCTTTAGTCAGACGGTTAGTCAGAACGATAGTTTCATAAATTTTATCCTTACCCGGATTCTTCACGGCATCCTTAACGTCGCTTACAACGAACTGATACATCGGGTCGTTTTCATTTACGAAAAGAGCAGGCATAGTAGCAGGTCCGAACTTAGAACCTTCTTTCTGCATTGTCAGGAACTGACCTTCAGCTTTACCACCTACAAATTCCAATGTATAGATAGCAGGAGTCGTACCTTCGTTCAACAATGCTTTTGCATCATACTGAGAAGAAGATGGAACAGCATTGAAAGCAACCTGATTTTGTCCGTTTGTCATCAAATAGTTGTTTCTTGCTTCCACATCGTTTACGTTGTTGTTAACGTTCTTAGTTGTACCTATAACAACACCAACATTCTTATGCACATCTTCATGATCTCCGTCTGTTGCCAAACGAGCATTTTCTAATGACAGTTTATATTGGTCATTACCATTGCTACCAACATTAGCAGTCAGCTTAAAACAAGCGTTACCCACAAATACTTCAGCTTCTTCAGAAAGTTCTTCTGCATCAAAATCCTGATCTTCTGTTGATTCTTTGAATTTATAGAAGTTCATTTCGGCAGCCTTCACAAACTCCAACATAAAACCATGACCTTTAGCACGATCAGAGTTAGTCACCTCAACAAATGACTGCGGAGTAGCAGCAACCAAAGTCAGTTTTGTGAATTCTTCCTTAGTAAGGATAGTATTGAACTTCAGTGTGTTTTCGCTCAAACCTTCCCATTCAGAAGCCAAATAAATACCGGCAGGAATGCTGTATCTACCAACACCATTTACATCCTTACCCCATTCTATAGGAGTCACTACGCGGAATGCTCTCAAATTTTGTCCTTCGAAGATGTTGTTTTTTACTTCGTTGCTCTTTTCGAAAGAGAACTGGAAGCCTTCACCTCCTTGGATGTCGTTCAGCTCGTCAGCCCAGTTTACATCTCTTTCGCCCAACTTTACATATATAAAGCCGACTTCATCTGCTGTGACACCAGGCAGGTCGGAAAGATTAACAATACTTACTGAGCCATCTTGACGTACCAATAAACGTGTTCCAACACTACCATCTCCTACACCTTTATAAGTAAACAAACCATCGTTTTGCTTTAACTTACTATCCAACACATTAGGGCTCGCAGTGAAAGCAGAACTTGTGTAAAAGACTTTACTTTCATCATCTTTATCCTTCTCTTTTGTCGCATTTATCACCGTAAAAGACTTATCTTTCTCAGTAATGATATCACCATTTTGCACAGTCAGATAAACACCTGTTTTATGGCTCTTCAAACCATATGACCAGCCAAAAGATGAGCCTGTTGTTCCTTCCTTCTTTTCAGTCAGATCCCACATGTACTTGTTCAGTTCTTCTTCTGACGCAGTAAATATTTCGTTGTCGGATCCAACCTTAACACCTCTGTAAGTAATTTTACCGGTATAATCTACATCGGCAGTCAGAATCACATCTTTTTTGTCAACTTTTCCATTGTTGTTGGCATCACGTACCACGAGACAGCTTGACACAGAAGCGTCATCCGTACCTTCAGCCAGTTTAACAGCTTCTTGTAACGGCATGCCATTCAATGTTACCTGAGCACCAACGAATGACGGAGCTGCGACCAACATACCCGCCATCATAAGCGTAGAAAACTTTTTGTTCATAATCAATAAATTTAATATTAATAATAGTGTTAATTAATGTCTAAATGACTAGCGAAAACGTACCTTTTTTCTCGTCACGTTTTTGCGCTTCTTTAGCTTACATTCAGAAAAGGGGGATTTTCGTACAGAGTTTCATATCTATCTGATAAGAAAGAATATAGATCAGGAAAAATATTTAGGAAAATAATTGGCGATTTAAAAAAGTGTAGTACCTTTGCTGACGAGAAAAAAGGTACCTTTTTTTTAGTCATAGGTTTTTGCGCTTCCAGGCAAGAATAATCATGCTCCACAAACCATTTTAGCTCCCGATGAATTTATCCCTTTTTCAGGCAAAATCCTCCGAACAGGTGCCTACCCGTTAAGTCGCGAATGCTTAGGCATTTAAGAGCCGATAACTACTCAATAAAAAAAGAACGGTTTTAAGTATAAATTTACTCATTTGTCTCAATTATCTCAAAAATCTCTAATCCGTTTCTGAATTTTTCACATTCTTACCCTCTTCCGTCTTGCGATAGCAACCCGCTCCTACTGAGATCAATAGCTTGTATTCCTGCGCCTTTTTCAGCATCCGATACACCGTTGCACGACTGATTCCGCGGACGCTCGCCAATTCGAGTATCTCGTTGATGCGGAACTCGTCCGGCATGTCGGCAAACAAATCCAGCTGGATAGTCGGAATCTTATAGTGATGCTCCGCCTTGCTATGCTTCATCGAAGTGCTGATCAGGAGCGAATGCTGCAACGTACGGGTGCCGATGTGGAAAGCCGTTTCGAAATCCTCATCCGAAATCTCGATATGCGCGTCCGTACTCAGGCTTTCACCCTTGCGCAAGGCTGTCAGCACCATCGCCATACGGAAGATTATCAGGCGATGACGAAGCACCACCGAAGCCACGTCATTATTATTGAACACGCGTACATTATAATATTCGCGTTTGAAATAACGATCCAGCCGCTTGCGCTGTTTGTCGGAAAAGCTGACAAAGGTCGGCGACTTATCCAAATGAATCGCTATGTCGAGCAGACGCAACCCCAGCCCGTCATAATAGAACGCATTCTGACGCACATTATCCGACGAGGTGAGCGGGCGATATTCCGTATGACCCGTAATTTTGTAAATCAACAGGCGACTGAACAGTCCGCTTTCGGTAGAGGGCACCAGCTGCGCCAGCATGCCCGGCGTACCGGTAGCCAACAGACCCATCATAGGACGCCGCACCAGGAAAGAACCGTTCGTCTTCGACGAGCTACTGATCGTTTCGTGATGGAATATCTGGTTCAAAAGATACCCATACCCGCCGAAATCCTGCGTAAGAGTGACTGTGACCGACTCCAGCTCCGTCTCAAACATCAACGAAGCATAATGGCCGTTGATATGCAACTGTTCGATCATACGCGCCGTCGTGGTGTAGCCGCTCATGTGCAGCTGTTTGAGGAAGACCGGCTTCGGCTCCGTGGGAGCAGGTCCCGCGGTGGTCTTCTTCTTGCCGTAACGCTGCTGGAACTTGTACGTGTCGTAGGCCTCCTTCTCCTTTTTGTACTGCTCCACATCATGGCGCGACATGTCAGCCACGTATCGCTGCCAGGGTTCCACTACCTTGTGCATCGCATGGATGCATCCCTTGCCGCTGCCCGAAGGGCCGATCAGCAGGGTATAAAACGGCGGGGCATACGGTTCGTCCTTCAAATTGCCGGTCACGCCAGGCAATGCGGTGCTGCAAGCGGTCAGTCCGGCAAGCAACATCAGGTCGAATTCCGTATCGTCGGCGGCCGGTGCCACCGCGTCCGCGAGAAGCTTCGGAAGACGGTCGAAAAGGTCTCTCCCGAAGTGGGGTAAACGGGCATCTTCAGCTTCAATATCAAAGCCCATCGAGCCATCATCCTCCGGAGTGGAAAAATCAGGAGCCGGAGAGAGATTTTTGAGATTTTTGAGACAAACTCCCGGCTTCTCGCCTTTCGACGGATCGTACGGATTGCTGCCGTGCGCACTGCGGTAACGACGGTAAATGTCCGCCACGATTCCCCGGATTTCTTTCTCCCCGAATCCCGGTTCGCTGTAGCGGCGCAGGCATTCGGTTTCCACTTCATACTCCGCAAAACCGGCACTGTTCAGCGCCGAAGTCAGTCGCACCAGATAGCTGTGGCGGCCACCGTCGGCAAACGGGTTATCCGACTCAAAGCGGTCGATGTAGTTCGACAAGGCATTTGCGCCCGGTTGCTTTTCGGCTTTCAGTTCGTCGACCGGGACGTGTACTACCTGCGCAACCTCCTTGTAAAAGGCATCCGGGTCGTAACTGACAAAGCAGCTGCGGTTGGCATCCTTGCCCGAAGCGTCGACTTTTACGCCGGGCAGGTCGCGCTCGATCATCCGGCTGACATATCCGAATGCCGTCACATGGTCCGGCAGCGAACTGTCTACCAATACGAAGAGTTTATTTCCCGTTCCGGAAGGGCTGATATGTCCCGCCTTCACATAATCGAGCGTCTCAGCACGGCGCAGGAAATCGAGAGGGTCGCCCGGCACATCGTCCAGGTCGATCGTTGTACACCGGCTGTAGCGCACCATGTGCTCCAGCTTACGGCCACCTTCCATCACGCCTCCGGCAACGAGCAGGGGTAGTTTTTTCTTGGCGTTGTCCGCACGCTCCGTATCCCCGGCTGCCTTGTAGCTGCGCAGCCGTTTGACGAGAGCCTCGTATTTTCCGTTCTTTACTCCGGCCAGGTAACTCTCCAACGAGACGGTTACGCAGACCGCTGTCTTGAATGCCGATTCATAGAATGAGCATTCCACTTGTTGTTTTTTTAATTCACTCATGAATTTCTTATTAAATTTACGCCTGGTCAAGGTTCGCCCAGGTGATCGATCAATACGGCTACCTGCCTGGGGGTGTACAATTTCTGAAATTTCACCCACCCTGCCGCTTCGAGCTTTGCTTTGAGACCGCGGGAGGTTCGTATCCATTCCCACATGCGCTTATAAGCCACCACCGGTGTCTGACCCGGAAAGTACAATTGTGCGAATTCGGTTACACCATACGCACGCCGCCAGGGAGACATCTCTCTTTTTTTGTCCTCCATAATATTTTATTTATTAAGTTATTAACTGATTACAATATACAAATAATATGTATACGTTGTATATCAAAAGGGGAATAATTATCAAAATAAATATACACGCTGATCATCACGTACCTTTCGTTAGCATCCGCTGGCGGGTAAAGGCTATAGTATCTTTGTATTGAAGTTCTATAAGAGCTATTTATTACACTAACCCTTAAATATTTAACACTATGTCAGTAAAGTACAAACTGGTCCAGAAAAAGGACCTTACCAAAGGTGCTGCCGACGACGCCAAACGTTATTACGCCTCGGCGCCGGTCAGTGGCAAGATGGATTTCGACTCGATTTGCGAACTGATAGCCGACCGGTCGACAGCAAGCGACGGTGACGTGGCGCTGGTCGTACTGGGGCTGATCCGTGCCATGGAAGAGGCGTTGCTGCGCAACGAAGTGGTACAGCTGGGCAGGCTGGGCAATTTCCGCCTGTCGATCGGCAGCTCGGGCACAGTCGAAGAAAAAGACTTCCAGGCTTCCATGATCCGAAAACCCAAAATCATCTTCACTCCTGGCGACAAGCTCCGGGCAATGATCGAAAAGGTCAGCCTCGAACGCATCGACAAAGCTCCGGGGCAGTCGGGAAGCGACAATGACGATGATCGCCCGGTTATTGAATAAGTTAAAAAAACGTATTATGACAGCACAACAAATCAAATTCGTCAAAGCCTCCCTCCCTGCCGCCCTGGCGGCGGGAGCGGCTTTCAACATGAACCCCTCCGTGATATTGGCACAAGCTGCTTTCGAAAGCGGTTGGGGCACGAGCAACCTGGCTACAGGCAGTAACAATTTCTTTGGTATGACTGCCTACGGTGCCGGCAACCAGTATTGGCACGGCAGGAAAACACAGGTAAAGACAACTGCCTATTCGCTCGACTTCCGTCGGTACGACACACGTGAAAACTCGTTCCTCGATTTCGCCCGTCTGATCCGAAACAACTACCGATCGGCCTGGCAGGTAAGCAAAAATCCGGAAGCCTACGCCCGCGAGATAGCCTACAGTCCCTACATCAGCGAACTCAACGGTGATGACCGCGAAACCTACCGCCGCAGCCTGGTACAGATAGAGAAAACCGTACAGGCAGTAATCGCAATAATATACTAAAAAAACATCAATACTTATGTCCAAATTCAAACGTATCATCGAATTTATTCTTGCATTGCTGAACTTTTTGTTTCACTTTAAACCATCGGCAGATGATGAAACAGCTATCGTTACTGAAACGTATCCCGCCCCTGCTGCTCCGCCTGGCACGGAAAGGGATTACCCTGTATTTGAGCCTGTCCCTTAGGATCAGGCTCAAATTGTTGTAAAAGTCTCATTTTTTTCGGCTTCTACAAGGTTATATCATTCTGATTGCCTACTTTTGCAAACTGATATAAATATATATGTAGGATTGTATGAAAACACTGGAAAGATTAGTTGCAGAGAAATTATTAAAGATTAAAGCCGTTAAATTACAACCGGCAAATCCGTTTACATGGGCTTCTGGCTGGAGATCACCGATTTATAACGATAACAGAAAAACGCTTTCTTATCCGGCTGTTCGCAGTTTCATCAAATTGGAACTGGCTCGCGTAATTAGCGAAAAGTATGAAAATGCAGATGCTATCGCAGGTGTAGCTACAGGAGCAATCGCTCAGGGCGCATTGGTAGCCGACTTACTGGGACTACCTTTTGTTTATATCCGTGCAACGCCAAAGGATCATGGATTGGAAAATCTTATCGAAGGTGAATTGAAACCGGGTTCAAAAGTGGTTATTATCGAAGACCTGGTGTCTACTGGAGGTAGTAGCTTGAAAGCTGTACAGGCTGTACGTAATTTCGGTTGCGATGTAGTAGGTATGGTAGCGATCTTTACTTATGGATTCCCTGTTGCCGTAGAAGCATTCAAGGAAGCTAAAGTTCAGCTGACGACACTGAGCAACTATGACGCTGTCCTGGAAGAAGCAGTACGTACAGATTATATCGACGAATCTGAAATCTCAATCCTTCAGGAATGGCGTAAAGACCCTTCCAGCTGGAATCCGGGTGTTTAATTTTACAGGATCCGGAATGACAGAATTTGTAAGTGATATCAAAACGATCCCCTATAACGAGGACCGTGTCTATGCAATGCTGTCCGACCTTTCCAACCTGGAACGGATCAAGGACCGCATTCCACAAGATAAAATCAAAGACTTCGAGTTCGACAGCGACTCTTGCAGTTTCGCTGTCGATCCCGTAGGTAAAATACGCTTCGAGATCGTTGAACGCGAACCGAACAAGACAATCAAATTTACGACAACCAATTCGCCCGTGCCACTCTTCTTGTGGATTCAGCTGAAACAGGTGGAAGAAGCTGACACGCGATTGAAAATGACGATCCGCGCCGATCTGAATCCGTTTATCAAACCGATGGTATCAAAACCGTTGCAGGACGCTCTCGACAAGATTTCAACTGTGATTGCCTCCCTGCCCTATTAATTCTCCGCATTATGGCTCAGAAACTTTGGGAAAAAAATGTACAGGTAGACAAGGAAGTCGAAACATTTACCGTAGGCAGGGACCGCGAAATGGACCTTTACCTCGCTAAATACGACGTTCTTGGCTCAATGGCTCATATAACGATGCTGGAAAGCATCGGGCTGCTCGAAAAAGATGAACTGACGGTTCTGCTTGCCGAGCTTAAAAACATCTATGCCGTGGCAGACCGCGGCGAGTTCGTGATCGAAGAGGGCGTGGAAGATGTCCATTCGCAGGTGGAGCTGATGCTGACACGTCGTCTGGGCGATATCGGCAAGAAGATTCATAGCGGACGCTCACGCAACGACCAGGTGTTGCTGGACTTGAAACTGTTCACACGTGCACAGATACAGGAATTGGTAGAGCTGACCAACGGGCTGTTCGAAGTGTTGATCAGCCAGAGTAACCGTTATAAGCATATACTGATGCCGGGATATACGCATCTGCAGATAGCGATGCCTTCTTCATTCGGCCTGTGGTTCGGGGCGTATGCCGAGAGTCTGGCGGATGATTTGCAGATGATGCAGGCTGCCTATAAGGTTTGTAACCGTAACCCGCTGGGTTCGGCTGCCGGATATGGCTCTTCTTTCCCGCTGAACCGCCAGATGACGACGAACTTGCTGGGATTCGATGCATTGGATTACAATGTGGTCTATGCACAGATGGGACGCGGCAAGATGGAACGCACGGTGGCTTTCGCTATGGCAGGTATTGCCGCAACACTTTCGAAGCTGGCGTTCGACGCTTGCATGTTCAACAGCCAGAACTTCGGGTTTATCAAGCTGCCCGACCAGTTCACGACGGGTTCTAGCATTATGCCGCACAAGAAGAATCCGGACGTATTCGAGCTGACACGTGCGAAATGTAACAAGACACAGGGATTGCCGCAGCAGATCACGCTGATATGCAACAACCTGCCGTCGGGTTATTTCCGTGACCTGCAGATCATCAAGGAGGTGTTCCTGCCTGCTTTCGACGAGCTGAAGGATTGCATCCGCATGGTGACGCATATGATGCGCGAAGTGAAGGTAAACGAGCATATTTTGGATGATGACAAATATGCCCTGTTGTTCAGCGTAGAGGAGGTCAACCGTCTCGTGCTGGAGGGTGTTCCTTTCCGCGACGCTTATAAACAGGTCGGTCTGAACATCGAAGCGGGTAAATTCACTCCGAATAAGACGGTCAGTCATACGCACGAAGGCAGTATCGGTAATCTGTGCAATGACAGTATTTCTGCTCTGATGCAAAATATTATCGACGGTTTCTCGTTTAGTAAAGTAAACGAAGCAGAAAAGGAACTGTTAGCATAATATATGAAAAGGATTATTTTTTGTCTACTTACCTTCATGGTTCTCTCTTGTAGTAAAACCATTGAACCCAGCTTAGGTCTCTATCCTGTTTATTTTGAAGTCAATTTAAATACAGAATGGAGACTTCAAGCGTCTCAAGCGTCTAAAATATTCACAGAGAAAAATACAAACCAACACGATGCTAGATTTGGGCTAGGTGGTATACTTGTATACAATGGGTTCAGTAATAACGGAGGTTCTCAAAATGTCTATTATGCATTCGATGCAGCCTGCCCTTATGAAGCATCTTCAAATGTAACAGTAGAAGTACAAGATGGGGTTTTTGCAGTCTGCCCTAAATGTGGAAGTAAGTATGACATATCGAATGGAGTGGGCAATCCTATGGAAGGTCCAGCAACTAAGGTCTTACAGCATTACCGTGTCGATCAGACAGATAAGACTTTATTGATAAGAAATTATTAAAAAAGTTCCTATTTTGTTTGCAAATAAAGAAAAATCATCTACCTTTGCACACGCAAACGAAAACAATGCGAAAGTAGCTCAGTTGGTAGAGCATAACCTTGCCAAGGTTAGGGTCGCGGGTTCGAGTCCCGTCTTTCGCTCATCTCTAAGAGAAGGGATGCTCGAATGGTGGAATCGGTAGACACGAAGGACTTAAAATCCTTTGGCCATTGCGGCTGTGCGGGTTCAAGTCCCGCTTCGAGTACTTCATTAATTGAAGTACACCTGAAAATCAAATGATTACAGGATTTACTGATTTGTTTTGCACAACATTTGCACAACATCTTGTTGCGAAAGTAGCTCAGTTGGTAGAGCATAACCTTGCCAAGGTTAGGGTCGCGGGTTCGAGTCCCGTCTTTCGCTCGCTTCCAAAAGGCCTCGGTATTGTTTACAATATCGGGGCTTTTTATTCTAATTAAACTCTTCTCAATTGTTTCTGTAATTTTTTGAAGTCTAATTTTAAGACTTCTGATAAACGAAATTGATAGTGCCCATTACGATTATTACGCTCTTCTGGAATTATCATACCCCGCTGAATATATCGAAACACTGTTTGATAACTAACTTTGTGAATTGTTGCTATCCATGATGTAGGAACTAATACATTATAAAACTTAGCATATGCTTTTTCTTCGGATGCATTAGAAACAAAATCACACAATAGCTCTGAAAAATCTTGTTTATCAAGTTGAATTACTTGTTTCACCTCCATGTTGTTATTAGTTTTTTTGTAATGAAAACTTACCTGAACAATATTATTGAGACAAATTTATAACCACATCGACCAAAACGGACAAAAGAGAACAAGTTATTTGCACATGTAAGATTTCAAATTACCGTTTTACCCTATTTACGAACTGTGTTATATCACTTTCTCGGTACATTACTTTTGCCCCTATTCGGGTCGGCAATAGTTCACCACGTTTTTCTAAATTATTCATTGTCCGGTCTGTTACTCCTAGTTTTTTTGAGGCCTCCCTTAACGTTATCAGACGATCTTCAAATTCTCTGCGCAACGGTGCAAATTCTTCACGAACCACCTCTTTTACTGCACTTTTCAATAATTGAAATAATTCACTTTCTGTCATTGTCAAAACAATTATTTTTTCCATGGCTGACATTTTTAGGCTCTATTACAAACCGATGAGTACTATTCATTATAAAGACAGCCAATATAAAAATCTCTTTAATCTCTTTGTTATATAAATATTGTTTTGTGTTGGTTTCATCAATAACAACAACTAAATCTCCACCTATAAAATCAACAACTCCCACAATATTGTTAATCATAACCAAATCATCCAATCCGAAACTGTCTGATTCTGTGGCCTCATAGATCCGACCTTCATATTTTACTTTCATGTACTCCCGCTTTACAATACAAATTTACTTTGTAGATAGATTAATATACTATGATTAAATTCTCAACTTTGAATGATCGAAAACTGTTTGCATCTACATCTAAATAACAAACTGTCTTGAAATTCTCTGTTCCTTTACCCTTGATGAGGTTGGAAATATTCTGTAACGTTCCTTTCGCTTTCCTTAGACTACCATCGACCTTCTCGTATACGAATGACACAGTCTCTTTTTTCATGCGCTTGTAGAGCCTGCAAATAGTCCATACTTTAGACAGACATACAGCGAACGCCTTGCCGGTGACCTTCATCATCTCATAGGCCTGTTTGAATACTTTTGATCTGAAATTCTTCATGATTGTATATTTTTTATGTGTTAGTAATCAAGTTTACGCTATGCAAGTCCAATAATCACGAATATACCGGATAGCCTCATCTTTGTAGTCTACGTTGTAAACTTTACAGGCTTCTACTTTTGTCATTATTGCCAGTGCTTCAAGTTCGTTGTTCATGTAATCTTCGTTTGTCATAGCTATATATCGTTTATCATTATTATTACGACACAAATATATCGTATTAAAATATACAACACAAATAAACGAAATGAAAACATCTCATTAAACGATATATTTAACCTTTATTTATAGCCTATGAAGATATAAAGATATACATTTGCAGTATAATGTAAAACAATATAATATGGAACTAAGAATCAAAGATGTTATTAAAGAAAAAAAAGTAACTGTTGTTGCCTTAGCCGGAATGATAGGGATCACTCAACCCAATATGAGTAATATCGTAAACGGAAAATCTATGCCATCTCTGGAAACTTTAGACCGGATCGCCTCAGCTCTCAAAGTTCCAATAACTGAACTTTTTAAGCAACCTAAAAGCGACTTAGCCAACCTGACTTGTCCGCATTGTGGAAAGAGTATTAGTATTAAAATTGATCTGTAGTTTCAAATATTAGTTATATTAAGACAATCTTAATTTGAATATAAAATATGGCTTCAAAAAAAAATAACTTATACTACAAATGGGATATTTCCAGGAGCCCGTTTGATAGGTAAAGAAAGATATTCTAAACTTTATCACTATACAAGTTTAGATAGTTTCAATTTTATCTGGAAAAATAAAAATTTAAAATTCTCAGAAATTGCAACAGTGAATGATTTTAATGAATATAAAAAAATAGTGTCAATTCCATTAACGCAATTAAGAGAGGGTGAAACACTAAATGATTATCCACAAAACACAAATGATATTATTCAAAAGTACATAAAGAAATAAATACATATAAACAAATCAGCTTAACCAAAGATTATGATTCGTATATTAAAGGGTGCATGTCTCCTATGATGTGGGGGCATTACGGTGATAAAGGAAAGGGGGGGTTGTATAGAATTAGATTTTAACAAATTGATATTAGAGAGTAATATTTATCACGGAGATATAAAATATACAAATTTAATACCACACACTATTAACTTACCTCCCAATATTCGAAAAGGAGATGAGATAAAGCACTTTGTAGTGCAAAATATCAAATCGATTTTTTTTATTAAAACAAATGACTGGAAAGGAGAAAATGAGTATAGAATAATAAGTAAAGAATGTGACTTTTTAAATATCGAAAAAGCCATATCTGCTATTTATGTAACAGACTATAAAAGTGATACATGCTTTGAAGTAGAAAGAAATGTAAATAGCGCTGCTCCAATAAGATATATTCACAATATAAGATCTCAAGGGTTGAGATTAACAGTCCTCACCGATACTAGACGCTATCGAGAACAAGAACAAGATGCACTAAATAACGAAAACAATATACTAAATATAACTCGTAAAAAAAATAGAAAATTATTTTATAGTACCAAAGATTATCAATCTACTAAAGTTCAACATATACCAGTAAATTCACCTACATTTATATAAGAAAAGCCCGAACCGAAATCTGAAACGGGCTTAACTTTATCCCCAAAAGTGCGTCTTTACACAGCCGGGGTTAGTTCCACAGTCAAGCCTAAAGCAGGAGGTATCACCGGTAAGCGGTAAAAGATCAAACATCGATTTTTTGCACGTATTTGACCTGTGTTGAACCTGATTCTGTTGTTTATCAAGCATACCGAAACAGATATGCCACTACTATAAATTCAGGGAATACCCAGCTGATAAACAACGGATTATAATATATTATTTTGAAAAGGGTAATGGTTTAGCAACGTGCTATCTACTTTATTATTCTTAAGATTGCATCATTTCAATAACCTGCTTTAATATATTATCACCAGAGATTCTCCTTGCTGAGCTACCACGCTGATATTTAAAATTTCATATTTTTAGCTTTAAGCATATCCCATGAATTATACCATTGATTTTCTATGTACTTTTGCTATAGCTTACTCACGGAGAATACTAGAGATAAAGATAAACATTTTCTCCTGATTCACAAAAATTATAATTTCACTTTAATAGCCACCAGAGAAAGTATATTTACAATATTTTTTGATAATCAATCTTTTATTTTTTTAATTGATAATTTTCACGATTTGATACACGACTATTTTGTTTATGGTTCTGCCTGATATAGGCATAGTCGTTTTTACTAAAGTACAAAATGTTGTGATATAGTAAGGCTGTTTTTTTGAAAGAACTGCATATGTTTTATCTTATGTACAATATACAAGTATTTGATCGCCTTTTAAAAATAAGAATAAAAACTCTATCACGGAACATCCTTATTATCCACATTACATTTGTGATCACAACAGAATAATATAACAAACAATCATTACAAGTGATTCGAATTAATACAGAAGGATAACGTCTTTTATTGTAAGTTGTTTTTCATAATTCTGTAGAACACTGAATCATAATGATAATAAAGTTTTTAGTTCTTGTATTAACTTGCAGAACATTAGGCAGTCGCATTACCATTCCAAACAATAACAAATGGAATATATACACCGATCAAGTAGTTGTTGACATAATGTAGAAAATTAATCGCCAGTTCATGATTCATCATTAATGATAAACAAAATAAATATCATACAGCTTAACATGAGTAAGCTGATGTAAAATAAGAATTAAATATGCGATATAAATATATTATTCTCTTCAAATTTCCTGACATTGCCACTGTGTTTTAAAGCTAAACTGTAACCAGTCGTGTATTTGGTAGAGATTTTATTAAGATTGTGAAATTCAGGAAATTCATATCTAACTATGAAGTCCATGAAAAGAAATGGAGATATGATTTTATTTAATGGTAATCTTATGTTATTGATACTACTATATTGTATTTCAGCTTTGTGATGGCTCGTAACTTTGTCATCATAATCAATTCTAATATGTGATGAATTAGTTAATTCATACTTTTTCTCGAACGAGTTTAAAAGGATTTGATACTCATCAAAGTCTAAATCGAATTGTTTACAAAATTCTCTCATTTCTGTCATCTTTTCATTTGATATTTCTCTTCCCAATTCAGCCTCAATTAATCGAAGTATATCAAAATAATATTCTCCTATTATTTTGTCTTCAGTTGTATCAAAATAGTTTTCAATCTCTTCTGGTGCTTCTTTTAAAACCACAGGATAAGGATAGTAAGCTAATTTTGCCTTGTTTAGTTTTTCATTACTGAAATCATAATAAATTTGAATGATCCCACTGTTTTTAAGAAGAAAGCTATATTGCCGATTATTCTTTAAATCTTCATACTCCTTAGCGTATATTTTCTTGGATATTCCTGGAGAATAATTTTCCCAGGAGATAATATTATTTTTGCTTTTCGCCAAAGTATCTAAAATAATATCTTTATAACATATCTTTATTTGCTCAATATCAGCATTTATATTCCTAAAATTCATTTCTTTCATATCCCCATCATTCTCTTGAGTTTTTCATATGTCTCTGGATCCCCTTTAGCTTTTTCAATTAATAAAGCCAAAGCTCCCTCTTCTTTCAGAATATCGTCTATACTTTTCTCTTTCTTACTCAAAACTTTATCAGATTCACTAATGATTTTAAGTCTTCTTGTATAGTCAGATTCTGAAGGAAAATCAAATTTAAATTTAGGATAGTCATTCTCAATTGCATCAATCTCATTTTTCAAGGCCACTGCATCTGCTCCATTCCCACTCACAAAACACCATCCTCTTGTTCGGGTTATTGAAACAAAAAGAGCATTACGTTCACGAAGTGTTGGGTCTGATATAACCTTTTGGGAATTTATTACAAAAACAATATTAGCTTCATTCCCTTTTGCACGAAAAGCTGTAGTCAATGTTATTCGTCCTTTTTCTTTAAATAAATCTGAATTTTCCACAAACCCAGGGGTAATGCTTAATACGCCATATGAGTTTAATTTACTTCTTACATAATCAAAATGATTTTTAGCTAAACTTTTATCCAAAGAGATTACAACAATTTCTTCAGGTTCAATTTTATCTTTGGTTATAAGCGACCTAATTCCATTTATAACAAACTCTAATTCTTGATTTACTGTATCAAATTTTCTAAATGTAATTATTTTCTCACTAGAAAAATGGGAACTTTCATCAATTAATTTTTCCAGTATGTTTTTACTATATTTTTCAGGTCTTTCTACGATGATATGATCGTTTTCTTCAAATTTGTTTTTATCTTCAGGCTGCAATATCTTATAACCTCTAGCTTCCCATGAATATTTGTCCTGCATAGGAACTTTTGCATTCTTAGAATAAAGACCTAATCCTAATCCATGAGCATAAACTAATACTTTTCTAGGATTTCTATATGAATTTGGAAGCATATAATCTTTATCGATCCCATCATCATACTGCCCCTTTATGCTATCATTATTGAGATTAGGAATTCCTTCGTTATTTAATCCAAATAATGATTCCGGCTCTGATATTTTCAACTCGTTCAAAGATTGAAATTCATCGTAAGCCCATATTATTCTCTTTGGATCTTTTGCTATATGATAAATTGTCTCAAAAAAAGCAGGAGGAAAATCCTGAGCTTCATCAATTAATACCATATCAAAAATAGGTACTATCTCATCTTTTTTCTTTGTAAGAAAATCTAAAAAGATATATTGGTATGGATCTGATACGTGTTTTGTTTCATATAATGTTTTAGGAGATAATCCGTACTGTGAACATAAAAAAGAATATAATCCTTCTCTCCTTCTTCCTCCCCAAGCATGTAATACCTTTAATTGGTTCCAATCAGGAGCTTTGCTCGCTTCCTCAATAGTATATTTTTCTATATTACTTGTAATTTGATTATACATACTTTGAGTATTAAAAACAAAAAGTATTTTGAATTTTTCGTTTGAAATATGGGTCAAAGCAGCTTTCATACTAAGGATAATAGTCTTGCCTGTTCCTGCTAATCCCCTTATTCTCTGAGGTCCATTGGGAACTTGAAGAGCAACACTTCTTTGAGTTGAATCTAATTTGAATGTTTGTATTAAAGATTTTTTAATTAAATCGTTTCTGGTTTTTCCTTCCTCTAATATACGTTCTCTTTTTCTATTAAAAACAGAGGTACCTTCAAGAATAGAGTCAATTTCATCAATTTGTTCTCCTGTTATATCACTTGCTTTACAATTTTGTATAAACTCTTTGATTTTACTAAAATAATCTTTATCTGCTATATCATTAATAAAATCACACTCTTTAAAATCACTAATCTTATTATCTGGGAATACTACTATTGATTTTACCGGATTTCTTTTGTCACCGAATAAAAATTCCTCCGTTTTATTATTGAATAATTTTGTTGATTTGCTTAATTTGTTTTTAATATCTCGACAATAGTTAGAAGTAATAATATCCCTAGAGTAAATTTCATCACCATCAGGTTTTATCCAAAATTGAAAATCTTCTTCAAAACTTATTATTTTTGAAGAAACGATATCAATAACTATTATCCCATAAAGTTTAGACCTAAATATAAAAGATGGTATTTCGGCACTATCTTTCAAACCTAATGAGGGCATCTTATATCCAAGAATACCTTCGTCATCCTTTAATTCAGATCTTAATAAATTCCAAATTACTTTCTCAAATGGGTTTTGAGTTAGTTCTATATTTCCTGGTAATAGTTGCATATTCATTATATTTTTGTGGAATATGCAAATGTAGTCATTTAAAATGGATTATAGTTCTTATTTCCATTGTTGTTTGCTTAATCTCTTATAAGGAGGAACAGATAAAGTATTTGAACCGCTTCATCGAGTCGATATCCATTATGTTTCGGATTTCTCTATACTTTTTCATACGATTGATTATTAAGGCTTATATTCTACCCCTACTTTTTTCTTCTTTGTACTTTTCTCAGGAAATTGATGTTCCTCTTTGTTGTCGGAGTAAGGCGTAAACAAACTTAATGCATTGGGCAACTCCAAATCGGAAATACAGAAAGACAATTTATCTTCTTTCTTATTTTCTTGATTTTCAGCTTGTATACTTAAGATATTGTTCTCTTGTTTATATGCAACCTTATATTTTTATCTGTCACTCTACCTGAAACAACACCCCAAAGTGATGCTTTTACGGTAATCTTAGCACTGAACTGTGCAACATCTTTGGCTATGGTGATTTTGCCAATTATAGGATATTCACCGTTTTTCTTTTCATCGGTCTTTCTTAAGTCAAAATGTATTTTTAAATCTGCTTTGATATCTCTGTTCTTTTAAGTTGATAAAATTACTTGTAACAGAGTTATTTAAAATGATGCAAGTTGCTGTCAAATAGACCGTTCAGAGGTCTTATAGGACAGCTAAAAGAGAAAAGCGATTCAAGGAGTGAAGTTCTGTTCTATTTCCTTGTTTTTCTGCTTGTTGCTGACCACCCAAAAGGGTAACAATAAGCAACAGAACTACTACTTAGATATACCTTCTTCTTTCTCCGTGGTAGACAGCTAAAGACAATAAGCGACAGATATATTTGACAATCTGCCGTTTACGCCTGATTACTATTAATTGCCTTTTTCATCTATAGTTATGATACAACAATACTATATTTGACAGCAGAGATTGAATTTGTGTACATCGGCAGTAGCTATATCAACAAATTTACATGTTTATCATTTTATGAGACCCAGCTGCTTTGATTCCATGGCAGATAATATACAAAATGATAAATATTTATACAGTGTGATATTAGGAAGCCGTGTTTTTCCAGAAGTCTTCATGTATTTATTTTATCACGTAGCAAATCAGCTTCTGGAGTATAAGGCAAAAAATTAAAGCCTGTAAATTGCAAATTTTCACCTCCTGTTGTTACATCTAACTTCTCTATCTCTCCTAACATACGAGATATGATATTAGCATTGAAAACACCTACGATAGCTCCTTCGCGCTGTTGCACCTCTATAATTTGTTTTATCTGAGAAATGACCGTAGAAAAACCTTCATGCTTACTAGTATCGAACTGTCTGAAATATGCCTCACTACATCCAACAAAGCAACACAAGCCCGTCAATGTGTAAGGCCGTTGTGTCGGAACATCAATACACTTACCGGTTTTCTTACCACTCTTGATTGCTTCTTTCTTGTTCCAAGGATTATTGTCACACCATTCGAAATATTCACATGCGGCAGACCAAAGCAAATCCGGAGAAGAGAAAAGGGTATCTCTTCCGTGCTTGCTTCTAAGTTTCCAAAACTCATTATTCTTTGTTGCAGCCATATTTTATAGTATTTTAAATGAATGAATTATTTTGAATCATTTTTACTCTGTCTTGGACTTCTGTAAATTCAACAACGCTAACAATAGGAGCCGGCATCGAAGCAACAGCTTTAGCAATATTGTTTATACAGTCTTCACTTAAATCAAGATTTCCTATCGTTATTCCTTGTTTAATTTGAGAACGTTCTGAAAAAGCTATCGCTTTTATTGCATTGGAGAAAGGAACACCGCCTCCAGCAACATTTACCGCACTAGCTATAGAACGCAATAAGGGATTTGACATAGATCGCTTATTGATTATAGCTTCCCCCCCTTCTGCCTCAATCTTAACACCTCCATTTGCATGGGATGGACCAACAATATCGCCACCATCTGCATATTTTGATGTCTCCAAACTTGGTGCCTTAACATTTGTCTCCACTTTGTTTACAGAACTCTTGATTGAAGCAAACTGAGCGGTAACAGCTGCTATCACAGTCGCTAAAGAAGCAAGATAGTCCCATGTAGTAATGCCTTTAGTGCTGGAAGCTGCTCTTGAAAGCGCAACACCTTGATTTAGCATTACTTCGGCAATAGCTAAAGTTTTAGTTAGCGCCAGTAATGCGATATTGTCATCCGCTATACTACCCAATACGCTCCCTAATGATCCAACAATAGAAGCGATGGCTGCCCGTTTATCTCTAGCATCTTTCTCCAAGTCTTCATTCATCTGCTTTGTGCTTTCCGCAATCTTAGCACGTAATCTTAATACAGCGTTCACGTAATCCTCTTCAGTTTTAAACATAGTTGCCTTTGCCTGAGCATCCATATTCACTAAAGCATCATATTCTGACTGTGCTTGTTGAATCTTTATGTTATGCTCTTCCAAAGAACCCTCACGAACCTGTAGCAGTCGGTTCTCCCATTCTAGTTTAAGCATATCTATTTGTTTGTCGAATTGCTCTTTCCGAAAAGCTTTATTTTCATCTGCAACCTGTTTGTTATATGCAGCATTTATATTGGCTTCTGATTGTCGAAGCTCTTCAGCCAGCAACAAATTTGCAGCCAGCTCAGCCTGTCGGTTCTGCTCAATCAGAGAAAGACGGAGAGTATGCTCCTGCTCTGTCCCTGCTTTAACCGCAGCAAGTTGTAACTGAATACGTTCAGTTTCCTTCTTAATACGAACTCGTAAGGTCTGACCGTCTAGTTCTTTCAACTTTTGCATCCTTTGTTCTTCAAAAGCAATAACGATGTTATTCAATGCTTCCTTGGCTACTTCTGTCAGATTTTTCTCTGTCACTAACTTTGTTTTAAGATCAGCAATTTGACGATCATATTCAGTATTGATTGCCTGTTTTTGTTTCTCGGTGCTTTCTTTCAGCAAGGTAAAAGCCGTATCTTCAGCCTGGCGGATTAACTCTAATTCTTTAGCCTGCTGAGCTTTTTTTGTTTCCAGCATTTTTCTTGAGCTCTCCTTTGTAATGGAATTTGTCTTATTTTGAAGTTCAATCTGTTTTGTATAACTATCACGTTGTTTGTCTACCACATTTTGAAACAGATCAGCAAAATCCTTCAAGTCAGTAATAGTGCTTTCAGAAATGCTTAATTTAGATATGGCTTTATCTGCACTTATTGCTCCTTTAGATACAGCATCCAACATATCGCGAACTTCTTGCGTGACTTCTTTATGGCCCAACAAATTAGCCAGCTTCTTTTCTCCAAGCTCGATCTGTTGTTTCATGTCGGCCTGTTCCATTTCACTAGCTTGTTTTGCAGCGGCAATACGTTCTTTAGCTGATTTGGTTGTATCATCGGAAATCATTTTCAGCCGCTCAATCTCTTTTCGACTGGCAGCCCGCTGCATGTTCAACATGACTTCCTGTTTTTCCAACTGTTGACTGATATCGTTCAATTCATAAGCCAGTTTTATTTCACGCTGCAATTCATCACCGATCCCCGCAAAGCTCGCTTTCATATCCCGAGCAGCCCCCTTAAAGTCACCGGAAAATACTTTAACCAATGCACCTCCAAATTTGGCAACTCGATCAATAATAACATTAATGGCCGCCCCTAAGCCAGCCATAGCATTACTTAGAAACTCAGTTCCTTTTTGTGTCTTAGTTAGATATGCCACCAAAGCCCCCAACACCACAACGATCGCACCGATCCCAGTACTGATAAGAGCAATCTTTAATATTTTCAACCCGGCAGAAAGGAGATTTGAAGATACGGCAGCCGCTTTCTGGGCTCCGGACATTTGAGTAGTAGCAACAGCATTCAATTTATAATCAACCGTAAGAGTTTTGATTTCTAACTGAACTTTTTTGTACAAAGCAAGGAATGGAGATATTACTTCGCGAAGAGTACCCTGAATCTTAGAGAATATCCCAGTTTGATTAACAGCCGATTTTATAGCGTCTTCGTATCCTCCTACTGAACGACGATAATCACCTAACTTTTGTTCAGACGTTTTAATTTCCTCATTGAGAGACTTTATTTTCTTCTGCAAATCGTGTCCTTTCGATGATTCTCTTTCGATCTGGCTTAGATTCACATATACCTTATTCAGCCGGGAAAGTTCAGCACGCATAGATTGCAAACTGCCTTCCTGGTCCTCTATTGATTTGTTATTATTCCTGATCTCCTGATTCAACAGTACATTATGTTTCCTAAGATTCTTTATCTCATCTTCATACCGTTTATAGGCTTCCTTACCTTCCAATGTCGTTTTATTCAACAAGGATTGTTCTTCCCGGAGTTCGGCAATATCCTGCTTATTCTCCTTGATCCGCTTTGAAGCTACATCATTTTTTATGATAACTTCTAATATTACTTGTTCTTGATTGTCTGCCATGATATTTTATTCTAAATTGTTAATACAAATTGTTTATTTATCTCCTCTATTGAAAACTCAACCCGGGGCAGATACTTGTCATAATGCCGTTTCGCCAAGATCTCTATACATAGATTATCGTCACTGATCGCCCCAACATATTGTAAACAGTCCAAAATACCTTTTAATGAATTATCTAGGTCATGAGTGTAGTCTGGATAATACACGTCCACTACAAATCGGAAAGGAGTTGATATATTTCTGGCTTTGTATAGGGTGCACTGTTTAATGAAACTGCGTTCGTACTTTTTCATTTCGTTACTCTTGACTATACAAGGTCGACCGTTTACCCTACCGACAGTATAGCTGTTCGACTTCGCCGGGATAGTACCGTATATTGTTTCTTTATTCATAAGCCTGTGTATTAATGTGGGTACAGGGGTATAGGGAACTAAGGAGGGTACAGGGTACACCCCCTATATATAGGGGGGTGTGTACCCGGTTACCCATACCGTTACGATAGTACCCCAAAATACTCAGTTGTACCCGGTATTGTACCCACTTAAAAAGGTAACTGATCAGTTTCATTATTTACCTCCTTCCCTTTGTAATAAAGTAATCCAACATTATTCTCAACAAGTACTTCCATCGCTTTAGCCTCTCTTATCCTACGATTGGCCATAGATTTTTTTATTCCCTCATCTATCATTATGGCCTCCCTTAAGTCTGTTTGCCGGACAGGTTGAGTATATTTACAAAAGATGGCTTTAAGATTATCTGTCTTATCGGACTTTTCAGGAACAGAAGCAAGTATGGGTAATCCTTCCTTACTCACAGCAAAAGCGAAATCGTCTACAGCAATATCTCTACACCGTTCTACTGATACAGTTGAGATATCACTATCTGCCCGAACGATAAACAAAGCTTGTGCTTTATTGAGAAAGTTTGTTCCTAGATGGCCTCTAGGTTTATCTCCCCCCGGGTTGGTGTGCAAAACTGCAACAATGTGGTTATCCAGTTCTTTGGTGATATCCATAAACATCGTAGCCAGCTTTACACTTTCAGAGCTATCATTTACATCCATGATAAGATCTGCAGCACCATCTACTACTACCAAAGAAGGACGATATAGGCGAATAGCCTTGTTTGTTAATTCTCTACGCTTTTCAGGGTCATACTCTCTGAAACAAAGCATACGGAACCGATCAGTTTTTTGATTTGTAGGTAATTCCGCAATCCGGCATACCCGTTTAGCAACTTTGGCCGCATGGTAAATACTTTGTTCCGTATCAATCCAAAGAACACTACCTGTATCGTTCGGACTACTCATATTCATGTATTCATCAGCACACAGATAAGCCCCGACCATAGCAGATACGCAAAATGTTTTTCGACTTTTAGCAGCACCTACCACGACACTAAAGTCACCTTTACTAATCATTACTTTATCACCTTGATATAATACTGGTGGTGGTGATGGGATATCAATACTTAGATCTATTTCCGCCTGTTGGAGCAGCTTAATATCGTCGTCCGCAATACTTATCCCTTCTAAACTTGCAGCAATACTCATTCCGATCCTGTTAGTTACCATAGCAACAGCCCTCCTCATCTGTATTGGAACAAATAAAGCCGCCAGCATTAGCTTCCCCTACATGATCGTAATCATACGGGCTACTAATATCCCATCCAACCAGGTCAATGATTGCTGGTCGGGCATGTAGGATATCACCAACAACTGGAGATAATGGTAACCAGATACAAGCACAATCAGGGTCAAACTTGTGCTTCTTCGCTTCAGCCAACTTTACACGGATAGTCTTCATCAAGCTGATCGGCTCACAGGCTTCTATTGATTGGCAGATGATCTCTAGCTTATGAAGTCGATCCCAACGCTTGGTTGTGTCAGCGTCAGGGTACTTCTGAGCGTACCAGGTCAACTCTGATCGCATTAGAACGATCTCTTTGCGCAATTGCTGTACCGGTGAGTTTACACCTTCCTGAAGGATCCGAGAGGCTGTCATTAATGATCCTAGATCACTCATTATAGCCTCCTTTCCTTTTGATGACTCGACTTAAATAGTTATTTTTGTAGTGCGCTATTAAAAAATCGTGTGTCCCTATACAGGAGTTGTTCTTTGCTTTTTTCATGGGACAACTCCTTTCTATTTACGTAAGATTTGGTCAATATCCGACTGTTTATACAATCGTTTTCCACCGACTTCGATAGGCACTAAATAACCAATCTTAGCCCACCTCCACAACGTTGATTTATCCACATGTAGTTGAACACTTGCATTTGTAGGAGATGCATACGTCTCTGTTTTCTTCGCTGTTATTGCAGCTTCCCACTCTTCTTTTGCCTCCTTGATAGCCAATCGAAAACAGCCTATCAAATCATTTGCACCAATAGTGATTGACACATTCGGTGTTGTCTGAATTAATTCTCTTATATCCATGATTTTTATATTTTGTATTTCTGCCTCTACCGGTACGCGGCCGCTGTTCCAGTAGCTTGACAAAACAAAAGTATGAGGAAGAAAAAAAGGATGCAATTAAATGAAAAATGTCTATTATGTCCAACATAAAGAACATAATAGACATTTCATTTTTCTCTATTTATTATACTACTTATGAGGATAAACTTCACTATAATCTTTATATTTTCTTACTGCGTTATTCACTGCATTTCTCATGGTACGCCTTCTATTTTCATTTTCATATTTAAAAATTTCAGGGAACTCCGCACATGCGAGGTTAAATAAACCACCTCCTTTCATTGAAGGAATGTTTCTAATTTCTCCACATGCCGTTTTACGCCCTAAAAAATCTGCTAATTCTTGATAGTTATCGATAGTGTGAGCAATCGAAAGCCATTCTTCTTTATCTGGCACTGCTAAATATTTTATAAAGGTTTCTTCTTTTGGAGAATATTCTTTACTATCTGGAACTGGATATAAAATATATTGAGTTCGTCTCTCATACAGATCGAAAAGGTGGTGAAATACATCCAGCCGGCTTCCATAAGGAGATGCCAAGACCATAACGTCAAATTGGAAATCTTTATAATTATCATATAGATCTCGCACAATATTTGCTCCCTGTATCATTTTTTCATCATTCAATACTGATCCGATGTAATCTCCTCCATCCACTATTGATATCCCATTTATTAAAGGATCTACAAAATCTAAGATCGTTGACACACGATCTCGATCAGCAAGACTTAAAAAAGAGAGATGGGGCGTGTAATCAATATCATAATCTTTCCCTTTGTTCAAAATGATAGTCATTATATCTAACAGAGAACTTAACGCTGGATTTTTCTTTTTTATATTTTCATATATTCCTTCACGATCCAACGAATCAAACCATTCTGCTCTTTCAGCTTCATTGTCAATCAATTTATCTATCCAAGAATCCATCTGTGATTGAAACATAGACAATTCAAAATCTGTAAAACCAGTTCTCCGATAAATATATTTGTAAACGTCCAAATAATTCAAAATATATGAATTAGAACACACATAACTCAACAGTTCTTCAACCTCTAAACTTATAATAGCCATATCATTCTATCATTTTTACAAGTTCTGTTTTAATTTCATCGTCAATCTCTCGGTATCGGGCAAAAGCTTTACTCCCTTCAGCATGGCCGGAAAGCGACCCCACTAAATTAGGATCCTTTACTTTTTTATAAAGGTTACCGATAAAGGTACGCCGGGCCAGGTGACTACTGGCAACCTCATTTATAGGTTTCTTCTCTTCTTTCCCTGTTGTCGGGTTAAGTACTGTTACTATTCTAGTTACTCCACATGCTTTAAAGACCTCCTTTATCGCATCATTATATTTTTGTGCTGAAATAAAAGGGAAAAGGCGTCCTTTACTATCCGTCCCCCGATACTTTTTCACCAACTTCAAAGCTCGTTCATTCAAAGGAACCCGTACAACAGTAGGCCGTTCATCTATCGTCTTATGTGGAATATATTCAATAACTCCATCTATGATATTATCATCTGTCATTTTCAACAAGTCTGATACCCGGCAACCTATCAGACAGTGGAAAATGAAAATATCCCTTTGCGCTTCTAATGCCGGTTTTCTGGATAAATCAAAATCAGCGACCTTATTTCGTTCGTCAATGGTTATATAGTAGGGCGTTCCATATCGCTCAACGGTAACACCCTCATAACCGGCAAACGGTTTATTGTCCGTCTTTCCTTGTTCATTACACCAATTAAAGAACGCCCGTAACTTATTAAACAAAGCACAAATCGTATTATTCCCTCTTTGTTGAGGTTGTTTACTTCCAGGAACAGCTTTATAGATTTCTGGATATTCATTATAAAGTGCATGTTCATTTCTAAGAAACGATTCAATATCAGTTATCACATTTGCATCTATAGTATTAATATCTAATATAAATAGCTCGCAATTTCCCTTCTGTCGTTTACTTTTACACTCTTCTTCATCTACTTTTTGACGCAACAGTTCATAACGTTTCAACGCTCGGATCAATACCCGAAAATTATTCTCCCTGACTTCTGATAGTTTTCTTTTCTGCAAGAATTCTTCCATCAATGGGAAAAAACCATCTTCAGTACTTTTATATTTTTCCGGATGTAACCTTTCATCAATTAAATGCTCCAGCATATCACTAGTAAGGTGCATATCTTTATTTGCCTCATATGTCTCCAAAAGAAGTTGCTTACGGATATTCACAGTCTTATTAAATGCGTTTTTGTCACCTGGATAGATTGCCCTTGCTTTAATACAATCATTCTTCATGTCCCACACATCTATATTCACCCGCAACTCACTATTGTGGAATAACTGAACATCCCGACCATCACTGATACGGAACCGAATGTTTACATCTGCACCTTTTTTAGTTGTCCTTACTATCGCTTTTACCGTTGCCATAATTTAAAATAGTTGGTTGTGCAAATATACATTTTCTGCACAACTTTCGCACAACATCTATACAATTTTGCACAACTGAATAAAATCAAACACAATATGCAAAGCATGCATATCTATTGAAAATAAGAAATTTATATAAACATCCAATTTTACAAGATTGTATTTCAAATATTCCCGCTTCGAGTACAGTTTGATTTAATTGCGAAAGTAGCTCAGTTGGTAGAGCATAACCTTGCCAAGGTTAGGGTCGCGGGTTCGAGTCCCGTCTTTCGCTCGCTTCCAAAAGGCCTCGGTATTGCTTGCAATATCGGGGCTTTTTATTTGTAGTCTATCCCTCCTATTGCTCTTTTAAAGAATAATATCTACTTTTGTTACAACTAAATACAAGGCATATGAACTTCTTCAGCAATTATCTACCAAAGATTATAGCTTTATGCAAAAAGCATAAGGTAAAGAATTTGTTTGCTTTCGGTTCTGTACTTACTAATCGATTTACAGACAAGAGTGATATCGATCTGTTAGTAGACTTCGAAGGTGTCAATTTAGAAGATTATGCAGATAATTACTTTGATTTAAAATACGCACTGGAAAGCCTTTTAGGACGAGATGTTGATCTATTGGAAGGTAAAGCTGTACGAAACCCATATTTGAAAGAAAGTATTGACACAACTAAAGTACAATTATATGGATAACTATATAAAAAAACATTTACAGGACATCATAACGGCCATCGAAGAAATAGAAAGTTTCTTTGAAAACCAACCGAAGTTATTTGAAGAATTTAACAGGGATCTACGCCTTAGACGCGCAGTGGAAAGAAATGTTGAAATTATTGGAGAAGCCATGAACCGGATCCTAAAAGTAAATTCCGACATTACAATCACTAACTCACGTAAGATCGTCGATGCTCGTAATTACATCATACATGGATACGACAGTCTGTCTATCGATATATTGTGGAGTATCGTTGTAAACCATTTGCCTAAATTAAAACAAGAAGCAATAGCATTACTAAAATCAGAATAACTAAATAAAAAAGGACCACAGCATTTCTGCCATAGTCCTCCCTTCATAGACACACTAATATTTATAACTATTGTATAAATACTACCTTTACCTCTATATGTCTTTTTTCTGAATGATCAGTTAAACGCAAATTTAAAAATAAATTTCTCATTTGCAACACCTTTTTACCGGAAGCTCTTAAAAATTGGAAGATATAGACATTTCATAACATTTATGCAAAGAAAAAGCCCGGCCTGTCCGGACCGGGCTCCTATTTATAGAGTTATTCAGATCATTTTCCCTGCAGGGCGGCATCCATGGCAGCAGCAGCTTTACGGCCGTCACCCATCGCCAGGATCACCGTCGCGCCACCGCGAACAATGTCGCCTCCGGCATATACATCCGGCAGCGCCGAACGCATGGTATCCTGATCGACTACGATCGTGCCCCATTTGCTCACTTCCAGGCCGCTGAAAGCACGCGGGATAAGCGGGTTGGGAGAAACACCGACGCTGACGATAACTTCGTCTACATCGATCGTATCGATGGCGCCTTCTATGGGTACGGGGCGGCGGCGGCCGGAAGCATCCGGTTCACCCAGTTCCATCTTCTGCAGGCGCATCTGTTTAACACGGCCTCGTTCGTCGCCGATATATTCGATCGGGTTGTGCAAGGTCAGGAATTCCACGCCCTCTTCTTTGGCATGTTTCACCTCCTCGATACGGGCAGGCATTTCTTCTTCGCTACGGCGGTAAACGATCATGGCACGTTCGGCCCCCAGACGGCGAGCAGTACGTACAGAATCCATCGCCGTGTTACCACCACCGATCACAGCCACTTTCTTACCCTGCAACACAGGCGTATCGCTCTCGGGATTGGCAGCATCCATCAGGTTGACACGTGTCAGGTATTCGTTGGACGACATGACACCGATCAGGTTCTCACCCGGTATGTTCATGAAATTAGGCAAACCGGCACCACTGGCGGCAAAAAAGCCCTTGAAGCCTCCTTCGCGCAAGTCTTCATAACTGATCGTCTTGCCGACGATACAGTTCGTGATAAACTTCACACCCATCTTACGAAGTCCTTCGATCTCTACGTCCACGATCTTGTTCGGCAGACGAAATTCAGGAATACCATATTTCAACACACCACCGATCTCGTGCAACGCTTCGAACACGGTAACATCATATCCACGTTTCGCCATATCACCGGCAAAAGACAGACCGGCAGGACCGGAACCGATCACGGCCACTTTGATACCGTTCCTTTCTGCGATTTCCGGCACAGATATCTGACCGCTCTCCCGTTCATAGTCGGCAGCAAAGCGTTCCAAATAACCGATGGCTACCGGAGCTTTCTTCATCTTCAGGTGGATACATTTGCTTTCACACTGTTTCTCCTGCGGACATACACGACCGCAAACGGCAGGCAGGGCACTCGTTTCTTTCAGTACCTTCGCTGCTTCGAGAAATTCACCCCGTTCGATGTTCTTGATAAATGTCGGGATATTGATACTTACCGGACAACCTTCCATACAGGTCGGATTCGGGCAGTCGAGGCAACGTTGTGCCTCCTGCATCGCCTGTTCTTTTGTCAGACCCAGGTTCACCTCTTCCAGGCGGGTATGGCTACGGTACTCCGGATCGAGTTCATTCATTTCTACACGGGGAATATCCGTGCGTTCTTTATTTTTTTTGCTCTTGCGCAGCTCTTCCCTCCAGGGTTCGGAACGGCGGGCCGCAATTAGTTCTGCTGTTGTCATTTGTTTAAGTGGTTATTTCTTTTCAATATCTTTATAAGCACCCAGACGCATAAGCATCTCGTCGAAATCAACCTGATGAGCATCGAACTCCGGTCCGTCCACACAGACGAACTTGGTCTTTCCACCCACCGTGATACGGCAAGCGCCGCACATGCCCGTACCGTCTACCATGATCGTATTCAGGGATGCGACGGTAGGTATCTCATATTTCTTTGTAAGCGCTGAAACGAATTTCATCATGATAGCCGGACCGATGGTTACACACAGGTCTACCTTCTCACGGTTGATCACACTTTCCACGCCGTTCGTCACCAGTCCTTTCGTACCGTAGGAACCGTCGTCGGTCATCACGATCACTTCGTCGGAGTTGGCTTTCATCTGTTCTTCCAGGATCACCAGGTCTTTCGTACGGGCAGCCAGTATGACAATCACACGGTTACCCGCCTTATGGAAAGCCTCGACGATAGGCAGCAGCGGGGCTACACCTACACCACCACCGGCACAAACTACCGTTCCAACCTTCTCGATATGGGTAGCCTGTCCCAGCGGACCTACCAAATCGGTAATATAGTCGCCTGCGTTCAAGTCGCAGATCTTCTTGGATGAGCCGCCTACAGCCTGGATCACCAGGGTAATGGTTCCTTTCTGAGTATCAGCTCCTGCAATGGTTAAAGGGATACGTTCACCTTTCTCTCCCACTTTTACGATCACAAAGTGACCGGCCTTGCGTGAGCGGGCAATCAGCGGAGCTTCCACTTCCAGCTTCACGACGTTGGCAGAGAAATGTTCTTTACTTACAATTTTATTCATTCTAATCGCTACTGTTGATAGTTTATTTTGTTGATTTGCTTGCAAAAATACATCAAAAAAGTATATCTATTAGTATTTTGCCAAAGAAAAAGGCTTTATTCGAACAATCCTTCGTCGCGAAGCAGCATCAGAATGGCAGAATGAGGCACGATCAGGAACTTTTCATCGTTAAACTTGATCTCATAGGCGGCATTCTGCAAATAAACAGCCAGGTCACCCTCGTGTGCCTGCAGTGGCAGGTAATGGACAGCTTCATCCTCTTTCTTTTCCCATACTTCGTGCTCTTCTTTCTGCGAAGGCAGGGGAAAACCGGGACCCACCTTGATGATATAACCGCTCTGTATCTTATCCTGCTGTACCGTAGGCGGCAAGTAAAGACCTGATTTAGTCTGACTCTGCGGATTTTTCGGTTTGACAAGCACCTTATCGCCTATCATGATAAATTTATCTATGTCTTTTTGGTCGATTGATAATTGCATACTCGTTCGTGTTATCAGTTAGTTGAATGCAAAGATATAAAAAAAGAGACGTCGCAAAGCAACGTCTCCTTCATTCAGAGTATATCAATATATGTTTAAATGGAACGTCCCTTAAACACATTGGATTGTTCTGTCGGATACAGGGTACCGGTAAATGAGATACGGTTGCTGTTGAAGTTAGGACTTACAGTAGCCGTACATTTGTTGGTTCCCTTTGCCATACGGAAAGTTACGTTAGCTGAAACAGCTACACCTTGTACCATCATACTGAAAGTGACATTCCCTTTCTTGTCGGTCTTCATTTCGACATTCGAGGCGTTTCCTTCTACAGTGATCCCTCCGATACCGTTAGGACCGGCATATGCTCCGTTGAATGCCAACTGGATCGTTGCACGGTTACCGTCCATCGATACGAAGTTGGTACTGGGAGTGACATATACAAAGCGTCCGCGTTTAAATTCCACACGATCTGCTTCGAGCACGAAGTCTTTACTGTTAAGAGCCTGGACAGCCTGTTCAAACAACGCCATGTTTTCAGCTTCTTCTGCAGCTTTCTTAGCTTCTTTCTCCGCTTTTTTAGCAGCCTTTTCAGCCGCTTTATCCTGTTGTGCCATCATTGTCCCCGAACCGGCACTAAACAGCAGGACAGCTAGCAATAATAATACTCTTTTCATACTTCTATTCTTTATAATTACTACCTTGTGAATCACTTTTCATTATATAGACAAATAATATGCCAGGAAGTTCAATCAAGTCCTTTACTTTTTATGTTTTTAACATGATACCACAAGAAACCCCAGGCAGTTACGGCTGCAATGAAGTCTGAAAAAGGAGATGCATACCACACACCGTCCAGTCCCCAGATATTCGGAAACACCAGCAGGGCGGGTATCAGGAACAGGCACTGGCGGCTCAGGCTAAGAAACATGGCTTTCCAGGCGATGCCGATACTTTGGAAGAACTGGCTGATACATATCTGCGAACCGACCACCACAAAGACCAGCAAACTGATGCGAAGACCGTTCGCCGTCACCTCTATCAGTGCCGGATCGTTCGTGAAAGCACGTGAGATCACTTCGGGGAAGAGGACGCTGCACAGGCAGCCGATCCCCATAATGACGGTTGCCGTAATAATAACGAGCCACAAGGTATCCTGCACGCGTTTATGATGTCCTGCCCCGTAATTGAAACCGACAATCGGCTGCATTCCCTGCGCGATACCGATGATCAGCATGACCAGCAGCATACCGACACTGGTTATGATCCCGTTCGCCCCCAACGCCAGGTCGCCGCCATGTACTTTCAGCGCATAGTTCTGGATAACGACCACCAGGCTGCCTGCCAGCTGCATGGCGAACGGCGAGATACCGATTGTCAGGATATTCCATACGACATGCCCCTCCAGCTTGAACGTTCCCCTGTGGAAGCGGACGATACTGTCTTTCTGAACAAAGTGATTCATCACGAAAGCGGTACTCAGCAGCATGGAAATGATGGTAGCAATCGCCGCTCCCTGTATCCCCATATCCAGCCAGAAGATAAAGATCGGATCGAGGACCACATTGGCGATCGCTCCGATCAGCATGGTGAACATGGCTTTCTTCGGATAACCGGAAGCACGCATGATGGCATTAAAGCCGAAACTCAGTGAGGTAAGGATTGTTCCGGGGACGACTATATTCAAATAGTCTTTAGCATAAGGAATGGTCTGTTCGCTACCGCCAAAGGCCTGCAGCAAGTCTTCCATCCAGATCATACAGGGGAGCACCGTGACGAGCGTGATGATAAATGTCAGCGTGAAAGCATTTCCCAACACTTTCTCTGCCATATCGTTCGCCTTTCTTCCCAGGTGGATGGAGACACGCGTCGCAGCACCAGCCCCCACCAACATACCGAACGCCTGCAGGAAAAGCAGGATCGGGAACGTCAGCGTAAGCCCGGCAATCGCCAGCGCACCGACACCCTGACCGATAAAAACACGGTCTACGATATTGTATAAGGAGTTCACCATTGTCCCGATCACTGCCGGGATAGCATACTGTAACAGCAGACGGCCTACTTTCTCATTCTCTAACCGCCAGGTTATTTCATTTGCCATAATTCGTCTATACTTATCTTGTTATATCTTTTATTATTCTTTCATTCTTCGTAACACTGTCAAGTCACTGACATCCTCCCTTACAGCTTCCACCAAAGCAGCCACTCCATCCAGTTTTCTCACTTTTCCATCGGGCATAGTCAGTAGAAGCTCACTGGAAGACAGGCAATTCACGTTTACCTGTCCCTCTTTTGCCGGAGCAGGACGGTAACCGTTCCGGATAAGGGCATTCCCCACCCAGTAGGAAACCAGGAAGTCGCCCTCTACGCCTATCGGACGGACCGGAGCTTTCGTTTTCAGCTTTCCGGTGGAGGGATCAAATACGATACCTTCCTTTCCGAAGAAAGACTCGAAAGCACCGCTCAATATCAGGTCTTCAGGTGTACCGCAGGCCATCGGACGACCTTTCTCCTGCAACCACAGGCAGTCGCCCATCTGGATAGCCAGATCGAGATCATGGGTAGACAGGAGGATGGCTTTATGCTGTTCCATAGCCAGGCGATGCAGCAGCACCATGGTCTCTATGCGGCTGGTGACATCCAGGAAAGCGGTCGGCTCATCCAGCAAGATGATCGGGCATTGCTGTGCCAAAGCTTTGGCGATCATGGCTTTCTGCCGTTCACCGTCGCTCAGTTCGGATACGTAATTTTGTGCTTTGTGGGCAATGCCGGCTGCCTCCAGCGATTGCTCGATGATCTCCTTGTCGTGCTTCTTCAGCTGGCCGAAAAAACCGGTGTACGGGTGACGACCCAGGGAGACAAGTTCGTAAACGGTGATTCCCCCGGCATTTGTCTTCTCCGTCAGTACAACACCTACCGTCAGCGAAAAGTTGCTTTGCGAATAGGATGCCAACAGTTTTCCCATCAGGCGGATCTCGCCCGACAACGGGGGCTGGAAACCGCAGAGGGTACGCAACAGAGTTGATTTACCGGCTCCGTTCAGTCCTAACAGGCAGGTGACTTCGCCTGCTTGCAGATGCAGGTTCAGGTCCTCATGGATGACCTTGCGCTTGCCGCCTTTCAGCAGGTAGCCGATACTGAGATGGCTGGCTTCTATGACAGGTTCCTGTGTCCTCATCAGTCAAAGTATTGGATATTTTTACGATTCACAATCACATAGATAATGACCGGAGCGCCCAACATAGGGGTTACGGCATTCAAAGGCAGGATATTGTTGGTTCCGGGCATGACCATCAGTATATTACAGAGTAGAGCGATACAGGAGCCTGTCAGCATCGTGACCGGCACCAGCATCTTATGATTGGACGAGCCGAGCATCAAACGGGCGATATGCGGAACAGCCAGACCGATAAAGGAAATGGGACCGCAAAAGGCAGTTGTCGTAGCCGTCAGCAGACCGGTACAGAACAGGATCCCGATACGGGTTCGCTTGATCTTTATCCCCAGGTTGGCGGCATACATCTCTCCCAGGAGCAAAGCATTCAGCGGCTTGATCAGCAGGATAGCCAGTAACAGACCTGCCAACGTGAAAAAGAAGAAGTAAGGCAGTTGCATCAGGGAGACACCCGAGAAATTACCCAACCCCCACATGACAAAGGCATGTACCTTGTCGGTCGATGCATAATAATTCAGCACGGAGATCAAGGAGGATGCCATATAACCGATCATAATCCCGATGATGAGGAGCATGACGTTATTCTTTACCTTCGCAGAGAACCAGATAATCAGTCCCAGGATACAAGCAGCACCGGCAAAGGCGGCGATAACAATCGCCAGATAACCGCTGATGGGCAGTTCAGTCACCATACTGAGGGTTCCGCCGAAATAGAGCATGATGGCAGCCACTCCCAGGTTTGCACCGTCGCTGATACCCAGGATAGAGGGACCTGCCAACGGGTTTCGAAAAAGCGTCTGCAGCAATAGCCCGCTGGTGGCAAGCGAAGCACCGGCAAGCAACGCCGTTACCGCCTGCGGAAAACGGGATTGCAGGATGATGTTTTGCCATGCCGGACGGCCGATGTCCTTCCCTAAAAGGATATCGATGACGCTTTCCAACGGAATAGATACGGCACCATATATCAGACCACCCAGAAATAGCAAGACTATCAGGATGGTCAACAGTATGGGAGACCAGGTTATTCGTTTTTGCATAGAAGAATCAATACTCACTACGTTCCTTCTCCTTGATGAAACCGTTACGGTAGGCATACAGAAGTTTTTCCAAATCCTGGATCTGACGTTGCAGGTCGGCTCCCTTGTCAGTATCTTTTACCATCTGACGATGGGAACTCAGCTCAACTACAATAGTTGTGGAACGGATATCACGGCCTTCCTTGATTGCCTGGTCGGTAGACAGGAACGGTTCGTGCTGTACCAGCTGGAAACCGCGGGAGTGGTAAACCAGCGTATAACCGGCAATACCCGTCTCCGGATGATACGCCTTTGAGAAGCCTCCGTCGATCACCAACAGTTTCCCGTTCGCCTTGATCGGATTTTCTCCCTGGATGGAACGTACCGGCACATGGCCGTTGATGATATGGCGATGTACGCCCGTCACACCAAACTCATCCAGCAACATGTCGCATATCTTTTCTTCTTCACGCAAGGTATAATAAGCTCCTTTCTCTTCCTTCTGTACCTCTTTATCGTCGATAAAGGCACGTTCGAAAGTCGCCATCTTGCTCTTATCGAACAGCGGAGAGTCTTTTCCTCCCCAAAGATACCAGATATAATCCAGTGCGAAATCCTTCTCCGGAGAATCCTCCGAATCGAAATAAGCCGTACGGATCAGCTGGTCGACCTTATCCAGCAAAGCCTTCCCTTTATACTCCTGCCCATTGACACGAACGCTCTTCAGTGTACCGTCGGTATTCATCGGTACAGAAGCATGGAACAAAAGATTCGAATTACAAACCTGGTACATGCTACCATGACGGAAAAGGCAGCGCATATGTTTTTTCAGTTTCTCACTGTATTCGAACGAATGCTGTATCCGGCGGATCAGGTCTTCTTCCTCGATAGACAAGGCGTAAGGATCTTTCGGGTTGAGCGTAGGCCAGTTCTTGTCCTTCAGCCCGTATTCTTTCCCGTCCAGATTGATGACGCCCCGTTTCAGGTCAATATGGTGAAGCAACAGGCGGTCGTCCATCTCGAACTCGGGACGGCGGCGGATGATTTCACCCTCCAGCTTGAACTGAATGATTGTAATCGCCTTGTGCATCTGTGAGATCAGCCGGGTGGTCTTCTCATCGAACACCGTATCGGAGCCGTTGCTTTTCGGCATGAACAGTTCGCAGGGATCGTCCCCGTACGTATCCATTGCAAAGGTAGCCAGCGGCAACAGGTTGATACCGTAGCCGTCCTCCAGGGTTGTCAGGTTTCCGAAGCGCAGACACATACGGATCACATTGGCAATGCTGCCTGCATTCCCCGAGGCCGCCCCCATCCACAGGACATCGTGGTTTCCCCACTGGATATCGAAATGATGGTAGTCGCAAAGTGTATCCATGATGATATGGGCACCCGGACCACGGTCGTATATATCGCCGATCACATGCAGGACATCGATCGTCAGCCGCTGTATCAGGTTACACATAGCGATAATGAAGTCTTTAGCACGCCCGGTCGAGATAATCGTTTTGATGATCTGATCGACATAAGCCGATTTGTTGGGCTCGTCCGACGACTCGTGCAATAGTTCCTGAATGATATAAGAGAACTCTTTCGGAAGCGCCTTACGCACTTTCGAACGGGTATATTTGGAAGATACATTCCGGCACACCCGCACCAGTTGGTTCAGCGTGATCAGGAACCAGTCGTCCAGATCGGATTCCTTGCATTTGACCAGCTCCAGTTTCTGCTCCGGATAATAGATCAGTGTACACAATTCTTTCTTTTCATAATCGCGCAGCGTATTGCTGAATATCTCATTCACTTTACGCTTGATTGCCCCGGAAGCATTTTTCAGGACATGGTTAAAGGCCTGGTGCTCGCCGTGGATATCGGACATGAAATGTTCCGTTCCTTTCGGCAGGTTCAGGATCGCCTCCAGATTGATGATCTCCGTACTCGCATCTGCAATGGTAGGAAAACTACGCGCCAGTAATTGCAGATAACGCAGGTCACCAAGCACATATTCGGGTGTTATATCTTTCGTCATAAATGTTTACAAGCTTTTAGACTGCAAAGATAAACAAATACAAGCAGACAAGCTATCCCAATCCTATTATTAGGCATTACCTGAAAATAAAAAATCGATAGTTACCGTTTTATCAACAGGTAACTACCGATTCACCGACAGACTATTATCTGTTCTTTCTAATCTGCTTTTAGCAGCATTTATCTTATTTAAAAACCTGTTTCATCGGTCTGCCGATCCAGACCTGGGGCTGTTTCAGGTTAAAGATATAAGCAATGGTAGAAGCGACATCAAACTGCATCATGCTTTCCGTGAACTCATATCCTTTCTTCACTCCCTTGCCGGAAATAATGAAAGGCGTTTCCATTTCCCGCATGGTCTTTCCGCCATGTCCTTTATTGATACCGCCATGATCGGCTGTTACGATAAAGATTGTTTCATCCAGCATACCGGCATCACTTACAGCTTGTATAATCTCACCGATATATCCGTCCAGTTCTTTCATTTTAGTGTAATAAGCCGGTGTATCATGTCCGTCTCCATGACCTGTTCCGTCAGGCTGCTCAAAGATGATCCCCACAAAAGCCGGGTGTTTTTCTTTGATATAACCGACAGCCGCATCCGTACAGCCACGTGGATTCGTTTCGGAAGGAGCGATATTTATATCCTTATTCATCGCCTGCATTTCAGCCAAATATTTCATACCGTCCCATTCATAGATATAGCCCATCTCGGCATCGGGATTCGCATCCCGGAACAGTCCCCATACAGAAGGGAAAATACCGTAATGGCCGATCTCGCGTGAAGGAAGTTCAGGCTTCTGTGATCCCCACTCCGTGTATCCGTGAAGCTCCGGTCCCGCTCCCATAAACATGGAAGCCCAGTTCACTGCACTCGACGAAGGCAATACACTACGTTTCTTCAACGTATAAGAGCCGTCGGCCATCAATTTCTTTATATTCGGTATATCCGCCTTTTCCACACTATAGGCTCCCCAACCGTCAAGTCCTATCAGTACAACATGTTTTGCTTTCCATTTTGCACCATAAGATACATTGACACACAGGAGAGCACAAATCACCAATAATAAAAACCGATACTGTTTCATAATAACCTATTATTTTAAAATCCACATTAATTGATTCACTTCATCATTTCCTCCATACTGGCGTGCCACGGCTTCTTCCACATTCTCTTTATTATAGGAATATTCATCCGTAGAATACATCCAGCGTACCGGTATTTTATCCGGTGCATTCGTGTTCAGGCTCGTAGCCGGATTGATCGGCAATTTCGGATAACCGGTTCTGCGATACTCGAAATAAGCATCCCAGGGATACTGCATAAAGGAAGACAGGTAACGTTGCGTGATGATCTTTTCGATATCTTTCTCCGTGTCTCCTGTCAACTGGATGGAAGGGCGTGAAAGATAGGTATCGATCACATCCGTGGTTATCCGGCGTCCCTGATGGTATTGCGTTTCATCCGGAGTATATGCCACAGTGAAATCCATGCTCGCTTTTATTCCTTTTTTATAATAGTCCGATGCATCCCCGGCAATCCAACCTCTGACAACGGCTTCAGCCAGGATAAAATTCTGTTGGGTATAGCCTAGGCGTACCACCGGTTCACCTTCCGCAGTATGGCTGTAACGCCAGTTCAGACCGGAAAACTCTTTAGCAACATACTGCTGTTTGTGAATGGAATAATCATCTCTCACATCTGTTCCGATAAAAGCATCCCAACTATCGGCCGGAACACCTTCATTCAGCTTCGATTCTGCCGGACGTGCAAAATAGAACAGGCGGTAATCTTCGTTCTCTCTCAACAGATCGATCACAAAAGAAGAAACCATCGGATAATCCCAATACATGCTGGTATAATACAACGGATAGATCTGCCCTGCTTTGTCGGAATAGACCAGCTGAAAATTATCCGCATTCGATTCCATCAGGACTGATGTCTTCACCACTTCCGCAAAACGTTCTTTCACCCGTAGATCAGGATCGTCTACTTTTTTGGATAAACTCATCAGGACTTCAAGCCGGAATACATTGACGATCTTTTTCCATCTCTCCACACTGCCTCCGACAAACGGATCGCCACTGAAATCTCTAGCATTACAAAAGTGATCATAAGCACCTTCCAGATCATCCAGTACTTGAAGCATGACCTCTTTCTGCGTATCATATTTCGGCTTCATACTCCCTTCTTCCCCTTTCAAGGCATCACTGTAAGGAATATCTCCCAGGTCCATCGATACCCAAAACAATTTATAGGCTTTAATGAACTGAGCCAGTCCGGAATAAGCCTCCAGGTCCTGTTCAGGAGCGAGTTCCACCATCTTCTGCATCGTAATGACCGTGCTGTATCCGCCCAGACTACTACGTCCAAAGCTGTTGTACACATAAGATTCGGAATTTTCCCCCCAGGCAATATGCTTGCTCGCCAAGTCATGCTGCACAAAATCCTTCGCTCCCGGGCTACTCAGCAAACTCTTTATCCCCCCCGAAGCCAGCATGGCTGCCGTCACACTAGTCGGTGCATCAGGGTCTGTATTGATCTCGTCGAAATGACCGCATGAAGTAAAAAAAGATGCTACGGCCAGCAGAGTTCCTGCTATTAATATATTTATCTTCATTGTTTTTCGTATTATATATCCAACTTAATATTAAAACCTAACAACCGGGTAGACGGAGCATTCAGGTTATCTTTACCGACATCCGGGTCGGCATATTTGAACTCTTTCGTCCAGATCAGGAGGTTCTGTCCAACCAAACCGATGGTCGCACCTTTCAGTCTGACCTTTTCACACAACGAACGAGGCATCTGGTAGGTCAAGGACAAATCTCTCAGCTTGATAAATGTCTGCTTAAAATAGTTCTGAGGTCTTCCTGTATACGCATTACAGTGGTATTCACGGATATATTGTTCGTAAGAAACAGCCACATCATTCGGGGCAAACACACGGTCGTCAAAGGTGATATTACCGTCAGAATCATATTCTACCCTACCGGACACGACTTTCACACCTTGTCCCACATAGTTGGTCAACCCGTTCACCACCTCATCGTAACGCCACTGGTTGTCACTCTCTATATGGGCTCCGGAGTTCCACAAAGCCTGGTTGGTATTCGAGTAAGAAAATCCTCCTACACGACCGTCAATCGTGAAACTCAACGAAAAATTCTTGTAAGAGACAGTATTCATCCATCCCCATATCCAGTCAGGATCAGAATAACCTTGTTGTTTTTCATAATCACTTACGACAGGATAACCAGCCTGATGAATCATGTTTCCCTTATCATCATACTCATAATCTGCATAAGTAACATAGTCGGTACGTGCTCCTTCTTTGATCCAGGGTTTCTTAGATGAGAATTCCGGATCGAGTTTGGCAAAATACTTTCTGTCCAATGCCCAATTGAATGTCGAATTCCAATTCCAATCTTTCGTTTTGATGATATCACCGCTCAATTGTACCTCAACCCCTCTTCTTACATACTCTTCTTTCGAGTTTACCTGCGTCTTTTCGAATCCGGTAGCGAGACTTACCTTCGTATCCACAATACGGTTATAATAGTATTTATTATAATAGGCAGCATCTACAATCAATCGTTTCCCAAAGAATGTCAGCATCGTTCCTAATTCATAAGATTTGGAAGTACTGGGTTTAATTGACTTATTACGAAGTGTTGTCGGATAGTAAGCAGTAGTGACATCATCCCAAAGATTCGTCTTAATTGAATAGGTATTATTCGTCGCATAAACGCTGGTATCGTCTTTAGACATCGTCCATGATCCTCTGACCTTCCAGAAATCGATAACTTCCGGCAGTGGAATCAACTCTGACAACACCAAGCTACCTGCTACCGACGGATAGAAATAAGAGCGAGTATCAGATGGCAAAGACGACGACCAGTCGTTACGCCCGGTCACATCCAAAAACAGAGTACTTTTCCATGCAACAGAAAGTTTTCCAAACAAACTGTTCGTCTGTTTTTTCGTCACAGACGAAGTAACAGAAGCCGGATCGACCGATGAATTCAAAGAATAGAAACCCGGAATAAGCAAACCATTCTTCGTATGGCTTGTGTGCTTGTTGTCCTGATAAAAATAAATATTACCACCGACAAAGCCATCCAGGGAGAACTGACCGAATTTATGATTTGCCATCAACATGAAATCGGTATTGATACTATATCCATTCGGAGTCTGCAACTCATAATATCCTTTTTTATCCCAAGCACCATACGCGCCGACCGGGTTACGCCATTCCTTACGGGTGGAATAAGAGTCAATACCAGCTCTCAACATGGCTTTCAGCCAAGGGGTTATTTCATAGCTACCCGATGCAAACCCATTAATCTTATCGAAATCGCTAGAACCGACAATCTCATTTGCAATATAATATGGGTTATTATAATATGTCTCATTATACCAGTTTTGCTCCGTATCCTTCACACGCCAGTAATTCCTGTAATCGCGTACATCCCATTCCGGCCCCGACCACACCAGCAAATTATAGATCAAACCGTTACCACCGTAACCCGAATCCTCTCCGTTCGGAGAAAAACGTTTATTATAAGTAATACCTGCATCCAAATCGAACCCTTTATAATGCATATTACCTGAAGCCGTATAGGTTATTTTATTCAACCGGGTATTCGGCCACTGTCCTTTATTGTACACATGTGTCAAAGAGGAACGGAAGCTTCCGTATTTACCTTTCTGTGTCACGCTGATATTGTTATTCGTGACAAAACCTGTTTCCTGGAAGTTCTTCAGGTTGTTCTTTCCTTTGGATACCAGCGGCATTTCCCGCCATTCATAGGTGTAAGGATCGTATTGCAGGGCTGTGCGTCCGATATCCAGCTTATCACCCCATACAAAATCGGTCGGATTATATTTTCCGCCTTGTCCGCCACTATAGGAAGACTGGACCTCCGGAAATTTCAGATAACCGGCATTGAACATGGTATTACTGTTCACCGAAATATTCAAACCATCTTCCGTCCCTCTCTTCGTCGTTACCATGATCGCTCCTGAAGAACCGCGCGCACCATACAGGGCAGAGGCCGTTGCCCCTTTCAATACATCCACCGACTCGATATCGTCGGAGGCAATATCATGCAGTTTCATATTTCCGTAAGGAACACCGTCGATTACCAGCAAAGGAGTTTCACCGCGCAATGAAAGATCGGGAGTCGTATCAAATTCCGTACTGTTCTTTACATTCAGACCGGCAATTTTACCCGTTAATGCCGTACCGACATCCACTGTTTTTACAGCAGCCAGGCTTTCTCCCCCTACTTTTTGTACCGAATATCCCAACGCTTTTTCTTCACGTTTGATACCCAGCGCCGTTACGACAACTTCATCCAGCAATTCTGCATCTTCAGACAAAGTCACATTGATCACAGATTGTCTGCCGACAGATATCTCTTTCGTTTTATAACCGATAAACGTAACAACCAGCACCGATCTGGAGGGCACACTCAAAGAATAACGCCCGTCTATATCTGTAATTGTTCCGAGCACCTGACCTTTTACGATCACGTTTGCACCCGAAATAGGTTCACCCATATCATCTTTTACCACACCGGAAACCTGTACATTTTTAGATACATCGGTCTGTGACTTCACTGTCTGTTTACCTGTCACTATGACATGTTTACCTTTAATCTCATACTTGACAGGTTGATCACTGAAAATAATGCTCAGAGCTTCAGAGATAGACTTACCATTCAGATTGACAGAAATCTGTTTATGTAACTGCACATCTTCCGTATCAATGAAAAAAGAAAAGCCGCTCTGCTTCTTAATGGCTTCTATGGCATCTTTCACAGTAATATTCCGAACATTCAAGGTTATTTTCTGCTCCTGTGGTAATGCAGCAAATGACGGCTGGACGTTACCAGCCAAAAGCGCTGTACATAAACCTGTGATAAATAATGATTTTTTATGAGCAAATAATGTTGCTCTGATTTTCTCATAAGGAATGTTTTCCATAATTTTGTATTGTTGTTTTTAATAACAAATTAGTTTAACGACTATCTGAATCGGGAAATGGTACCAACATTTTCCGATTCGCTTTTTATCCATGATCTCAATTTTCTATATCTATTCTCCTTTCCTTTTTTAAAGTTAATACTGTATTTATTTAATAGAGCTCTATCACATTATCTGTTTTCCTGTACCTGAATTTACCACTGCTCGACATGATCATCAGGATATCTTCCAATGAATCGTCATTACGGAAATCACCGTAGAATGTCAGGTATTTCTTTTCTTCATTTCTGAAGATGAAAGTGACATCAAACGCCTTTTCCAGCTGTCTCACTATTTCTTCCAAGGTCAACTCATTGAAGAAATGAGCACCGGTCGTCCAGTTATCAGCCTGCGAAGTCGATACTTTCCGTATCTCTATATGACCGCATTCCTTATGATAAATAGCCTGTTGTTCAGGTTTCATGGTCAAGGGTTCAATCTGATTATTCCGGCTCAACAAATTTACTGAACCTTCTGCCAGGATAACCTCGATATTTTCCTCATCACCGTAGGCTTTTACATTGAAACGGGTTCCCAAAACTTTCACATCTATATCGCTGGTACGCACAATAAAAGGCAACTTCTTATTATGAGCCACTTCAAAGTAACCTTCCCCTTCCAGCTGCACATTCCTGTCTTTATGGGAAAAAGCGGAATTGTAGCTCAATTTACTTCCGGCATTCAGCCAAACGACTGTTCCGTCTTCCATCACGATACGGCTACGCGATCCCATCGGTACTTCGACTGTCTGCATGGCATAAAGAGCAGAATGATCTAAAGGCAGATTGCCCAGATAATAACCTGTTCCCAACAACAGCATACCGGCAAAAACAGCCGCAGCGATCCTGATAAAACGCAATGAGAATCTTTGCCCTTTTCGAGGAGTTGATATTCTTCCCCGGAAATGTTGAAACGCCCGTTCGCTTTCTTCCTTGCTGTCGGCGGTAGCGTTAGCTGCCAGCCATATTTCGGTCATTTCATAAAAATATTGTTTATGAGCGGTATCGGCTGCCACCCATTTTTCCAGTTCAATGCGCTGTTCTTTATTCAACTCATTATTCAAATAAGCTGCGATCAGTTCATCCGGGTAATATGTATTCTCTGTATTATTCATTTTTATGTTGTTATAAGGTAGACAAGAAAAGGGAGGAAATGGGGTAGTCAGAATAGTTACTTTTTTCAAAACATTTTCATCAGGCAGGCTAAAAGCACTAACTGATAATCTTTTAGACGATCCCGCAAAATAGACAGAGCTTGCTTAATATGGTATTTGACGGTATTAACGGATATGCCCAGACGTTCGGCTATCTCCTCATGTTTCAGTTCTTCCAGGCGACTGAGGATAAATACCTGACGTGTTTCTTTAGGAAGCCGGTTTATTTCTTCATGGAGTTTCTCTGACATTTCCTTTTCCAGCAAACGTCCCAACGGATATTCGTCCGACAGGAATAACAAAGGGGAAGTGATATCGAGACCGTTCAGGCTGACTTCTTTCTCCACATAATTCTTCTGCAGATAATTCAAAGAGAAGTTACGAACCATACGTATCAGATACGCATTCAGGGATATTTGTATATCCAGTGTCTTACGGGTTTCCCAAAGGTGAAAAAAGACATCTGAGACAATCGTTTCCGCCAGAAAATCATCTTGCAGATATTGCCGGGAAATACAGAAAAGACGATGATAGTAATTGTCATAAAGACTACGGAAAGCATTTTCATCGCCCTCCTTTACTCCTCGTATTATTTGTTTTTCATAATATTCCACGTATCTCTCTCTCAATAAGGATAGGCAAAATTAATCAAAACATTTTATTTTCAATGTCATAGTATCAATCATTTAAGTACAAAGCCCCGGAAGACGCATCTCCCGGGGCTTGTTTTTGGTCTGTCTTCGCTCTTCACAGAGGTCGGAACAGAAGAACTTTATTTCATTACTTTAGTATTAATATCTACCGCTTGTTCGCCTGTCGCAGGGTAATTATCAGGGGGCGGTTCGCGAACCGCCCCTACGACGCGCGGTAAACAATTTAGAATTATTTGATTTTAAATAATTACTTATTTTACGATTGCTTTTACAGCGGCTTCGCCTTCAACAGCAACTACAACGATACCTGCAGGAGCAGAGATTGTAGCTTCGTCAGAAGTGATCACTGCATTAGCAACAGTCTGACCAAGCACGTTACTGATAGTAACTTTCTTACCTTCAGCACCCTTGATGATAACTGCACCGTTAGCAGCTACAACACTGATTGAAGAAGCGTCGATTGTTTCGTTAGCAACCGGATCACGTTTAACGTTTTCTTCGATACCGAATACATCACCGTTTTCATAACCTTTTGTTACTACTACTGTACCGTTGATCCATTTCAGGTAACCTTCGTTAGAAACATAACCTGGGTTCTTTTCGTAAGCTTCTGCAAATTCAGCAGCTGTATCATATTCATTTTCATCACCCAGATATTTCTTCCATTGAGTCTGGATTTTGAATGTTTTAGCAGCGCTATCTACATAACGGAAAGCAAACTTAGCAACGTTGAAATCAGGAGCATTCATACCGATCTTAACTATTTCACCACCCTGACGAGTCAGATACAATGTATCGTTCGTATGGTAACCTTCTACGAATGACAGTTTAGCAAGCTTTTCACCAGCTTCATCGTCGTTTGTATACCAGTTGCTGTGGATATGGTTTACGCCATATACGTTAGCTGTGTCAATCAGGTTCACCAGGAAGCGACCATAAACTGTATCGATACCACCGATGATCGGTTCGTGACTCGGAATTTCACAATCTTCTGTATGAAGACCAAATGAAGGATTCAGCGTCAACAGATACTGATAAGTTGTATTCAATACGCCATCAGCATCCCAACGGTTGATGTAAGCAGTGTCAGCAAAGATAGCCGGGTTTACATTGAACTGGTTGATGTTGTCGATGTTCAGGAAGCTCAAAGTATCTTTTTCGACGATTGACTTTTCATCCCCTTTTTCAAACAATACCTGGGAGTTGTTTTCGTCACGGTACAAGCTGATAGTATCACCCCATTCTACACCAATCTTATGATATTCTGAAGCGTCTGCAGCTTCCACTACCATTATAGAGTTGTTGTCGTCAGCATAAGTTTCCATCTTTTCCAGGTAACCGTTGTCCGGGCTGTTAGACAGAGACACCTTAGAATCGAATGCTTCGTCATTAAGTTCGATGAAGTTATAACCGTTCGGTTTTACCTTCAAGGCGAAACGTGCTGCTTTTGTATAATTACCAACACTGTTATCTTTGTTCTTTGCATCACAAGCATAATAGTCGAAGTGAGTCTTGCTTTCCGGATTGAATGCAACGAATTCACGGTTTTCTACTTTCTGGAATGTATACGGAAGGATAGCTAATGTATCTTTCTTGATCTTCTTAGCGTCAGTTTCTCTCCCATTACCATCTTTGTTAAGTATATAATACTCAGTGATGATCTTTACAGTATCCACTTCTGTATACTTACCATCTTCGTCAGCCTTCATTGCGAAGTGCAGTTTCCACTTGTCTGCAGCTTCTGAATCAGCAACAGCACCGATCTTATGGCTATTGTCATGATTTTCCACGAAGTAAGCATTATGGTTACCTGCGATTGCATGATATTGACCCAGGTGATAGTTATTGCTTCTCAATGTATTTTCAGTTGTCTGCATATAACCCTGGAAGTTGTCAGCTTTAGATGATTCTTCCAGATAAACGATATCGTTTTCATCACCTTTAAGGTTATCCTGTGAAGTAGAGTTCAGACTATTAACCTTAGTCGAATATACTTCAAACTTACCATCACGTTCACGCAAGCTAAGATTCATAATCTTCACAGACGGATTTTCACGGTTTGTCAAAGTAAATGTATTCGTGTTCGGATCAGCATCTGTAACCAACCACTGTGCTTCAGGAGCAGATTCAGCTACGGTGTTAGATGCTACATAGTCAGCAACAGCAGTAGTCGTTCCTTGTACCCATGCAGAAGTCGATGCATCCCATTTAGGAGCTTCACCGTTCTTGTCATAAGTTACAGCCAGAATACCGTTCAGCTTATATTCCTCATCTTCAGCTTTTGCGTTAGCTCTTGAGTTTGCATAAGAAATATTCCACAGTTTGCCTAACAGATTCTTAACAGGATAAATATTGTCACCACCCAGTTTGATATACGGCAATTTAGCTTTTGCATCTGTAGAAGTTGTCAGATAATATTTGCTATCATTGAACAGGATAGAAACATTTCCTTCACCTACTACTACCAGCTTAGTGATAACAGACTCATTACCCTGAGCATACTGGAACTGGAATTTACTTACGTATTGACCAGCCTTTCCTTTATTAATCTCTTTTTCAGTCAACCATTTGAAAGCACCACTAACCTTACCGCCTACTGTTGCTTCAGTATCCAATACTAATTTCTTAGCACCTGTACCTTGGTCAAACTCTTCATTATCCCACAATTCTACTTCAGTAGCGTTCGCACTTGTACCCTTCGGATACATCTTTTGCTGGAATACACTGATATTTTCGATTGTCTTATCTTCGTCTTTTTCGTACTTAACAGTCAGTTCGAAACCGGGTTGCAGAAGATCATTCAATTCTTTTTGTGTATGAGCCAGAGGGAAAGCCTGATAGAAACCGAAAATAGCAGGAGTACCTCCGGTAGTTCCGGTTACATTAATAGCGTTACCACCTTTATCAGATAAAGTAATACCATTTACAGAATACTTTGTATTTGCCTTGAATTCTTTCTGATAAGCATTGCCATCAGCATCTTTTGCCAAGCTTGTGAAAGTATAATAGATATCATCACCCATTACAGTCTTTTCAGAAACTTTCCACAAGTACTTTTCATAATCATCCATGTCTGACGGACTGATAGCACCTGCATTAGCATCAGCTGTCAGATAATTAACAGTACTTCCTGATTTTAATGCAATAACAGCATATCCGGAAGGTACACTTTCCAACAACTTCAGGTCACCACTTACAATATTCTGAGCTCCAGTAATATTCATTGACGAATGTAACTGAGAACCTGCCAATACAGCAGAAGCATAGAATGTTTCAGTACCTGCACCACCAGTCAATGCACCGCCTGCTATACCAAATGTTGCACCCAAAGTAGGATCAGTAACAATTGAATAAGTAGGCGCTGCATAGTTCAAAACCGCAGTTTTGTCAGCCTGTTCAGCTGCAACTGAATACAATTTACCATTATCCCACAACCAAGAAGCACTTAATGCATTGGCTGCTGTCGGAGCACTAGATAATTCCTTAATTACATATGCACCATCTTTCAGTTCTACTGCAAGATACTTATTTCCAGATGTTTTAACATAAACAGGAGTATTATAAGTAGGAGCAACTTCATCTGCTGTTGCAGCGAAATCCAAAGCGCCGTCATCACCAGCAGGCAGGTCGAAACCAGGAACATCTTTGTAAGCACTTGAAAGGTAAGCACCTACTACATAAGAAGAACCATTATTTTCAATAGTCAGTGTACCATTAGCATTCTTAAACTCGTAAGTTTCGTCATAGCTGGTATGCTTACTTGTTGTAGCAGCCCAATCGGTGTTTACTGTAAACTTCACAGTACCATCCGAATTAACGGTAACATCAAATTCTACACGCTTAGTAGCAGCTACATCAGCAGCATTGGACAACGTTACAGCTCCAGTCGCTGTATTACCATCATCCACTGTTACATAATAACCTTCACTAGTCTTTAAAAAAGAACCATTAGTACCTGCTTCCAATTCCCAACCTGCAGAATTTGCATCTGCAATAGCCATAGCACTCCATGAAGCTGTAGTAGTAGTAGCAGTCAAGGCATTTGTTAATCCCTCTCCATCAGCTGTAATAGCATCTCCCAACAAATACTTAACCCCAACTGCCGGAGTAGTAACCTGTACTACCTTAGCATCCAGCGTCGTCCAAGCTCCGGCTGCCAAAAGGACAGCCACTAACGTAGAAAACTTTTTGTTCATAATCAATAAATTTAATATTAATAATAGTGTATATAAAAGTTCTTTTCAATAAGCGTTTAAACCTCGTCCGATATCGAGTGACTAATTTAAACGTCCCTTTTTTCTAGTCATTTTTTGAGAGTTCGTAATCAAAAGGGCGAAGTTCGTACAGACTTTGCTATCGTGTTGATAAGAAAGGAAATAGGAACAGGAAAAAATAAACAAGAAAAGATTGCCGGTTAAAAATATTGTCGTAATTTTGTGACTAGAAAAAAGGGACGTTAAAATTAGTCATTCATTTTTCGCCTTCTAGTCTTTAATTATCATACTCCACAAAGGCATAAATCAATTATTTTCTTTTTATAGGTTTCAGTCTTACTATATATAATGTACGCGCACGTACATTAATATTATTATATACCTGGAGCTTCTCAAATGCGATTATTACGAATTTTCGCATTTTCATGCACAAAACCACCGATGAAAAGACTTTTCACGACCAAAAGGTTCATCATTCATCCTACATTCATCCATCAAAGTTTACCCCACATATTATAATAAAAGTTCTACATATTATGGAACCAGAGTTCTATATATTACGGAACTAAAGTTCCATATATTGCGAAACTTTAGTTATATAATATATGGAACTTTTATTCCATATTATATGAAACAAAAGTTCCATTCCATGAAAAAACAATGAAACTGGAATATACTAATTATCAGGCATTAACCCAAATCGTAATACTCCCGGTATTCGTCATATTTCGGTTCATCCTCGATATCTTGACGGAGAAACAGCTTTTTGATATAAGCCTGCTCTTTGGGTTTGACCATACGCTCCTTCCGCTTGCAACGGTAAAAGTTAGAACGCCCCATATAGCTCATTATTTGACCTTTGATGATATTGGCTTTGCGGACGGGAAGGTCATCGAACAAGCCGGTTATGCCTATCGCAAACCGCTGGGGCTGATCGAGCAGGAAGAAACGACAGGTCTCGCCGGAAAGGGATTCCAGGTAACCGGGATTGATTATATACAAGCCAGCGCGCTCCTTTGGAACACGAAGAGCCATTTGATGTCGTAAGCAACTATCACAACGCCGGCACTGTTCATTGAAGCAATGAGCGAAAGTAGCAGGAAAATCAGCATAATTGAAATCAGCTTTCATAATTTATAGATTTTACGGATACCATGATTTACAAAGATAGCACATTATACTCGTCATCCTATAAAATAGTTTCGGATTTTATCCCTATCTTCGCCTACAAATAGTGCAAAAGCCATGAGAAAAATGATCATACTATTCATCTTCCTGCATGTCCTTTCTTACGCCTTCCCTATCTATTTTAAACATATCGGGATGAAAGAAGGGCTTTCCCAACTTTCCGTAATGTCCATCTACCAGGATGAACTGGGGCGTATGTGGTTCGGGACGGAAGAAGGACTGAGCGTTTTCGACGGTGTCCGTGTCACCTCACACAAACCCACGCTGAAAAGCGGGACGGACAAAGAGACCACGATCGGCAACAGCATCAATTTCATAACCGGAGACCAGCAGGGAAATATCTACTTCACTTCCGATAATGCGCTCATACAATACAGCCTGCATACACAGGAGTTTACCTGCCTGGAACGATCGATAGTCACAGCCGTTGCATTCGGTGGCGAACAACTCTGGGTCGGGATAGCGGATTCTGTCTTTATCTGGGAGCCACAAAAGAAAGAGCTTCAGTTCCAGTTCAAGCTGGAGTTTCGTTACCAGCATGCCACCCGTATCCTCGTCGATTCGCAGAAACAATGCTGGGTCGGGACGAATGCCGGGTTATACATGAAAGAAAAGGATAAACCGTTGAACTGTATCATTCCTAGCGAAGATATCTATGCCCTGTTCGAAGATTCGCATGCCAACCTGTGGATCTCGGCACGAATGAACGGACTTTATAAAAGGGAACCTTCCGGTAACTTCGAACGTTTCCGCTATGACCCGACGAAAGCAAACAATATCTCCAGCAACCAGGTCAGAGGGATTGTGGAAGATAACTTCGGAAATCTCTGGATAGGCACTTTCACGGGACTGAACAAATACAATCCGCATAACGGTCATTTCCAGGTATATACCCGCGACAATCTTCCGGGCAGTCTCGCCCACTCTTCCGTCTTTCCGGTTTTCAAAGACCAGCAGGGAAGTATCTGGCTGGGGACTTATTACGGAGGTGTCCATTATTTTAATCCCGAAATGGATCTGTTTACCTTTTATACGGCGGATAAGTCCAGAAACGACTGTGTCAGTTTCCCCTTTGTCGGACATATGGTGGAAGATAAAGACGAGAATATCTGGATCTGCACCGAAGGCGGCGGACTGAACCTCTTCGACCGGGAAAAGAAGACATTCACCTATTTCATGGCCGACCCGGATAAGAACTCCATCGCACACGACAACCTGAAAGATATAGCCTACAGTGCCAAACGCAACAAGCTGTATATCGGTACGCACACCGGCGGACTGTCCATTTTCGATATTCCCCGCAGACGATTCAGAAACCCTTATTTTGAAACTCCTTCGTATGCAGTAGTGGCAGGCGACCGTATCAACCAAATGCAGATATGGAAAGATAAATACCTGATATTCCTGACCCAGTGGGGAAGTGTCAAGATGGATCTCGACACGGAACAGCTCACACCGATATTTCCCAGCGGCAAACAATACGGCAACCACAGTTTCACAATCGACTCGAACGATTATATCTGGATAACTTCCGGTAAGATTATCTATAAGATCAATCTGAACAATGAAGAGGATAAAACCGTCTTCCGTTGCGGACAGGACGGGCTGGGGGATCAGCCTATCTCGACTATCCGTGAAGACAAAAAAGGAAATATATGGTTTGGTACGCATGGAGCCGGCTTATATTTATATGATCGGCAAAAGAATAAATTCAAAGGATATACTACGGAAAACAGCCTGATCCTCAGTAACTATTGCTACGAGATACAAGACTCACAGCAGGGTTATCTGATTATTTCCGGAGATAAAGGGCTCTCTTTCTTCGATCCGGAGCAGGAACTGTTCAAAGTGGTCGAACTCGGCACGGCGCTTCCTCTGTCGGGAATCAATAAAGGGTGCGGGCTTCTAGTATGTGACAACGGCGAGATATTTGTCGGAGGCATAGACGGTTTGAGTACGTTCTTCGAACAGGATATGTTCCGTCCCGCCAAAGATTATCAGTTGTATTTCTCTGAACTTTATGTGAATAACGAATTGGTTTCGCCTAAAGACCCGACGCGTATTTTATCCGAAGCACTGCCTTATACCCAGGAACTCCACTTGAACCATAATCAGAACAATCTCATTATCGCGTTCAACTCGAACAACTATATCAATACTTTGAAAGAGACAGCTTACGAATATATGTTGGAAGGGTTTGACAGCAAATGGATCGGCAACAACGACAACAGTATCCAATATACGAACCTTAATCCGGGCAAATATACATTGGTCGTACGCGAAAAACAATACGACACACGGATTGAACCGCAGACGATCCGGATGGGGATTACGATCCATTCGCCGTTCTATGCTACGCCTCTGTTTTATATCTTATATGTGCTGGTTGGCGGCGGTCTGATCTTTGGCTTTTTCCGTTTCAAACAATCACAGCTGCTTCTCAGAACTTCCCTGGAGTATGAACGGAAAGAGAAAGAGCGGATCGAGGAACTGAACCAGGCGAAGTTACAGTTCTTCTCCAATATATCGCACGAGTTCCGCACGCCGCTTACGCTGATTATTTCACAGATAGAACTATTGCTGCAAAGCAGTTCACTGGCTCCTTCAACCAACAACAAGCTGTTGAAGATATATCGCAACACGCATAATATGAGGGCATTGATCAGCGAGTTGCTGGACTTCCGCAAACTGGAACAAGGGCATGTCAAATTGAAGGTGTACGAGCAGAACATCGTGCCGTTCCTGAAAGAGATCTATCTGTCGTTCTATGAATATGCTTCCAGCCGTTCGGTAACCTATCTTTTTACTTCCGGAGAAGAAAACATTCCCTGCTGGTTCGATCCCAAGCAGATGCAGAAAGTCTTTTATAACCTGCTGTCGAACGCTTTCAAATACACCAAGCCGGGAGCGAGTATCGAGATGGTGGTTGAAGAGGATGAAACGACGATCATTGTCAAGATCATAGACAACGGAATCGGGATCAATAAGGAAGATATCGATAAGATATTCGACCGTTTTTATCAGGCGGGCAATCAGACACCGGATACACCACAGCCGAGTACCGGTATCGGACTGTCGCTCACCAAAAGCATCATCGGACTGCATCACGGTAAAATACAGGTGGAAAGTACGCCCGGATACGGAAGTATCTTCATCGTGCGGTTGCCTAAAGGGCGGACCCATTTTAAAGAAGGCGAATGCCAGTTCGTTGAACCGAACAACGAGGCTATACGGAACGAGATTCTCCCGGAAAGTATCCGTGAAGAGCTTCCTGAAAGCGCTCCCGAACTGTCTTTTGCTGAAACGGATGCGACCTATACGGTCCTGCTGGTCGATGATAACGAGGAATTGCTTCAGATACTTCATTCCCTGTTCTCGCCGATGTATAAAGTATTGCTGGCACGGAACGGGAAAGAGGGATTGGAGGTTGCGCGCAGTGAAAAGCCGGATATTATCGTAAGCGACATCATGATGCCGGAAATGTCCGGTACGGAGATGTGCCTGAAGATCAAGAACGATTTTGATGTCTGTCACATTCCGGTGATCCTGCTTACGGCACTCAGTTCGACGGAACAGAGCATAGAAGGGTTACAACGCGGGGCGGACGATTATATCAGCAAGCCGTTCAATGCCAAAGTGCTGCTGGCCCGCTGCAACAACCTGGTGCGTAACCGTATTATCCTGCAAAAGAAATTCAATGAGCAGAGGGATTTCGATACGCAGTCGCTTGCCAGCAATCCGATCGACCAGAAGTTTATGGATGCCGTAAACAAGATCATCGAAGAGAACCTCAACAACATCGAATTCGATATGAACACGCTGGCAAAGGAACTGGGATTGAGCCGCAGTTCTTTATATGCCAAGTTCAAAGCTCTTACCGGTATGACTCCGAATGATTTCGTGCTGAATTGTAAACTGAAGCGGGCAGCAACGTTGCTGATCGACCGTCCCGATCTCCAAATAGCCGAGATATCGGATATGCTGGGCTTCGGCTCTCCCCGCTATTTCACCCGTTGCTTCAAGGCACAATTCGATACGACACCGGCGGAATACAGGAAGAAAGTACTTCATTCATAAAAAACGGATAGGCACCGCTTACAGCACGGGTACCTATCCGTTTTATAAGTAATATCTCATTTACTATTTAGCTTCTATATCCTTTTTACGTTTCAGGGCTTCGACGAAATAGTAATCGGCATAGTTCAACGGAACATCGATTTCCGAATTATGAGGAATACTACCCACAGAATGCATCAGGATAAAGTTGCCGTTCGTACCTAAAGCCGCACGATAAGCCGGAGAAGCCAGCGATGTCATGATGTTATCGGCATATGTTTTATAGTCTGCCGCATTCTCAACATCCAGCGTGCTGATCTCATACAAAGCGGAAGCGATACAGGAAGCAGCCGAGGCATCGCGCGGTTCGTTCGGAATATTCGGTGCATCCATATCCCAGTAAGGGATCAGGTCAGCCGGCATTGCCTTATGATTCTTCATGAAGTTGAATGTCTTCAACGCCTGATCCAGATACTTACGGTCGCCTGTTTCACGATAGCAAACCACAAAACCGTAGATTGCCCACGCTTGTCCGCGGCTCCAGACTGATTCGTGTGCATATCCCTGTGCCGTATGGCGGTGACGTACGGAACCATCTTCCAGGCTATAATCGATCACATGGTAGCAGCTGCCATCCGGACGGAAGTGTTCCTGCAGCGTGCGGTCGGCATGCGCCAGGGCTATTTTATAGAAAGAAGAATCGCCGGATAAACGGGTGGCTTCGAACATCAGTTCCAGGTTCATCATATTATCGATGATCACCGGACATTCCCAGCCACGTTCCGACTGCCAGCCACGATCGACATTCCAGGACTGGATCACCTGCGGAGCTTCACGGAAACGGGTAGACAATGACTTGGCGGCCTGCACCATCACATCTTTATAAGACGGATCGGCAGTCAGACGCAAACCGTTACCGAAACTGCAGTTGATAATGAACCCGATGTCATGATGCCAGGTCAGGTTCTTGGCTTCTTCGATTGCCAGCGTATATTTCTGGGCAAGCGGAAGCAATGCCGTATCGCCCGTCAGTTCATACAGATACCACACTGACCCAGGGAAAAATCCGCTGCGCCAGTCTGCATAACCGCAATAATAGACGGAACTGTCTTTTTTCAACGTGACAGGATTCATAAATTTACCACTGGCTTCGATGACTTCTATTTCCTTACCGATCTGCGCGCGGGCGAAATCGGCATTCTCGTCAACAAAGCTTTTCTCTACTGTTTTAGGTGCTCCTCCGCACGATATCAGGAAGCCGGAGAAAGCAAGAGCGATCCAATTTTTCATTCTTTCTTTATTTATTGTTTTGTTTGATTGTGTACACATACGTTCCGGAGAGGGCTTTCTTCTTTGCCGTCAAAGAAAGGCGGTATATCTCTTTTCCCCACACATTGGATAAACGCGGATCATCCAGCGTAATAGTCTCAAGCGAAGGAGTAAAAGTGTTTTTATCATATTGCAGGTTAACCTTTTCGCCATTCACTTCGATAGCGACTACACCGGGAGTGGCAATGTCCACTTGCCCCCAGGTCAGGAAGTTGACGCAGTTGAAGTCTTTCAACTCATTCAAAGTGAATGTGTCTTTGATCTTCAATTCTCCTTTGCCCAACGTATAGGAACGAAGCCACTTATTGACTCCGGCTTCTTCGGGGTAAGCAGTAGCGATGTTAGCTGAGAACGTACTGCTTTTCGGATTAAAAGAAACGTCCGTTGCTTTATATTCTGCTCCGAATGATTGGGGTACACCGTTTATCATCGGTAAGTTATGATAGTTGCTTTGCATGGTCCAGATCGTATATCGTTCGCTGCTGAACGTCTGGCGGGTATACGTTCCTACGCCGGCATCGATAAAGACCGGAGTCGTATGCAGGTAGAGCGAGAAAGTTCCGGCATCGTTGTGGTTATGACTTTCATTATTATAGCCTCCCTTGGCAGCGAAGAAAAGACCGGATTTATTTGTCATATAACAGAACTCTGTTTCCGGGTACCAGGTATAAGCGGGCGATTCGTAGACAGGTTTTACCTGTTCCATGTCTTTGGCATAAAGAATGCTTTGCAATGTGCGGAATATATCCCGTCCGGAAGAAGGGGCTTTCTGCTTCGACAGGCTGCTGAGATAAGCAGCATACTGCATCATCACATCGCTGCCCACTGCTTTTCCATAGCGGAAGATGATCGGTGCATCTCCTCCCCCTTTGGCGGAAGCATCGGCAAAGTTCACCACCCAGCCGTTCCCTACGTATGAACGGGCAATGTATTCGCCCATGTTCCTGATCATCGGCTGGTCGAACAGACTGATCTTACCACCTGTTCCGTCATATAATAATTGCAGATAGTCATACATCTTTCCGGCAGCATGCCCCCAATAGGAAGGGCCTTCTTCACAAGCTCCGTCGGAATGAGTATAGTTGATGAATTTATCGACTGAAACCATCGTGCGGTAAACGGCTTTTGCCAACGTTTCTTTATCATTTTCCAATAACAGAAAACATTGCAGGACATTCGAGTTACACCACGGATTCCAGTTGTTGACCATAGTTCCCGGCTTATAGTTGAAAGCCATCCACCAGAAACGGTCTTCTTTCATATAGGTATCGAGAATACGTTCCTGCAACTCATGGCGCAAGCGTTCGGAGATAACCGGATTTACTTTATCAAATTCGGAATGGAAGAAATAGTAAGTCCATGAAAGCAACGATCCCAAATCACCGGAAGTTAGGTCGATCACGTGTTCTTTATAGTCCGGCAAAGACCTTTTCGAATGCTGTGCGCTCAAATGGGCGGACAAAACCCAGGAAGTCATTTCACAGGATTGGTACACACCATTGATAAGCTGGTCGATAAAACGGCCTTTTCCTTCGGCCAGTTCTGCCATCAACAGATCGGCAAGGGCTGTATTATTACTGCCGAAAGGATCTTCCATAATCCGGCGGTTGCCGCTACGTTCATATTCTATATAATCGGTAGCTTTTACGACTTTCCATTCGTAATTCAGTTGTTTCTCTCCCCTTTTGATATAATCATTCTTGTAGTCACCCAGAAACTGATCCCAACCGACACGGTCGGTATAAAGTGGGTAAGTCACCCACTCCTGGTTGAGAATCAATACAGATTCCAGTTTTTCCACATTGGCAGCCTGTTGTAGCAAATCCCGTTCAACATATGCATGGACAGGGGTTGTTAATAGTAGTAACAGGCACAATAAAGTTACATTTTTACATACATTCATAAGTCGCATTTGTTTCATGGTAATACACAAAAGTAGAAAGAAAGTCCATAAACTACAGGATTATTTATCCAATTCATGTGCCCCAATCGTCCAAAAGGGAGGTTTTAACGGGTTTTCTCATAGTCGTAGTTCGTATAGAACTAATGCCAAAACACTGCAAATATAAATGTTAATTATTTTAATATATGTACAATTTTATCCATTCATAGTGCACTAATTGTCCAATTATTATTCGTTAAAAACACATACACTTAATTTACACTGAGTTGTAGTTCCATAGCAAAACAAGGTTTTGACAATTTTAAACACATCATTCATTATCTATTCCATATCACAAGAAGCATTTATCAATGCCACAGCAGCAATAGGAAGGATCTTTATCCCTCAAAAATAGGTTTTCATAAGTATTATCTTTCAGTTTATCCTACTGTTAAGTTACTCATTTATTCAATATTATCTCCCATGGTTTTTAAAACGTCAAGCACACTTTAAAATTCAAGTTTTCTCTGTTCGCCAACCAGCATAGACCATAGTTCTATACGAACTATGCTCCTACTTGATATCAAGTAGACATATGGAATATAGAAAACGAAAAATGACAATTACAAATGAGAAAACTATTATCTAATTATTAACTAAATCTGGTGTTATTATGACTAAAGATTTTACTCACTTTCACGTATCGAAGGCGCTGTTTATGGGAACAACCATGTTCCTTACATCCGTAAGCGAGATGTCGGCGAATCCTTCTGTTGAATTATTGAGGCCCACAGGACCTAGTACAGCAGTAACATCGCCACAACAGGCGAAACAAACCATCAAAGGAGTGGTACAGGATGCATTCGGCCCGATTGCCGGAGCAAATGTTATCGAAAAGGGAACTACCAATGGTACAATTACCGACATGGATGGTAATTTCACACTGGATGTAGCCCCCAACTCTATTCTGGTTATCACATTTATCGGATATAAAGAACAACAGCTTCCGGTAAATAACCAAAAAACCTTTAATATCAAGCTTACAGAAGACTCACAAGCATTGGATGAAGTGGTTGTGGTTGGTTACGGTACACAGAAGAAAGTAAACATGTCCGGTTCCGTGACATCTGTAAATGTCAGTGAAATGGCAGAAAGCCGTCCGTTGACCAATATCTCTACAGCATTAGCGGGTACAGCACCCGGTGTTCAGATTACATCCAGCAACAACCTTCCGTCTAATAACGGCGATGCGGATATTAAGGTACGTGGCCAGGGTACATTAAACAACTCTTCGCCGCTGGTTATCATTGACGGGGTGGAAGGAACGCTAAACAGTGTAAGCCCACAGGATGTAGAAACAGTCAGCGTATTGAAAGATGCGGCCTCTTCTGCCATCTACGGATCACGTGCTGCCAACGGTGTCATTCTGATCACGACTAAACAAGGTAAATCCGGCAAAATGAAACTGGATTATACTGGTTACGTATCATTCCAAACATTGGACCAGCCATATGAAGTCGTTTCCGATTATGCCAATTACATGGAATATCTGAATGAAGGGATGGCAAACAGCAACAAGCCCAAACCATTCTCCGATAACGTGATCAACCTCTGGCGTGAAAAGTCCAAAGACCCGAACGGCCTGAACGAATACGGGATGCCGAACTATTTGGCATATCCGAACAACAGTATTTTCGATGTGTATGAAACAGGTGTTTCCCACCAGCACAATATCTCCGCATCCGGAGGTTCGGAAAAGATTACTTATTACACCTCTTTCAACTATCTGAACAACCCGGGTATCCTGGAAAACTGTGGTTTCGAACGTTTCAGTCTGCGTGCCAATGTCGACTCACAGGTAAAAGACTGGTTGAAGATCGGGGTAAACCTGAGCGGATACACCTCTAACACAACACCGGTCAGCGATAATATCGACGATATCTATACCTATGGACTGACAGGTGGTAACCCGGGAATCGCTTATCTGGATGATCAGAACCGGCTGGGTATCAATGCCAATGCGGAAGATGACCCTCAGAATGCAACGAACAACCCGTATAACCGTCTGAGAAACGTTTCCGGTAATATCCAGGTTAACACGTTAAAAACCCGTCTGTATGCTGTCCTGACACCGTTGAAAGGTTTGACTATTCAGGGGTCATATACGTATGACTACTATGATAAATTCAAGGAGAACAAACCGAATTTCGTTCCGATGTACAACTTTCAGACTAATACCTTGTATACAGATGGTGTAGGTCAGACCAGCATTGCGAATTACAACGAAAAGACATTCAGAAACTTTATGGATGCTACTGTCCGTTACGAACGCAATTTCTTCGACAACCGCCTGAGCACGAACCTGATGGTCGGCGGTAGCCAGGAACAGTACAAACGCCAGTATTTCAGCGGCACCCGCAAAGACCTGATCGACCCGTCACTGAACGTAATCGGAGGTGCTATCGGCGAATCATCCACAACAGGAAATGTTACCGAGTGGGCCATGCGTTCATTCTTCGGTCGCCTCAACCTGGGTTGGGATGACAAATATCTGTTGGAAGTCAACCTGCGTGCAGACGGTTCTTCACGTTTCCTGGCTGACAACCGCTGGGGTTACTTCCCCTCTTTCTCCGCTGCATGGCGCATTTCGGAAGAAGGTTTCATGGAGAATACCAAGAACTGGCTGGACAACCTGAAGGTTCGTGCATCTTACGGTTCGTTGGGTAATAATACATTAGGTGACAACCGCGATAACGACGGTAATTATACATCGCAATCCCTGTACGCGCAAACAAACTATGTATTGGGACGCGCCGTAGCCATGGGACTTTCACAGACAGCAATCGCAAATGCCGCGCTGACATGGGAAACGACTTATATTACCAACGTCGGTCTTGATTACAATGTATTAGGTAACCGCCTGTCAGGATCTGTCGAATTCTTTAACAAAAGAACAGAAGGTATCCTGATCGACCTTCCGGCACCGAAAGTACATGGTAATGCCACTATCCCCAAGCAGAACTCCGCACAGATCACCAACAGAGGTCTCGAATTCTCTACAAACTGGAGTGATAAGGCGGGAAAGGATTTCTCTTATAACGTCGGTTTCAACTTCACTTACATCAAGAACAACGTAGATAAATTCAAAGGAGACGACTATACGATCAAGGATGCAAGAATCCTGCAGGAAGGTCTTCCTATCTGGTCACTATATGTACGCGAAGCAGACCGTATCATCCAGACAGACGAAGACCTGGCAATCGTACAGGCTATGTTGGATAACCCCGCCGTAGAAGGCAAAGTGGTATTCCCTTATGGAACTCCCCAAAAAGGTGATATCCTCTACAAGGACCTCAACGGTGACGGACTGGTAAATGCCGATGACCGTACTGTCATCGGCAACGGACAGAACCCGACATTCACTTACGGTGTGAACCTCGGTTTCAACTGGAAAGGTATCGACTTCTCCGCATTGATACAAGGACAGGCCGGTATCAAAGACGTATATCTGAGTGCCTTGTATAAAACAACCGTACGCCAGGGATATCAGCTGAATGCAGATGTTATCGACGGACGCTGGTATGAAGGACGTACAGACGCCAGCTATCCCCGTTTGCTGGATTACAGCGATACCAGAAACGAACAGTATTCCGATTTCTGGGTAACCGACAAGTCTTACCTGAAGATCCGTAACATCACATTGGGATATACGCTGCCGACAGCCTGGTCGAAAGTAGCTTATATGGATAGAGTCCGGTTCTACGGCAGTTTGGAAAACTTCTTTACATTCACGAAATGGAAAGGATACGACCCTGAAGTAAATGGTATCAAATATCCTACCATGCGCCAGGTGGTCATTGGAGTCAATGTTACATTCTAATCATGATTGTTGAACTTATAAACGGAATTACAAAATGAAAAAATATATTATACCTTTTTTAGCAGCACTTCTGGCATTGACAAGCTGCTATGACCTGGACAGGGCACCTTACGACCAGTTAAGCTCTTCGACCTTCTGGCAGACAGAAGATCAGTGTAAGTCAGGTTTGATGGGTGTGTATGCGTCCCTGAAAAACACCGACCTCTATGGTAAAATGTTTATGATCGACGTAAACTCGGATGTAGCAGTCGGCTACGACCAGTATGAAGCTCTACAACTGGGAACTTGTACACCGCGAACCAGTTTCCTCAACGGTAAATGGCAGAACGGATACAATGGCATCCAGCGTGCCAACCTCGCCATCCGCAGTATCGGTGAAGCACCTATCGACGAAACAGCAAAGAACCAGATGCTCGGTGAAGCCCATTTCCTCCGTGCCCTCATCTATTTCCATCTGATGGATTACTTCGGAGGTCTCCCTCTCTATGACGAAACGACCAATCTGGAACAGGATTTCAACGACCTGATGAATCCGAGAAGTTCTGCCGAAGAAACACGTGCTTTCATCATTGCAGACCTGGAAAAAGCGCAGAACTCAGGACTTCCGGATACATGGGATGCAGCCAATTACGGCCGTGTAACGACTTCTGCCGTAGAAGGATTATTGGGTAAGGTATATCTGTACAGTAAAAATTATGACAAAGCGATCGAACATCTGGAAAAATCGACCAGCGGTCATGAACTGTACGAAAGCTTCGCCGACTTGTTCAACCTGACAGGACACACCAGTTCGGAAATGATCTTCTCGATCATCAATCTGGGTGGTACAGGTAATGATTACGGTATGCCGCTATGCTTCTACGCCGGCACACGTAACTCATTCGGCAGTTGCTGGAATAACACCCTTCCTTCTGTCGACCTGGTCGACATGTATGAATATAAAGACGGACGTCCTTTCAACTGGGATGAATTGTTCCCGGGATATACAACCGACAATCAGGTACGTGAACGTGTATTCAGATGCACAGTGAACGATGCCGGCGACGAAATCCTCGATCAACCGGCAGAATCCGCAAAGATCCTGGAAATGTACGAACAACGTGACCCGCGTATGTCAGCTACAGTGATCGCTCCTTACAGCACTTATTTGGGATGGAACCGTAACGAAGAGCGCCTGATGACATTCATCTTTGCAAAAAACACCAAAGGAGATGTAGTAGCAGTGAACGAGAACAATGGTTTCATGCGTAATAATAAGGGAGGTTGGGAAACCTATTTCTGGAGAAAATTCGTACCGGAAGGAGACTGGAACGGTGCTATCACGAACCGCGAACATACACCTGTAAACTTTCCGATCATCCGCCTGGCTGATGTTTACCTGATGCTGGCAGAATGTTACAATGAAACCGGCAACCAGACTAAGGCGGTAGAATACATCAACAAAGTACGTGCCCGTGCGGGTATCGCATTATTGAACAGTGGTCCTTCTTATTTGGCAGCTAATTCGAAAGATGAAGTCTTCCAACGTATCTTCCGTGAAAGAGCCTATGAACTGGCTGGTGAAGGTGTTCGCGACAGCGACCTGCGCCGTTGGAAATTGTCACACACATTACTGAATCGCGAAGAATACGGTATCACCGGCAAGCGCCTGCTGACACGTGTATTCCGTGAAAACCGCGATTACTTGTGGCCTATCCCGGCAGAAGAAATAGAAATGAATGATCAGCTTGAACAGAATCCTAACTGGTAATTATTTATTTTCTGAATTATTTTGATCACCAGATCAGATATAAGCAGAGGGTATGCTTTTGGAAGCATACCCTCTTTTGGTTAGTCAAATACACGAACTAATCTATCCAACCATCATTCTGTTTCAGATTATCATTCATCTGAATTTCTGTTCTCGGGATAGCCCAGTTATATAAATGATCGCCTCCCCATGAGTAAGAACTTTGTATTTCTCCCCAAACCTGTTTCAGGCCGGCTCCGTCGAATAATTTGCTTTTATGCCAGGTCTTCCAGCGCATTTCATCAAAGAAATTCACACCTTCACCGGCAAACTCCCAACGACGTTCATTGCGGATACGTTCACGCAAATTTTCCTGCCCTGTCACCTGAGTATATTGATTGCTGTTCAACAAAGCAGCACCGGCACGTTCACGAACCTTATTGATCGCATCTACCGCTTCGCTCGTTTTATTCTGCTCGTTCAGACATTCAGCCAGAGACAAAAGCACATCGGCATACCGAATAATCGGAATATCGATCGGAGAATACTCGCGATTCGGTATTTCGGAAGAACCTTCCGCCACAAACTTACGGAACAGATAATAGAAACGGTTGTTCGTGTCGGTTCTCAGATCATACGGTTCAGCATTGTCATATCCTCTGTATGGCCAACGCAAAGTATATACATAATCCGTATTACTGGAAGATCCGATATATTCTGCATACGGCGTCACTATAGTCGCTGCCAAACGCGGATCACGATTTCCATAAATGGCTTTTATACGTGCTTCATTTCCTGAAGGCAAATATTTGGACATATCAGCACCGTTAGCTGTTAAGGTATTTATTTCCGTTTCAGTCAAGCCGTCACGCAGGAAATAGACAGAGCGGGCAGCCGGAGACATTTCGTTATATCCGGGTAAATAATCATTCCAGTTAAACGGTTTCCCGTCTGCACATTCATACGTGTCGACAAAATCCGTGCTTGCCAGGTATGTATTCCAGCAAGAACCATAAGAGACACGAGAACCATAACGGAACGAGAAATTATTACCATAACCGCTCAAACCAATGCACTGCAAGGAGAAAATCATCTCATCGGACTGTTCGTTCGCTTCCTTAAACAGTTGCTTATATTCTCCCTTGAACAAGCCGTAACCCAACTCTCCGACTTTACGGAAATCGGCTTCTGCGCTTGCCCAGTTTTTCATCCACATATACGCTTTTCCACGCAATGCATACGCCGCACCTTTGGTCGCACGTCCGTAATCACCTGAACCGGAAGCATATTTATCCGGGAAATCGGCTGTATTGATCGCATCTGTCAGGTCTTTGATAACCTGATTCCACACGGCTTCTTCCGTATCACGCCCTTTGGTGTAGCCTTCCAGTTCCGTCGGTTCCAGATACAAAGGGACTCCTTTATACATCATATTCAGCTTATAATAGAAATAGGCACGCATGAACTTCGATTCAGCCATCAATCGATTATACTTGGACTCGGCCAACGGAGCCTTCGACAAATTGGCTATCGCATCGTTCGTACGGCTGACTCCTTCATAATGAATTTTCCAATAATCGGAAAACTGTGAATTGCTCGTTGTGGCATTACCTCTCAATAGAGCATAATTTCCGTCACGATAATCTGCAGAAACACCATAGCTGTCGAATTTATGCAAATCGCCGGCAACATTGTCGGAACGTAAAACATTATAAATACCGTTTACGCCCATATCTGCCAGATTCTCTGTCGCCCACATATTACCGGAAGAGATAGAATCATACGGATTCAGATCCATCAAATCTCCCTGACATCCTGTCAACAGAACAACGGCAGCTCCTGTTAAATATATATTTTTCAAAAGTTTCATATTCTTTCTCGTTTTAATCTTTAAAATGTAACATTAACCCCGAATGCGAATTGTCTTAAAGAAGTATATTCCGGATATGCCCCCAATTCAGGATCTTGTCCCGGGTACTTTGTGATATTGAACACATTTTCAACAGAGACATACAAACGAAGATTATCCATGTATGCTTTCTTACTTATAGCAGCCGGCAATGTATAGCCGACCGTCAGATTCTTCAGTTTCAAGTAATTACCATTAAAGATATAAAGACTTGTCGCTTCCGTATTCTGATAGCCGCTTTCTCCATTCACCAGACGACCGTATTTTGCATTGATATTGGTACGCGGGTCAGAAGGATTTTCCGGATCATAGAAATAATGATCTTTGGCAATCTCTGTCGGTAAAGCCAAACCTACACGCGTTGTCGGTGAATTGTAACCAGTCGTAGCTCCCCAATAAAGATTGAAACCGGCTGCACCAGCCCAGTTCATAGATATATCGATACCTTTCCACGCTGCCGACATTTGCAATCCGAAGTTATATTTCGGGTCTTTGGATATGTTCATAAACTCACGGTCGTCCGTACCGCCATAAATTCCATCACCGTTTGCATCTGCATACACATAGTCGCCATACCAAAGACGATCTTTTTTCACCGTCTGATTCGGCATAAAGGTATAGCCTGCATCGATCATCGCCTTCAACCACTCCATATCGGTTTCAGTACGGATCATACCGTCAACCGGTCCACCGCCGATTCCATCAGCAGCATAACCTTTTCCGGAGCCCTGATATGGATTACGAGTATAAAACTCACCCTTAATATGGTCTTCCACTACCGGATCGATTGCCGAAGAGCTGGATGCCACATCTCCGATATTGCTTACCCATTTACCATTTTCATCGTATCCTGCCTTCAACTTACCTTTATAATAGGTTACTTTATTCGGGGTGTAAGAGAAATTACCGTTTACAGAGTAACTCACTTCCCCGATTCTATCCTGCCATCCTAAGGTCAGCTCGATACCTTTTTTCTTCATCTCGGCAATATTCTGGCGTGGAGCCGTCTTATTACCGACAGTGATATTGATAGAAGGTCTATACAAGATATCTTTCGTTTTATAGTTGAAGACATCCATCGTGAAAGAAAGACGGTTATTCAAGGCATTCAAGTCAACGCCGACATTCGTCATCGTTGTTGTTTCCCAGGATAACATGGAATTGGCAATAGAGGTAGATGCCAGCCCGGATGCCAGAAGGCCACCGAACGGATAACGGGCAGAGCTATAAGTAGACTGATACTCATAGTTACCTACATCAGTGCCACCGTCATTACCTACAGAGCCGTATGAAGCACGGACCTTCAGGTTATCCAGCCAGTTCTTTGTATTTACCATAAAAGCCTCTTCCGAGATACGCCAGGCTGCAGAGAAAGAAGGGAAAGTACCCCAACGATAGTCCGGATGATAGCGGGAGTTTCCATCCCGTCGCAAGTTTGCTTCAAACAAATATCTGGATTTGTAGGCATAATTAATACGGCCAAAGAAAGAACGTCTGGACTTGTCGTAAGCACCACCGCCAATACTTTGCATTTCCGTTGCAGACCCCGGAGTGTGAACACTCGAATCGATCAAACCTTTTTTCTGGGCACTACGGGTATCCTGCTTGTAATAATATTCTTCATACCCCAGCATGATTCCAAAATCATGATCTCCCTTAATGGTTTTATTATAACGCAAAAGATTCTGAATCGTGTAACTGTAGTCTGCCCGGTTATAAAAATAGGTCGACATATCAGCCGGAGTAGTAGCCGGAGACATAACGGTTCCATCACTGAATTTTACCTTCTCAAACGGATTGGTCCAATTGGCATTGTCTTCCCAGTATCGCTTGTAGTTCAGGTTAAAATCCCATGAAAGTCCTTCAATCGGAGATATACGGGAGAAAAGAGTCGTATTAAAGTTCGTCTTTTGTCTGTGTCCGTCCTGAGAAACCAGATAAGAGGCAATATTATTGGCTGTTGCACTCTCTTCCGGTGCTTCCGGATAACCGTATTGTCCGTTCCATTCCGGATAAACGCCCGGAGTTGTCTGACGCAGGAAGTTATTGGCATTATCGAAATGGCCGACCTCCTTGTCCTCCTGAGTCGCGAAAGTACGCGTTCCGACAGTTAGCCATTTAGCGATATCCGCTTCTATATTGGCACGCAAAGAATATTTCCGGTAAACGAAAACAAAAACGTTATCTATTGAAATATAGATGTTTAGAAAAAGTGATAAGATAATGGGTAACGAATTAGAAACGAGTGAACCTCTTTAATCTACTCTATTTTTCTATTGTTCTGAAACCTCACTACAAAGATGAGAATTTCACTGCAATAATACAAAGTTTTTATAGTTCGTTTTGAATATATTGTCAAGTAATGAACTAAACTTCGTTACTTATTGCAAGATACCTACTGATATTTAATGTTGATTTCCTAATAATTTTCGATATTGAGCTGGAGATACTCCTGCTTTAGATTTAAAAAATTTTCCAAAAGCGGACTGGTCAGAAAAATTCATCTTATTGGAAATATCAGCTATGGTATAATCTGTACATGCCAACAAATGCCGTGCAGAAGTGAATATTTTCTCGGCAATATAATAATAAACAGTCTTTTGAGTTGCCTCTCGTATGATACGAGATAAATATGTGGTTGATACACATAAGGCATCAGCATAAAATTGTATTCCGTGTTGTTCTTTGTGATGAATAGATAACAGATTAAAAAATTGTTGAAGTAATTCATCTTTATGCCTAATATGCATGGGAGCATCCGATTTCAAATCATACAATTCTTCTATTATTTGCAGCAACAGAAAATCGGACAATACTAATGTTAATCCTTCTTGGAATGTATGTTTCCGGTTGATGTAAGATGCGAATACGAAAAAAGTGTTTTCTATTTGACGAAAAGATTGGTTTTCAAGTACAATTTTACTAATACACGTTTGGTTTAGTAATCCATAAAAACGACTATAATTAGGTATTTGTTCAAATAAAGCCCTTTCCATGAATAAACAAAGAACAGAAAAACTTTCTGATATATTTTTGACACAGATAGCGGAAAATGGAGTAAGCAAAAAAATTTCCTTCTTATGCATATCCATTGTACACATGTTGATTTCCACATGGGCAGTTCCTTCTTGAACCAATAAAAAATAGTAGGCATCTATATTGGTATCTTTTATTTCTTCGAAGAGATGACTTTTATTATCTGCATATACAAATCCAACCTTCCCCTTATATAGGTCAGTAACAGCAGTTCTTTTTATCAAGTCATTTACGGTTATAATTTTATATATATCCATTTTACCACTAATAGTATTGCAAAGATACTATTGTTTCGTATAGAACCAAATATGGTTTCTATTAAAACATCATAAAGTCGCATGAAAGCTATACATTTGCGCAATTTTAAGAACATACAAATGATTAGAAACGAATTATTTAGAAGATATGCGCTATTTCTGTGCTCCGTATTTGTAAATGCTTTTGGTATTTCTGTTATAACCAAAGCCATGTTGGGAACTTCTGCTATTTCCAGTGTTCCATTTGTATTAAGCCTCTTTACACCTTATACGATGGGGCAATATACAATTTACTTGAATCTTTTTTTCATTTTGCTGGAAATGCTCATGATGAAAAAGAAAGAAATAGTTATGAAACGTTATGAGTTAATAAGCCAAATCCCAGTCGGTTTTTGCTTTGGCTTGTTTATAGATATTTCTATGAACTATTTGCTGGTATGGTTATCTCCCGACTACTATCTTGCACAAATAGTAGCCCTGCTTGTCGGTTGCTTTATTTTAGGATTAGGCATAAGTTTAGAAGTCAAAGCCAATGTTTCGATGGTGGCTGGGGAATATTTGGTTCAGGTCATTGCAAAATTTGTCCATAAGGAGTTTGGTTTTATCAAAGTCTGCTTCGATGTTTCATTAGTTTTGATTGCTTGTGTCTTATCTGCAACTTTCCTTTCCAATATAGAGGGAGTTCGTGAGGGTACAGTAATTGCGGCTTTGGTAGTAGGTCCTATATCGCATTTGTTATTGCCTTATTGGAGAATATTCGATAGTTGGTTGCAACCTATACAACCATATCAGGCTTCATATACCGATAATCAACCGATAATTATTACTATTGCTCGTGAATATGGAAGTGGTGGGCATTTGTTGGGGAAAATGCTTGCTGAAAGATTGAATATAAAATTCTATGATAAGGAACTGATTTCAATGGTTGCAAATGACAGCCATTTTTCTCCGAAATATATTGCTGAAAACGAGCAAAAAGTTTCATCCAATTATTTACTGAGTATAATCTTACAGGATTATGAGGCACCGATAGAAAAAAGCTTGTCATCGGCAGATACTTTATTTGTTTCCCAAAGTCGTGTAATACGGAAGATTGCAAAAGAACAGTCATGTGTGATAATAGGGAGATGTGCGGACTACATATTGAAGGACTTTCCAAAAGCGTCTATAATAAAAGTTTTTTGTTATACAGATATGGAAGATGCAAGTAAACGTTGCAAAACAGAATATCATATAGCTACAGAAAGCGTGGAAACTGAAATTAAACAAATTAATCATTCCCGTATAAATCATTATCAATATTATACTAACCAAAAATGGGGCGACCCTCATAATTATGATTTAATGATAAATACTGGAAATATGACGCTTACAATGGCTTGTGATATCATTGCACATTTATATCAGAATAAAATGTCTAATCAAACAATTAAGAAAAATGAATAATAGAACAGAACAGATTATCAATCTTGCAGACAACAAAGTTCAGAGTGATTTAGAAAAGGCGAAAAGGCTATGTGCAGAATTACAAAATGTAACTATATATGATTCTGCATATAGAGAAATCATTAAGTTATTAATACCTGACATCCCTATAAATACATTAATCAGTCCTCCATTTTATTGTGATAACGGATATAATATCCATTTGGGAGAATCTGTTTTCATTAATTCTAATTGTATCTTTCTTGATGCAGTATCTATCCATATTGGAAAAAACTCGTTAATAGGTCCAAATTGCCAGTTATATACTCCACAACACCCTATAAACTATATCGAGCGTAGAGAAAAAATAGAAACCGCATTTCCAATTTGCATTGGAGAGGATTGCTGGATAGGTGGGAATGTGACTATTTGTCCCGGAGTTACCATTGGAAACCGTTGTGTCATTGCCGCCGGAAGTGTTGTCACAAAATCATTTCCTGCCGATTCTTTCATCGCTGGAAACCCTGCAATAAAGAAAAAGTCTTTACTGCAATAATTTAACTTATATTATGATATGAAATTTATTTTTCAACAGAGATTTTTCCGTCTATTGTCGGAATGCTCGCAGCGCAAAGTTTCTGCATCTGAACTTACAGAAGCTATCGAAGAATTGGCTACGCATGTAGCCGATTTCAGTATCAACGAACAGGATTATAGCGTATTGCTGCGTTATTTCTCCTTTGGCTTGCACCGCCTCAAATCGTACCGTGTATGGTTTGAGCAAGAAAAAAATGCCCAATTTGCATCTAATTGATGAAGCGATAGGGCTGTTAAACACCGAAATACGTCTTATCGAATGGCGCATCAAGTACCCGGAACAGTTGCGGCAACACACCGATAAACAAGCCCTTTCCCCTCTCTTTCTTGCCGACAAGACAACCCTTATCAACATCATGGAAATGGTAAGCGGTCTGTTCCTCTCCA
>OOCU01000084.1_pt1 | contig 123061 bp, 126 predicted proteins | sample 1671781 | NCBI WGS metagenome assembly OOCU01 (sample SAMN06348192, study PRJEB24527) | human gut metagenome | reverse complement strand
CGCCGACAGCTTTGTTAGAATACCAAATCCTTCCCCTTTTGTCAATACCTTTTTCCTCTTTTCTCGATTTTTTTCGACCGTCTTCCCACTGACGTGGATTTCGCAGGTTCTGCATGGTTTTCCGCACATTCTCTGCTTTTCATTCTCAGTTCTCGCTGTTATAATAATGTGTATACAAGAAGGAGGTGGAAACTTGAGATTTTGGAAAATGAACGGCGCGGGAAATGACTTTGTGATTCTGAACAACCTGGAGGAGCACCTCCCCCTGGAGCAGCTTCCACAAATCGCCCGGACGCTGTGTGAACGGCACATGTCCATCGGGGCGGACGGGTTGATGGTTGTGGATGCCCCCTCCCAGGGCGGAGATTATCGGATGCTGTTCTATAATTCTGATGGCAGCGTAGGTGAGATGTGTGGGAACGGTGCCCGCTGCATCTGCCGGTATGGCTACGAAAACGGGCTGGCCGGAGAGACGCAGACTGTGGAGACCACGGCAGGCATCGTCACCGGCCGGCGGATCGACCAGCGGCTGTACCGCATCCGTCTGAACGACCCCACCACCGTACGACTGGATAGCCCGGTAGAGGCAGACGGCGTGACATACGTCTGCTCCTATGTGGAGCTGGGAAATCCCGGCATCCCCCACGCCGTGGTGCCATACGCCGGACTGCGCCAAGCGGACGAAAACGAGCTGCGGGAGCTGGGCCGGGCCATTCGGTGGAACAAGGTCTTTCCCAAGGGTGCCAATGTGAACTTCTACGAGATCACCGGTGAAGATCTGATTTTCGAGCGGACATTTGAACGCGGCGTGGAGGACTTCACCTATGCCTGCGGCACTGGCACCGGATCTGTGGTGACCGTGCTGACTCTGCAGGGTAAAGTCTCCGGCCACGGCGTACAGGTGGATATGACCGGCGGCCGCTTGGTGATCGACGCGGAGCGGGTCCACTCCCATATCGCCAGCCTTTATCTGACAGGCCCCACCAACGTGGTGTGCCGGGGTGAAGTTACGGATGAGGACCTAATTATAATGTAAGGCCGGAAGGCCATACAGGTCAGCAGCTATTTCAATATGTATTGGAGGAGAGAGAATGAGTACACAGCTGAGCAAAAAGTCTGTTGCCCGGAACTATGCATTTCTGGCCGTCATGCTGGGGGCCATGATCCTGGGCTCCATCGTGGGCTGGATCTTCCCCCAGGAGCTGGATGCGGAGGGGAACGTCATCAGCGCCGGCGCCACGGTGCTGGAACCTCTGGGCACCCTGTTCCTGAATATGATGTTCTGCATCGTGGTGCCCATGGTGTTTTCGTCCATTGCCGGGTCTGTGGCTACCATGAAGAGCCGCAAACGGGCCGGCAAGATCATGGGCACCACCGTGCTGACCTTCGTCATCACCGGCGCCATCGCTGCGGTCATCATGATCGTCATTATGAAGATCTTCCCCCCGGTTCTGGAGCCCTGGACCAACCTGACTGAGGGCGTGGTGGAGGATCCCATCTCCATCCCGGACCTGATCGTGAACTTCTTCACGGTGAGCGACTTCTCCGGCCTGCTCAGCCGCAGCGCCATGCTGCCCCTGATCGTCTTCTCCATTCTGTTCGGCTTCGGCGTAAATCTGGGGCCGGGTCCTGACAGCCTGATTGCAAGATTCCTCACCAGCCTGTCCGAAGCTATGATGAAGGTCGTTCAGCTAGTCACCTACTACGCCCCCATCGCCTTCTTCGGCTTCTTCGCCAACCTGGTGGCCACCTACGGCTCCCAGATCGCTACGGACTATGCCCGGGCTCTGGTGGTGTACTATCCCCTCTGCTTTATTTATATTTTTGTGGCCTTCCCCTTGTTCGCCTGGTTCGGCGGCGGCAAGGGAGCGGTCAAGGAAATGTTCCGGCACATCGCCAAACCTGCCATCACTTCCCTGGGCACCTGCTCCTCCGTGGCCACCATCCCCACCAACATGGAAGAGGCGGAGGCCACCGGTATCTCCAAGGATGTCAGCGAGATCGTGGTTCCTCTGGGCGCCACCATGCACATGGATGGCTCCTGCTTCTCTTGCATTCTGAAGATAACGTTCCTCTTCGGCGTGTTCGGCCGGCCCTTTGACAGCATCGGCGACATGGCACTGATGGTGATTGTGGCCGTGCTGTCCTCCGTGGGCATGTCCGGCGTCCCCGGCGGCGGCTACATCGGCGAGTTCATCATGTGCTCCGTGTTCTTCCCGGACCAGCTGGCCATCGCCTATCCCATCGCCATCACCATCGGAAACCTGGTGGATCCCCCCGCTACCATGATCAACTCCGCCGGCGACTATGTGGTGAGCTTTTTGGTCTCCCGCTTTGTAGACGGCAAGGACTGGTTCCAGAAAGTCCTGGCCAGCCGGAACGCCTGATCTTCCCTTTCGCAAAAAGAAGGACCTGCCGCAGGGCAGGTCCTTCTTTCGTCCTCACAGCTCCTGTTCCTGGGAGCGGCGCTCTTCCCGCTTTGCCTTCACGCTCTGTCCGAATGGTGTGGCGGCGAGACCGCCCAGAGCGGTCTCCCGCAGCTCTACCGGCAGCCGGCGGCCCACGTCGCCCATGCAGTCGATCACCTGGTCCACAGGCACCCGGCTCTCAATGCCCGCCAGGGCCATGTCCGCCGCGCTGACGGCATTCACCGCGCCGATGACGTTTCGCTTGACGCAGGGGACCTCCACCAGTCCCGCCACCGGATCGCACACCAGGCCCATCAGGTTCTTCAGCGCCATCGCCACGGCGTGGCCGATCTGCTCCGGCCCGCCGCCCCGCAGGTCCACCAGGGCCCCCGCCGCCATGGCCGCAGCCGTGCCTACCTCCGCCTGGCAGCCGCCGGAGGCGCCGGAGATGGACGCCCGGTAGCCAACCACCGCGCCGATACCGGCAGCCACATACAGCGCCCGGACGATGGCCTCCTCATCCACGGTGCCCCGGCGGTACAGCGGCACCAGCACCGCCGGCAGCACGCCGCAGGCCCCCGCCGTGGGTGCCGCCACGATCCGGTGCATGCAGGCGTTGGACTCCGCCACGCACAGGGCCGTGGCGATCACCTCCTGCAGATAGGGGCCGCAGAGCGTCTCCTGCTGGGCGGCGTAGTCCCACATCCTCTGGGCGTCGCCCCCCACCAGGCCGCTGACGCTGCGCCGGTCCGCCCGGTAGGTGTCCACGGACTCCACCATGGCCCGCCAGGTGGCGTGCATCTTCTCAAAGGAGGCCTCCGCCGTCACCTGCCGCTCCTCCACGTCCGTATCCCGCACCACCTGCCAGAAGGGCTTCCGCCCCGCCTGGATCTTGTCGAAGATCTCCTGCATGGAATCCAGAGCCATTTCAGTCTTCCTCCTTCTCGTAGTAGGTGGCGCCCAAGACGCCGTAGAGCGCCTGGATACGCTCCAGGGCATCCGCCGGGATCTTCTGGTCCGTCTCCACCACCGTCAGGGCAGCGCCGCCCCGGCGGTCCCGGTTCAGGCTCATGTTGGCGATGTTCACCCCACTGACGGAGAGCTCATTGAGAATCCGGGACAGCTCTCCGGCCACGTCCTGGTGGCGGACCACCAGGGTGTTGAAGATGCCGGTGAAGCTCACCTCCACTCCATCCAGCCGATCCACCCGGATGCGGCCGCCGCCGGTGGAGGCCGCCTGCAGCTCCAGCTTCCGCCCGTCGGCACTCTCCACCGTCAGCACCGCCGTGTTGGGGTGGGCATCCCGCAGACGGGCCGTGTGGAAGTGGAATTCCAACCCCTGGTTGGCGGCGATCTCAAAGCTCTGAGGAATGCCCAGATCGTCCGGCTTCATCCCCAGGAGGCCCGCCACCAGCGCCCGGTCCGTGCCGTGGCCTCGGCCGGTATCGGCAAAGGAGCCGTGGAGGCCGATGTCCGCCCGCGCCACTTCCGCCCCCAGCAGGGTCCTGGCCATGCGGCCGATCCGCACCGCCCCCGCTGTATGGGAGCTGGAGGGGCCCACCATCACAGGGCCCAGAATATCAAAGATGTCCAGCATATCCGTGTTCCTCCCGGTGATCCGAAATTGCTCTCAGCGTATCACATCCTCCCCGTTTCCGCAAGAAGTTTTCCCGGGAAAGTTGACCTTTCTCCCGCCGTCCTTTATACTGGGAGCAGAAAGGAGCGTGACCGCCATGTCCTCTTTGCTGCTGCGCAATCTGCGGACCATCCTCACCTGTGATGACGGCGATGCCGTGCTGGAGCACACCGACCTCTATTGCGAAAACGGCATCATCCGCGGTCTGGGCCCAGACCTGCCCCAGACCGCAGACACTGTGATCGACGGGTCCCATTACTGGTGCTATCCCGGCCTCATCAACACCCACCACCACCTGTATCAGGTGTTCTCCCGGAACCTGCCCCAGGTGCAGAATCTGGAGCTGTTCGACTGGCTCACCGCCCTGTATGAGATCTGGAAGGGCCTGGACGAGCAGGTGGTGCGTCTCAGTTCCCTCACCGGCATGGGGGAGTTGCTGAAGCACGGCTGCACCACCTGCTTTGACCACCACTATGTCTTTCCCGCCGGATGCGGACACCTGATCGGCGCCCAGTTCGCCGCCGCGGAGGAGCTGGGGATGCGGATGTTCGCCTCCCGGGGCAGCATGGACCTCTCCCGCAAGGACGGCGGCCTGCCGCCGGACAGCGTGGTCCAGACGGTGGACGCCATCATGAAGGACTCCGCCCGGGTGATCGAGGCGTACCATGACCCGTCCTTCGGATCCATGCGGCAGGTGGCCCTGGCCCCCTGCTCCCCCTTCTCCGTCAGCGGAGAGCTGCTGCGGCAGAGCGCCATCCTGGCCCGGCAGTACGGCGTCCGGCTCCACACCCACCTGTGTGAGACGAGGGACGAGGAGCACTACACCCTGGAGCACTACGGCGTCCGGCCGCTGGAGTACATGGCATCTCTGGGCTGGACAGGCCCGGATGTGTGGTACGCCCACGGCATCCACTTCAACGACGAGGAGCTGCGGGAGCTGGCCCGCACCGGCACCGGCGTGGCCCACTGCCCCATCAGCAACATGAAGCTGGCCTCCGGTGTGGCCCGGGTGCCGGAGATGCTGGCGCTGGGCGTCCCGGTGGGATTGGCGGTGGACGGCTCCGCCAGCAACGACGGGTCGTCCCTGATGGAGGAGCTGCGGGTGTGCTACCTGCTCCACCGGCTGACCTCCAGCGAGAAGGCCCCCTCCGGGTATCAGGTGCTGAAGATGGCCACCCGGGGCAGCGCCCGGCTGCTGGGCCGGGAGGACATCGGGCAGCTGGCTGTGGGCAAGTGCGCGGACCTCTTCCTGGTGGATTCCCGCCGACTGGAGCTGGTGGGCGGCGCGTACAGTCCCGCCGACGTGCTGGCCACGGTAGGCCTCCGCGGCCCGGTGGACTACACGGTGGTGAACGGCCGGGTCGTGGTGAAGGAGGGGCATCTCGTCACCATCGACGAGGAAAAAACCGCCGCCGATGCCCGGAATGCCTGCGGGGCGTATCTGGCAAAGGCGTAAAAAGAGCCGCTGCATCGTTTGATGCAGCGGCTCTTTTCTATTTATAAATTATAAAGGAGCGGTTGTTCAATTCCGGATTTCAGTCTCGTCCGCCCGCATCAACTGGATATACCGCAGCAGATGGCCACACTCCGCCTCTTGCAGACGTCTGACCTCGTGGAGCAGCGCCGTCCGATTCTCTCCCGCTTCTCCCTTCCGCCGGTTGTATTCCAGACTCTCCCCCAACATATAATCCACGCTGGCGTGGTAGAGATTCGCCATGCCCAGCAGGACAACAGTAGAACAGATATCTCGTCCCGTCTCAATATTGGACACATAATTTGGGCTGATTCCCAGAGTCTCCGCCGCTTGCTCCTGGGTCATACCAGCCGCCCTGCGGAGTGCCTGAATCCGTTTTCCGATAGCTTTTGTATCAATCATCACCATACCCCATTTCAGGTACAGTGTATAGTATGAGTTATTCCAGTTTGAACATCCTATATTTCATATAAATATTGACTATATTCTGGAATTTTAGTATGATAGAACCGCAAATTGTCGAAAAAGGAGGATGTCAGATATGAAAAACGTGGGAATACCGAGAAGGCTGGACGAGCTGGGACGGATTGTGATCCCGATAGATGTGCGCCGGGCTCTGTCTCTAAATGAGCGGGACACCGTAATGTTTTTTCTGGATGAAAAATCCCGCACGGTAATCCTGAAGAAAGAAGTCCCCTCCTGCATCTGCTGCCATGCTGCGGATTCTCTCAGGCAGCTCCCCCATGGGATCTATGTGTGCGAAAGCTGTCTTGCGCAGCTGTCCTGAAAAAATCCAGGCGCCGGACCGCGGGTTTCCGCAGTCCGGCGCTTGTGTCAGTTCTCTTTCCATCGCCCCAGTGTGGGCAGAAGGCTCCGCATATAGGCGCGGCACGCCTCCGGATCCGTCCGGCCCAGGGGCATGTGGGGCAGGCAGTGCTCCACCATCTCCTCCATGGTGCAGTCCTGGGCAAAGCCCTCTCCATCCCAGCACCACATGCAGTACTGCTCATTGAAGCTGCCGTCTGTGTTTTTGGCCAGGATGTCATCGTTCAGCGGCATTCCACAGCTCTGGCAGACCAGGGTCCGGGGACTGCCCAGCAGGGTGTTGATGGACACGCCGAACAGCCTTGACAGCGCCTGGAGCGTCTCCACCTCCGGGATCGTCTCTCCCCGTTCCCAGCGGCTCACTGCCTGCCGGGTGACAAACAGCCGCTCCGCCACCTCGCTCTGGGACAGACCCGTCCGCTGCCGCAGCTGGGCGAACACCTCTTGAAACTCCATTCCCATCACCTCGGGACCAGTCTATCACAACAGGGCAGCGGCGTAAAGCAACCGTCGGTTGCCTGCCGCTCACGCGGCGGCGGGCACCGTCTCCGCAGGCAGGGGCGGCACCTGGAAGCGGAAGTAGTCGTAATTATAGGTGCGGTTGGGCTCCACCTCGTCCCCAAAGCGCAGCTGGATCAGCTCGCTGACCGTCACCAGCTGGTAGCCCTGCTCCAGCAGCCAGGGCACCAGGACCTCCGTGGCCGCCACCGTGCTCTCGTAGATGCTGTGGAGCAGGATCACCTGTCCGTCCAGATTCCCGGCGTTCTCCACGCCGGCCACCACCTTCTCCGCGTCCTTGGAGCGCCAGTCCTCCGTGTCGATGGACCAAGTGACGATGCTCCGGCCGGAGGTGGTCTTCAGCGTCTTGTTCATGGAGCCATAGGGCGGCCGCAGCAGCGCGGGCGTGGTCCCCAGCACCTCCTGAAACAGCGCGTCCGCCGCGGCCTGATCCGCCTGCTGGGCGGCCTGATCCATCTTGCCCAGGTTTGCGTGGCGGTAAGAGTGGCTGCCGATCTCGCAGCCCATGTCCGCCGCCCGGCGGACTGCCTCCGGCGCCTTGGGGAGATTCCGCGCCACTTCGAAGAAGGTAGCCACCGCGCCGTGCTCCTCCAGAATATCCAAAATCTGGTCCGTGTAGACCGCGTGGGGACCATCGTCAAAGGTCAGGGCCACCATGGGGCGGGTGGGATCCACCACCCGCTGGGGCTCCGGCAGCGTCTCCACGGGAGTTCCGCCGCCCTCTTCCAGGGAGGGCTCCGAAGCATTCTCCCCGCCTGCCTCCTGGCTGTCCGGGAGGAGCTCCGGCATCTCGCCGGGAGCGGGGAGAACCTGAGCCGGGGGCGCCTCTGACACCAAATGCTCCGGCGGGGTCTTGGCGGGGGTCACAATGGTGCCGCAGGAGCTCAGCAGCAGGCAGGACAGCAGAAGGGAAACCAGTCGTTTCATGATGGGATACCTTTCTTTCATCTCTTATTTGAGTCTATCATACGGAATGCCCCGGGAAAAATCGGGTCAAAACGGATACAAAAAGGTCAAAAAGAGTGACAAAAGAAACGAAGAGTGACAAACGCCGGAGCGGGACCTTTCCCGCTCCGGCGTTCTTTACATCCGCTGGTCCTTGCCCTCCGCGTACCAGAGGTTCCAGGTCCGGCGGTAGACCTCCGCCGCCTGCTCCGAACGGCAGACCATCCGCACCCGCTCCGGCAGGGCATGGTCCGCCAGGAAGTCCATGATGGCCCGCAGGGCCACGGTGGCCGCCAGCGGCAACGGATACCCGTAGACTCCCGTGGATATGGAGCAGAAGTCTAGGGTGCGGATGCTGTGGGCCTCCGCCAAAAGCAGGCAGCTGCGGTAGCAGGAGGCCAGCAGGGCCGCCTCCCCCTGCTCCCCGCCCTGCCAGACGGGACCTGGCGTGTGGATCACATACCGGGCCCGCAGGCGGTAGCCCGCCGTCAGCTTGGCCCGCCCCCGCTCGCAGCCCCCCAGCGTCCGGCACTCCGCCAGCAGCTCCGGCCCCGCCGCCGCGTGGATGGCCCCGTCCACCCCGGCGCCGCCCAGCAGCGTGGGATTGGCCGCGTTGACAATGGCCTCCGCGTCCGAACGGGTGATATCTCCCACCAGAATGGAAAAGCGATCCATAGCCGTCCTCCTGTTCCCCTGTGCCGTCCCGACACATCTCGTCTCTTAACAGTATATCTCCCGCCGGAAAAAAAGCAAGCCCGGATCCGGGCTTGTCCCGCGTGGCTTCCTGCGGTATAATTTGCCTGTGAACAACCACCTGTGCCCGGCGTTCTGCCGCCGGGAGAAAGGAGTCCCTATGGCAAAACAGGTCCCCTCCTACACTGGGACGCTGCGCAATCACTCCCTGACCATCCCCGCCTGCGTCAGCGAGTGCAGCGGCATCCGTATTTTCGGCCGGCGCATCAAGTCCCTGGCCTTTTCCACCGATGTAGCCATCATCAAGAACATCAACGCGGACGCCATCATCGCCGTCTATCCCTTCACGCCCCAGCCGGTGATCTCCCAGGCCATCATCAGCGTGTCCGACGTGCCGGTATTCGTGGGCGTGGGCGGCGGAATCACCACCGGCTCCCGCTCCGTCCGGCTGGCCATCCAGTCCGAGCACCAGGGTGCCTACGGCGTGGTGCTGAATGCCCCCACCTCCGACGATGTCATCCGCCAGATCAAAAAGGTGGTGGACATTCCCGTGGTCATCACGGTGGTCTCCGCTCACACGGACATCGGCAGCCGCCTGGAGGCGGGAGCCGACTTTCTCAATGTCTCCGGCGCCGCCGCCACGCCGGAGATCGTGGCGGAGATCCGCCGGGACTTCCCGAAGGTTCCCATCATCGCCACCGGCGGCCCCACAGAGGAGTCGATCCTCCGCACCATCCAGGCCGGAGCCAATGCCATTACATACACCCCGCCCTCCAACGGCGTGCTGTTCGCCCGTATCATGAACCAGCACCGGAAGGCGCTGTGAGGTCATGGCGAAAATTTTTTTGAGGCGACGGGGTTGACAAACGTCCGTCCAGGCGGTTATAATGACGGCGAATCGGTAGGTGAGGCTACCACGGGGATTCGGAATCATCCAAAGACTGCTGCCGCACAGTTGTGGAGACACAACCAGCTGGTCAACAGGCCGCGTCGACAACAAGGCGCCGCTTAACGCAGTTGCTACGCCCCGTGAAGCTAAAGCTTGGACGAAGACGCCCATTGTGTGCAGCTCTCCCTGCCGGATTTCCGGCAGGGATTTTTTTGCTGCGGAAAAGCACGGCCAAAAATTCAAACGCGCCATTTCCCCGTCCCTTCGGGGCAGCTGGAAAGGATGCGCAAAACCTCACACAGCCGATGTTCCTAACGCGCGAACGCGCATAGAGTTTTATGCAGAAAGGAGGTGCGGACCATGGAAAGCGCCAGTCAGCCACCCAGACAATACAGACGAAAGCGAGGTAACGACTATGACCATGTTCAACAAGGATCAGATCTTTCAGCTTTTGGAGAGCCGGGACGGCGAGGCGCTCCGCGCCCTTTGGCAGGGCCGCGGTGCCGTGGACATCGCCGCCCTCCTGGACTCCGTGGAGGACGGTGCCCGGCAGGCGGCGGTGTTCCGCACGCTGCCCAAGGACCTGGCGGCAGATGTGTTCTCCTATCTCCCCGGTCCCACTCAGGCCACCCTGGCCCGCTCTTTCGCGGACGGGGAGCTGCAGCAGATTTTTGACGCCCTGCATCTGGACGACGCGGCGGATTTTCTGGAGGAGCTTCCCGCTAACCTGGTGACCCGCATCCTCCGCTCCGCCAGCCCTCAGCGCCGTATGGCGGTAAATGCCCTGCTGCGCTATCCGGCGGACAGTGCCGGCAGCGTCATGACGCCGGAGTTTGTCTCCCTCCGGCCGGGCGATACGGTCCGGCAGGCGCTGGATACCATCCGCCGCACCGGAATCCACAAGGAGACGGTCTACACCTGCTATGTGCTGGAGCACCGGCAGCTGCTGGGCGTGGTGTCGGCCAAGGACCTGCTGACAGCCGCGGAGGATGCCGCTGTGGCGGACCTGATGGTCACGGATGTGGTATCTGTGGGTACGCTCACAGACCGGGAAGAGGCCGCCCGGCTCCTGGCGAAATATGACCTGCTGGCCTTGCCGGTGCTGGATGGAGAGGAGCGGATGGTGGGCATCGTCACCGTGGATGATGCCATGGATGTCCTGACGGAGGCCGCCGCAGAGGATCTCTCCATCATGGCGGCGGTGACGCCGGACGAGAAGCCCTACTTCGCCGCCTCCGCCTGGGAGCACGCCCGCCATCGGGTAGTGTGGCTGCTGATTTTGATGCTGTCCGCCGCCATCACCGGCTCTATCATCACCCGGTACGAGGACGCCATCTCCGCCGTGCCCCTGCTGGTGGCCTTTCTACCCATGCTGATGGACACCGGCGGAAACTGCGGCTCCCAGAGCGCCACGCTGGTGATCCGGGGGCTGGCTCTGGAAGAGATCCGCCCCCGGGACGCGCTGCGGGTGATCCGCAAGGAGCTGGCGGTAGCCGCCATCGTCAGCGCCGTCCTAGCCGCGGCCAACGGCCTGCGGATCTACCTTCAGTACCATGACAGCGCCATCGCCCTGGTGATCTCCCTGTCCCTGGCGGCCACGGTGGTGCTGGCCAAGCTGGTGGGCTGTATGCTGCCCATTGCCGCCAAGCAGCTCCACATGGATCCGGCCATCATGGCCTCCCCCCTCATCACTACCATTGTGGATGCCGGGGCGGTGCTGATCTACTTCCAGGCCGCCGCCGCGCTCCTGCGCCTGCCCGTTTAAGGGTTCCGCCCGGTACGGGCGCAAAACAGGTGCCTGCCAGAAATCCGGCAGGCACCTGTTTCCCATTTTCGACTTTCACCGCAGGAAGATGCGTTTCCCGCCTCGGTAGGCCTTCACGACGCCGATCCGCTGGGCACTGGGAACGCGGCCCTGCAGCTCCCGGTGCAGCGCCTCCGCGTCTGCCGGGTCCACGGCCATGAGGAGGCCCCCAGCGGTCTGGGGATCATAGAGCAGGTCCTGTCTGCACAGCGCGGTCTCCCCTGCATCCACGCCCACCTCCGCAAAGGCGCGGTTACGGTACATCCCCGCCGGCAGCAGACCCATGTTTGCAAACTCCAGCGCCTCCGGAATCAGGTCGATGGCGTCCACCTCCAGCTCCAGCTCCACATCGCTGCCCTGGGCCATCTCATAGCTGTGGCCCAACAGGCCAAAACCTGTTACATCCGTGCAGGCGTGGACGCGGCACTTCACCATGGCGTCCCGGGCGGACTTGTTCAGGGTGGTCATCAGTTCCTCTGCCAAAGCCCGCCCCTCGGCCGACAGCATCTCCGCCTTCTGTGCGGTGGTGAGGACGCCGATACCGATGGGCTTCGTCAGCAACAGCACGTCCCCCGGCCGGGCGCCGGAGTTGGTCAGCACCCGGTCCGGATGGACGAAGCCGGTGACCGCCAGGCCGTACTTGGGCTCGTCGTCCAGGATGCTGTGGCCGCCGGTGATGAGCGCCCCCGCCTCATACACCTTGTCATAGCCGCCTCGCAACAGCTGGTGCACCGCCTCTTTCGGCATGGACTCCGGCACGGCCATGATGTTCAGGCACAGCTTGGGCTCGCCGCCCATGGCGTACACATCGGAGAGGGCGTTGGTGGCCGCGATCTGTCCGAACAGGTACGGGTCGTCGGCAATGGGCGGGAAGAAATCCACCGTCTGCACCAGGGCCAGATCGTCGCTGACCTTATAGACCGAGGCGTCGTCGCTCTTGTCGAACCCCACCAGCAGATTGGGGTCCCGATGCACCTGGATGCCGTCCAGCAGCTGGGCCAGCACACCGGCCCCCACTTTGGCGCCGCACCCGGCACACTTGGCCAGCTTCGTCAGCTTGACATCATTTTCAGGCATGATTCTTCCTCCCGTTTCCTCAGTTTGATCGTCCCCGACAGGCTGCACCTAACCGGAATACCCACCTGCGCGGTCTTTCAGCGCTCCCGTCAGGTCCAAAATCGCCTCCAGCACACCGCCGCCAATGGCCAGGGCCTTGTCGCTGGCGGTATAGCAGTGCTCCACCTTGCAGCGGGGGTCGATGTCCCCGGCCTTCATCCCTTTGTGCACCGGGGTATCATCCGGCAGGATACCCCGCAGGACGCCGTCCAGGGTGCAGGTCATGGGCACGCCGTTCACCGTGGCGGCCACATCCCCCTGCCGCACCTGGGCGCCAATGTCCAGCAGCTGGTGAAACACGCCGTCCGCCGGGGCCCGCAGCACTCGTTCCCCGGCAAAGCCGCCGATGAGCCCCGGGATCCCGGTATTGGGCAGCGCGCTGCCTGCATGGATCACCCGGCCCAGCGTGTGGCCCCGCATGGTCTCCACCACCGCGTGACAGTCCACCCCGGCAGTGAAGCCCGGCCCCACGCCGATGACCACCGGGGCATCGGTGATCCGGGTGCCCAGATTCCGCTTGGCCAGGATGGCGTCCACCACCACGTCCGGCTTCAAAACTGGGATACAGATCCCCTCCGGGTCCGCCAGCACCGGGACTACATTCTCTTGCAAAAGGGCCATAGCCGCCTCCGGTGTCTCCACCCGGCGGGCGGTGACATCCTCCACCTTTGTCTCTCCCAACACGATGGCCTGGGAGAAGGCTACGGTCCGCCGGATGGCAGTTGGGGCCGGTATATCGGTCATAATCACCGATATATGCGCCCTTTTCAGCCGAAGAGCAATACCGGTGGCCAAATCACCGGCGCCTCGGATGATTACCAGCATGGAAAATACTCCCTCCTCCACAGACTGCCGGCCAGAACCGGACAGTCCATCAGGCGCGCCAGGACCCTGGCATCTGCCAGATTCCACAGCGTCTCCACCTGATTGACATAAACTTTCGTGTGCAGATCTTCGGATCGAAGCACCCTCGCCTCGGCCTCCGGCGTGGCCTCCGCCGCCTCCGGCACACCCGCAAGAAGCGCGTACCGCTCCGGCCGGTGAGCGGCCGCAGCGATGGGACGGCCGAAGCCGGAGGCCCCCACCACGCAGATGGTCTGATTGGCCTCAGTTGGGATCACCGGCTCGTGGGGGGCGTGCGCCTTCAGGGGACGGCGGGCAGCGCCGTCCGCCTCCACCAGAATGTAGTCGAATTGCTCCGCCAGCACCGCCATGGGCGCCTCTGGGGCCGTCAGCTTACCCGTTCCCGGTTCGTCTGTCCCGGCACACAGCAGCTGATGCGCCCTGCGCAGTTCGTCCAGCTCCGCCGCTGTCCGGGCGCAGGGCAGGTCCGAAAACGGGAGAATCTTGGTGGTGGTGCACAGCAGGACCGGATGCTGTCCGGCCAGCTCCTCGCCCAGGGTCCGCAGGAGAGTGGTCTTTCCCCCGCCGCCGATGACGGCAGTGACACCGGGACGGATATCCAGCAGCTGGGAAAGGGTCATGGCGCATTCTCCCTCTATCGTTCTTCTTTTCATAGAATAGCACCTCCTCCGTTCCTCGTCAAGCAAGTCCGCCGGGACTGCCTGTCTTTCAGGCTTTTGGCAGTGTGCAACTGCCAGTTGCCAAATTTTCAGGTCCCCTTGGTGGACTTTTGCCCACTCTCCCACTATACTGGAACCACAAAGGAGGGCGCGGTATGAGCCTTGGAACCAACATCAGCCGCCTGCGGGCGGAGAAACGCCTGTCTCAGGGGGACCTGGCGGAAGTGCTGGAGGTGAGCCGCCAGTCCGTCAGCAAGTGGGAGACGGATTCCAGTGTGCCGGACCTGGACAAGCTGATAAAGCTGAGCCAGCTCTTCCGTGTGACGCTGGATGAACTGGTGACGGGAGCAGAGCCCCAACTGAAGGTGGAGACGCCTCCGGTCATGGTGTCTCCGTCAATGCCGGGTCGGAAGATCGCCGGGATCATCCTCTTCTGCATGGCCTTTCTGGCATTTCTGATCCCTACGGTGCTGGGGGGGATCCTCGTCGGCCTGATCCTGGCCGTTCCGTTTCTGGTGTGCGGGATCATCTGTTTTCTCGTCCGAAAGCGGCCGGGGCTGTGGTGCGCCTGGGCAGCGTACTTGGCGGTTTACATCTTTTGTTACTATGGCACCCGCATCAGCTGGAATCTTTTCTTTTTCACGTTCTCTTGGGAGGAAGTCGGAACCCCCGTCTATACCTTTGCAGCGTGGATCCAATCGCTGATGATACTGGCTCTGCTGATTGGGACTGTCCGCTCCTTCTGCACATTCTCCTTTCCTCCCACCCGGCGGAATGGAGTGATTCTGGTCGTGCTATGGATTGAATTCCTGGCGTACCGATTGCTGACCGCGCCCATCGCCGACTTGCTCTCAGCACCGGAAATTCCTGTGACCTCCATGTGGGCCTTGATGGCTCTGATTCTTATGGCAGGCATCGCCTCCCTCATTCTGCTGGCCATTGCCTTGACGCTGTCGGTGCGGATGGCTGCCGCCTGGAGGGCCTCTCACTGCTGATACTTTTCGGTTCACGCCCCGACATTGGCCGGGGCGTTTTTCTTGACTTTTCCCGCAGGGCGCTTATAATATAGTATATCGTTTATCTCACTTGAGTATCACGGTTGGAGGACATTATGCGGGACAGCTGCGGACGGACAATCGACTACCTGCGGCTCAGCGTCACGGACCTGTGCAACTACCGGTGCCAATACTGTATGCCGCCCGAGGGCGTGGAGAAGCGGCTTCACAGCGATATTCTCTCCATCGAAGAGCTGGCGGAGATCGCCGCGGCGGCGGTTCGGTGCGGGGTAAAGAAGATCCGCCTCACCGGCGGGGAGCCTCTGGTGCGGCGGGGATTGCCGGACCTGTGCCGGATGCTGCGGGCCATCCCCGGGTTGGCGGAGCTGTGCCTCACTACCAACGGCTCCCTCCTGCCCCAGCTGGCAAGGCCCCTGCGGGATGCGGGGGTGGACCGGCTGAACATCAGCCTGGATACGCTGCGGCCGGACCGGTTCGCCGCCATGACCCGGCTGGGGACCCTCCAGGACGTGCTTGCGGGCATTAAAGCCGCGGAGGCGGCTGGATTCCGGAATCTAAAATTTGACACCGTCCTCATCGGCGGGTTCAACGACGATGAGATCGAAGATTTTGTGAATCTCAGCCGGGAGCATCCCTGGGAGATGCGGTTCATCGAGCTGATGCCCATGGGCCCCTGCGCCGGGTGGGATCGGAGCCGCTTCCTGCCCGCAGAAACGGTGCTGGACCGGATGGCAGAGCTGGAACCCATCGAGGCCCAGGGCGTGGCCCGGCGGTACCAGCTGCCCGGCGCGCTGGGGACAGTGGGGCTCATCTCCCCAGTGAGCCACGACTTCTGCGCGGACTGCCGCCGGATTCGGGTGACGGCGGACGGCAAGCTGAAGGGCTGCCTCCACAGCCGGGAAGAGATCCCCCTCCGGGGCCTCCACGGCCAGGCACTGGAGGACGCCGTCCGGCGGGGCATCCTCCACAAGCCGGAGCGCCACCATCTCACAGAACGGTCCAGCGACACGCCCCGAAACATGAATCAGATCGGAGGATGACCACCATGGCGGAATTGACCCATTTCAATGAACAGGGCCGGGCCAGGATGGTGGATGTGACGGAGAAGGCCGTCACCCACCGCCGGGCAGTGGCTGCCGGGGAGATCCACATGGCCCCGGAGACATTGCAGAACATCAAGGACGGCACCTTGAAAAAGGGCGACGTGCTGGCGGTAGCCCAGGTGGCGGGCATCCAGGCGGCCAAGCACAACTGGGAGCTGATCCCCATGTGCCACCCCCTGCCCCTGACAGGTATCGACATCACCTTCGCCCTGTCCGATTCCCCCTGCATGGTGGAGATCCAGGCCGCCGTCACCTGCACCGGCGTTACCGGGGTGGAGATGGAGGCCCTGACAGCCGTGTCCGTGGCGGCGCTGACCATCTATGACATGTGCAAGGCAGTCCAAAAGGACATGCGCATTGAAAACATCCGCCTGCTGTCCAAGTCCGGCGGCAAGAGCGGAGATTACCAGATCAAGGAGTGAGCCTGTTGGCAAACGTGGTATCGGTCAACATCAGCGAGCGGAAGGGGGAGCAGAAGCACCCCGTCCCGGAAATCCAACTAAAGTTCCGCCACGGCATCGTGGGGGACGCCCACGCCGGGGACTGGCACCGGCAGATCTCCCTGCTGGCGGAGGAGAGCGTGGACACCATGCGGGCGAGCTGCCCCATCCCACTGGATCCGGGGGTGTTTGCGGAGAACATCAACACCGAGGGCATCGACCTGAAACACCTGCCGGTGGGCACCCATCTGCGGATCGGTGAGACGGAGGTGGAGGTGACCCAAATCGGCAAGGAGTGCCACAGCGACTGCGCCATCAAGCAGGCGGTGGGCAGGTGCGTCATGCCCACGGAGGGTATCTTCGCCGTGGTGGTCCGGGAGGGCGTGGTCCGTCCCGGCGATGAGATCGAGATTCTGGAGGCGGAAGCATGAAGCTGATACGGACGGAGGATGCGGTGGGCCATGTGCTGTGCCACGACCTGACCCAGATCATCAAGGACCAGTACAAGGATGCCCGGTTCCGCAAGGGCCATGTGGTGGCGCCGGAGGACATCCCGGTGCTGCTCGGCATGGGCAAGGAGCACCTGTACGTGTGGGAGATGACGCCTGGGATGCTCCACGAGGATGAGGGGGCGGAGCGCCTGCTGGCCCTGTGTGCCAACGAGAATATGGAGCGGAGTGGCGTCAAGGAGGGCAAGATCGAGCTGAAGGCATCCTGCGACGGGCTGTTCCTGGTCCGGTCGGAATCCCTGCGGGCGGTAAACGCCATCGATGAGCTGATGATCGCCACCCGGAAGGGGGGTACAGCCGTCAAAAAAGGTGACAAGCTGGCGGGGATGCGGGTGATCCCCCTGATCATCGCGGAGGAGAAGCTGACAGCCGCCAAAGCGGCCGCCGGAGATACCCCCCTGCTGGAGCTACGTCCCTGGGTGCGAAAAACCGCCGCCATCGTGGCCACCGGCAGCGAGGTGAAGAAGGGATTGATCCAAGACACCTTCACTCCGGTGGTGAAGGACAAATTGAGCGCCTATGGCATCGAGACCATCTCCGTCTCCTATTCCGGCGATGGGGTGGAGAACGTGGCAGGCGCCATCTCCCAAGCCCGGCAGACTGGGGCGGAAGTCATCCTCTGCACCGGGGGTATGAGCGTGGACCCCGACGATAACACCCCCGGCGGGATCAGGCAGAGCGGGGCGAAGATCGTCACCTACGGCGCCCCGGTGCTGCCCGGCGCTATGTTCCTGCTGGGCTACTACGACGACGGCACCCCCGTCATGGGCCTGCCCGGCTGCGTCATGTACGCCGGGGCCACCATCTTCGACTTGGTGCTGCCCTGGGTGGCGGCGGATGTAAGCGTCACCAAGGAGTGGATCGTCTCCCTGGGGGAGGGCGGCCTGTGTCTCGGCTGCCAGCCCTGCCGCTGGCCCATCTGCCCCTTTGGAAAGTAAAAATCAGCCCGCGCCGGAGCGTCCGGCGCAGGTTTTTTCCATTCGTTATCCTCATTTGAATATCACGTTAGTTTGACACCGGACTTGCAAAGCCGGGTTCAACATATTATCATCAAGAAAGGAAGATTTCGCCATGAAAAAGCTTTTCTCCCTCGTTCTGGCCCTGTCCATGGCGCTGGCCCTGACCGCCTGCAGCGGCAGTGCGGACACCGACAGCACCACCACAGACGACACCACAGAGACCACCGCCAAACCGGTAGAGCTGTACGTCTTTGCCGCGGCCTCCATGCAGGAGTCCCTGGATCAGGTCATCGAGGCCTACAAGGCCGTGGCTCCGGAAGTCGCCGTCGTGGCGACTTATGACTCCTCCGGCACCCTGAAAACCCAGATCCAGGAGGGAGCCGACTGTGATGTGTTCATCTCCGCCGCTCCCAAGCAGATGAACCAGTTGGACGCCGAGGGCGGCGAGGAGAACACCGAGGGCCTGGACCTGGTGAATAGCGCCACCCGCCTGGACCTGCTGGAGAACAAGGTGACCCTGGCCGTTCCCGAGGGCAACCCCAAGGGCATCGAGTCCTTTGACCAGCTGGCGGAGCTGCTGGCCAGCGGCGATGTGTTCCTGGCCATGGGCAACAGCGACGTTCCAGTGGGCCAGTACACCCAGAAGATCTTCACCTACTACGGTCTGAATGAGGAGACCCTGGCCAGTTCCGGCGTGCTGACCTACGGCTCCAACGTGAAGGAGGTCACCACCCAGGTCTCTGAGGGCACCGTGGACTGCGGCGTGATCTACGCCACCGACGCCTTCTCCGCCGGTCTGACCGTGGTGGACGAGGCCACCGCTGAGATGTGCAGCCAGGTGATCTACCCCGCCGCCGTCATGAAAAACAGCGCCAATCCCGATGCTGCCAAGGCCTTCCTGGACTTCCTGTCGACCGATGAGGCCATGGCCTGCTTCGAGGCGGTAGGCTTCAGCCCCATGGTGTGAGTTCAAACAGATTGGAAATAGGCGTTTGATAAAGCTGGATCGTTTAAAATGCTTTCTGACAGCCCTTGATCCCCTCATTCCAAACTCCGGATTTCTTATTTTCCAAAGGAACCTTATGGCCTGGTCCCCTCTTTACAACTCATTGCGGATCGCCGCCATCGTTCCCATTGGGACTTGGCTCAATGGGAGCCCTTGATTTGATTTTGCTCGACCAGGCAAAGCCCGGCCTCTCCAAGGTTTTGCTTTGCAAAACGCTTGTACGCCGCTTCTGCGGCGGCCCGCCTCTGGCGGGTCGGGATGGCAGACGCCCCCTTTCCCCAGGAGGTTTTTTGAAATGGACTGGTACCCTCTCTACAACTCATTGCGGATCGCCGCCATCTCCACGGTGGCGGTATTCTTCCTGGGGATCCTGGCGGCGTACTACATCGCCAAGCTGCCCCGGCTGGTGAAGGGCGTGCTGGATGTGGTGCTGACCCTGCCCCTGGTGCTGCCGCCCACCGTGGTGGGCTGGCTGCTGCTGGTGCTGCTGGGGCCCAACCGCCCCATCGGCGCCTGGGTGCAGGCCCACTTCGGCCTGAGGCTGGTGATGACCTGGTGGTCCGCTGTCTTTGCCACGGTGGTGGTGGCCTTCCCCCTGATGTACCGCACCGCCCGGGGGGCCTTTGAGAGCTTCGATCCTACGCTGGCGGAAGCTGCGGCGACCCTGGGCCGGTCCAATATCTGGATCTTCTGGCGGGTGCGGATGCCCGTGTGCCGCCAGGGCATCCTGGCGGGGACTGTGCTGGCCTTTGCCCGGGCTCTGGGGGAGTATGGTGCCACCTCCATGATCGCCGGCTACACCCCCGGCCGCACCGCCACCATCTCCACCACCGTCTATCAGCTCTGGCGGACCGACAATGACACAGAGGCCCTCCGCTGGGTGCTGGTGAACATTGCCATCTCCGCTGTATTCCTGTTGGCAGTGAACCTGCTGGAAGCCCGCCAGAAACGGGCCGGAAAAGGGGGCAGACGGTAATGGCGCTTTCCGTGGACATCCGAAAGGCCCTGGGAAATTTTCATCTGGCGGTCCAGTTTGACGCCGGGGATGAGACGCTGGCCCTGCTGGGGGCCTCGGGGTGCGGCAAGTCTGTGACCCTCAAGTGCATCGCCGGCATTCTGACGCCGGACGAGGGACACATCGAGCTGGACGGTGTTACCCTTTACGACAGCGCCTCCAGAATCAACCTGCCGCCCCAGCGGCGGCAGGTCGGGTACCTGTTCCAGCAGTACGCTCTGTTCCCCAACATGACGGTGCGGCAGAACATCGCCGCAGCCGTGCGGGACAAGGCCCGCCGCCAAACAGAGGTGGCGGAGAAGCTGCGGCAGTTCCGGCTGGAGGCCGTGGCAGACCAGAAGCCGGGGCAGCTCTCCGGCGGGCAGCAGCAGCGGTGCGCCCTGGCCCGAATCCTGGCGTCGGAGCCCACGGCCATCCTGCTGGACGAGCCCTTCTCCGCCCTGGACAGCTACCTGAAATACCAGCTGGAACTGGAGCTGGCAGAGACACTGGGCGGATTCCCGGGCACGGTGCTGTGGGTCTCCCATGACCGGGGGGAGGTGTTCCGGAACTGCCGCCGGGTGTGTGTCATAGACCGGGGCAGATCCCAGCCTGTGACCACCCTGGGGGAGCTGTTCCGCAGCCCCGGCACAGAGGCCGCTGCCCGGCTCTCCGGCTGCAAGAACTATGCCGACGCCCGGCCAAGGGAGGATGCGGTGTTTCTTCCGGACTGGGGACTGACGCTCTCCTGCGGCCGTCCGGTGCCGGAGGGCGTCTGCCGGATCGGCATCCGGGCCCACCATGTTCAGCTGGCCGGTCCCGGGGCGGAAAACGCCTTCTCCTGCACGGCAGTAAAGGTGGTGGAGGACGTGTTTTCCACCATCGTGCTGCTGCGGCCGGAGGGCGCGGCGCCGGAGGCGCCCCTGCTGCGGATGGAGCTGGACAAGGACAACTGGCAGGCGGTGCCGGACAAGGACCGCCTCACCGTCTCCGTTCCGCCGGAGGCCATTCTGCTGCTGGAATCGTGAAGGAGTGATCTACCATGTTCAAAGCCGCTGTCCTGACCGTCAGCGACCGGAGTTTCCGGGGAGAGCGCCCTGACGCGGGCGGGCCTCTGGTTGTGGAAATTCTGAAAAACGCCGGGTACGCGGTGACGGAGACCGCCATTGTCACGGACGAGAAGGGCCGGATCGAGGCTGCCCTGCGGCAGTGGTGCGACCGGGAGCCGGTGGATCTCATCGTCACCACCGGAGGCACCGGCTTCGCCCCCCGGGATGTGACGCCGGAGGCCACCCTCGCCGTGTGTGACCGGCTGACCCCCGGCATTCCGGAGGCCATGCGCTACGCCTCCATGCAGGTGACGAACCGGGCCATGCTGTCCCGGGCCGCGGCGGGCATCCGGAAGGGGACGCTCATCGTGAATCTCCCCGGCTCTCCCAAGGCGGCCAGGGAAAACCTGGAGGCCGTCCTCCCCGCGCTCGCCCACGGGCTGGAGATGCTCTCCGGACGGCCCGCCGACTGCGCCGGGCTGACGGACTGACCTGCTTTTCAAACAAACGCCGGCCTCTATATGAGGCCGGCGTTTTGCCATTCAGTCTGTGGAGGGTCGGGACGCTCTCCCCTGTTTCTCCAATTCCTCCCGCACCAGATCCGCCAGGGTGAAGCGGTCTACATATTCGTTCACGGCCGCATACAGGCCCGTCCAGAAGTCCAGGGTCGGGCAGACGCCGCACCGCTCGCAGGCGTTCTCCTCCGTCTCCAGGCAGGCCACCGGGGCCAGATTTCCCTCTGTCAGCCGGAGGATACTGCCCAGGGTATACTCCTCCGGCGCTTTCGTCAGACGATATCCCCCCAGGGCGCCACGCCCGCTGCGGAGGAATCCCGCCTTTCCCAGCAGACCCGCGATCTGCTCCAGATACTTCATGGAAATGCCCTGCCGGGCGGCCACATCCTTCAAGGAGACGAACTCCTCCCCGCCGTGGACCGCCACATCGATCATCAGGCGCAGGGCGTACCGCCCCTTGGTCGAAATCTTCACGAAACCGCCTCCTTTTCTGTCCCATCTATTTTGCCACAGGCGCTTCCGGAATGCAAGAGACCGCCTGGATTTTCCCCGCCCCGCCGGCACCGGAAATTGACAACCGTCCGCTTTTCCCGTACAATAAAAACAACTTTTGAGCGTTATGGAGAGGAGTACCGATCATGGATTACGCAAAGGAATCCCTGCGCCTGCATTCCGAGTGGAGGGGCAAGCTGGAGGTGACGCCCCGGGCCCAGGTGGACAGCAAGGAGGCGCTGTCCCTGGCCTACACCCCCGGCGTGGCCCAGCCCTGCCTGGAGATCCAGAAGGACATCAGCAAGAGCTACGAGCTGACCCGCCGGTGGAACACCGTGGCGGTGGTCACCGACGGCTCCGCCGTCCTGGGACTGGGCGACATCGGCCCGGAGGCGGGGATGCCCGTCATGGAGGGCAAATGCGTCCTGTTCAAGGCCTTCGGCGGCGTGGACGCCATTCCCCTGTGCGTCCGCAGCCACGACGTGGACGAGATCGTGAACACCGTGGCCCTGCTGGCCGGGTCCTTCGGCGGCGTGAATCTGGAGGATATCGCCGCCCCCCGGTGCTTTGAGATTGAGCGGAAGCTGAAGGAGCGGTGCGACATCCCCATCTTCCACGACGATCAGCACGGCACCGCCGTCATCACCCTGGCGGGGCTCACCAACGCCCTGAAAGTGGTGGGCAAGCGGCTGGAGGATGTCCGAATCGTCATCAACGGTGCCGGCGCCGCCGCCGTCTCCATCACGAAGCTGCTGCTCTCCGCCGGGGCAGGGGACGTGACCCTCTGTGACCGGAAGGGCGCCATCTACGCCGGCCGCAGCGACGACATGAACTGGATCAAGGAGGAGATGGCCCAGGTGACGAATCCGGAGAAGCGGACCGGCTCCCTGGTGGACGTGCTGGCGGGGGCTGATGTGTTCATCGGCGTGTCCGCCCCCGGCGCCGTGACCAAGGAGATGGTGCAGACCATGAACGCTGGAGCCGTCATCTTCGCCTGCGCCAACCCCACGCCGGAGATCTTCCCCGACGACGCCAAGGCCGGCGGTGCGGCGGTGGTGGCCACCGGCCGCAGCGACTATCCCAACCAGATCAACAACGTGCTGGCCTTCCCCGGCATCTTCCGGGGCGCCCTCGATGCCCGGGCCAGCGACATCAACGACGCCATGAAGATCGCCGCCGCCCATGCCTTGGCGGAGCTGGTGGGAGACGACCTCTCTGCCGACTATATCATCCCCGCCGCCTTCGATCCACGGGTGCGGGACGCGGTGGCCTCCGCTGTGGAGCAGGCCGCCCGCGCCTCCGGCGTGGCCAGAGTCTGAGTCCTCCGCTGCTGTTCACGTATGCAGAAGGCCCCGGCTGTCCTTTTGGACAGCCGGGGCCTTTTTCGTCAGGTTCAAATGTCCACGCTGGGGACCGCTTTCACCTCTCCGTCGTGGGGGCCCTCCCGGAACCAGCGGACGATCTCATCCAGCGCCTCCTCCCGGACAAAGTCGCCGCCGTGCTGAAAGATCTCCGCCATCCGGCGCTCCTGGTCCGTGGCGGCCTCTCCCCGGGCCTGCACCTGACGGACAACGGAGCCGGCCATGGGCTTCATCATCATGCGATAGAAAAAGCCCAGCTTCTCCGGCGCGTAGCCGCCCTGGAGATAGAACAGCCGCCCGCCGCTGTCGCTGTATCCCCCGTTGATCCGGGCCTCGGTCCAGAGGTCGCCGTTCCCCTGAGGCGAGACCCCCACAATGGCTGCCCCCCGGATGGTATAGCGGTCCATGGCGCTCTGGAGGCCCTTCACCGTGCCGGCCATCAGCCAGCCCATGTAGAAGATCTCCTCGCCCCGCCGCAAGCTCTTTCCGGCCTCCTTCAGGCTGTATGCCGGCACGCCGGTCCTTTCCGCCAGCATCTGGGCATACCGCTGGGTGTGCCCGGTCTGGGATGTGTAAACGATGGCTTTCATCGCTTCCCCTCCTTGTGGAACGGCGGTGGGCCGCCGGATTCATGGCTTTATTATATACGCATTCCGCCCCGGAGGCAAGGACCTGTTCCGCCGCCGGGGATTTTCAGGTCTATCCCGGCCGCGGCTCTCATAAGGTGTACCATCACGACCGAGAGGTGGACAACATGACGACTCAGACCCGCAACGAGGTGCTGCTGGAGGGGATTGCTCTGGAGGCGCCTGCACTCTCCCATGAAAACCACGGCACCCGGTTTTATCGCTTTCCCCTGCAGGTGCCCCGGCTCTCCGGCACTCCGGACACGCTGCCGGTGCTGGTGCCGGAGGCCCTGCTGACTGCGGTGCGGCTGGAGGACCCGCTCCGGGTCCGGGGGCAGCTGCGGTCCTTCAACAACCGCTCCGGCGTTGGGAATCGGCTGGTGCTGACGGTGTATGCCCAAGCCATGGAACCCGGGTCCGGAGAGCCCTGCAACCGCATTCTGCTCTCCGGCGCCCTGTGCAAGCCCCCCATCTTCCGCCGCACCCCTCTGGGCCGCAGCATCTGCGACCTGATGCTGGCGGTGAGCCGCCGGTACGGCCGGGCGGACTATCTGCCGGTGATCGCCTGGGGACAGCTGGCGGTCCAGGCGGCCCGGCTCCAGGTGGGGGACACGCTCAGCCTGGAAGGCCGGGTCCAGAGCCGGACCTACCGCAAGGTCCTGGAGGACGGCACCGCCCAGGAACGGGTGGCCTACGAGGTCTCCGCCATGCACCTGCTGGAGCCGGAGGCGGCAGAGTAAGCCACCCGCCGGGCCGCCACAGCGACGATCATGGCCCCGCAGGCCGCGCCCAGCAGCACCCAGCCCTCGCCCCCGGCCAGCTGCTCCAACAGGACCCCGTAGAGAGCCTGCCCCGCCGGCTGGGCGCATAGGGAGACGGTCAGCAGCAGAGACACCACCTTCCCCACCAGCGTGGCCGGCGTCTGAGCCTGAATGTGGGCCAGCATGGTCACGGTGAACAGCGCGGCGCAAGCCATCAGAACGAAGCCCGCAGCCGTCAGCACAGCAAAGGCCGCGACAGCCCCCACGCCTGCCAGCAGGCAGAGCCCCATGGGGATGAGGCAGCCCCCGCAGGCCAGCAGCGTCAGCCAGGACCGGCGGACTGTCAGCCGGGGACCCAGCAGTCCCGCTGTCAGGCCCCCGGCCAGGCTCCCTGCCGCCATGGCGGTCTGGTTGAGGCCGTACCAGGTGTCCCCCAGCACCAGGGTCTGTTTGATGAGCACCGGCATACTCACCACCAGCAGCGCGCTCAGCAGCAGGTTGAAGGCGCTGACCAGGGCGATGTACTTCAGGATCTCCGGCCGTTCCTGCCGGAGGAAGGTCCCGCTCTCCGCCAGATCCGCTCTGGCGGTCTGCCAGACGCTGGCTCCAGTGTGTCTTGGCGTATGGGGGATATGGATGAACAGTTCCATCACCGCCGAAGCAAAAAAGCAGGCGGAGGCCCCCGCCAGGACCGGTGTCACGCCGAAGGCACCGTAAACCAGGCTCCCCAGCAGCGGTCCCAGCAGGCTGGACAGGGCGCTGACCTGGTTGATGACGGCGTTACCGTCCACCAGCCGGTCCGGCGGGCACAGCAGGGGCATGCTGGCCTGCACCGCCGGCTGGTATGCCCCGGAGATACCATACAGCAACATCATGGCCGCCACCAGCACCGGCACCAGGGGCAGATGTCCCAAGGCCAGCGCCGTCAGGGCCACCAGGGCGCAGGTGAAGAAGTCCAACACCACCATGATCCGCTGCTTATGGAGACGGTCCGCCACCACGCCGCCCAGGGGCGTCAGCACCACCATGGGCACGAACGCCGCGGCGGAGCACAGGCCGAACAGGCTCCGGGAACCGGTGACGTCCAGCAGATACAGCGGCAGGACGAATCGCAGCACGGCGTTACCCAGCAGGGAGATGATCTGTCCAATCACCACCAAGGTGAAGTCCCGGTGAAACAGCTTTTCCCGCATCTCAATTCCTCCTCCCGTTCTCTCCTGCCAGCAGGGCCAGACCCAGCAGCCACAGACAGGCGGCCAGGTCCTGGGGCAGGATCCGATCAGTTTGTCTCATACGCTCCTCCTTTTCATACATTTGGTTGGTATGTATTTATGTGAAAAAGAAGCTGCCCTGTCGGGCAGTTTCTTCTGTTGTTTACAGCCGTTCCTGGGACAGGCGGCAAAATCGCTCCCACTGATTCAACAGCTCCTGATCCAGCAGGTCCAGGCCCATGCTCCGCAGCATCTGGTCGTATAGCTCCATGCGGCGGCGGGTCTTCTCCGGCGTGGCAGGGTAGATCATGGGATTCAGCCACACGTTGGCCAGGAGAAGCAGCAGCTCCCCCAGTTCCTCCGGGTAGTCCGTCCGGATGGAGCCGTCCGCCACCGCCTCCCGCAAGACGGGCTCCATGTAGTTGGGCAGGACCTCCCCGATCATGCTCTCCAGCAGGATGCTCATCAGCTTGGGGTTCTTCAGCATATTGGGTGCCAGCACGAACAGGTCCGTCTGGTCCGAGTTCTCCAGGGATGCCCGGAACATCTTCTGCAGCTTCTCCGCTCCGGTCAGGCCGGGATCGTCCCGGACCGTCCGCATCCAGGCCTCCGTCTGCTCTCCCATCCGGTCCGCGATGGCAAGGAGGATCTCCTCCTTGCCCTTGAAGTGGTGGTAGATGGCCCCCTTGGTCAGTCCTCCCAGATTGTCAATGATGTCCTGAAGGGTGGTGTGCTCATATCCCTTTTCCATAAACAGCTTCGCGGAGACCGCCAGGATCTTTTCCACCGTCTCCTCCGGGTGCTTGTTTCGGGCCATACCGGCCCCCCTTCCAATACATACTATTAGTATGTTTCGTTTATACCATGTTTATTATTCCTTGTCAAGGCCGTTTTCTCAAAAGCGCTGAAGCTCCGGTCCGGACGGTGCTTCATTTGGTGCAGAAGCCGAAAGTCCCCCGCATGTCGAACAAAAACGCCAGAAAGCTTTTGGGATAGTCGATGAACTCCCCCCGGTCCACCATGTCCAGGATTTCCGGCAGCTCCGCCCAACGGGCCCGGGCCACCTCCTCCTTTTGGAGCGTCAGCTCCTCCAGGCCAAGGTCCCGCTCCACCAGGAAGAAGTCATCAAAGCCGCCGTCGAAGTTCACGGTGCAGGAGGGCCGCACTCCCGTCAGGTCCAGGGCCACGCCCAGCTCCTCCCGGAACTCCCGCTCCGCCGCCTGGCGGCTGGTCTCTCCGGCATCCACGCCGCCGGCGGCAGACACATCCCATGCCTCCGGCCAGACGGCCTTTTCCCGAGACCGCTGCTGGATCAGCAGGCGGCCCCGGCTGTCGAACACGCAGATATGGACCACCACCCGGTATTCTCCCTCCCCCTTGGGGGCGTAACGCTCCGCCGTCCGGCCCAGAGGGAGCCGGTTCTCGTCGTACAAATCCACCATTTCCATTGCAAAGTGCCTCCCTGCCGCCCGTTGCGGTCTTGTTTTCCACTCTTTATCTTGACCGCCCCGCTCCCCGCTGTCAAGAGGATTCTTCCGTGTTTCCCGGAAGATGTGGCAAATCCCTCTTTACAGCGGCCGGAAAACCCGGTATGATGGCGCCATGACTTCATATTCAGGAGGATGTCCCCATGGGCTTTTCCATTGAGACCAGCGTATCCGCCGTCACTGTCTTTCTGCAGGGCGCGCTGAGCTTCTTCTCCCCCTGTGTGCTGCCGCTGGTGCCGCTGTACGTCAGCTATCTGGCCGGCGGCGCCGCTGTGGTGGGCGAGGACGGCGTCCGCCGCTATCCCCGGGGAAAGATCTTCCTCAATACCCTCTTTTTCGTGGTGGGCATCAGCTTCGCCTTCTTCCTGCTGGGGCTGGGCCTCACCGCCCTGGGGGAGTTCTTCCACAACTACCAAGTGTGGTTCGCCCGGGCCAGCGGCGTCATCATCCTGCTGTTCGGCCTGTACCAGCTGGGGCTGGGCAAGCGGACCATGCTGCTGGAGCAGGAACACCGCCTCCCCTTCCATCTGAACAAACTGGCTATGAACCCGGCGGTGGCCCTGGTGATGGGCTTCACCTTCAGCTTCGCCTGGACGCCCTGCGTGGGCCCCACCCTCAGCAGCGTCCTGCTGATGGCCTCCTCCGCAGAGTCCTCCGCTGCGGGATTTCTGCTGATCGGCGTGTACACCCTGGGCTTCGTACTGCCCTTCCTGGCAGTGGGACTCTTCACCGGCACGGTGCTGGATTTCTTCAAGTCCCACCAGAATGTGGTGCGCTACACGGTGAAGATCGGCGCGGTGCTGCTGATCGTCATGGGCATCCTGACCCTCACCGGCGCCACCGGCGGCATCTCCGCAGATCTGGCTGCCGGCTCCGGCACGGTGCAGGAAGAGCCCGCCGGGAACAGCGGCGAAGAGGCGGCCCCCTCCGGCGATTCTCAGGAGGAGCACAGCGGGGCGGACAGCCAGGAGATCCCCGTGGTCCCCGCTCCGGACTTCACCCTGACGGACCAGTACGGCCAGTCCCACACCCTCTCGGACTACCAGGGGAAGACGGTGTTTCTGAACTTCTGGGCTACTTGGTGCGGCCCCTGCAAGATGGAGATGCCGGACATCCAGGCCCTGTATGAGGACTGGGACGAGAACGCCGGGGAGCTGGTGGTGCTGGGCGTGGCCGGGCCCAATATCGGCCAGGAGGGCAGCGCCGAAGACATCACCGCCTTCCTGGAGGAAAACGGCTACACCTATCCCGTGGTGATGGACGAGACGGGCACGCTCTTCTACCAGTACGGCATCAGCGCCTATCCCACCACATTCATGATCGACACGGAGGGCAACGTCTTCGGCTACGTCCAGGGCGCCGTCAGCCGGGAGGTCATGGACGACATCGTGGAGCAGACCAGGACCGGGCAGCGCAGATGATCCATCCAGGCCGCCGGGGCCGCACATTCGCGGTTCCGGCGGCTTTTTCCCGTGCTGCGGAGAGCGCTTGCAAAAAAGTTGTAAACCTGCGGCAATTTGTGTTAGAATCAAATTCGTACCGCGGCCCGCTCCGGCGGCGCGGCACCCCGATAGATAGAAAGAGAAGGGGGACGCCTATGGCGCATAACGATTCTTTTGACGAACCGCGATTTGAAGCCCTCTACCGGGAGCTGTATCCGGACCTGCCCCGCTGTGCGGAGATCGCCCTGCGGTCCGGTGGAGGCTGGTACGTCTCCGTCGCCGGGCGTGCGGAAGAGGTGGTGCAGGAGCTGTTCGCCTTCGCTTGGGAGCATCAGGCGGATCTTTGGAGCAGCGCCTCGCCCACGGGATGGCTGTACCGAGCCCTGCGCTATAAGGTCCTGGAGCTCTTGAAAGAGGACCGCTTCTGGCGGAAGCACCTGATCCGGGCCGCCGGCGAGATGCCCGCTTCTCCGGAGGATGATTTCCAGCAGCGGGCGGAGATCACCAGCATCCTCACGCCGGAGGAGTACGAGATCCTGCGGAAGCTCTATCTGGAGAAGTACACCTACGACGAGCTGGCGCGGGAGATGGGGTTGAAGAAGTCCGCTCTGGCCATGCGGGTCAAGCGGTCGAAGGAGCGGTTCGTCAAACAGTGGAACCGGCACTGAAAATTTTTTCGCCGCCCCTGTGAACAAGCGGGGCCGAAACGGTCATTATAGATACAGAGGAGGTTCCCGGAGATGCCATCAGATCGAAATACGGCGTATCCTTTCCTGGAACAAATGCGCACCGAAGAGCTGGAGGCTCTGCTCCAGCAGGAATTCACGGCTGCGGACGGCGGTGAGCCGGACGTGGACTACATCATGGCGATTATGGAGGTGATGAAGCAGCGGGATGCGAATCCCCCGGCGGCGGAGGTCGACGTGGATGCCGCGTGGCGGGATTTCAAGGAAAATTATCAAGGACAGGCTTCTGCCTATGAGACTGAGGTCCTCCCGGAACGTGACTCATCCCATCTTGACCAAATCACCTCCCCTTCCCCCAAAAAGAAAAGCCGCCGGATTCTGCGGGCAGCCGTCATCACGGCCGCGTGCATTGTGATTCTGTGCGGCGCTGCCTCCGCCTTTGGGTTCGACATCCTCCAGGCGTTCGCGGACTGGACCGCGGAGACCTTTGGATTTGTGACGCCGGGGCAGGAGGAAGCGGAAGCGCCGCAGGACCCTTACCTGGAGCTGCGGCTTGCAGTAGCCGAGGAAACGGATTTGCCGGTCGTACCGAATTGGGCGCCGGACCATTTAAAATTAATTGGTAATGTTAATATAGCCAATCGCAGTAATGGTACCCGCATACAGGCTACTTATGATATTAATGATGCAAGATGCACTATTCGAATCCAAATATATAATACTCCCCCAGATATTTATACTGGGGTTTATCAACGCGATAATAGCCAATACGTAGAAGAATATTCGGTTTCAGATATAACCCACTATTTAATTAATAATAATGGGAATGTGGCAGCCACCTGGGTAAACGACAACATTGAAGGTCTTATTCAAGGCAACATATCAATGGACGATTTGAAAAAAATGCTCAATTCTATTTATGAGGAGTAATTGTGTATGCGTCGCAAAGCAACTCGTTTTTTATCGTTTATTTTGTTAACCGTCTTTTTGTTTAATTCTCTTTTGGTAGCAAACGCTTCTACAACTCGAGCAAGTGACTATTTTGCATATACGGATGTTTGGGCAACCGCTTTAGGTAGTGGCCGAGTTGCTGTTGAATTTGATATTAATGCTACTGATATAATGCAAGAACTAGGAGCGGAGAAAATCTACATTTGGGAGCAACAATCCGATGGTTCCTATGAAAATGTAAAGACTTACACAACTGGATTGATTGATAAAAACACTTCTGCTGCATATCGAATGATTACATATTATGGGACGTCTGGTGTCAAGTATTACGCAACTGTTGTTCTCTATGCAAAAGATAGTTCTGGTAGTGAAAAACTTTATAGTAGCACTCGTGTAATAACCGCATGATTCTCTGATTTGGAAAAAGGAGCGGGAAGCCTGTTATGCTTCCCGCTCCTTTTCTTTTTACACCGTCGGATATTCGCCGTCCCACAGCACCTTGCGGAACTTCATGGGATCCGTGTTGCCCTCCGTGGAGAACAGCAGCACCTGGCTGAACCGGTCCAGGCCGATGGCCTCCCGCAGGTCCTGGTACTCGTCCGTCTCCATCAGGGCCGCGATCAGGCCCATGCCCACCGCGCCGGACTCGCCGGAGATCACCGTGGGGTCGCCCTTCACCGGCACGCCCAGCATCCGCATGCCCCGGGCGCTGACCCAGTCCGGGCAGGAGACGAAGGCGGAGACATGGTTGCGCAGAATGTCCCAGGAGAGGATGTTGGGCTCTCCGCAGGCCAGGCCCGCCATGATGGTCTTGAGATCGCCTTCCACGATCCTCGGCTGTCCATCCCCTGCCAGGGCGCCCTGGTACAGGCAGTCTGCCGCCCGGGCCTCCATCACCACGAAGGTGGGAGGATCGTTGGGAAACAGATTGGTGAAATATCCGATCACTGCTCCGGCCAAACTACCCACACCGGCCTGCACGAACACGTGAGTGGGGCGGTTGATCCCCACCTGCCGCAGCTGCTCCGCCGCCTCGTTGGCCATGGTGCCGTAGCCCTGCATGATCCAGGCGGGGATCTCCTCGTACCCCTCCCAGGCGGTGTCCTGCACCACCACGCCGTGCTTGGTCTCGGCGGCCTCCGCCGCGGCCATGCGGACGCAGTCGTCGTAGTTGACTTCCTCGATGGTGACCTGGGCGCCCTCCTTGGCGATATTCTCATACCGGGCCTGGCTGGAGCCCTTGGGCATGTGGACCACTGCCTTCTGGCCCAGCTTGTGAGCCGCCCAGGCCACGCCCCGGCCGTGGTTGCCGTCCGTGGCGGTGAAGAAGGTGGCGTGGCCGAACTCCTGGCGGAATGCCTCGCTGGTCAGGTAGTCGTAGGTCATCTCGCTGACGTCCCTGCCCATCTCCTTGGCGATGTACCGGGCCATGGCGAAGGAGCCGCCCAGCACCTTGAAGGCGTTGAGGCCGAAGCGGAAGGACTCATCCTTCACGAACAGGCCGCCCAGGCCCAGGTACTTGGCCATGCCGTCCAGCCGGGCCAGAGGCGTGATGGAATACTGGGGAAAGCTGCTGTGGAAGAATCGAGCCTTGGCCACGTTCCCCAGGGACATGATGGAAAGCTGCCGGTCGTCGCTCTTGGGCATCCGATTGGCGACCCATTTGATCGAATCTCTCATAATCCTCACCATACAAAATTTTTTAGTTTCGCAAATTTTTTGTTAGATTTCATATTCATCATACCATAGTTCCCCCGGTTGTCAAGGGGGTTTCCGGATTCCACGGCATTTTTTCACAGCCGAAAATTCCCCTCTTGACAAATACCCCCTAGGGGTATATAGTAGGTCTCAGAAAGAATACCCCCGGAGGGTATCTCTCCGGCAGATTGGAGGTTCCTATGCGAGAAGAAAAATACGACATCTCCGGGATGCACTGCGCCGCGTGCAGCGCGTCCGTGGAGCGGGTCACCCGGAAGCTGCCCGGCGTGGCGCGCAGCGAGGTGAATCTCACCACCGGTATCATGACCATTGCATACGATGAAAGTCAATGCACCCAGGAGCAGATCGTGGCCAAGGTGGAGAAGGCAGGCTTCGGCGCCGCCCTGCACCTGGAGCACCCGGCCCCCGCCACGGTCCAGAATGCTGAGGATGCAGAGACCGCCGCCCTGAAGCGGCGGAAGATCGAGCTGATCGCGGCGGCGGTGTTCTCCGCGGTGCTGCTGTATGTGTCCATGGGGCAGATGCTGCCCTTCGGGCTGCCAGCTCTGCCCCTGCCGGACCTCTTCTCCATGCACACCCATCCCATGAATTTCGCGGTGCTGCAGCTGATCCTGGCCGTGCCGGTGCTGTACTGCGGCCGGAACTTCTTCCAAGGGGGCCTCAAGTCCCTCTTCCACGGCAACCCCAACATGGACTCCCTGGTGGCCATCGGCTCCGGCTGCTCCTTTGCGTACAGCCTGGTGATGACCTTTCTGATCTCCGACGATCCCAGCTACGTCCACAATCTCTATTATGAGTCCGCCGCCGTGGTGCTGACTCTGGTGTCCCTGGGCAAGTTCCTAGAGAGCCGGAATATGCAGAAGACCAAAGGCGCCATCACCGCCCTGATGCAGCTGTCCCCGGATACCGCCATCCTGGCGGACACGGGCCGGGAGGTGCCCACCAGCCAACTGAAGGTGGGCGACGTGGTGCTGGTGAAGCCCGGCGCCCGGGTCCCGGCGGACGGCACCGTCACCCAGGGCGAGAGCAGCGTCAATGAGGCCATGCTCACCGGCGAGAGCCTGCCGGTGGAGAAGGCCGTGGGCAGCGAGGTCATCGGCGGCAGCGTCAATGAGAACGGCGTGCTGTACGTCCAGGTGACCCGTACCGGCGACGACTCCACCCTCTCCCGCATCATCCGGTTCGTGGAGGACGCCCAGGGCCGGAAAGCCCCGATCTCCAAGACCGCCGACAAAGTGGCCGGTGTGTTCGTGCCGGTGGTCATGGGCATCGCGCTGCTGGCCGCCGTCATCTGGGCCATCGCCGGGCAGCCCTTCTCCTTTGTGCTGCGGGTGTTCACATCGGTGCTGGTCATCGCCTGCCCCTGTGCCCTGGGGTTGGCAACTCCCACCGCCATCATGGTAGGCACGGGCCTGGGGGCCAAGCATGGTATCCTGATCCGCTCCGGCGAGATTCTGGAGATCACCCACAGCGTGGACACGGTGGTGCTGGACAAGACCGGCACCGTCACCGAGGGCACCCCCGCCGTGACGGAGGTCCTACCCCATCGGTGTGAGGCATCCGACCTGCTGTCCGCCGCGGCGGCGGTGGAGGCGGTGTCCGCCCATCCCCTGGCAACCGCCATCACCGCCTACGCCCAAGAGCATGGCTACGGCGGCACCGCCCGGCCGGAGAGCTTTGAGAACCTGTCTGGCCGGGGCCTGAAGGCCGTGCTGGGCGGCGAGACCGTTCTGGCCGGCAACCGCCGATTGCTGGAGGAGCACGGCGTGGACGTCTCCTCTCTGGCATCTGATGCGGAGCGCCTCTCCGCCCAGGGCCAGACCCCCATGTACTTCGCCAGGGGCGGCACCCTGCTGGGCCTGATCTCTGTGGCCGATCCGGTGAAAGAGACCAGCGCCGCCGCCATCCAGAAAATGCGCGGGCAGGGCATCCGGACCGTGCTGCTGACCGGCGACAACCGGGCGGCGGCGGAGCACATCGGTTCCCTGGTGGGTGTGGACGAAGTCATCGCCGAGGTGCTGCCAGAGGAGAAGGCCGGCGTGGTGGAGCGGCTCCAGTCTCAGGGCCGCAAGGTGATGATGGTGGGCGACGGCATCAACGACGCCCCGGCCCTCACCGCCGCCACCGTGGGCTGCGCCATCGGCAGCGGCAGCGACATCGCCATCGAGTCCGCGGACATTGTGCTGATGCGCTCGGACCTGCAGGATGTGCCCCGGGCCATCCGGCTCTCCCGGCTGACCCTGCGGGACATCAAGCAGAATCTCTTCTGGGCCTTCTGCTACAACACCATCGGTATCCCCATCGCGGCGGGCCTGCTGTTCGCCTTCGGCGGCCCTCTGCTGTCCCCCATGTTCGCGGGGGCGGCCATGAGCCTCAGCTCCGTCTGCGTGGTAGGCAACGCATTGCGGCTGGGCCGGGCCAAACTGTGATTTGACGGGAAACGGGAAAAAGGAGTATTCTATATGGAAGATCAGACTTTGCAGGCAGTCCCCGCCGCCGAGGCACCGGCGGAGGAGACAGCGGCAGGCTGTCCCTGCCGCCACAAGCACCGGGAGGCCCCGGAGTACGACTCCCTGATCCGGCGGCTGAACCGGATCGAAGGCCAGGTCCGAGGCGTCCGGGGCATGGTGGAAAAAGAGTGCTACTGCACGGACATCCTCACCCAGGTCTCCGCCATCCAGTCGGCGCTGAACGCCTTTTCCCGGGAGCTGCTCAGCAACCATATTCACTCCTGCGTGGTGCAGGACATCCAAAACGGACATCTGGAGGTCGTGGACGACCTTCTGGTCACCATTCAAAAACTGATGAAATGAAAAGGAGCACTCAATATGACTACGATTTCTGTCCCTGATATGATGTGTGAGAACTGCGTCAAGCGCATCACCAACGCCCTCACCGCCGCGGAGCTGAAGTTCTCCGTCTCTCTGGACACCAAGACTGTCACCATCGACGGCTGTGACAACTGCGTCAAGACAGCCGTCAGCGAGCTGGAGGATCTGGGCTTCACGCCGGAGGTCCGCTGAATCCCTTGAAAACAGAGGGGGTTCCCCAACAGGTCCCGCGTCTGAACAGACAGGCGCGGGGTCTGTTTTTTTGCGTCGGTTTTATGTCACCAATTTGTTACTTTTTTTATTTTTTCTCCAGACTTTTGCACAGCTCGACCGCGTTGTTTTTCTGCAAAGTGGGAGACATAACACCGTAACCCCCACAAAAACTTGACAAAAGTGGGAAGCCGGTGTATACTAGCCCCAGTTTTCCAATCGGTAACAAAAGTTACAAGTTGTTTTCATTCAGGAAAACACCGAGGTATAGACCTTCCAAAACCAGGGAAGACTGGCATGGAAGACCTTTTCTGAGGAGGTATCTGATTTTGAACACACATGCTTTTGAGAAAAAGCTGCACAGCCTCAAGGCCCGGTTTGGTCTGCAGCTCTTTGTGCTGGCCGCCGTTGTCTGCACCAGCTGGATCGTCACCGATCACGCAAACGCCGTGTATATTCTCACCGGTCCGGAGGACGCCGCCATCGTGCTGAACGAGGAGGAAGTCCGGGAGGGCGAGATGTCCTCTCAGCTGGTGTACCTCTCCAGCGGCCAGAGTGGCTATGACATGGCCCTGACCGCCGGACAGGAGGTCACGGTCACGCACGACGGCAGCACCGTCACCGCCAAGGCCCGCAGCGAGACTGTGGCAGAGCTGCTGGAACGGCTCCACATCACCCCCAGTCCCCTGGAGATGGTAGCCGTGGATCTGGACGAAGACAGCGCCGAGCTGACCATTGCCTCCGAGCTGACCTATTACGACCAGGTGGAGGAGCCCGCCACCTACGAGACAGTGCGGGTGGCTAATCCCTCCCTGCCCAAGGGCACGGAGAAGGTGGTCCAGGAGGGCGCCGACGGCGTCCGCACCTCCATCTACGAGGTGGTCTGGTCCGGCGGCGAGGAGATCTCCCGCCAGTTTGTGGAGGAGCTGGAGAGCACCGCCGTGAATGAAGTCGTGGAGTACGGCACCGCCGTCGCCTCCACCAGGGCGGGCGTCGCCAGCGTCTCTAAAAACACCGACGGCAGCGGCATCCTGACCCTGACAGACGGCACCACTCTGAACTTCTCCGGCGTGAAGTCCATGACCGCCACCGCTTACACCGCGGGCCACGGCGGCGCTGACTACACCACCGCCACCGGCACTCTGGTCAAGGTGGGCACCGTGGCTGTGGACAAGAACGTTATCCCCCTGGGCACTAAGATGTATATCGTGGCGGCCGACGGCTCCGTGGTCTACGGCACCGCCGTGGCGGCGGATACCGGCGTGCGGGGAAATATCGTGGACCTGTACTACGACACCTATCAGCAGTGCATCAACTTCGGACGGCGGACGTGCAATGTCTATATCCTGGAGTGATGAAACTGCCCGCAGAGGCACATTCTGAAAAGAGGTCCCCCGCTTTTGGCGGGGGACCTCTTTTCAATCGCGCTCACAGCCGCTCCAGCAGGGGCGGAAGCTCCGGCAGGGCCCCGATGGTATAATCCGCCGGGATGTCCGGCCGGGGCGGCAGGTACTGGGGATTGTACCAGCAAGACCGCAGGCCGACGTTCCGGGCGCCCCGGATGTCGGAGGTCAGGCTGTCCCCCACCATCATGGCCTCCGCCGCATCAAAGTCCGGGATCGCCGCAAAGCAGGCGTGGAAGAAGGCCGGGCTGGGCTTATAGGCCCCCATCTGTTCGGAGATGAAGATGTTTTGGAAATAGCGGGCGATGCCTGCGCTCTCGATCCGGCTGTTCTGGACCTCGGGAGTGCCGTTGGTGGCCAGATACAGCTCATATCTTGTGTGCAGGGCCTCCAGCAGTTCCTGGGCGCCGGGCACGAAGAAGTGGCCCTGGGCCAGTTGTTCCTCATAAAGCTGGCAGACCTCCTGCGGAGCAGCACGGATCCCCAGCTCATCAAACAGCAGCTGGAACCGCCGGACCAACACCTGGGGCCGGGTCAGCTTCCCCTCTTCCAGCAACTCCCACTGTCGGCGGTTCAGGACGTGATAACGGTCCAGAACGGCGTCCGTGGGGTCTACATGAAAGTGCCGCAGGGTCTGGGAGAGCGCCTGCCGCTCCGCCCGGTGGAAGTCCAGAATGGTGTCGTCCAGGTCCAGAAAAATGAATCGCATCTGCATCCCTCCTGGGGATTTTTTGATGCCACCAGTTTACCGGATCAGGCGGTATTTTGCAAGGACCATTCCCTCGCTGGGATGGGGTTGGCAGACCCGCAAAAATTTGATATACTGCTGAAGAAAGGCGGGATCAGGTATGAATCTCTGTGACTACAACACCATCCGGGACCTGCTGGCCCGGCATGGGTTCCATTTCTCCAAATCCATGGGACAGAACTTTTTGATCGATCCGGAGGTGCCCCGCCGGATCGCGGAGGCCTCCGGCGCGGACGCAGGCTGCGGCGTGCTGGAGATCGGCCCGGGCATCGGCCCCCTGACGGCGGAGTTGGCCCAGCGGGCCGGGAAGGTGGTGGCCGTGGAGCTGGACCGGGCCCTGCTGCCGGTGCTGGCGGAGACCATGGCCCCCTATCCGAATGTGGAGGTCGTGCCGGGGGACGTGCTGAAACTGGACCTCACGGCCATCGCGGCAGAGAAGTTCCAGGGCCTCACGCCTATAGTCTGCGCCAACCTGCCCTATAACGTCACCTCTCCCATTCTGGAAAAGCTGGTGGAGTCCCCCTGCTTTACTGCCTTCACGGTGATGATCCAGCGGGAGGTAGCCCGGCGGCTGTGCGCCCCACAGGGCTCCTCTGAGGGCGGCTCCTTCTCCCTGTTCCTCCAGTACTACATGAAGCCGGAGCTGCTGTTCGACGTGCCGCCGGAGAAGTTTCTCCCCGCTCCCAAGGTGACCTCCGCCGTGATCCGCTGCGTCCGGCGGGAGCGGCCCGCCGTGGATGTAGCGGACGAGAGCTTTTTCTTCAAAGTGATGCGGGGCGGCTTCCTGCTGCGGCGCAAGACCCTGGCCAACAGCCTCTCCGCCGCCCTGCCGGGGATTCCCAAGGAATCCATCCAACAGGCCATCGCCGATATGGGCCTGCCTGCCGCCGTCCGGGGGGAACAGCTGACGCTTGAGGACTTCGCGGCCCTCTCCGCCGCGCTGGGGCGGGAGGCGGATGGAGATTGACTTTATCTCCCGCACCGTGTATGATATTGATACGAAAAATGCCCCTCCGCCGCGCCGGCTGGAAGATTATTCAGAAACGAGGTCATTCAAATGGCAACCATTGATCTGAGTAAATATGGTATTACTGGTACCACGGAAATTATCCGCAATCCCTCCTATGAGTTCCTGTTTGAGGAGGAGACCAAGGCCGGCCTGGAGGGCTATGACAGGGGACAGGTCACCGACCTGGGGGCCGTCAACGTCATGACCGGCATCTACACCGGCCGCTCCCCCAAGGACAAGTTCATTGTGATGGACGACACCTCCAGGGATACCGTGTGGTGGACCTCCGACGAGTTCAAAAACGACAACAAGCCCGCCTCTCAGGAGGCTTGGGATGCCTGCAAGAAGCTGGCGCAGGAGCAGCTGTCCAACAAGCGCTTGTTTGTGATGGATGTGTTCTGCGGCGCCAACCACGACTCCCGCATGGCCATCCGCTTCATCATGGAGGTGGCATGGCAGGCCCACTTCGTCAAGAATATGTTCATCCAGCCCACTGCTGAGGAACTGGAGAACTTCGAGCCTGACTTCATCTCCTACAACGCCGCCAAGGCCAAGGTGGAGAACTATCAGGAGCTGGGCCTGAATTCCGAGACCGCCGCCATCTTCAACCTCACCTCCCGGGAGCAGGTCATCCTGAACACCTGGTACGGCGGCGAGATGAAGAAGGGCATGTTCTCCATGATGAACTACTACCTGCCCCTGAAGGGTATGGCCTCCATGCACTGCTCCGCCAATACTGATATGAACGGCGAGAACACCGCCCTGTTCTTCGGCCTGTCCGGCACCGGCAAGACCACCCTGTCCACCGACCCCAAACGCCTGCTCATCGGCGACGATGAGCACGGCTGGGATGACAACGGCGTATTCAACTTTGAGGGCGGCTGCTACGCCAAGGTCATCAACCTGGACAAGGACGCCGAGCCCGACATCTACAACGCCATCAAGCGCAACGCCCTGCTGGAGAACGTGACTGTGGACGAGAACGGCCACTGCGACTTCGCCGACGACTCCGTCACTGAGAACACCCGCGTTTCCTATCCCATCGACCACATCGAGAAGATCGTGCGACCCGTGTCCGCCGGACCCGACGCCAAGAATGTGATCTTCCTGTCCGCCGACGCCTTTGGCGTGCTGCCCCCTGTTTCCATCCTGACCCCGGAGCAGACCCAGTACTACTTCCTGTCCGGCTTCACCTCCAAGCTGGCCGGCACCGAGCGGGGCATCACCGAGCCCACTCCCACCTTCTCCGCCTGCTTCGGCCAGGCCTTCCTGGAGCTGCATCCCACCAAGTATGGCGAGGAGCTGGTAAAGAAGATGCAGAAGTCCGGTGCCAAGGCCTACTTGGTGAACACCGGCTGGAACGGCACCGGCAGGCGCATCTCCATCAAGGATACCCGCGGCATTATCGACGCCATTCTGGACGGCTCTATTCTGACTGCTCCCACCAAGACCATCCCCTACTTCAACTTTGAGGTGCCCACCGCTCTTCCCGGTGTGGACCCCGCCATCCTGGACCCCCGGGACACCTACCCGGACGCCGGCGAGTGGGATACCAAAGCCAAGGATCTGGCCTCTCGCTTTGTGAAGAACTTCTCCAAGTATGCCGCCAACGAGGCGGGCAAGGCTCTGGTAGCTGCCGGCCCCAAGGCGGAGTAAGTAAAAAAGGAAAAGCCGGATCAGGGTGCCGCGGAAGCGGCGCCCTGATCTTGTCGAACGAGCTGCCGCTTGTTCGACACAACCGCAAGGCCACTCTGCAAACGCAGAGCGGCCTTGTTTTGCCAGTATGACAGGATTTTTACCGAATGTACTCCCCACACTCCGGGCAGTAGTGGGGAATGCCGCCCCGGGGATCCCAGTGTCCGCCGCAGTACGGACACCGGAAGAACAGCAGCGTCTGGAGAACATCCGCCATAACAACCACCGCTCCCGGCCACAGCAGCCATCCAATCTCCAGAAACACGCCGATGAGCATCAGGACGAATCCGGCAATCAGCCCCACCCACAGCAGCGTATAACTCTTCTTGTAGTCCATGGCCGCCCTCCGTTCAGTCCAGGGGCTTCTTGCAATAGGGGCAGGTTTTGGGCAGGGTCCGCTTGGGCAGATCCCGCTTGCAGTGGGGGCAGTGGTAGAAGAAATTCATCTGAAGCGTCCCAACCAGCACACAGATGATGCCCAGCACGCCGATGACGGTTCTGCCGGTGATCCCGCCGATCAGCATCACCAGAATGCCGCCGATGCCCAATATCCGCATCAGCCAATAGCTCGTCTTATAGTTCAAGCCTGTTCACCTTCTTTCCAACCGGGGCTCCGGGGTTTTTCAGGTCCGATCCGGGAATTTTTCGCAGAGCCGGTCCAGTTCGCCGATCAGCGCCTCCATCTCCTTCTGGTCCATGGTGCAGGTGATCTCAGCGGTGTCGTCCCCGTCCATGGTGTTGGGCAGATAGAAGGACACCACCACTTCAAAGGTCCCGTCTCCCAATGCCCGGGCGCCGACGGAGAAGTAAAAGTTCTCCTGAAAGTCACTGACGTACACATCCCGGATTCCAGCCTTCAGCACTTTCAGCCCGGCGCTCATGCTCTGGAGCTCGTGGGTCAGCAGGCAGCTGTTGGAATCCTTCACCACGTCTCCGTCCTCCTTGTTCCAGGTGGCCCGGAGCACCAGCCAGTTTCGGTCGTCACTGGTGGGGTCGCCGCCGTCCGGCGGAAATCCATAGTTCACGATATCCAGCCTCAGGCTGGACTCCTCATTGCGGAAGAGCATCTGGGGTTCTCCTTTTCAGTCGTTGTGATGGGCGGCGTAAAACGCGTCGTAGTCCGCCAGCTGCTTCTGCAGCAGGGCCGGGGTGTCCAGCCCATAGGGACAGCGGGACTTGCAGGCGTTGCAGTGGATGCAGTTTTTGATCTGGTGCATCTTCTCCCGCCACTCGTCGCTCAGATAGGGCTTGTAGGGTGCCCGCCGCAGCAGCTGGGCCATCCGGGCCGCCTGGGGGATGTCGATGCCGGCGGCGCAGGGCAGGCAGTAGCCGCAGGAGCGGCAGAAGTCCCCCGACAGCTCCGTCCGGTCGTGGTCGATCACCGCCTGGAGCTCCGGCGTCATGCGGGGATTCCGCTCCGTCAGCTCCAGCCACTGGTCCAGCTCCCACTCATGCTGGATGCCCCAGATGGGCACCACGTCTGGATGCTCCTGCATAAAGGCGTAGCAGGCCTCCGCATTGTTCAGCAGGCCGCCGGAGAGGCCCTTCATGGCGATGAAGCCCATGTCGTGCTCCCGGCACAGCTCCACCAGCTCCAGGTCCTTCTCCGTGGCCAGATAGCAGAAGGGGAACTGCAGCGTCTCAAAATTGCCGGACTCAATGGCCTCGTGGGCCACCTTCAGCCGGTGGTTGGTGATGCCGATGTGGCGGATGTAGCCCTTCTGCTTGGCCTCCAGTGCGGCGGCAAAGGGCCCGTCCGGGTCATGGATATCCGGCAGCACCGCCGGATTGTGGAACTGGAACAGGTCGATGTAATCCGTCCGCAGGCTGCGGAGGCTCTGCTCAATGTGGGCCTGGACCGTCTTTTTGTCTCCTCCGCCGCTCTTGGTGGAAATCACCACGTTCTGCCGCACGTCGTGGAGGGCCTCTCCCAGTTTTTCCTCGCTGTCAGTGTACATATTCGCGGTGTCGAAATAGTTGATTCCCGCCTCACAGGCCCGGCGGACCAGCTTCACTGCATCCGCCTTGGAAATCCGCTGGATGGGCAGGGCACCGAACGCCGTCTTGGTCACCAGCAGGCCGGTACGGCCCAGTCTGATTTTCTCCATAATAGTTCCTCCTTCCCGCACAGAGCGGGTCACTCCCCTGCATTGGATTGTATCACATTTTTCCAGGTTTGCAAACCGCAAATCCTGTGATATGATAGAAGCAGAATATCGCTTCGGAGGGACATGATCTCCCGTCCGGGACCCCGGCACCCCTGTCCTCAGCCTATTGGGGTCTCGCCCGGCAGGTCGGGCCCCGGATGGGTGTCCGGACGGTCCCGGCGGGGGATTGGGACAGAAACAGAGGAGGCGCCCTATGGCACAGAATGAGCTCCATTTGAAAGTGACGCTGCGGATTTACAGCGACGATGACCAGCGCTGCTTCGGCCCCGGCATCGCCACCCTGCTGCAGCGGGTGCGGGAGCACCACTCCCTCCGGGCCGGAGCCGCCTCTATGGAAATGGCCTACTCCAAGGCGTGGCGTATCATCCGCACAGCTGAGACAGTGTTTGGGTGCAAGCTGCTCTCCTCCACCATCGGAGGTGCCCACGGCGGCGGCGCGGTGCTGACGCCGGAGGCGGAGCGCCTTCTGGCGGCCTATGAGGCCTACTGCGCCGATGTGGGCACCTACGCCCAGGGGAAATTCGAGGATGCCTTCCGCTTCTACCGGGATCTGGACCATCGGCCATGACCCGGTGCGGCGTGAGCCGCCGTGCCTGCCCAGGAGTTATCCTCTCTGAACAGGAAAACGGGACCGGAGCCTGTGCGGCTCCGGTCCCTCCGTGTTTTGCGGCGCTTACGTCCGGGGACGGGTGGGATCCTCCTCCGTGGGGCTGGGGATCGGATGCTCCTTGTGGGCCACCATGGCCTGGATCAGCTCCACGGTCCGGCCCAGGCCCAGATAGCTGGAATCGATGCAGAAGTGGTAGCTGTCCACACTGCCCCACTTCTTGGAGGAATAGTACTCGTAATAGGACGCCCGGCGCTTGTCGGTCTTGAGGATCAGCTGGCGAGCCTTCTCCGGCGTGAGGTTCTGCCGCTGGGCCACGCGCTGGATACGGACCTCCAGAGGTGCGCTGATAAACAGGCTCAGGTGGTTGGGATAGTCCGCCAGGGCGTAGTCCGCGCACCGGCCGATGATAACGCAGGGCCCTTGGTCCGCGATGTGCCGGATGGTGTTGAAAGTCGCCAAATACACCTGTTGTTCCAGAGAGTCACCCACACCGCTGCCGGGCAGGGCAAACATATAGGAATCCATGGCGATGGAGTACAGGAGGCTCTTGGGCCGCTCGTCGAAGTTTTCAAAAATCTTCTCGCACAGGCCGCTCTTCTTGGCGGCCTCCTGCAGCAGCTCCTTGTCATAGAAGGGAATGCCCAGCTCCTTGGCCACGCGGATGCCGATCTCCTTGCCGCCGCTGCCAAACTGCCGGCCGATGGTGATGATGGTTTTCATAGAGAACCCTCCTCTCCTTGTTGGTTTTATTATACCGCAAGAAGAGGCCGCCGTCAAACAGTACCGGGCGGACCGTCGCCGGAATCGCCCTCATCCGGCGGAAGGGGATGCCAGGGCTCCCGTTTTCCGGAAAAAAAGCGGCGGGCAATAGCATCCTTCACCATCTCCACCAGTGCATACCAGAGGCGTCCCGCCGCGAAGAGAATCACCAGGGCCAGCAGGACGGCACCGACCTGCTCCAGGGAAAGCGACATGGCACGCGCTCCTCACTTCGTGGCGTAACAGGTCTTGAAGAAAGTCTCAAAGGCCTGCTCTTCCGGTCCCTGGTCCACGTAGATGAACAGCTTCTCATCCTCCAGCCACTCGAAGGTGTTGATGGCCAGATAGTGACGCCCATCCGGGTAGATGATGAAGGCGTCCGTGGGGTACTTATTCTGATAGGCCTTTTTGACTGCGGAACGGGGGCAGATTTCCGGATCGCCGCAGCCGGAGAGGTCCGGAACTGTGGGCACGACCACCACCGTGGGGTCCGCCCCCTCCTTCCAGCCCACGATCAGGCTGCCGTAGGTAGTCTTGCTGCCGTGGACCAGGCCGTAGTTGAACCGCTTCGCATCCTCCGTATAGGCGGCCACCAGCTGGTACTGCCCGCCGTCGGGCACCACGCTGTCAAACAGGCGGCGCATCTTCTGCTTGCTGTCCGCGCTTTTGGCCTGGTCAATTTCAGGTCCCTTGAAGAGTTTTCCGAAAATTCCCATGACAATCCCTCTTTAATATCTCAATTTTATATTGACCATTTTATTTTATCTGGTCAATATATGAGATATCATACCAAAAGAAACCGGATTGCGCAACTGGGTAATTATCAGCGCACAAAAAAAGACCGCCCATCAGCGGTCTTTTTTTGCGTTGCGCAGGGAGCCCAGATAGTTCACCAAAAATTTCACGTGCAGCGCCGCCGTCTCCTCCAGGTGCGAAGGAAACAGAAATGGCATGGATTCCGGCGCGGAGTTATAGATCAGGAGGCAGGAGAACACCAGGTTCGCCAGCACCTCAGGGGCGCAGTCCTCCTGCCGGATGTCCAGCAGCGCCATCAGGCGCAGAAAGAAATCCCGCTGCCCGGGCCGGAAATCCTGGAATCGCTCCGGCGTCAGGCGGCTGTGCAGATCCGCCTCCTCCCCCTGGGTCATCACCAGGATGCCGTTTTCCCGGTGGCGGAGGATCGTCCGGAAAAAAGACTCCACGTGCTCCTCCCAGGTCCCCTCCGGCCGGGCCAGCTCCTGTTCCAGCAGCCGGAGCAGACGGCAGCGCTGCTCCTCCATCATCTGGAGGGAAAAATCCTCCAGCGAGTCAAAAAACGTGTAGAAATAGGGCTTGGAAATCCCCACCGCCGCGGCGAGCTCCGCCAAGTGCAGCCCCTTCAGACCCTTGCTTACGGCCATATTCAGCCCCGTGTCCAGCAGAGCCTGCCGCACCCGGGCCCGGTCCTCCTCTGTATAGGTCTTGCGGGCCATGGCATTCCCTCCCCTTTTTCATCTGGTGCCAGTATAACACAATTCCCGGGAAAAGAAAACCGTTCTGCCGCGCATCCCCCAAAAAGCAACCCGGCCGCTGTGCGCGGCCGGGTTGCTTTTGAAGATCTCACGCCTCCGGCATGGGCTTGCCTAGGCGCTTGTACATGGTCTTTTTCACCGCCCGGAGGATATTCTCATACCCGGTGCAGCGGCACAGGTGGCCGGAGAGGAGTTTTCTCAATTCATCGTCCGTGTACTCCTTGCCGCTCTCCAGGATCTCCACTGCCGTCAGGATAAAGCCCGGCGTGCAGAAGCCGCACTGGATGGCCGCCTCGTCCACAAAGGCCTGCTGGATGTCGCTGAGCTCGCCGTTAGGGCCCAGCAGCCCTTCCAGGGTGCGGATGTGCTTGCCCTCCGCCCACACGGCCAGATAAATGCAGGAGTTGTATGCCTCCCCGTCGATCAGGACGTTGCAGGCGCCGCACTCCCCCACCTCGCAGCCCTTCTTCACGGAGGTCATCCGGAAGTCGTTGCGGAGCATGTCCGTCAGGCTGGCCCGCACGTCCACCGTGCGTTCCACGTCCTTGCCGTTCAGATTGAAGTGAACAGTCTGATACTGCATCACATGCTTTTCCATCACAGGTCACCTCCCGCCAGCTTCACCGCTTCGATGAACGCCCGCCGGGCGCTCTCCACCGCGATGTGCATCCGGAAATCCTTGGCCGCCCGCCAGGAGTCCCGGGGATTGATGTCCTCCTTCACCGCCTGGGCAAAGCGATCCGCCAGCTCCAGGCTCACCGGCTGTCCGGCGGCCAGCTCCTCCGCAGCCGCCGCCCGCAGGGGCACCGGCCCCGCCACGCCGAAGGCTACTCTCGCCCGCTCCACGGTCTTTTTGTCGGCGGAAAGGCGGACGTTCACAGAGGTTCCCAGGGTGGCGATGTCCATGGCATTCCGCATGGCATACTTTATATAGTGGCCAAATGTGTCAATATAACTGTCTTTTTCGATCAGGATGGCCGTTTGGATCTCGCCGGGACGGATATCCACCTTGCCTGCCCTGATGTAGAACTCCCGGATGGGCTGGCGGCGGATACCGTCCGGTCCCGTCAGCTCCACAATGGCGTCGTAGGCGTGGAGAGTGGAGGCGGAGTCCGCGGAGGTGACACCGTTACAGGTGTTACCGCCGATGGTGCCGATGTTGCGGATCTGGGGACCGCCCACCTGGTCCACGGCCTCTCCCAAAACATGGAGGTATTTCTGGATCAGGGGATCCCGGGTAATGTGGGAAAAGCTGGTGAGGGAGCCGATCCGCAGGGTGCCGTCTGCCTCCAGGGTCACGCCCCGGAGTTCATCCAGCCCGTAGATGGAGATCAGCTCCACCCCGGCCCGCTTGCCCTCCCGCATCTGCACCAGCACGTCGGATCCGCCGGCGATGATCTGGGCATCCGGATGGGCCACCCGGAGGGCCACCGCGTCCTGAACGCTCTCCGCCTGATACAGGGCTTTCATATCATACATGAGTGGTTCCCTCCTTTAGTCTTCGATCAGCCCAGCCTCTTTGAATCCGCGGTAGAGGACATGGGGCGTGATAGGGCATGCGTCAAAGGCCACACCTGTGGCGTTCAGAATGGCGTTGCGGATGGCCGGCGCCGGCGAACAGGCCGGGGGCTCGCCCAGGGCCTTGGTGCCGTAGGGAGAGGTGGGCTCCGGGTTTTCCACGAACGCCGCCTGGAGCGTGGGATGGTCCATAAAGGTGGACAGCTTGTAGTCCAGCAGATTGTTGTTCAGGGGCTTTCCGGTCTTCTCGTCGAACTTCAGCTCTTCACTGAGGCCGTAACCGATGGCCATGGACATGCCGCCGTGGACCTGGGCCTCTGCCAGCGCCGGGTTGATGAGGGTGCCGCAGTCGTGGACGTTGACCAGATTCAGCAGCTTCACCTTGCACAGAGGGACGTCCACCTCCACCTCTGCGAAGGAGCAGCCGAAGGAGTAGGCGTTGGACTTGATCTGGGCCGTGGTCTCGGCGGTGATGTGCTGGCTGTGCTCCAGGGAGTAGAGGCTCTCTGTGGCCAGCTCGCCCAGAGTCTTGAGGACCCGGCCGTCCTCCTTGCGGATGATCTTGCCATCCACCAGATCCAGAACAGATACCGGCATCCGGGTTTGCTCATGGGCGATCTGCAAAATCCGCTCTCGCAGGGCCAGGGCTGTCTGCATGATGCTGAAGCCGCCGATGTACGTCTGCCGGGAGGCGTAGGCACCGGTGCCGAAGGGCGTCACGTCCGTGTCCTGGGTGGACACCACATGGACGTCCTCCACCGGGATACCCACCGCGTCCGCCACCATCTGGGAATAGGCGGTGTCGCAGCCCTGTCCAATCTCCGTCTCACCGGTCTGGAACTGGAGGGAACCGTCCTGGTTCAGCACCATCCGGCAGGAGGAGGACTCCAGCGAGATGGGCCACACAGCCGTGTTGTACCAGAACACCGCAAGGCCCACGCCCCGGCGGACAGGGCCAGTCTGGTTCTGGTATTCCCGATATTTCCGCTGGTAATCCAGCATCGCCATTCCCTTGTCCATGCACTGGTTGAAGGTGTCGGCGTACAACTCGTTTCTGGAGAAGCCGTCGGTATACCCCACCGGCATCAGATTCTTCCGGCGGAATTCCATAGGCTCCATCCCGATAGCCTGACAGATATCGTCGATGTGGCACTCCCCGGCCCACATGGCCTGGGGGATCCCATAACCACGCATGGCGCCGGCGGCGGGGCGGTTGGTGTAGACCGTCCAGCAGTCGCACTCCAAATTGTCGCAGGGGTAGAGCTGGGGGAAGGCGCCCATGCCCTTGGCCACGATGCTGTGGCCGTGGGAGGCGTAGGCCCCCTGGTTGGACCAGGCCTCAAACTTCCGGGCCACCAGGGTGCCGTCCGGCCGGACGTAGGAGATGATGTGGGTGCGGATGGCGTGGCGGACCCGGTTAGAGACAAAGGTCTCCTCCCGGCTGCACTCCAGATGCACCAGCCGTCCCCCCACCTGGGTGGAGAGCCAGGCGCACAAAGGCTCGTACAGAGCGTCCTGCTTGTTGCCAAAGCCGCCGCCGATGTAGGGCTTGATGATCCGCACCTTGCCCCAGGGCAGACCCAGTGCCTGCCCCACCACCCGGCGGATGATGTGGGGGATCTGGGTGGAGGTGACCACCACCACCCGGCCCGCCTCCTCATAGGCGAAGCAGCCGTGGTTTTCAATGTGGCAGTGCTGGACAGTGGGGGTGTCGTACCAGCCCTCCACCCGGATCAGGCCCGGCTCCTGGATGGCGGTCTGATAGTCGCCTCTGCGGATATCTGTGTGCTTCAGAACATTGCCGGGGCAGTCCTCGTGGATCTGTGGGGCATCCGGCTCCATGGCCTTCTGCACGTCCAGAACGAAGGGCAGCTCCTCATACTCCACCTTCAGCGCCCGGACGGCCTGAGCGGCAGCTATCTCGTTCTCCGCGATGACGGCGGCGATGTCGTCGCCGTAATACCGCACGTGATGGTTCAGCAGCAGCCGGTCCGCCACGTCCTGGTGGGCGGGATCTGTGGACCAGGGGTGTCCCGCTGTGGGGAAGCGGTAATCGGGCACGTTGAAGCAAGTCAGGACCTTCACCACACCGGGAACGGCCTCAGCCTCCGTAGTGTCGATGGACTTCACGTAGCCGTGGGCGATAGTGGCGTGCAGGATCCTGGCCACCAGGGCGCTTTGATCGCACAGGTCCGCCACATACTTGGCGCGGCCCGTGGCTTTTTCATAGGCGTCCACACGGGTGACGCTTTTGCCGACGCTTTTACTCATCAGGCAAGCCTCCTTTTTTGATCAAAGTTCCGCCGTCCATTGACTGGACACGGCGAAAGCGGATATACTACTGATAAAATGAGGTGATGGATGTGGAAAACAAGCCGAAAATCGGTTGTGTGGTCATGGCCGCCGGCAACGCCCGGCGGTTTGGGGAAAATAAGCTGGCCGCCCAGCTGCGGGGCAGGAGTCTCATCCTCCGGGCGCTGGAAGCCGTCCCGGCCGAGAAGTTTGACAAAGTCGTGGTGGTGACTCAATACCCGGAGGTCATGCGGCTGGCCGGGGAGTTCCACTTCGCCGCCATCCACAATCCCCACCCGGATTACGGCATCAGCCACACCATCGAACTGGGCCTGACGGCTCTGCGGGACTGTGACGGGGTGCTGTTCCAGGTGAGCGATCAGCCCCTCCTGCGGCGTGAGAGCGTGGCAGAGCTGGTGGACCGCTGGCGCACCCGGCCGGAGAAGATCGTCGCTCTGGGCCACGGCGGCGTGCGGGGCAATCCCTGCCTCTTCCCTGCCCGGTTCTTTCCGGAGCTGCTGGAGCTGCGGGAGGACCACGGCGGCAACACCGTTATCCGGCGGCACGAGGCGGATCTCCTCCTTCTGGACGTCCCGGCGGAGGAGCTCCGCGACGTGGATACCGCCCAAGCCCTGGAGGAATTGAAAGCGGAGGAGCAGGTATGAATCCAACCGTCTATGAATTCGATGCGGTGATCCGGAAAGTTCCGGACATCGACGGAGCCTATGTAGAATTCCCCCATGACGTACAGGCGCTATTCGGTAAGGGCCGAGTCAAGGTGGCTGCCACCTTTGACGGCGTCCCCTACGCGGGGAGCCTGGTGCGGATGGGCACTCCCGGCCACATCCTGGGGATGCGCAAGGACATCCGGGCCCAAATCGGGAAGCAGCCCGGAGACACCGTCCATGTGACAGTGCGAGAGCGGGGGTAACGCAGATTCGGACAGGCCGCGGCGGAAGTACCGCCGCGGCGCTTGTTATTTACGGCTGTAAGGCGTGCCCTCCAGGGGCAGACTGGTACGGAACTTGCCGTCGTAGCGGTAGTAGGCGTCCGCAATGGCTGGGGCTGTGGGGATGGAGGTGATCTCGCCGATACCGATGGCGCCGCAGGCCACGTTCAGTCCCGCTTTTTCCACGATGATGGGGGTGATCTCCGGGATCTGGTTGGCCCGGAACAGGCCCAGCGTGCCGTATTTGGCGGTGGGCCTGCAGTCCGTGAGGGGATACCGCTCCGTCAGGGCAAAGCCCATGCTCATCACCACGCCGCCCTCGATCTGCCCCTCGATGGACAGGGGATTCACGGCCTTGCCCACATCGTGGGCAGCCACCATCTGGCGGATTTTCCCCTCGTCGTCCAGGATGCACACCTGGGTGGCGTAGCCGTAGGCCACGTGGCTGACGGGGTTGGGCACCGGGGCCCCCAGAGGGTCCGTCTTTCCCAGGTATTCGCCATAGAACTCCTGACCGTTCAGGGCGTCCAGACCGCCGGAGGCCCCCATGGCCTCCTTCAGATCCTGGCAGGCCCGGCGGACCGCCTCGCCGGTGAACAGCGTCTGGCGGGAGCCGGAGGTGGTGCCGGAGTCCGGCGCGCAGTAGGTGTTGGACCGCTCGTAGACGATCCTGTCCCGGGGAATGCCCGTCTGCTCGTAGACCATCTGTGTCAGCACCGTGCCCAGGCCCTGGCCGATGCAGGAGGCACCGGCAAAGATGTGGAGCCTGCCGTCCTCCACCACCAGGCGGCACCGGCCGGTGTCCGGGATGCCCACGCCCACGCCGGCGTTCTTCATGGCGCAAGCCAGGCCCACGTACTGGTTATTCTCCACATAGGGCTTCACCGCCTCCAGCGTCTCCACCAGGCCGGTGGAGTTGTCTACGATCTGGCCGTTGGGCAGCTCCTGTCCCGGGCGAATGGCGTTGCGGTAGCGGATCTCCCAGGGGGTAATGCCCACGATGTCCGCCATCTGGTTTAAGAGGCTCTCGATGCAGAAGCAGGTCTGGGTGACACCGAAGCCCCGGAAGGCCCCGGCGGGAGGGTTGTTGGTATAATAGGCCCAGCCGTCGATCTCAAAATTCTGGTAGTTGTAGGGACCGGCGGCGTGGGTGCAGGCCCGCTCCAACACCGGCCCGCCCAGAGAGGCGTAGGCCCCGGTGTCGGCGATGACCTCGGCGGCCACGCCCTGGATGATGCCGTTCTCGTCGCAGCCGATGGAGAACTCCATCTCCATGGGGTGACGCTTGGGGTGGATCAGAATGCTCTCCGCCCGGGTGAGCTTCACCTTCACCGGGCGCTTGGTCAGGTACGCGATCAGGGCGGCGTGGTGCTGGACCGTCACGTCCTCCTTGCCGCCGAAGCCGCCGCCCACCAGGCAGTTGCGGACCTTCACTTTTTCCGCCGGCAATCCCAGCATCCCCATGGTCTCGTGCTGGGTGTCGTAGGCGCCCTGGTCTGTGGAGAGGATCATGACCCCGTCCCCGTCGGGATAGGCCACGGCGCACTCCGGCTCCAGGAAGGCGTGTTCCGTCCAGGGTGTGGAGAAGTGCTGGGTCAGCACATGCTTCGATTTGGCGATGGCCTCTGCCGGGTTGCCCCGCTGGATGTGCTTGTGGGTCAGCAGGTTCCCGGTCCGGTGGACCAGGGGAGCGTCTGGCAGCATGGCCTCCCGGGGACTGCGGACCATGGGCAGCTCCTCATAGTCCACTTTCACCAGGGCCTTGGCCTGGGCCAGGATCTCCGGTGTCTCCGCCGCCACCAGGCAGATGGCGTCACCCAAGTAATGGGTGATATCCCCCACGGCGATCATGGTGTCCCAGTCTTTCACCAAATGGCCCACCTTGTTCTGCCCGGGGATGTCCTCCGCCGTAAAGACCCCCACCACACCGGGCAGGGCCCTGGCCTCCTCCGTGTGGATGGCCAGCACCCGGGCCCGGGGGTATTGGGACCGGACGGCGCTGCCGTAGATCATGCCGTCCAGATAGATGTCGTCGGGATAGATGCCGGTGCCAGTGACCTTCTCCTCCACGTCCACCCGGGGCACCCGCTGCCCCAGGGACCAATCAGCGGGAGCCGGCGGCACCTCGCCCTTGCGGAACAGCTCGGCGGCCAGCAGAATCGCATCAATGATCTTCACATAGCCGGTGCAGCGGCAGATATTGTTTCGGATGGCGTAGGCCGCCTCCTCCCGGGTGGGATTGGGATTCATATCCAGCAATCCCTTGGCGCTCATCACCATACCGGAGATGCAGAAGCCGCACTGAACCGCCCCCGCCATGCCGAAGGCGTAGGTATAGACCTGCTTTTCAAAATCGGTCAGCCCCTCCACCGTGACGATGGACTTGCCCTCCAGCTTATCGGTCTGGGGGATGCATGCCTTGGTGGGCTTACCGTCGATCAGCACTGTGCAGGTGCCGCAGGCGCCCTCGCTGCAGCCGTCCTTTACACTGGTGAGATGCAGGGTATCCCGCAGGTAGCGGAGCAGCTTCTGGTTGTTTTCCACTGTCACGGCCCGGCCGTTCACGGTAAATTTTGCCATGGCAAGTTCCTCCTTGACTGCCGTGCCCAACCCTGGTCCCACGGTCATCGGTGTTCTTTCGGAAAGGTCGACCTTTCCGCTGTCTCTATTATACAATAACTTTCTTGCCGCCGCAACTGAACTTTGTCCGGCACGCTATTTTATCTCGGAAACAACGCCACCAGACGGCAGCTCCCACCCCACGATCAGGGCGCCCTTCCGGACGGTGATCCGGGCCTTGGGCTCGATGATGTGGTTGCTGACGCCCAGGGGGAACTCCGCCGAGAGGGAGGCGTGGGAGAGGGGATACTGCACACCCTTCTCGTCAATGCCGGAGGCCGGTGCACCCAGGCAGAAGACGGAGAGCAGGCCCCACTCCACCGTCTGCTCCACAGTGATGGTCTCATTCTCCACAGCCGTCCACACAAAATCATTGTCATAGAGGTATCCCCTGGCCCCATGGCGGCGCAGATACAGCAGTGTCTGCAGATTGGCCAGGGTGTGGTCCAGCCGCCTGCCGCCGGTGCCGCCGTAAATGTAAAACTCGCCGCAGCCCTGCTCCAGCCCCGTCTTCACAGCCAGCATGGTGTCCGTGTCATCCTTCTCCACCGGCACCCGACAGACATGGTCAAAGTCCGCAGGCTGATCCATGGAGTCAAAGTCTCCCAGCAGCAGATCCGGGGTGATCCCCGCCTGGCGGCAGGCCAGATACCCGGCATCCGCCGCCAGCACCAGGTCCCCTGTCTGGGGCCGCTCCCGCAGGCCGTAATAGGTGCCTGCGGCAAAAATGAAGCATCGTTTCAATGGGTCCACTCCCCGTCTTGTTCATTGAGATGTCACGCGGCCGCCGTGCCGTGAAATCCAGCGGCTGTCCTTACAGCCATTGTACCATGATTCCGCGCCCATGACAAACAGAACTTCCTGACAGAAGAGCCGCATCCAGGCAGCGCCCGGACACGGCTCCTCCGTTTACTGGATATGCTCCTCACAGAAGTTGTCCAGCACCCGATAGCCCATCTCTTCCGGCTCCGCCACCGGGAAGGTGGCGATGCTGACCGGATCAAAGGCCGGACAGAGCCGCTTTTCCGGCTCGATCCGCAGGGCGGGCGTTCGGCTGGGGGACTTCTTCTGCGGAGCTTGTGCCTGCCGCATACAATCACCCCGGCTCTAGCATTTGTGAAATCTGCGGAATCATGCGGCGGCGTTTCCGGAAAAGCCCGGAAACGCCGCCGCATTCTGGAAACCCTATATTTTAATAATGTATCAGGTCTGCCCCTCCAGCTTTGCAAAGCGGTACAACACCGCTGCCAGCTGCTGCCGGGTGACGGGCTGGGAGAGCATCAGGTTCCCCGCCTCGCTGCCCTGCAAAAGGCCGTTTTCCACGGCCCAGGCCACTGCTTCCTCCGCATACGCGCTGGGGATGTTGTCCATGATTGTTTCCTCCTTGGGCCGCCAGCCGGGCCAGCCGGAGACGGCCACCTCCCGTCCGCTCCGCTGGTCCCATCTGGCTCGTGCGGTCCGGGTGTCCACATGGGTGAAGGTCTGATAGACGCCGATCCCACCGTGTCCGCCCAGATAGTATTCCGCTATCTGCCCCACCAGCAGGGGCGAGGCACCGCTCACCTGAATATCCGCCGCCCTGCCCAGCAGGTGCTGGCTGGCTCTGGCACCACCCACCTTCTGATTGTAAGAAGCGGTGCGGTACCCGCTGTTGACGGTCACCGCCCCGCAGGCGGCAGTGCGGATCCGCTCCAGCAGCTCCACCAGATCCGTGTCGATCTTCACCAGGTCTGCCCCGTCCCGGCAGGCGAACTCCCGCACCCGGAAGTGGGGGGACAGCAGCTTGTCCCCCTCCCGGGCAAGGCTGTATGTCCCCACGCTCATTCCCTGGCCCGCTTTTCCGCCTGCGTGCCAAAGTAAAAAGCGATCACCACGGTGAACACGGTCAAGAACTGCTCCGCGGTCACCCGGCCCGTTCCGGCCATGGCAGCAAATACCGCCGTCAGAATCACCGTCACCAGACTCTTCACCGTCAGCAGGCTGGCCAGGCGCTGTGTCAGCAGCTCCATCTCAGTCCTCCTCCGTCAGCACATCGCCCCGCAGGCGGTATCGCTTTCCGGCCATATAGACATAGGCGGTCCCCTGGCCCATGTCCACGTCCACCGTGCGGCCGTTCACCACATGGACCTTTTCCAGGCTGCCCACACCGTGGTCCAGAATGCCCCAGCCGTTGGCCTCGTCCGGCGTCTCTCCCGCCCGGGTCTCCAGCAGCTCCCGGGCGGAGAAGAGATTGCGGGTGGGGTCCAGGGTGAGCCCGCACCCCAGTTCCTTCAGGGCCTTGTTGGCCTCCTCCAGAGTCTTCTCTCCTCTGGTGTAATCGTACAGCACTTCCTCCAGGGTTTTCATCTTATGTACCATCCTCTCTCCGGGTTCTGCCCGGCTCAAATTTTACTGACGCTGTGGGCCGCCTCGCTGCGGACGAAGCCGATATACGCCGTGCGGGCCGTCTCCGCTGCACGCATGGCCTCCTCCACGTCGCCGTTGGTATGTTGACCCGCCAACTTTTTGGCCGTGGTCAGGGACAACGAACAGGTGGCGTACATCAGATCCATAGCCAGCCTGCTCTCCGTAGCCCGGCGCGCCGCCCGGGCATCTGCCCGCCTGGCACTCTTCCGGGAGCGGTATTCCGCCCCAGCCGCCAGTACGGTAGCCGCCCCGGCGATCAGCGCGCAGAGCACCTCCGTTCCGATCCTGCATCCCTCCTCTCAGATCCAGCGGTAGTGGGGCCGCTCCTCTTGGAACAGCCAGTGCCGCATCCAGTCGAACAGCACGATGGCGGTCCCCGCCAGCACCACCCACAGCAGGGCGTACTTCAGGCACACCTGCCCCCACAGGTTGCCCGGCAGGCGGGAGTAGTCCCAGATGTCCAGCTTCAGCCAGACGTTCAGGATCAGCCCGGCTCCCAGCTCCGCCAAGGTAATGACGCTGCCCCCGATCAGCGCCTGGAGCCACAGGGGCCGCTCCCAGGCCATGTGCTCGTTGGCCAAATCTAGCGGCAGACTCAGCATCGCCGCCAGCAGAAACATGCTCCAGTGGGTGTGCCCCCGCCAGATCAGCTCCACCATGCAGTAGAGATCCCCGCCCATCAGCGACAGGATCAAGGCCTTGTGCCATCTCTTCACGTTCGTGTCCTCCCTGCTCTGAAATTCGCTTGGCTTCAACCGCTATCGTGCCTTTCCGGCGGCTCCGCTATGCATAGCCGGAGCCGTCAACCATATCCTTTATTTCCCGGCCGGCGCGCACGGCGGCGTGCAACGCGGCGGAAATTTCTTTTCCCGCCTTCCTCTCTTCCAGGTTATATGCATCTCTCCCTCCGCTCACCACAAAAAGCGCCGCGGGCAGGAATGCCCGCAGCGCAGAGAAAACGCCCCGGCGCCGTAACCGGTGCCGGGGCATCTGTATTTGATCTGTTCCTTCGGAAATCAGTCCTCCGCCATCTTGCGGTACTTCTGGTACCGCGCCTTGACGTCGGCGATCTCCTTCTGGTACAGGGCGTCCGCCCGCTCGGGGAAGTTGTTCTTCAGAGAGGCGAAGCGGTTCTCGCCCATGAGGAAGTCCATGAGCTTGTCAGTATCGGGCGCGGGAGAGTCCAGCTGGAAGGGGTTCTTGCCCTCGGCGATGCGCCGGGGATCATACCGGTACAGGTGCCAGTAGCCGCACTCCACCGCCTTCTTCATCTCGTCCTGGGTACAGCTCATGCCGGCTTTGATATGCTGCTCCAGGCAGGGGCAGTAGCAGATGACGATGGCGGGGCCGGGATAGGACTCCGCCTCCCGCAGGGCCTTCAGGGTCTGGGCCTGGTCATAACCCATGGCCACCTGGGCCACATACACATAGCCGTAGGTCATCAGGATGGCGCCCAGGTCCTTCTTGGCCACCTGCTTGCCGCCGGCGGCGAACTTGGCCACGGCGGAGGTGGGGGTGGACTTGGAGGACTGGCCGCCGGTGTTGGAGTACACCTCGGTGTCCAGCACCAGCAGGTTCACATCCCGGTTCTGGGCCATGACGTGATCGATGCCGCCGAAGCCGATGTCGTAGGCCCAGCCGTCGCCGCCGATAGCCCAGATGGACTTCTTGGAGAGATACTCACGGTTCTCCAGGATGTAGGACACATCTTCGGTCTGCTCGCACTTCTCCAGGGCGGCGATCAGGGCGTCGGACACGGCGCGGGACTTCTCTCCGTCGTTCCAGTTGTTGATGTAGTCCTCGATCTCCGCAGGGGCGATGCCGGCGTCCTTCATGCTCTCCAGCCGGATCAGCAGCTCCTTGCGGATGGCATCCTGAGCGTGGAAGAAGCCGTAGGCGAACTCGGCGTTGTCCTCAAACAGGGAGTGCTCCCAGGCGGGGCCGCGGCCCTGGCTGTCCTTGCAGTAGGGCAGGATGGGCGCGCCGCCGGAGATGGCGGAGGAGCAACCTGCGGCGTTGCCCGCGTACATCCGGTCGCCCACCATCTGGCTCAGCAGCTTGATGTAGGTGGTCTCGGCGCAGCCGGCGCAGGCGGCGGAGAACTGGAAGTACGGCTTGGCGAACTGCATGTTCTTGACGGTCTTGCTGTTGATCACATCCTTCTTCAGGTACTTGTCGTTCATGGCGACCTCGTCGAAGTTCGCCTGTTCGGACTTCATCTCCTCGAAGGGGGTCATCACCAGGGCGTCCGCCGTCTTGTCGCTCTGATTGGCCGGGCAGGCGGTCAGGCACACGCCGCAGCCCAGGCAGTCATAGGGAGAGACCTGCATCCGGAAGAAGTAGCTGGGGGCGTCCTTGCCCAGGCCCTTGGCGGGCACGGTCTCAAAGGACGCGGGCACCTGGGCCTTCTCCTCCTCGGCCAGCAGCACGGGCCGGATGGCGGCGTGGGGGCAGCACATGGCGCAGCGGTTGCACTGGATGCAGCTCTCCGCGTTCCACTTGGGCACCTTGGTTGCCACGCCCCGCTTGGAGAAAGCGGAGGTCCCGTTTTCCCAGGTACCGTCCAGCACGCCGTGCTTCTGGAACACAGACACAGGCAGCTTGTCGCCCTGCTGCCGGTCCATGGGCAGCACGATGTCACGGACAAAGGCAGAGGCGTTCTTGGGCTCGGCCATGGGAGTGTCAGGCGCGTCCGCCCAGGAGGCGGGGATCTCCACCTTCACAGCGGCGCTGATGCCCAGATCCACGGCCTTGTCGTTCAGATCCACAATCTTCTGGCCGGCCTTCTTGAAATAGGAGTTGTAGTTGTTCTTCTTCATGTCCTCCACGGCCATATCCAGGGGGATGACCTTGGTCAGGGCAAAGAAGGCAGCCTGAAGGATGTTGTTGGTCCGCTTCTCGCCAAGGCCCACCTGCACCGCCAGCTTGGCGGCGTCGATGATGTAGAAGTTGGCGTGCTTCCGGGCCAGGTCCCGCTTCATCTTGCCGGGCAGGCGGGTCTCCAGCTCCTCCGCGCTCCAGGGGCAGTTCAGCAGGAAAATGCCGCCGTCCTTCAGATCCTCGGTGGTGTCGTACTTGTTGACATAGGTGGGGGCATGGACCGCCACAAAGTCCGCGGAGGACACCAGATAGGTGGAGCGGATAGGCTCGTCACCGAAGCGCAGATGGCTCTGGGTCAGGCCGCCGGACTTCATGGAGTCATAGGAGAAATACGCCTGTGCGTACTTGTTGGCCACCAGGCCGATGGTGGAGATGGCGTTCTTGTTGGCGCCCACCGTGCCGTCGCCGCCCAGGCCCCAGATCTTGCAGGAAACCTCGCCGGGATGAGGCAGCTCCACCTCCTTGTAGTCCAGAGAGGTGTGGGTCACGTCGTCGTTGATGCCGATGGTGAAGCTGTTCTTGGGATTCTCCAGCTTCAGATTGTCATACACGGCGATGAACTGGCCCGGGGTGGTGTCCTTGGAGCTGAGACCGTACCGGCCGCCCACCACACGGATGTCGCCCCGGCCCGCCTGGTTCAGAGCGGTGACCACGTCCAGATACACGGGCTCGCCCACGGAGCCGGTCTCCTTGGACCGGTCCAGCACGGCGATCTTCTTCACCGTGGCGGGGATGGCCGCTGCGAAGTGCTTCACGGAGAAGGGCCGGTACAGGTGGATCTGCACCATGCCCACCTTGCGGCCCTTGGCGTTCAGGTAGTCCACGGTTTCCTTCACGGCCTCGCTGGCGGAGCACATCACCACGATGACCTCCTCCGCGTCAGGCGCGCCGTAGTAGTTGAACAGCTTGTAGTCCCGACCGGTGAGCTTGTTAATCTCGTCCATGTAATGCTGGACCGTGTCAGGGATGGAGGCGGCCTTGACGTTGGCGCCCTCCTTGCACTGGAAGTACACGTCGGGGTTCACGTTGTTGCCCCGGTTGGTGGGGTGCTCCGGGTTCAGGGCGTGGCGGCGGAACTCCTGCAGGGCCTCCTGGTCTACCAGAGGACGCAGGTCCTCATAGTCCAACGCCTCGATCCGCTGCATCTCATGAGAGGTGCGGAAGCCGTCGAAGCAGTGCATGAAGGCGTACTTGCCGCTGATGGCGGACAGGTGGGCCACCGCGCCCAGGTCCATGGCCTCCTGGGGGCAGGAGGACATCAGCATGGCGTAGCCGGTGGTGCGGCAGGTCATGAAGTCGGTGTGATCGCCGAAGATAGAGTGGTGGTTGCTGGTCACCACGCGGGAGGCGATGTGCATGACGCTGGGCAGGAATTGGCCGCCCATGGCGTACATGGCTGGGATCATCAGCATCAAACCCTGGGAGGATGTAAAGGTGGTGGTCAGGGCGCCGGCCTGCAGGGAGCCGTGGCAGGTGCCCGCGGCGCCGGCCTCAGACTGCATCTGGATGACGTCCACCGTGGAGCCGAACAGGTTCTTCCGCCCCTTGGCGGACCACTCGTCCACCTTCTCCGCCATGGGAGAGGACGGGGTGATGGGATAGATCGCCGCGACCTCTGTGAACGCGTATGCCACATGGGCCGCGGCCGTATTGCCGTCCATGACGGCAAATTTCTTTTTCATCGGGATACTCATCTCCTGTTATAAAATGCGCCGCATTTCCCTGCGGCGATCCCGCCCGGCAGATGGGTGGGTGCTTGTGAAAAGCCGCGGCGGCACGATAAGGGGGGATTTGCATATCGTACCGCCGCGGCTGCATGATGGATTCTCTTTACTTCTATGCGCGACGTCCAGCAGAGCTTACACGAAGTTGCACACGCGAGCGATGGCCATCTCGGTATAACCCAGAGACTCGGCCTTGGTCTGCTTGCCGCAGGCCACTTCCTGCGTGAGCTTCAACAGCTCCTGCCCCAGCTCCTCGATGGTCTTGGTACCGTAGATCAGGGGAGAGGCATCCACATCGATGTTGTCAATCATATTGGCGTAGGTCAGCTTGTTGCCGGTGATCTTGATGACGGGGGCCAGGGGATTGCCGGTGGGGGTGCCGCGGCCGGTGGAGAACACCACAATCTGGGCGCCGCCGGCCACCATGGCCGCCACAGAGGAGGGGTCGTTGCCCGGGGTATCCATGATGACCAGGCCCTGCTTGGCCTCCACCTGCTTGGCGTAGTCATAGACCGCCATGACAGGGCTATGGCCGCCCTTGTGGATGCAGCCCAGGGACTTCTCCTCCAGGCAGGTCAGGCCGCCGGCCTTGTTGCCGGGAGAGGGGTTGCCCTCACGGACTTCCTCGCCCACCAGGCGCAGGGAGTCCTCATAGCGGTGGACGATCTCAAAGATGCGGTCGTGAACCTCCTTGTTGATGGCGCGGCGGGCCAGCAGGTGCTCGGCGCCGATGAACTCAGTGGTCTCAGACAGGATGGAGGTGCCGCCCTCCTTGACAATCAGGTCGCTGAGCTGGCCGATCAGGGGGTTGGCCGCCAGGCCGCTGGTGGGGTCAGAGCCGCCGCACTCCGTGCCGATAATCAGCTCGGACATGGGGAACTCCTCCTTCTGCAGCAGGGAGGCCTCCTCCACCATCTCCTTGGCGTAGCGGACGGCCATGTCGATGGCCTTCAGGGTGCCGCCGGCCTCCTGGATGATGACCTGCTTCAGGGGCTTGTTGGTGCGCTCCTGGATGGCCTTCACCACCAGGTCCATCTGGCAGTTCTCGCAGCCCAGGGACACCACCACGGTGCCGTAGACATTGGGGTTGGCGGCATAGCCGGCCATAACGTCCATGGTGAACTGCTGGTCGGGAGCCACCTGGGAGCAGCCCAACTGGTTGTTGAAGGTGACGGAGCCCACCACCTGCTGGGAGATGATACGGGTGGTATCAGAGGCGCAGACACTGGCAGGCAGGATCAGGACCTTGTTGCGGACGCCCACGCGGCCGTCCGGACGCTTGTAACCGTAGAAATTCATACTCGTATCCTCCTTCTCAGCCCTTGCTGTCCAGGTTTTCCCGGTGCTCTTCCAGGTTGTGGCAGTGCACGTGCTCGCCGGCCTTGATGTCCCGGGCCGCCAGGCCGATGTGCTCGCCGTACTTGACGATGGGCTGGCCTTTGGCGATGTCGCAGGCAGCCAGCTTGTGATAGATGGTGATGTCCTCCGCCGCAGTCAGGCGCTTCTCCTCGCCCGCGCACATGTAGGTGACGGTCTCGCCCTTCTTCACGGGCTCGATGGCGACCACCACGTTGTCCACGGGCTCAACGATCATGCCGTTCAACATAATGTAATACTCCTTTCGTTCCTCAACGAATATGTGTAATGGGGATCAGTGCTTCTCAAACAGGGCTTTCTGTGCCTCGTCTTTCGGGAACTTGGGGCAGCCGAACTTCTTGGCCCACCAAGAGGTAATGATGGGGACCAGAATGGCGGTCAGGATGGCAGACGCCGCCACCTGAGAGGTGGCCACATCCGCCCACTGCGCCCAAGAGGGATCCGCCTCGGCGATAACGGCGGGCACTGCCACAGCGTTGCCTGCGGTGGTTGCCACAGCCCAGCCGGCATAGCCGGGACGGCGGCTGATGAAGCGGTCGCACAGCACAATGAAGGCGCCGCCGATGAGGCAGGTGACAAGGCCCAGCAGAATGCCCTGCGCGCCGCCCTTGGCGATGTTGGTCAGGTTCATGCCAGCGCCCAGGCAGAAGCCCACAAAGGGCAGCAGGATGGTGCCGGCGGGGGCCAGGAAGTCAGACAGGTCCTTGTCGATGTTGCCCAGGATCATACCCACCAGGATGGGGCCGATAGCAGCCACAAGGGCCATGAAGGGGATATCGGCCAGGCCGCCGATGCCCATAGCGATCATGGTCAGCATGGGGCCGTCGTTGATGGCCAGCAGAGGCATGGCCGCCTGGTCCACGGTGTCACCGTAGGAGTTCATCAGGGCCAGATAGATGGAGCCGTTGGAGTTCGTGACGGCGGAGATGATGGCCAGAGAGCTCAGGCCCAGCACACCGGTGGGGCCGAACACCTTGCCCACCACAATGCCGATGGCGGCGCCGATGACGAACTTGGAGATCAGCAGCACACCGCCCCGCTTGACAACGCCGCCCATGTCCCGGACCCGCAGCGTGGTGCCCAGGCAGAACAGCTGGATACCGATGGCGGTGTTGGCGCCGGCACTGGTGAAGACGGCGGTGGTGAAGGAGCCGATGTTGGTGACCTCCGGAAGGAAGGTATTGATAATCGCGCCGAGCAGCATCGGGACGACCATCATACCTGCGGGGATCTTTTTCAGGAATCGCATGATCATGGTCTTTCTTCCTCCTCAATTTGTTTGCTGGGGGGGCAGAGGGCCTCTCCCCTGGCCATTTGCGAGCATTCCCCGCATGAGCGGCCGATCATGCGGGCCGTCACACCAAAGGGATTTATCTTAAAAAAGCCCCGTTGTCAGGGACTCTGGCCACGGATCCTGTCCCAGCCGCCGGACGGCTCTGGGACCGCACACAGATCTCCGTGCAAGGGGGACACCAAGACAGACTCTTGTCAGCGCGGCGCCCTTTTCTGTTCCTTATGTCGAACTCAGTTCTTATTTTGGAATTTTCGGTCGCATTATATCATGCCGTTCCCAGTTTGTCAATTCTCAGACAAGCCAAAGTTTCGCGTTTCGGCCAGCTTTTCGATCTCCGCCTGGGCAGTCAGGAGACTGCGGCGGACCAGCTCGATCTTCTCTTCCCGGCAGCGGAACAGCGGTACGGAGATGCTGAGAGCCGCGAACACCGTTCCCTTCCGCCGCAGCGGCGCGGCCCAGCAGGCCAGCTGGTCCGTGGATTCCTCCCGCTCCATAGCCAGTTCCCCGCGCCGGACCGCCTCCAACTGGGCCAGCAGGGTCTCCACATCCGTGATGGTCTGCTCTGTCAGCCGGGGCAGGCCCCCGGCATACAGCGCCCGCACCTCCTCGTTCGTCAGGCCGCTGAGCAGAGCCTTACCGACGGCAGTGGCGTTGGCCGGCAGGCGGGTCCCCACCCAGGAAATCAGCCGGATGGGCTGGGGAGAATCCTCCCGCGCCACATACAGCACCCTGTCTTGGTCCAGAATGCCCATCTGGCATGTCTCCTGGCATTTGGAAGCTACCTCCTTCATCACCTGGGTAATGGGTGCCAGCCCCCGGTCCGCCGAGAAGGCCGCTCCCAGCACCAGCGCCCGGGGACCCATAGTATACCGGCCCGTCCCATCGTCCTGCCGGAGGTAGCGCCGCTCCTCCAGCGTATGTACGATGGGAAACAGGCTGCTCTTCGGGGCATCCAGGGCCTGTGACAATTCTGTCAGCGTCAACCCCTCCTCTGAGCCGGACAGGCTCTCCAGAATATCCAAAACCCGGGCTGTGGCCCGATGCTGTCCCTGTGTCATATCGTGCTCCTTCCACGCCGGCGCTCTCCGCCGCCGATTGATTTCTCCAGGCCGATCATATCAGATGCCGCTTCGTTTGACAAGCGGGCATGCGCCGCCGCCCTGTTTTCCAACCGGCGGGATTTTACCAGATCTTCTCTTGACATTCAGCGCCGTTTTGTTATACTAAAGCCTGTTTTTCGCGCCCCGCCCGTGCGTTTTCAAAATCTCACCCCGCGGGTTTGGAGCCAGCGGTCCCGGGGCCGTATGAAGGAGGACTTTTCTATGAACGCAGCATATCTGACGCCGGCCATCACACTCTTCAACGAGGATGGCACGCTGGACCTGGCCAGCCAGGAGCGTCTGTTCAACAATCTCATCGACCAGGGCGTAGACGGCATCCTGGTGGAGGGCAGCAGCAGCGAGTTTTTCGCCATGCCCATGAACCAGCGCCGGGAGATGGCCAAATTCGCCATCGAGAAGATCGACCACCGGGTGAAGCTGATCATCGGCACCAGCCACATGGTAGCGGACGAGATCATCAGCTTTTCCAACTTCTGCCTGGACGCAGGAGCCGACGCCGTTATGATCCTGCCGCCCTACTACTTCCACTTCGGCCCCTCCGCTCTGCTGCAATACTATGACCGCCTGGCCGAGCAGATTCACGGCGATATCTACATCTACAACTTCCCTGACAACACCGGCTACACGATCCCGCCTGAGACGGTGCTGGCTTTGGCCAAGATGCACCCCAACATCGTGGGCATGAAAGACACCGTTCCCGGCATGGACCACACCCGGGAGCTCATCAAGGTCGTCAAGTCCCAGATCCCCCAGTTCGAGATCTACTCCGGCTTTGACGACAACTTCGCCCACAATGTACTCTCCGGCGGCAACGGCTGCATCGGCGCCCTCAGCAACGTGGTGCCGGAGATCTGCGCCGCCTGGGTCCGCGCCTTCCGGGAGAACGACCTGGCCGGCATCGCCAGAGGCCAGCAGACCATCGACCGTCTGATGGACCTGTATGCCATCCGCAGCCCCTTCCTGCCCGTCATCAAGGAGGCCTGCCGCCTGCGGGGCATCGCCGCCACCAGTGCGGGCACCTTCCCCATGCCCAGCGCCACGGTGGAAGATGACGCCAGAATCCTGGAGCTGCTGAACCGGGAGGGCGTGCAGTAATCTGCTCCCCCCCTGAAGCCGCACCGCCCCAGCCGCTGTTTTCAAAACGGCGGCTGGGGCGGTCTCTTTTTTATCAGAGAACTCCTCATGGCAGCTCTATATGGACGGACGTGTGGAACACCGGCTCCACCAGGCCGGGGATCTCCACCGCATCGGTGAAATGGACATCTTCCGTGAATTCCTTCAGCAGGGAGACGATATAAGGATGGGGCCGCTCGTCCGGACGTCCGGCGGCCACGCAGACCACGGCGGCTTTCGGCTGGAGCAGCCGCAGCAGCTTCCGGGTGGTGGAGGACAGGGAGGCATGGTGGGGCACCTTCAGGATGTCGCAGGGGGTGGCGGTCTGCGTCTCCCACATGTGGGCGTAGGCGTCGCCCCCCAGAACGATCTCCTTCCCATGGTAGTACAGCCGCTGGCGCAGGCTGGAGACGTTCATGGACTTTCCCCAGTGAATCAGGTCATAGCCGTTCCGCTCCCCCCGGAAGGCGGCGTCGTACACCGCTCTCTGCCGGGGGTACAGGGCGGGCTCGCCGAACAGGATGTCCATGGTGAGGTCGTCCGTCAGCCGGAGACACTCCATCCGGTCCCCCGGCAGCTCCTTGATCCGGCCGATCCGGTCTCCGTACCGCCGCAGGGGGCCGGCGTACAGGTCCATACACCGCAGCACGTTCCGCGCTGCCTTGGGCAGGCCGTTGTCTCCGTCCGGGTCCAGAGGGCCGGAATCGGCGGGGGGCGCATAGGGGGTCAGCAGCTCGCCCACAGTGACGGTCTCCAGCACCCGGCCCAGACCACCGATGTGGTCCCGGTGGAAGTGGGTGACCAGCAGGATATCCAGATGCGCCACACCTTGACTTCGCAGGAAATCCCCGGCAAAGATCCGGCAGGAGCGGGGGTCCTCCACCGGCGGGTGGTCGTCCCGCTCCAGGCTGTCGTGGCCGCAGTCCACCAGCATGGAAAAACGCAGTCGTTCCCCCTCCATCTCCCGGACCAGGATGGAGTCGCCGTTGCCCACGTTGATGAAGTCCAATACCAGCATGTCCAGCCCCCCTGTTCGATTGTTGCTATTACAATATCACAAGGCGCCGCCCCAGGCAATCGAAACCGCAAACGATTGCCGCCAAATTTTTGTCTTAAATTTTGACGTTCTGATAAAAGGGACCCTGCGGCACAACGCCGCAGGGCCGCTTCTTCTCCAGTTCACAGGCTCCGCAAGGCGTCCACCAGGGCGGTCTTTCCCTCCGTCCGGGCGTCCTTCATCTTGATGATCCTGGCGGGGGTTCCGGCCACCACCGCGTTGGGAGGGACGTTCTCCGTCACAACAGCGCCCGCGGCCACCACAGCCCCGGCGCCGATCCGCACCCCCTCGATCACCACGGCGTTGGCGCCCACCAGGACGCCGTCCTCCACCACTACCGGGGTGGCGGAGGCGGGCTCCACCACCCCGGCCAGCACGGCTCCGGCGCCGATGTGGCAGTCGTCTCCCACCGTGGCCCGTCCGCCCAGGACAGCCCCCATGTCGATCATGGTGCGTTTGCCCACCACAGCACCGATATTGAGGATGGCCCCCATCATGATGACGGCACCCTCGCCGATCTCCACCTTCTCCCGAATGATGGCCCCGGGTTCGATCCGGGCCTTGAGATCTTTCAGGTCCAGCAGGGGCACGCCGGAGTTCCGGCGGTCGTTCTCCACCACGCAGTCGGTGATCTTCTCCCGGTTGTCCTCCAGGATGGGCGCCAGCTCGGCCCAGTCCCCAAAGACGATGCGGCTCTTTCCCTCACCGAACACTTCAGCGGATCCGAAGTCCACCGGAGCCGACAGGTTGACGTAAATCTTTACTGGGGTCTTCTTGGGGGAATCTGCGATATAGTTGATGATTTCCTGTGCATTCAAAGCCATCACGCTCCAAACAAGATTTTTTGCAGGTCATAGACCCCTTTGGGCCGCCCAGGCAGCAGCCGGGCGATGTGCAGGGCCCCGTTCACAAAGATCTGGCGGCTGGCAGCCCGGTGGGTCAGCTCCAGTTCCTCATCCGGCCCAAAGAAATGGACCGTGTGGGTCCCGGCCACGGTGCCGCCCCGGAGTGCGTGGATGCCTACCTCATCCTTCTCCCGGCGGCCGCAGTTCCCCTCCCGGCCATACACCGGCCGCAGGCGGTGCTGGGGATCGACAGCTTCCAGCAGCAGCTTTGCGGTGCCGCTGGGGGCGTCCGCCTTCTGGCTGTGGTGGGTCTCGGTGATCTCGATGTCAAAATCCGGCCCCAGCACCGGGGCGATGACCTGCAGGGCCCGGGCCAGCACCGCCACCCCCAGGGAGTAGTTGGCGCTCCACAGCACCGGGGCCGCAGAGCCCAGGGCAAAGAGACTCCCCTTCTCCGCCTCCGTATACCCGGTGGTTCCAGAGAGGAGTGGCGTCCCCGTCCGGCGGACATAGGAGGCGACCTCCGGCAGAGCCTCCGGGCGGGAAAAATCCATCACCACGTCCGCTACACGCCCCAGTCTGCCCAGCTGGCCCAGATCGTCCCGGCCGAAGACGGCCTCAATCTCATCCCCGGCGGCCGCAGCGGTCTCCCGGATCAGCGTCCCCATTTTGCCCCGGCCGATCAAAATGATCCTCACAGCAGTCCCGCCTCCTCCAGCGTCCGGCGGAGTGTGGCGGCGTTGGCCTCCCCCATCTCGCACAGGGGCAGCCGCATGGGACCCACGTCCAGCCCCATCATATTCATGGCGGCCTTCACCGGGATGGGGTTCACCTCCAGGAACAGGTCGTTCATCAACTGCAGGTACCGCAGGTGGTTCTCCAGGGCCCGGGCATGGTTCCCGTCCAGCCAGTCCGCCACGATCTGGCGGCACATGGCGGGCATCACGTTGGCGTAGACGGAGATGACGCCGCTGCCGCCGATGCTGAGGATGGGCACAGTGATGTCGTCGTTGCCGGAGTACAGGGCGAAATCCGGTCCCACGCAGCGAGCGATCTTCATGGCGTAGGACATATCGCCGCTGGCTTCTTTGATGCCGGCGATGTTGGGGTGCCGGGCCAGCCGTTCCACCACGGAAACCGGGATGGAGCAGCCTGTACGGCCCGGCACATTATAGAGGATGCAGGGAATGTCCACCGCGTCCGCCGTCTCGGCGAAGTGGCGGTACATCCCCTCCGCGTTAGCCTTGTTGTAGTAGGGGGAGATCAGCAGCAGGGCATCCGCCCCCATGGACTGGTACAGCCGGCTCTTCTCGATCTGGGTGACAGTGCAGTTGGAGCCGCTGCCCACCATCACCGGCACCCGGCCGTCCACCACCCGGATGGTGTGCTCCACCACAGCGGCATCCTCCTCATGGCTCATCGTGGAGTATTCGCCGGTGGTGCCCAGGGTCAGGATGCCGTCGGTACCGGCGGCGATCTGCCGCTCCAGCAGCTCTGTCAGCATATCGAAGTTGACGCTGCCGTCCTGGCGGAACGGGGTGACCATGGCGACAATGGAACCTTGCAGATGTTCAAATTTCATGTGAGTGTCCTCCGTCTTTCTTTTTGTCCGTTGGTTGAAGCAACAAAAAAGTCGGTAGAGACACGCCCCTACCGACAGCTCTTTCACACCTCTGCACCCATGCAAAAAGCGGAGTTCCCTGTAAGCGGATAGCGCCCCCGCGGAAAATTCCGCGGACAGTCCCGTGGGTATTCCCCACGGACCCACCCCCTGCCCATACCTGACCAGGGAGTTCGGCGGACTTGCCTCCCCCACGATCCTCGCCCGTCGGCTCCCATGGTCTCGTCGCATCCGCGCCTCTATCTCATTTTCTGGTATCATACCATTACATTCTCCCTTTTGGCAAGGGAAAAAACGGAAAAAAGCGCGTCCGGCAGTCCCGTTTCCTTGTCAAAAGGGACGAAAAATCCCGGTTCCTCTGGTCACCCGACCGTGTCTGTGGTATGATATGATTATTAATGTCATCTCAGAAGGGGAGGTCCTGTCCATGTCCGCCGTCGATTACCGCCGTGCCCTGCACCGCATCCCGGAGCTGGATAACCAGCTGCCGGAGACGGTTCAGCTGGTCCAGCGCATTTTGGCCCCGCTGCCCTGCCGGGTGTTCTCTCCCATCACCGGCAGCGTCTGCGCCTGGTTCGACGCAGGGAAGAGCGATGCCGTGGCATTTCGGGCGGAGCTGGACGCGCTTCCGGTGACGGAGGCCACGGACCTGCCCTACGCCTCTGTCCATCCCGGGCGGATGCATGCCTGCGGCCACGATGCCCACACCGCCATGGTCCTGACCCTGGCGGAGTATGCGGCGGAGCATCTGGCCGAGCTGCCCCGGAACGTGCTCTTCCTCTTCCAGCCGTCGGAGGAGACCACCGGCGGCGCCGGAAAGCTGTGTGAGAGCGGCGTGCTGGAGCGCTACCGGGTCCGCCGGATCTTCGGCCTGCACCTGTGGCCCGGCCTGGAGGCCGGGACCATCGCCTCCCGCCCCGGCCCGCTGATGGCACGGTCCAACGAGGTCACCGTCACCGTAGAAGGCCGCAGCGTCCACATGTCCCGGGCGGACGAGGGGCTGGACGCCCTGACGGCGGGCATCTCCTACCTCCAGCGGGCCTATGACATGATGGAACAGCTGCCCCCGGACCAGCCCCGGGTGCTGCGGTTCGGCAAGATGGTCTCCGGCACAGTCCGGAACGCCATCAGCGGCCGCACCGTGCTGGAGGGGAGCCTGCGCACCTACCGGGAGGACACCTTCCGTTTCTGCCGTCAGCAGCTGAAGGACATCGGCCGGTCCGTGGCAGCGGAGACCGGCTGCAGCCTGGACGTCCACCTCAGCGAGGGTTACCCCGCCGTGTGGAACCACGAAGAGCTCTATCAGAAGATCGCCGCCCAGCTGGGCGATAACGCGCCGACCCTCATGGAAAAGCCGGTGCTGGCGGCGGAGGACTTCTCCTTCTACCAGCAGTATGTGCCGGGGCTGTTCTTCTTCCTGGGCACCGGGGATACCCCCCAGCTTCACGCCCCGGACTTCACCTTTGATGACGAGGCCGTTCTGCCCAGGGGCGTGGAATTTTTGAAAAAGCTGCTGATGCTGCCGTGAGGACAGGCAAAATCATACGCAAAAGGCCGCCGGCGGGGATCCCCTCCGGCGGCCCTGCTTTCTCTTTCCGCCCGCGGTCAGTTTGTTGTCTCCGCCTCGTAGCGGACATAGGCCATATAGGTGGTTCCGGTCCCCTCATCCCAGCAGCTCTGATAGACATAGATCTGCCCCGGCCGCTCCGGGTCGGCATAGTAGGGGCAAAGCTCCCCGGTGTCCGGCAGCTCCGCCTCTCCAGCGTAGGAGAATCCCTCCGGGCACGCCTCCGGATGGCGGCCCACGCCGCCTGCCTGCACATACACCGTGCCATCCACCGTGACAGTGATCGCCGCTGTCTCCGGCTCAGAATCGTCTGTGCCGTCTGCTGCACCGTTCACCGTTCCGCCGGACTCGCTGACCTCCGCCGTGTCCTCCGTGGCGGCAGAGGCGCCGCCGCTTCCAGTGGCCCCGCTCCCCATGTTCATCTGTGACAGGAAGAATGTGGAGCCCACGATCATCAGCGCCAGGCAGGCCGCCACCGCGCCGGTCCAGGGGAATTCCCGCTGCTTGCGGTACGAGGCGGGCGGCGCGGCCTCCCGGATGAACGCATCCCGGATATCTCCCACAGCATCCAGCAGCTGTTCCCTTGTCATAGGGTGAATCCCTCCCTCTCCAAGTGTTCCCGCAGGTCCTGCCGCAGGCGGAACAGCGCCGCGGAGACCGTCCCCCGCCGCCTGCCGCTCCAGGCGGCCAGCTCCTCCACGGAGCAGAGATACCAGTACCGCCGGACAAACAGCACCCGCTTCTCCTGGGGCAGGGATTCCAAAAAGCGGTTCAGGCTCTCCGCCAGGGCGGCGGCCTCCACCTCCTGTTCCACGCCGCCGGAGGCGGGCAGGCAGTCCCCCAGCTCCGTCAGCGCCAGTTCCGCCTGTCCCTGCCACCGCTTCTGGGCCCGCAGGGCCCGCCAGCGGTCCAGGGACAGGTTCCGGGTGATCTTCCCCAGGAACGTATCCAGCCTGCCGGGGCGGCTGGGCGGCATGGCCTCCCAGGCCCGCAGCCAGGTGTCTCCCACGCACTCCTCCGCGTCCTCCCGCAGGGCCAGGATGCGGAAGGCGATCTGGTAGCAGTAGCCGCCGTACTTGGCGCTGCTCTCCGCAATGGCCGCCTCGTCCCGCTCCCAGTACAGCTCCACGATCCGGGCATCCTCCAATGCCGTCCCTCCTCTCCACTTCTCTACACGCAGTTTCCGCACAGAGCTTACATGTTGTTTTGATTTTACCATAATCTTTTCGGAATCGGAATGGTGTTCTGACGGGAAACCTTGATTTGTTCACACTTTTCCTGTATCATGGGTTTCAATTCGGCCCATCTGAAAAAGGAGGAATTGGGTTTTTATGCCATTTTCATTTGACTTCGGAGGCTTTGACCCCAGTGCTTTCGGCGGTTTCAGCGGCGGGGACGCCTCCCAGCCCCAGCGTCCCAAGCGGGAGCGGAAGCCCCGCAAGGCCATTGGCAACGCCTTCACGCGGACGCTCATCAATCTGGGCGTGACGCTGCTGTTCGGCCTGGGGTACTTTTACTTCGAACTGCCCGCCCTGAACTTCCACGCGGAGGAGTTCTATGTCTTCGTGTTCCTGCTGTGCGCGGTGTACTGCGTGTGCGCCGTGCTCACCTCCGGCTTTCAGGGGGAGGGCGTGAAGGGGTACTTCGGCTTTGTGAAAAAGCAGTGCACCATCCCCTTCCTGGTCCTGGTGGCTCTGATCGCCGCCATCATCATCGGCGGCCTTACCTCTTGGGTGGTAATCCGGGCCGGAAGCTACAGCAAGCTGCTTTCCATCAAAGATGGTGATTTTGCTTCCGAGGTGGAGGAGATCTCCTACAATCAGATCCCCATGCTAGACGAAGACTCCGCCGCGCGCCTGGGCAGCCGCAAACTGGGCGAACTGGCGGATATGGTCTCCCAGTTTGAGATCCTGCCCTCCTACACCCAGATCAACTACCAGGGTCGCCCGGTGCGCGTGACTTCCCTGGCCTATGGAGATCTGGTCAAGTGGTTCACCAACCGCTCCGCGGGCCTGCCCGCTTATCTGATTATCGACATGGTGACCCAGGAGGCGGAAGTGGTCCGCCTGGACGAGGGGATGAAATATACCACCGCCGAGCATTTCGGGCGGTATCTGCCCCGCCACCTGCGGTTCCACTATCCCACATATATGTTTGCCGATCCGGTGTTTGAGATCAATGAAGAGGGCGAGCCCTACTGGGTCTGCCCCCGCATGGTGAAGACCATCGGCCTCTTCGGCGGCACGGACATCCAGGGGGCCGTTCTGGTGAACGCCGTTACCGGGGAGAGCCAGTATTATGAGGAGGTCCCCAACTGGGTGGACCACGTCTATGACGCGAATCTGATTATGGAGCAGTACGATTATTACGGAATGTACCACAACGGCTTTATCAACTCCATTTTCGGCCAGCGGGATGTGACGCACACCACAGAAGGCTACAATTATATTGCCATCGGGGATGACGTGTATATGTATACCGGTGTCACCTCTGTGACATCCGACCAGTCCAACATCGGATTCATCCTCTCCAACCAGCGGACCAAGGAGACGCACTTCTATTCTGTCGCCGGCGCCACAGAGGCGTCCGCGCAGGCCAGCGCCATGAGTCAGGTCCAGCAGATGCGTTACGTGGCCACCTTCCCGTTGCTGCTGAACATCGCCGACCAGCCCACCTACTTCATGTCCCTCAAGGGTGAAGACGGTCTGGTGAAGATGTACGCCATGGTGAACGTCCAGCAGTACAACATTGTAGAGACCGGCAGCACCGTAGCAGAGTGCGAGGCCAATTACCGCCGGGCACTGGCCGACAGCGGCCTCATCTCCGACGGGGATGCGGAGGCTGTTCCCTCTGACCAGGAGGAGATCAGCGGCGCCATCGCTGAGATCCGCACCGCTGTGCTGGACGGCAATTCCTACTACTTCCTGCGGCTGGAGGGACAGGATACTTTCTACGCCGTCAACGCCGCGGAGAACCCCCTGGCGGTGATCCTGAATGCCGGGGATCAGGTGACTATCGCCTACACCGCAGGGGAGGGCGGCGGCATTCTCTCCGGCACCTCCGTCGCCCGGGCCGGAGAGACCCCCGTGACCTTCACCCCGGAGGAGGCGCCAGCTGATGCCCCCGCCGAAACGGGCCAGCCGGCAGAAGATGCTGCCTCTTCCAATCAGCCCACCTGAAAATGCAGTCTCACAGCAGGCCCCGCCGCAAATTGCGGCGGGGCCGCTTTCTTTTCGGTGCCTCCCTTTTTGTGGAAACTGCCGTTGACATCCCTTTTTCATCCGGATATACTGAATTTCATGAACAAAAAGGAGCGTGAAAATCCATGGACCTGACTCTGAACAATGCCGTTATGGGCGTGGAGCTGTCCGGCATCCGGCAGTTCACCTATCTGGTGCGGGATACCCCCGGCGCCTGCGCCCTGACCATCGGCGAGCCGGATCTGAACACCCCCGACGTCATCAAGGAGGCCGCCAAGGCCGCTCTGGACGCCAACGATACCCACTATCCCCCCGGCAACGGCTATCCCTACGCGCTGGAGGCCATCTCCAAATTCGAGGCTGAGGCCCATGGCCTCCACTACGCCCCCAGTGAGATCATCCTGACGGTGGGCGCCACGGAGGCGCTGTTCGCCTCCTTCTCCACCATCCTGAACCCAGGGGACGAGGTCATCATCCCCACCCCTGCCTTCGGCCTGTATGAGGCGCTGGTCCAGCTGCAGGGCGGTGTGCCTGTCTCCCTGCCCACAGAGCACAACCACTTCCAGATCGTGCCGGAGGAACTGAAGGCCGCCATCACCGACAGGACCAAGGCCATCATCCTGACCTCCCCCAACAATCCCACCGGCTGCGTCTACACCAAGGAGACCTTGGACGCCGTCCACGCCATCCTCCAGGACAAGCCCATCTTTGTCCTGTGCGACGATGTGTACCGCACTCTGACCTACTGTGAGGACTACCACAGCTTTGCTGAGTACCAGGACATGCGGGACCGGATCATTGTGGTCCAGAGCTTCTCCAAGCCTTATGCCATGACCGGCTGGCGCCTGGGCTACTGCATGGCGGACGCCAAGCTGATGGACCGGATCCAGGTGTTCCACCAGTACTGTGTCACCTCCGTGCCCTCCTTTGTCCAGCGGGCTTGCGTCACGGCCCTGGAGACGGACACCAGCGATGTGGTGGAGATCTTCCGCAGGCGCCGGGACTACGTCTACCAGCGCCTGGTGGACATGGGCCTGGACGTGGAGAAGCCGGAGGGCGCCTTCTACATGTTTGTGGACATCCGGAAGTTCGGCATGGACTCCAACACCTTCTGCACCCGGATGCTGAAGGAGGGCCTGGTGGGCGTCATCCCCGGCATCCACTTCGGCACCGAGGGGTTCATGCGCCTGAGCTACTGCTACTCCGACGCGGACCTGAAAGAGGGATTGGACCGGATCGAGAAGTTCATCAAGAGCCTGTAAACGCGCAAGAAGAGCCGCGGGATCAAACTCCCGCGGCTCTTTTGATTGGTCAGAGCATCCAAGCCTCTCAGCCGGACTGAGCGCAAATCGCTCACTTCCGTTTCTTTTTTGCGTGGTGCATATTGTACAGGGACACGCAGATGGCGATGACACCGGCCATCAGTCCAACCCATACATTTTGCAGGCCGTGGCCCACAAGCCAGTTATACAGGAACGACAGAGGCGGAAAAGCCCCCAGGATCGTCATAATCACTCCGGCCGCACAGGCCAGTGCCACCACTTTGATTATATACAGAACATTCTTCATCTGAGCCTGCCCCCCAGTCTGTATCCGTCAGTTCCCTCCTGATTTCTGTATGGTATTATGCGCAGCGGATGTTGGCAAGCGTTCCGCGGATTTTCTCTCCGGCCGCATTTCGCCTCCCCCATACACCCGGAGCACACACAGGATGGGAGATCACGATCCCCCGCCCCTTTCGCCGCCGCACATCACTTCTGCCGATTCGCCAGCTCTTTCCGGATGGCCTTGGTCAGGAGCTCCTGGCCCTCCGGCGTGCGGAGAGTATCCAGCACCGCGGTGCGCAGTGCCTCCTGGAATTTCTTGCTGGTGAGGAACGCGTCGAACATGGTGCCGCCCTCCCCGCCGGAGGACGCCGCCACCGCCGGCTTCACTGCCGCCCGCCTGGGGGCCGGAACCGGGGCGGGCTCGTCCAGAAACGCCCCGTCCATCCAGTCGGACATCTGGGTGGTGTCGTTGGTCTCTCCCCGAAGATAGAAGAGGGACACGCCGAAGTAGGACGCCAGCTTGTTCTGCTGGTCCTGGGTGGGGGTCTGGCGGCCCGTCTCAAACTTTTCAATCGCCGTGCGGGGGAAGCCCAGGGCGGCGGCAAGAGCCGGACGGCTCAGGCCCCTGGCGGTCCGCAGCTCCTCAATGCGCTGTGCCAAAGTTACCATAAAAATCTGCCTCCTTGCTGAATGTCTATTGTATCCGGTCCCCGCCGCTCTGTCAATGCGGCGGGACTTTTCTTTTGGCTGCGGCTGTGATATGATAGCGGTTCAGAGAAGGAGTTGATCCCATGGAGCAGGAGCACAAGCGCCGCCCCCGGTACAAGGGCACCCACCCCCGCACCTTTCAGGAGAAGTACAAAGAGCATGACCCGGAGAACTACCGCTCTGATGTAGAAAAGATCATCGAGAGCGGCAAGACCCCGGCAGGGATGCACATCCCCATTCTGGTAGACGAGATCCTGGAGGTCCTTCAGATCCAGCCGGGCCAGACCGGCTACGACGCCACGCTGGGCTACGGCGGCCACACCCGCCGGATGCTGGCACAGCTTCAGGGGCAAGGACACCTATATGCCACGGACGTGGACCCCATCGAGATGGAAAAGACCCGCGCCCGGCTGGCATCTGCGGGCTTCGGGCCGGAGCTCCTCACCATCCAGCATCGGAATTTCGCCGACGTGGACCAGGTGGCCCCCGGCGTGCTCTTCGACTTCGTGCTGGCGGATTTAGGCGTCTCCTCCATGCAGATCGATGACCCGACCCGGGGCTTTACCTTCAAGCAGGACGGTCCCCTGGACCTGCGGCTGGACCCCTCCTCCGGCGTCACCGCGGCGGAGCGGCTGCGGCAGCTGGACCAGGAGGAGCTGGAGAACCTGCTGGTGGAAAATTCCGACGAGCCCTACGCGGACCGCATCGCAAAGGCCGTCATTCAGGTGTTCCGCCGGGGCGGCACTGTGGATACCACCCGCCAGCTGTACGCCCTCATTGAGGGGGCACTGTCTTTCCTCCCCGCCGGGGAGCGGAAGGAGGCGGTGAAGAAGTCCTGTCAGCGGACCTTCCAGGCGCTGCGGATCGACGTGAACAGTGAGTTCGAGGTGCTGTACGCCTTTCTGGAAAAGCTCCCCCATGTGCTGAAGCCCGGCGGGCGGGCGGCCATCCTCACCTTCCACTCCGGCGAGGACCGGCTGGTGAAGCAGGCCTTCCGCCAGCAGTACCGGGATGGGCTGTACAGCGACATCGCCCAGGAGGTCACCCGCCCCTCTCCCCAGGAGTGCCGCCGGAACCCCCGGGCCCACTCCACCAAGCTGCGCTGGGCTGTCCGGGCGGAGTGAATGCTGATTTTATGGAAAAGGAGTTGACATCCATGCTGCGGGATGAGACGATCCGTCGGGTGATCCAGTTCCGGGACGACCGGGAGTGGCGGCAGTTCCACACCCCCAAGGACCTGGCCATCTCCCTGTCCCTGGAGGCGGCGGAGCTGCTGGAGATATTCCAGTGGAGCGGCGCGGACCTGGAATGCCGGGACAAGCTGGGCCGCATCCGGGAGGAGCTGGCGGATGTGCTGAGCTACTGCGTCCTGATGGCCGATGTGTGCGGCCTGGATCTGGATGAGATCCTGAACGCCAAGGTGGATCAGAACGCCGCCAAGTACCCGGTGGAAAAGGCCCGGGGCAGCGCCGCCAAATACACAGAGCTGACCTGACTGTTCTCCGGATCCCGACCGCTCCGCGCCCTGCCGCACGGGGCGGTTTTTCCGCATCGACAGCTTTTCTCCGGAACGCACAAATTTCCTCGCCGAATTTTGGAAGACACTATGGTAAATGCAACTTTTCATCCCATATCTAGTGTGGTATGATAACAATGCTTACTAGATATATTACAATTGAGATTGATTCTACAAGAGAGGCGGAGAGTCCCATGAAAGTCATGAAGCGGAACGGCACGGAGGTCATCTTCGACATCACGAAGATCATCGCCGCCATCACCAAGGCCAACAACACTATCGAGGAGGACGCCCGGATGACCCCGGTCCAGATCCAGCGGATCGCGGAGTCCGTGGAACTCAGCTGTCAGAAGATGAACCGCTCCCCCTCTGTGGAGGAGATTCAGGACCTGGTGGAGTCCCAGATCATGGCTCACGGGGCCTATGAGGTGGCCAAGAACTACATCACCTACCGCTATGTCCGCTCTCTGGTCCGCAAGAGCAATACCACCGACGAGAAGATCCTCAGCCTCATCGAGTGCTGCAACGAGGAGGCCAAGCAGGAGAACTCCAACAAGAACCCGGTGGTGAACTCCACCCAGCGGGACTACATGGCCGGCGAGGTCTCCCGGGACCTGAGCGAGCGGCTGCTGCTGCCCGCCGACATCGTGGAGGCCCATCGGGAGGGCATCATCCACTTCCATGACTCGGACTACTACGCCCAGCACATGCACAACTGTGACCTGGTGAATCTGGAGGATATGCTTCAGAACGGCACCGTCATCACGGACACCCTGATCGAGCGGCCCCACAGCTTCTCCACCGCCTGCAACATTGCCACTCAGATCATCGCTCAGGTGGCTTCCAACCAGTACGGCGGGCAGTCTATCTCCCTGGCCCACCTGGCCCCCTTCGTGGATGTGAGCCGGAAGAAGATCCGCCGGCTGGTGGAGCAGGAGATGGAGGCCCTGGGCATCCGGCCCACCCGGGAGAAGATCGAGGAGCTGGTGGAGACCCGTCTGCGGGATGAGGTCCGCCGCGGCGTCCAGACCATCCAGTACCAAGTGCTGACCCTGCTGACCACCAATGGCCAGGCCCCCTTCGTGACGGTGTTCATGTACCTGGGTGAGGCCAAGAATGAGCAGGAGAAAAAGGATCTGGCCCTCATCATTGAGGAAACCCTGGAGCAGCGCTACCAGGGCGTGAAGAACGAAAAGGGCGTGTGGATCACTCCCGCCTTCCCCAAGCTGATCTATGTGCTGGAGGAGGATAACGTCCACGAGGATTCCCCCTATTATTACCTGACCAAGCTGGCGGCCAAGTGCACCGCCCGCCGGATGGTGCCCGACTACATCTCTGCCAAGAAAATGCTGGAGCTGAAGGGCGATGTGTATACCTGCATGGGCTGCCGCTCCTTCCTGACGCCGGACCGCTTCACAGATGCCGGCATCGGCAACATCGCAAACGCCGGCAATTATGAGCCTGGCAAGCACAAGTACTACGGCCGCTTCAATCAGGGCGTGGTGACCATCAATCTGCCCGATGTGGCCCTGTCCTCCGGCGGCGACCTGGACAAGTTCTGGAAGATCTTTGACGAACGCCTGGAGCTGTGCCACCGTGCCCTGATGTGCCGGCACAATCGGCTGAAGGGCACTCTCTCCGACGTGGCCCCGATTCTGTGGCAGTACGGCGCCTGCGCCCGGCTGAAGAAGGGCGAGACCATCGACAAGCTGCTCTACCACGGCTACTCCACCATCTCCCTGGGCTACGCCGGCCTCTACGAGTGCGTGAAGTACATGACCGGCAAGAGCCATACGGACCCCTCCGCCACCCCCTTCGCCCTGCAGGTGATGCAGTACATGAACGACGCCTGCAGGAAGTGGAAGGAGGAGAGCGATATCGATTTCTCCCTCTACGGTACGCCTCTGGAGTCCACCACCTATAAATTTGCCAAGAGCCTGCAGCGCCGCTTCGGCATCATCGAGGGCGTCACTGACAAGAGCTACATCACCAACAGCTACCACGTCCATGTGACAGAAGATATCAACGCTTTCGACAAGCTGAAGTTTGAGGCCCAGTTCCAGGCCCTGTCTCCCGGCGGCGCCATCAGCTACGTGGAGGTGCCGGACATGCAGAACAACCTGGAGGCGGTGCTCCAGGTGATGAAGTTCATCTATGAAAACATCATCTACGCCGAACTGAACACCAAGTCCGACTATTGCCAGGTGTGCGGCTGGGACGGCGAGATCCAGATCGCGGAGGAGAACGGCAAGCTGATCTGGAAGTGCCCCCAGTGCGGCAACACAGACCAGGACAAGATGAATGTGGCCCGCCGGACCTGCGGCTACATCGGAACCCAGTTCTGGAACCAGGGCCGGACTCAGGAGATCCGGGACCGGGTGCTGCACCTGTAAAATATTTCGTTCAAAAGGCAAAGCCTTTTGAACGAAGAGATTGCAGTTTGTGCGCGCACTCGCTTCGCTCGCACACTTACAAACTGAGCGGTGTTTTTCCCGAGGCGCATGTCCCCGGGAAAAACGATCAAACTCAAATGGGCGCCTGCGGGCGCCCATTTTGAGGAATAGCAGGAGGGCTGTCATGTACTACGGTGAGATCAAAAACTGCGACATTGCCAATGGCGAGGGAGTGCGGGTCACCCTGTTCGTCTCCGGCTGCACCAATCACTGCAAGAACTGCTTTCAGCCCCAAACCTGGGACTTCTGCTACGGCCAGCCCTTTACCACCGAGACGGAGGATTATTTGCTCTCCCTGCTCTCCCCTGTCTACATCAACGGCCTGACACTGCTGGGGGGCGAGCCCTTTGAACCGGAGAACCAGCGGGCCCTGGTGCCCTTTCTCCGGCGGGTCCGGCAGATGTATCCGGACAAGACCATCTGGGGCTTCTCCGGCTTCACCTATGAGGAGCTTACCTCGGACGGCACTCATCCCCGCTGCGAGGTGACAGACGAGATGCTCTCCCTGTTGGATGTGCTGGTGGACGGCCGCTTCGTAGAGGAGCTGAAGGACCTGACCCTCCGGTTCCGGGGCAGCTCCAACCAGCGGCTCATCGACCTGAACGCCAGCCGTCAGGCCGGTTGCCTCTGTTTCCTGCCGGACCGCCCCCGGGGCGGCCGCTGAACAGCAGCCTCCAACCCGTTTTTTCAGAGGCGCCCCGCCCTTCGGTGTGGGGCGCCTCCTTCTCTTTCGGTGCCTGCCGAATTTTAAAGGAAGACCCGTAGAAATTTTGGCAGATTGCTTCTTGACATTTGCTAGTTTGCTAACTAAAATATAATCATGTTCAGTTGGAGGAGGTGTTTCCATGCAGCATGAGCGGTACGTCGGGTATGAGATCAAGGCACTGTCCAATCTCCTGCGCAGACGGCTTTGGGGGCCTGCCGACCATCCCCAGAGCATGCTGACGGAGATCGAGGGCGTTTTGATCGGTTATCTCTGCCACAGCCAGGGCCGGGAAATCTATCAAAAGGATCTGGAGCGCGCCCTCTGCATCCGCAGCTCCACCGCCTCCCGGCTGCTGAAGCGGCTGGAGGACGAGGGCCTCGTCCAGCGCTCTATGGGGGTCAGGGACGCCCGGATGAATCGGATCACGCCCACACTCCGGGCGCAGGCGCTGAATCAGGAGGCAGAGCGGCGGATCGCCGCCACAGAGGCGACGCTGACCAGAGGCATCTCTCAGGAGGAGATTGACCAGTTCCTGGCCATCGCGGAAAAGCTGAAGCAAAATCTCATTTGACCAACCGGGCCCCGCCGGGAAGCGGCTCAATCGCTTCCCCCCGGCACAGCAAAGACACAAGGAGGTATTCTATGAAGAAAAAAAGGAGCCTGGCCAGCTGTATTCAGGAGTTCTGGCCAGCCACCATCCTGACGCCCATCTTCGTCATCGGCGAAGTGGCGTTTGACGTGTTGATCCCCCTGATGACCGGCAAGCTGCTGGACGAGGGGGTCAAGGCCGGCAGCATGCACCATATTGCCGCCTACGGCCTCACCGTGGTGGGAATGGCTGTTCTGGCGCTGATCTGCGGCGGACTGTCCGGCCGTTTCGGCGCCAAGGCCTCTACGGGCTTCGCGCGGAATCTGCGGCGGGAGATGTATCGGAATGTCCAGAAGTTCTCCTTTGCCAACATTGACAAGTTCTCCACCAGCGGCATCATCACCCGCCTGACCACAGACGTGACCAACGTCCAGATGGCTTTTATGATGGTCATCCGTATCGCGGTCCGGTCCCCCATCATGTTGATCTGCGCCTGGGTACTCACCCTGCGCATCAACCCCAAGCTGGCACTGATCTTCCTGGTGGTCATCCCGATCCTGGGCATCGGCCTGGCGCTCATCATGACCAGGGCCCACCCCATTTTTGAACGGGTCTTCAAGCGCTATGACCACCTGAACAACGTGGTGCAGGAGAACCTGCTGGGCATCCGGGTGGTGAAGTCCTTTGTTCGGGAGGACCATGAAGTAGAGAAGTTCGGCAAGGTCTCCCAGGAGATCTACATGGACTTCTCCAAGGCGGAGCGCATCCTGGCCTTCAATATGCCTCTGATGCAGATCTGTGTGTATGCCTGCATGATCTCCGTGTCCTGGATCGGCGCCAACCTGATCGTGGGCGGCAGCATGACCACCGGCCAGCTGACCAGTATGTTCAGCTACATCATGATGATGCTGATGAGCCTGATGATGCTCTCCATGGTACTGACTATGATCATCATGGCCCGGGCCTCCGCAGAGCGGATCACAGAGATCCTGAACGAGGAGAGCGATCTGAAGAACGGCTCCCAGCCCATCGAAGAGGTCAAGGACGGCTCCGTGGTGTTTGAGAACGTCAGCTTCTCCTACGCCAAGGACCCCAGCAAGGAGTGCCTGAAGAACGTGAACCTCACGGTGAAGTCCGGTGAGACCGTAGGTATCCTGGGCGGCACCGGCACCTCCAAGACCACCCTGGTCCAGCTGATCCCCCGTCTGTACGACGCCACTGAGGGCCGCGTCCTGGTGGGCGGCGCGGACGTCCGGGACTACGATATGGACGCCCTGCGGGACCAGGTGGCCATGGTGCTGCAGAAGAACGTGCTGTTCTCCGGCACCATCAAGGATAATCTCCGCTGGGGCAAAAAGGACGCCACTGACGAGGAGATGGTCCGGATGTGCCAGCTGGCCCAGGCGGACTCCTTTATCCAGGAGTTCCCCGACAAGTACGACACCTATATCGAGCAGGGCGGCTCCAACGTCTCCGGCGGGCAGAAGCAGCGGCTTTGCATCGCCCGGGCCCTGCTGAAGCACCCCAAGATCCTGATCCTGGACGACTCCACCTCCGCCGTGGACACCAAGACCGACGCCCTGATCCGCAAAGCGTTTCTGGAGGAGATCCCGGATACCACCAAGTTCATCATCGCCCAGCGGGTCTCCTCCATCGAGGACGCCGACAAGATCCTGGTGATGGACGGCGGACAGATCGTGGCCATGGGTACCCACGACGAATTGCTGAAAACCTGTGATATCTACCGCGAGACCTATGAGTCCCAAATGAAAGGAGGCAGTGACAATGAGCAGTAAGCAGATCCGCAGCGGCGCCAAGGCGCCCGGCCATCGCCGGCACATTGTCGGCCGCCTGATGGGCTATATCAAACGGGGGTACAAGGCCCGCTTCATCATTGTTCTGGTGTGCATTCTGGTCAGTGCCATCGCCAACGTGGCGGGCTCTCTGTTTCTGGGCAGTCTGATCGACGACTATATCACCCCCCTGCTGGGTGCGGCGGATCCAGACTTTTCCGGCCTGGTGCGGGCCCTGGTGATGATGGGTTGCCTGTTCCTGGTGGGTGCCCTGTGCGCTTACGCCTATAACCGGAACATGATCGTGGTGTCCCAGGGCGTACAGAAAACCATTCGGGACGACCTGTTCGGCCACATGCAGACCCTGCCTATCAAGTATTTTGACACCCACGCCCACGGCGACGTGATGAGCGTCTACACCAACGATGTGGACACCCTGCGGCAGATGTTCGCCCAGAGCATCCCCCAGGTCATCAACTCCTCTATGACCATCCTGGTCACCTTCCTGGGTATGCTGTTCACCAACGCCCTGTTCACGGTTGTGGTCCTGGTGTGCGTCTGCTTCGCCCTGGTGGTGACACGGTTCCTGGCCGGCCGCAGCGGCCGCTATTTCCTCCGCCAGCAGAGCACCCTGGGCGCCCTCAACGGTTATATCGAGGAGATGATCAACGGTCAGAAAGTGGTCAAGGTCTTCTGCCATGAGCAGGAGGCCCAGGACGGCTTTGACCGGGTCAACGACGAAATGTTCCACAGCGCGGACAAAGCCCACACCTACGCCAGCATCCTGATGCCTATCATGGTGAACATCGGCAATGTCCAGTACGTGATCGTGGCTATGGTGGGCGGCGCTCTGGCCCTCAGCGGGGTGGACACCACCATCACCCTGGGCGTTATTGCCAGCTTCCTGCAGCTGTCCAAGAGCTTTTCCAACCCCATCAACCAGATCTCCCAGCAGTTCAACTCCATCATCATGGCCCTGGCCGGCGCGGAGCGGATCTTCGCCCTGATGGACGAGGAGCCGGAGGAGGACCACGGCACTGTGACGCTGGTAAACGTGTCCTATGACAAAGAGGGCCACCAACTGGAGGAGTCCGAGAAGCGCACCAACCTCTGGGCCTGGAGGGTCCCCCACAGCACTGACATGGTGATGGTCCCTGTGCGGGAAGAGGCGGACGGCTCCTTCACGGAGCTGAAGGCCCCCGAGGCTGGAAAAGACGAGGCCTGGGCCTGGAAATACCAGGAGCACGGCAAGGCCTTCTACCGCCCCATCCTGGGCCCGGTCCGGAATGTCGAGAGCGAGGACTACTACCTCATCAAGCTCTCCGGCGACGTGCGGTTCGACCATGTGGACTTCGCCTATGAGGAGGGCAAGACCATCCTCCACGACATCAGCCTCTTTGCCAAGCCTGGCCAGAAGCTGGCCTTCGTGGGTGCCACCGGCGCCGGCAAGACCACCATCACCAACCTGATCAACCGGTTCTACGACATTGCCGACGGCAAGATCCGTTACGACGGCATCTCCATCAACAACATCCGCAAGCCGGACCTGCGGCGCAGCCTGGGCATCGTGCTGCAGGACACCAACCTCTTCACCGGCACCGTCCGGGAGAACATCCGCTACGGCAATCTGGATGCCACGGATGAAGAGGTGGAGGCGGCCGCCGCCCTGGCCAATGCCGACGACTTCATCCGCCGCCTGCCCCAGGGGTACGACACCATGCTCACCGGCAACGGCGCCAATCTGTCCCAAGGCCAGCGGCAGCTGCTGGCCATTGCCCGGGCAGCCGTGGCAGACCCGCCGGTGATGATCCTGGATGAGGCCACCAGCTCTATCGACACCCGGACGGAGGCCATCGTTCAGCAGGGCATGGACTCCCTGATGTATGGCCGGACGGTGTTCGTCATCGCCCACCGGCTCTCCACCGTCCGCAACTCCAACGCCATCATGGTGCTGGACCACGGCCGGATCGTGGAGCGGGGCGACCACGACGATCTGATCCGCCAGCACGGACTGTACTATCAGCTGTACACTGGTGCCTTCGAGCTGGAATAAGCGAACATCAAAGCCACCGGAGCATTTGCTCCGGTGGCTTTTTTTCTGTTCAGCGCCCCGCTCACGATTCCAGCATCTCCCCCACCAGCGCCTGGAAGGCCCGGCCCAGCTCCTTGGAATCCGCTCCTTCCAATGCCTCCGCCCGGGCCATGATCCGCCGCAGGGTGTCCAGGTCCTGCTGCAGGAACAGCTCGCAGAGATACCGCTTCATCCTGCCGTTGTTGTACCGCTCCAGCGCCACCGTCAGCAGGTCCGCCTTTTCCTCATACTCCGCCAGCCAGGCGGGCAGGCCCTCCGCCGCCACGGCCCGGCAGGTCCGCTCCTTCACGCGGCCCGTATCCAGGTCCCGGAAATCCCCCATCTTCCCCAGCTTCGGGCAGGGGAAGTCCCCGCACTGTCCGCAGTGGTCCAGTCCCTTTTCCCGGACGCAGCGGTGGACCTTGCAGGGCACGGTGTAGTATCCGTCGCAGGAGCAGCCGGGACACCGGCTGCTTCCCTCTGTCCGGCAGCGGGTACAGAGGGCGCAGGGCATCCCGCAGTATCCGTAGGCATAGTGGCTCATAGGTCCTCCTTCCCTTCCGGACCGGGAATCTCCGTCCCGTCCATCTCCCGGTCGATCAGCGCCAAGGCGATCCGGAACGCCCGGATGCGCCGTACCGTCAGCGTGTGGGGCGACGTGCCCGGTCGCAGCTTCTCCAGCGCCTTCTCACACTTGCGCAGGGTGGAGTCGATGGATCGCCGGGCCTCCGCCAGCTCTTCCCGTGTGTATCTCATCGCTTGCTCTCCGCAAAGTCCCATGCCTCCCGCAGCCAGCCCATCAGCTCTTCGTCGATCTGGTCCGCCTCTGTCACCAAGACATGGTGGGTCCAGCGGCCGGGATACGGCTCCGAGGCCGCCACCACCCGGGGCGAGTCCAGCCGGTACGGCAGTCCAACGGTCACCATCAGGCACATCTTCGGCCAGTCCTTCCGCCGCCGCACCGGCAGAGATGCCGCAGCGAACAGATGCCGGCCGTAAAAGCTGATCTGGCTTTTCTGCACCTTGACGGTTCCCTCCGGAAACGCCCCGTCCATCCGCCGGAACAGCGCTTCATACAGCGCCAGCTCCGCCGGATGGCCGTCGAAGAACATCCCCGCATCCGCTGTGCAGTGCTCTGGTACGCGCATAGTGCCTCTCCTCTTCCGGCCTCTTAATCTCCATCAGCGCCAGTTACAGGCCGTTGACCACCCGTTCCGGACGCTTGCCGTCCATCAGCTTTTCCAGATCCGCAAACACCATCCGCGCGGCCTCCCGGAACGCCGCATGGCTGATCCCGCCCTGGTGGGGGCAGAGGATCAGCCGGTCCGGGCACTCCGCCGCCAGCCGCACCAGCGGGTGCTCCGCCGTCACAGGCTCCGGGTCATAGGCGTCCAGCGCCGCCCCCGCCAGACGGCCGGAGCGGATAGCCTCGCACAGGGCCGCATCGTCGATCACCGCGCCCCGAGCGGTGTTCACCAGATAGCTCCCCGGCCGCATCCGGCCGAAGAACGCCCGGTCCAGCAGGTGGGTGCTCTCCGGCGTGGCGGGCAGATGGAGGCTGATGATGTCACAGGTCTCCGCCAGCTCGTACAGGGGCAGATACCGGGCGCCGTACGCCTCCTCCACAGCCGGATCCTGCCGGTGCCGGGCGTAGTAAAACACCTCGCTGCCGTTGGCCCGCAGCCGCTGCGCCGTAGCCTGGCCGATGGCGCCGAAGCCCACCAGCCCCACCCGGCAGGTGGACAGATCTTCCGGCACATGGGCTGCCAGCTCGTTCACCGCCTCATGCTGCTGCCCGGCCCGCACCATCCGGTCTCCCCACAGCGTCCGGTGCAGCAGCATGCTCATCAGCGTCACCGCCAGCTCCGCCACGGGGCCTGCGTTGCACCCGGCGCAGTTGCACACATAGATGCCCCCCTCCCGGGCCGCCGCCAGGTCAATCCGGTCGTAGCCCACCCCGTCGCTGTGGATCAGCTTGAGATGCGGCATCCGGGCGATCAGTTCCTCTGTCACCGGCGTCACCGGTGCGGCCACCAAAGCCTCCGCATCGCCGCCGGCTGCCAGCCAGCGCTCCTCCGGCCCCTCCCGGTCCGTGAACACCAGCTCCATCCGCCCCGCAGCGGGAATATCGGGCAGATACCGGTCATATCGGCTGCTGGGATGTAAGATCAAAACCTTCAACGCTCTTTCGCCTCCAAATCATTTGCCCGGCCCACTGCCTCCACATCTGCGGCGGTGATCCGCGTCAGGTCCTCCCGGTTGACGGACGCCTGTCCCGCCAGACGGCCCGCCTGCCGGACCAGGATCTGCTCAAACAGGTTTCGCACGCCCCGGGCGTTGCCGAAGGAGGCCGCATCCGCCATCCGCCTTTCCAGCAGGGAGCGCAGCGGCGCCTCCGCCTCCGGCTCCAGAATGTAGCACCCTTTTTCACACTGCATCCGGAAGATGGCCAGCAGTTCCTCCGCCGTGTAATCTGCAAAGTGGAGGAAGCGGTTGAACCTGGACTCCAGTCCCGGATTGGAGTGGATGAACTCGTCCATCAGCCCGTCGTAGCCCGCGACGATCACCACCAGGTCGTCCCGGTGGTCCTCCATGGCCTTCAGCAGCGTGTCGATGGCCTCCTGGCCGAAGTCGTTGGCCCCGCCGCCGTTGAGGGCGTATGCCTCGTCGATGAACAGCACACCCCCCAGAGCGGAGTCGATGACCTTCCGGGTCTTGATGGCTGTCTGTCCCACGTAGCCCGCCACCAGCCCGCTGCGGTCTACCTCCACCAGCTGCCCCTTGGACAAGATGCCCAGGCTGTGGTAAACCCGTGCCATCAGCCGGGCGATGGTGGTCTTTCCCGTGCCGGGATTGCCGGAAAACACCATGTGGAGACTCATGTCCGCTGTGGGCAGGCCGTGCTGCCGGCGCAGACGCTCCACCGCCGCCAGATTGATGAGGTCTTTCACCTCCCGCTTCACCGCACTGAGGCCCACATAGCTGTCCAGCTCCTTCTGCAGATCCTCGATGTTCTCTTTGGGGGGAGCTTTGGCGGTGTCTTCCTGTTTCTGTTCTGCCGCCTCTGGCGCCTTTTTCTCCCCGCCGTCTGCCGGCGGGATCCTTTTTTCTTTCTCCGGCAGCGGAGCCACAGGCACATGCTTCTCCGGTGTCGGAGTGCCCCAGAAGTCCGCGCCCATGCGGCTGAGGTTGTGCTCCGTCATAGAGCGGATCACCTCCAGCTGCCGCAGGATGATCTCGTCCTTTTTGCTCTGATCCCGCTTGTCCATCCGCTCACACCCCCCACAGTCTTGTATGTGCCAGCGCCCGGAACAGGCAGGCGGCGATCAGCCCCGTCAATGCCCCGGTAAAGAGGGACACCCCCAGCAGCACCGGCAGGTAGTACAGCGGCGCCGTGTTGCCCAGCGTCAGCACAGCTGCGGCCACCTGGCCGCAGTTGTGGGCCGCTGCTCCGCCCACAGACACTCCGTAGACGGAGAGGCGCTTCAGCCGGGAGAGGGCGATCATCACCCCCATGGCCGTCACGCCCCCCAGCAGGGAAAAAATCAGCGCGTTCATGTTTCCTGCAAAGACCGCCCCCAGCAGGCACCGGGCCAGCAGGATCAGCAGCGCCTGCCCCGGTCCCAGGGCGTACAGGGCGAACAGCGTCACGATGTTGGCCAGTCCCAGCTTGATCCCCGGAATGGGGATGGCCAGGGACAAGGGGAAGAAGTTCTCCAGATAGCTGAGCGCCAGCGCCATGGCCGTCAGCACCGCGCACAGCGTCAACTGTCTCGTCGTCAGTTTCATGGCGCCTCCTTATCCGATCACCAGATCCACGCCGTCATCCGCCGCCGCGCCGCCCTCCAGCTGCACGACGATCCGGGCGGGCAGGCACACGATGCTCTGTCCCCCGCGGGTGATCTCCCCCATGTGGACGCAGTCCTGGGTGGGGCAGTCGGACACCGTCACCTGGGCAGACTCTGGCCCAAAGGCCACCCGGAGGGTGTAGCCGTTGGACGTATAGGTCCGCTCCTCCGGTCCCGACAGGTCCGCCAGCACCACCCGATCCACCGGCTCGCCGTTCGCAGACACTACCGCCGTCAGCGGGCCTATTTCCTCTCCCCCAGTCCAGAACAGAGCCGCGCAGGCCACCGCCAGCGCCAGCACAGCGGCCGCCGCCAACGCATCCCAGCCGTTTGGCCGCAGCTTAGGAGACGATTTCATACGCATACCCCGCCGAATCGTCCGGACGGAACCGGTCCGCGATGCCCGCAGTCGCCAGCAGCCGGCCGTCCTCTGTCACCAAGATCAGGTCAAAGTCATAGACGCCGCTGCGCCAGAGCTCCAGCGCCCGGTCCTCCCCCATGACGAACAGGGCCGTGGAGAGGGCGTCGCACATCGTGCCGTTGCCCGCGGCCCCATCCGCCACCACGGTGACGGAGGTAAGTCCGCTCTCCGCCGGGCGGCCGGTGGCAGGATCAATGATATGGTGATAGAGCTGTCCATTTTCCTCAAAATACCGCTGATAGCCGCCGGAGGTGACGGCAAAGGCGTCCGACGCCTCCAGGATCCCCGCCAAAGCCCCCGCGGACCGGGCCGGGTCCTGAATGCCGATCTGCCAGGGCTCCCCCTCCAAGTTCCCGCCGCAGACCCAGGTGTTCCCACCCAGGTCCACGATGCCGTGGGTGATGCCGTGCTCCTGGTAAATCGCAGCCATCCAGTCGCTGGCATACCCCTTGGCAATGGCTCCCAGGTCAATCCGGGTGCCCTGGTCCAGCGAGACAGCAGTCCCCTCCTCCAGGTGGACATGCTCCGCCCCCACGCAGGGCAGCAGCAACGCCAGTTCAGCGTCCTCCGGCACCCGGTAGGTGTCCTCCGTAAAGCCCCAGGCAGAGGACACCGGCGCCAGGGTGATGTCAAAGGCCCCGTCTGTGGCAGCGCTGAAATCCAGGGCCCGGGCAATCAGGTCGCGGAGTTCCTCCCCCACATCCACCGGCGTCCCCCCCGCCGCGCTGTTCAACCGGGACACTGCGCTGTCCTCCCGGGTGCGGGAGAGCGCCTCATCCAGGCGGTAGATCTCGTCTTCCGCCGCCGCAAGCGCCGCCTCCGTCTCCCCGCCGCAGGCCCGCAGGCCCATCACCGTGTCCATGGCGAAGACCTGTATGCTCTGCATCTCCTGCGCCGCAGTGCCGCCGCAGGCGGTCAGGCTCCCCGCCAGCAGCAGTGACGCCAGCAGTGCGCCCAAACGTTTCATAAGCAAATTCCTCTTGTCATCAGTATTTTTCGCAAAAAATCTCATAATAGAGGAGTATACCACGCCCCCGGGCAAATCTCAACCGGCAATCCTGACTCCTGTTGGAAAAAAGGGAAAAGTCTGGCTCCTTCCCCTTGCAAAGGCACGAAATATCTGCTATACTATCATAGTATGCCAGCGGAAGCGCATGTTTTCCCGCGGCTATTTTCGGAACAAACACCCTGGAGGTTGTCCTATATGTCCAAAAATCCTGTCAGTAAATCCAAGCCGGTAAAGCGGAACGAGCCCATGCACAACGCGCTCAAGTTTTTTCTGGCCGGCTGCGTGGCGGAGATCTATCTGTTGGTCATCCGCCGCTTCTATGTGAACGGCACCGCCAATGAGCTTCTCGCATGCGACGCCGCACTGCCCTATCTGATGGCCGCGGGTGCGGCAGTGGCTGTGATCGGTCTGGTCCTGGGCATCGTCTGGCGCCAGCAAATCAAGCGCCGCTGGATCGGCTGGTCGGTGTTTGCCGCCGGCGTTTTCCTGGGCGGTTCCGCCTGGATGATCCGCACCTTCTACGACTCCGCTCTCACCTTCCTGTGCGTGGTGGTTCCGGTGGTCATGCTGCTGGGCATTCTGTGGAATCTGTACGATCGGGAGTGCTCCTGGTCCCTGACCATCCTGGGTGCCTCCCTGATCGCCCTGTGGGTCTGCCGGCGGGTGCTGGACAGCATCTTCCTGGGTACCTATGTCCGGATCGCTGCGGTAGTCTATATCGTGGTACTGATCGTAGCGGCTTTCCTCACCAACAAGGCGGACAAAAATGGCGGCAAGCTGGGCAATCTTCAGGTGTTGACTGCCGGCGCGGATCCCATGCCCATCTATGCGGCCTGCGGCCTGTCCGTCGTGGCGCTGGCCATCGCCCTGTTCAGCAGCACCATCGCCTATTACGCCATGTGGGCCCTGGCCATAGTGGTCTTTGCCCTGGCGGTGTATTACACGGTCAAGCAGCTCTGATAGATCCGCAGCCCCCCTTCGGGCATTCCGAAGGGGGGGCTGTTTTGTTCTCTCGCGTCCCGACAAAGGGAACCCCTTTCCGCCGCCTTGCAGCGCAGTATGTCCCGCAAGGCAAGCCGCTTTTCGTGGGAAGAAACCGCTCTGCCGCCCTAAACGGCTCAATACGCACGGCGGAAGAAGCGTATGGTATTTCTTATAAGAGCCAGCCGCCAGGGCAGACGGTTGTTCTTCCGGCGGGAGGGTCCGGACTTTGCGGCATGAAAACTGCGCATCGGTGAGCGGAAAATTCGTTATCAGCGATCCGAATCCCAAAGCAGCAGGCCACTCTTCCACCAACCGCCGCGGGGCACTGCCGGAATTATAAAAAGCTTCTTCTCTGGCTTGACGTCCCTTCCAGGTCAAGCTGGAACAGTCCGCCGCCCCGGCACATGTCTGTGAGCAGATTCCAGCCATTGGGGACTGGACAGGATGCTGAAGAGTGCGGCCCCATGATCTGCGCTGCAATAAACAAAAGAAGGATTCCCCGTACGGGGAATCCTTCCGATAATCAAAGCAAAATCCGTCTGTGGGCAAGCCATAACCGCCGGTTAAGCCGGAGGCTTGCGTAGGCCCTATAAGGGCCTATTACCGGCAAGCGTCTCAAGACACATGGAAATTTATTCCGCTTGCATCACTTGCCATACAGCCCGTAAACGGGCAATCACCGTTCTAATAGCAGATTTCTATTAGTGGAAGGTTCATGTTAGCGGCTCACTTCACTCGATGTTTGATATTAAAGCTCTTTTTACGGGCCGCCCCACCGGCAGAGCTGATGGGGCGATCCAATGAGAAATCGCCGCAGTAAAAACTGCAGCGATTTCTAGTTTTGTATTGTGTGGACAAAAAAGATGCAGTTGCAAAGCATTTACCCCAAAATTCCATATCTTCATTATTGACCAAATCTTATAAATTTATTCAAAGCATTAGGAACAGTACACAGTTCATCACCTCCACTTTCAAAGGCGCAAGGATGTAACTCAATTCTGAACTTGAACTTCTGTTCTACAATGGTTAGGGGCACAATATGCCTTCCATCGTTTCTGGCAGTTACTTTATGAGCATGCAATGGTACAGTCATTTTCTATCTCTGTAACCCCCATAACAATGCAGTCGCCAAATCATTTTTCGCATCGTTCAAAACGGAATAACTTTATCGAAGGGATATGCCTCTGAAACAGGATTCAAGAGAGATTGACTCTTCCATCAAATCCTATATACAGGGCAACCTCATCGCATATTGAAAAACCGGATACCATATCAAATGGCGAAAGTGTATTAAAGGTGAGCCATGTATTCATGCTACATAGGGGTTCGGATTCCGAAAATTTCAGTTTTGAAAGCTGATTTCAAACTTTTTGTGCCTTTATATTTCATTTCCATCGTAAATATGAAAATGGCCGAAAACCTTGCTATGATAAATCTTTCAGTCATAAAACGCCCCACCTAATCCGTCAGTTTCATGGGAACTGTTCGGATTAGGTGGGGGTGTTCATAATCGCAGCCATTGGGTTACAAAATCAATATGCTCCTCCAATCCGCGGTAAAGTGCGGACTGCCATGAATTTAAGAACAACTGTTCCCTGCTAACCGCCTCGTCATGAAAGGATGCCGCAAGGAAATCTTCACCACATCTATCGAGAAAGACATGCCATATACCCGATCGGCCTGTAATTTCTTCGGCGGCATGCACTGCGTAGGATGTGTATAGATTATATAAAACCATATGATTCTCAACCCGCCTGAACAGCAAGTCGTTCCACGCTACAGGTTTCCGCACAAAATAGGTAGGAACTAACTCTTTGCCCGCAACTTCAAATCTCACGGACAGCCAGATATCCTGTTCAACATCGTCAAAATACGGATGTAACGGTTCCTCCTCTGAGTTCTGAGGAGAAAATGTCCTTTTCTTTCCCAAATTACAGTCCCGACAGGCCGGGATCATATTTTTAGGTGTGATTGCCAGTGCAGGATATTTGGATTTCGGCAAATAGTGATCCAACGTGCTCACAGTGCCAATCCCACAGAATGGACATTTTCCATTCGTGGGGAGCGACATATATTTATCGTAATATGGCCGGCCAGTCCCCTTTACAAACTTGGATTCATAAATGTCCAACATCTCAGCCTTGCTAACCACCCCGCCTACATTGTCCGCCGTTGGAATAGTATGGGTCTTTGATGTTAATACACAGTCTTCAAAGCGCGATGCCTCATCAGAGAGAACAGGAACTATCGATCTGAGCCGGTTTTTTAACGCGGCATCCCGATAGCTTTCAATACACGTCGAAAATACATCTTGAACCGAATCGCCGGGAGCGTTCAGTTTTCTCATTCGGTACCTCCATACTCTCTATTTGCAAGCAGGATGCGCAAAATCGATCTCGCTTCCATACCGACCCGAAAATCGAATTTATTTAATATTTCCTCGTATGTTAAGCCCGCTTCAACCATCTGAAGTAACATACCATGAAAGCCAGAATGGGTCACTTCAAGCCCAAAGACATCGTTTATGAGGACTCCAACATTCTCACCGAATGTTTCTCGCTCTGGTCGTACCGCACGCAGTATTGTGTTGTTTCTGTAAAGCTGCCAGATGCAGTTTTTAGGTACTTCCTGCAAAATAACAGGCGAGTGCGTAGAAATAATAGCCAGTCCGTTTTTTTGAATCAGCAACGCAGATAACGCCCGAACAAATGCAGAGAGCAACGGTGGGTGCAGATGATTTTCCGGCTCATCCATGAGCACAAGAGTGCGTTCCATCGTAATCGCTACCAGACAGGTCAAGGTCAGCAAAATCACCTTATGGCCAGAGCTTAGACGGCTAAATAGCTCTTGCGCAGAGACAACCAGTTCACCTTCCTCTGTTCCTTGTGGAGACAGCAGCGCGGAGGCACCATTGTTCGCAAAAATGGGGTCTGAGTTCAGTAGCGTCATAGTAGCAATCCATAATGTGCGCTTTTCTTTATATTTATTACATGACCGCAGCGCCGCAATAAACTGCTCCTCCAGCCGCTGCATCCGTATCTCCTGCCCGCTGCCTAAACCAATGTATGTGTATTTTCCACTATATTCATCCTCTTCTATGTCATCCGGCATTGGGTAGGTATCAAACGGGCTAAAAGCTACACATACAAAATTTGAAAATTTTGTGCGATGCTCAAAGCTGAATTTTCCATATTGCCCATCCTGGTTGCCTGTTGAAAGGCAACGTATCATTGACGTAAGCATATGGGTCTTTCCGACGCCGTTTCTCCCAATCAATACATGGATGTTAGTCGGTGGGTTGGAATCCGGGACTACATGAAACTCCAGTTGGTAATCGGTTCCGACCTGACCTGGGAGCTTGTAGGATATATCAAAAGGGGTCAATTTCGCGCCCCCGTTAGCGATTCGATGAAATTGTTCCCTGATGATTCTGGAGCCAAGATCGCGCATAAGAGATTCACGCGTGACATTTTCCTGTTTCACTGCCTCAAAAATTGTCAGATTATACGCAATATCTCTTAACGCAGTTAAAATATCCTCTCGTAGTTCTCCGTGTTCCAGTTTTTTGACATTTTCATAATAATCTTCACTTTGCCCCAGTGTAAAAAACGAATCGGTTAACGTTTCAAAAGTTTTCGGCAAATCAGGGGTCCTCTGCTCCATTCCTATCTGACCGATCTTAATGCTCCCCAACTCCACTGTATTCCCTTTTTCATCAGAATAGGAAAGATAAAACATCGTCTCATATTTAAACCAGTCATTCCAACCGTCTTTGTGGAGGTATATCACATTTTTTGTAAAAACACGTTCGATTTGTCCTCGTTGAACTACTTCAAATCTCATATTCAACACCACTCCACTAAACTATCTGTCAAACTCTGGCACATACTGAGATTTCCAAATTTAGTTGTTTAAAATCGTTTTGTAATGATTTCTTTCACATTGGTAGATGGAGCAGCTGCTCCCTCCATAATTAACAAATAAGTAATGTATCAGCTTTTAGTATTTGAGACGTTCCTTTTATGTGATACTCTAATATCTTGTTCACTTGATAGTAGCGCGAAAATTATCTCAGCGTCTTCCAGTATAATGCGAATGGAAATACGCCGTTCTAATTCAGAGATATTACCCATATTTCACGCCTCAGTAATCCTGCGGATATGCATACCGGGCAATCGAATACTCACTGCTTAAGAAAAGTGCATTGTGGAAAAGAAGCAAATCGTACCCATACTCATAAGCAGGTGGAAGGAGTAAACTGGTTTGATACGAAACATACCATTCTCCATCCACTCATGCACTTTAATCAATTTCTGTTTTACATATGTTTCCTAACGATTGCCAACCGAACCTTCGGATCTATCCATAGCTGGAAGCCTGCAGCAATTTCAGGGTAAGCACTCACGCCTCCACCTTTACCTTGCTTTACCTGTATCCCAACAGCGTGAGTCTTTCGAATCCACAGAGATGGTGTAATGGTCAGTGATGTCGTATGTCCCTGATGAATCAGTTCCTCACAGGCCCTATCATCAAAACCTTCATTCATGTCATTTTCCCATTGGCGGAGAAACTCTAATGTGTTGCGGCTGCGCATCCAGCTTTGGATTACATATCCCGGCGACTCATCGGAATACTGCCTTGCCAATTCTGTCAGGGAGACCATGCCATCATAGGCCAGCATCCTCATATACAGGCTGATGGTCTCATGATAGTCCCTGATTTTTTGTGTGGTCCGCAGCTTTTCCTCATTCAATGTATCATAGAATCTCTCTTTTGCGGCGTCGGCCGCTTCTATATCGACCAATCCTTTTGTCAGAAGGGCATCAATGGCAGACTCATATTGAAATGCCAAGCGTATGTATCGCTCATGTAGTTCATTCTCGTTCATGGCCCATTCTCCTTTTTATTTAGTATAACAAGAGAAATGGGTTCTGTATAGTCTCATTTTGTATCAAAAACTGGAGACTGATACCTGACTGCCTTTCGTGGATACCCGGCTTTATCATAGTCTACATTGCAACGTCGAGCTTTCTCAAACTGAGTATCCATGTATATCTTAATACCAACCAGGGGGATATATTTTTTGTTCGCCAGAAGTTTATCCACGGCCGCCCTCGTCCATTTTACTTTTCCAGTTGGAGAAACCACCCCTTTTTTGAAAAGCAGATCAACAATCTTGCCTAAGCTGGCTCCGGCAAGGTAATCATCAAAAATGCTACGGACAACATCCGCCTTTTCTTCATGAATAACGATTTCCTTGCCAATCAAAACATAGCCATATGGAAGTTTCATAGTTGCCTCACTTTTTAAAACATAAATAAAAGCAGGTTTAAGGAAGATACCTTTTCCTTAAACCTGCTTGTTGACACATGTGATATGTAATTATAACTAATTTGTATCTCGCCATTTTGTGCTATATCGCCAAGTAAAAACAAAACCTGCGTATAACTATCGTTAAACGCAGGCTTTGTCTACAATGGAATGTGTAGACAAAAAAGATGCAGTCTGCACCAACTCCAAACTAGGGCCTAGCGTAGCGGGGCCGGTGTGGAAGTGAGGCGTAGTCACCTTTTCCCCCAAAAATAATATGATATGAAAAGCTAGCGCAAGGGGCGATCTAATATAGTGAGTCAATACTTTTTATACCCCATTTAAATCTCAATCGAAAGGTCATTCAACAATGCAACAAAGGATTCTACAAAAGCACCATCAAGGATCTTGCTTGGAGTATGAGATTGATAATTTATATGATTCACATCTGGAAGGTCGTCATATTTTCCTATCTCTTCATGCTTTAATGTTGTTGTCAGTATTACTTGCTTATCAATTGATTTTGAGATTTCAAGCACCGTATTTTCTTTTCCAGTCGATAAGTCTTCTGCTCGGAAGGAGTCAATTACTATTGGGAAACTGTGCCGCAACACAAATTGTAAGGCAAACAATTTCACCACATGAAAAATAGTCGCCTCGCTTCCAGAATACACCTCATTTCGCTGAGTAAATAAGCTTGAATATATTATATTACCATCCGGATCAATCTGATGGTAAAGTTCATTCATTTTGCCTATAATTGCTGATAACAAAGCTACTCTTTGCTCTTGCGTTTCAATCGATGCATTTTCACTGGCTAACAGTTGACTCTTTAATGTAGCGACTTCCATGTCTATCTCTTTAATTCTGGCTTCTGCATCTGAAGCCGAAAAAATATCTTTCTTGTAAGCGACAATAGATTCAAGAGAGACGCTTTCATCATCCATTAAAGATTGCAAACGTTCTTGCTCTATAATTATTTCTGCAGAAAGCCGTTCAATTTCTTCGCTATAAGCAGAAATTTTTTCTGAAATAGAATGAATGATTTCATTTCGCATTTCAACTGTAGACACATCAAACGAGTAGGATGTTTGAACTGACTCTCCAGTACTAAACGAGATATTTGTAGAGTTGCAATCCATGCATCGTAATTCTCCACACGATATTGTGCGATTTAAAGAGCGAAGTTCGTTAATCGTATGCTCCCATTTACTCTTACGAGTAGATACACTATTACGAGCCTTCCGTAATTCCGCAATTTTATTTTGGACTCTTTCAAGACTCTCTATTTTTTTACCAAATGCGAGGCGGTCACTCTCCGCGCTAAGATATGAAACAGGTGTTTTTTTCGATTTAAGTATTTTATGTTGTTGTAGCAATAGCTTTTTCTCGTCAGAAAGAGTTATTATATGACTCTTTATCTCATCAATCCTCTCTTGTGGAAGTTGCTCTCCAATTAAACCAGCATATGCGTAAAGCATATCGATAAAATCTTGTTTATTATAGAAGCCGTGATTGGCGATATTGGACGTGTCCTTCTTATCTTGTCCAATAAAGAAAAGCTGGACATATAGTACTGGATCTACAATCCTTAAAAGTTGATTTTTTGCTATTGACGGAAGTGGAAATATATTCCTGTTCCAATATCTTTTAAGTTCAGAAACATTATCAAAAATAAGTACAGTAGATTCACGCTTTAATACAAATCCATCGCCAGATCGGCAAAGTTTGAATATAATCCCAGCTTCTTCAAATTCGATATAGTAATAATACTTCTGAAATTCAAATGATGTAGGGAATGTTGGTTCATTTCCTAAAGCATACATCATTGATTGGATTACAATCGTCTTTCCCTTATTATTATCGTCGCTCGAAATGATGTTCACACCATTTGTGAAATTTCCTTCAATAAATGCTTCAGCAGCATTTCCTACAGCTACTTTCCGTATCTTCATTGTTGAACACCATCCTTGACTACAGAGATAAAGTACTTAAGTGATAGGGCGTCAAAGTCAGGACACCGAACAATACAATTAGGTATTGCCTGAATTTTTGTAAATAGAGACTGCACAGAGTCATCTGGATGTTCGACAATCAGTTGATATGTATTCTCAAATAGATACCAAAAACCATCTGCCGCATTTTTATTGAATAATGCCCTACATAAGGCACCTTGGCAATCTTCGAGCATTTCCCTCTGCCTTTCTGGTGGCCAAGTATTATAGATACTTACAAAAGATGGTGGTATTCCTTGACCCAGCGGATCTCTATTGATAATACGCTGTAAAGTCATTAAACGAATTTCATTATTAGTTAAGTGCCTGCAATAGTTTAACGCTTCATCAGTCGTTTCAATCACAATCCCCTCGACTGAAGAAATATTTTTTTTGCTTGCCTGTTTATCTCTTATCTCATTAAAAATAGCGTTAAGTATTTTTTCTTCTGGAATAATATTCGGATGTTGCCTTATAATTGCTTTTACATATTCACTTGGTTTTTTACCATCATCAATGACAAAAAACACTTTTCTCAGGAAACCATTAATGTTCTCATCGGTCAAGTCGGTGCTATCAATATATTCTTTTGCGGAACCTTCTTCATGTAAGCCTAACTTAATCTGTTCTATCGCTGCATCCTTTACATTTTCAATCCCAAAAGTTGTAAGAGAAGAATCTTTGCGAAGAGATCCGGTCACACTGCCAATAAATAGAATATATGCCTCAAAGGTTAATGGGCTCATATAATTCTTGAACAATGTGACAAGTTCTTTCCCGATAGCTTTGGGACTAACATGATGTGCGCCTTTTGATTGCACATCCCACAATCTGGATGCCATGTTGTCCATCCCAGTTAAGTCATTAAAGAAATCTACAACAAAGTAGTATATGTCATCACTATCGGGTCTGAAATTCATTAAATAAAGCAATGCCTTGGTTTCTGCCTCTGAACCAGATTTCCTTAATCTTTCAGATGATTTTACAGTGTATGACATATTCTCATCTCGCATTCATTTTCAGCTCATGCCAATCTAATGTTCTTTTATTTTTATATTATATCACAATTTTTCCACTTCTCAACAAAAAAGCAGGCACAGAGAGACACAGGCAGCACCCAAGCTGTCCACATTTTTCTGTGCCTGCTTCTTAGTAAGGAGATGGGTGATTTCAAAACTACAGACGAATCGGATGAAAATTTTTCTTTGGAGAGCATGCTTACTCGCTGAATCACCCTATATAACATGGATTCCAAATACTCCATAAGGTCGATATTTTTTGTAGAAATGAGTTCCATGATTTCCGTGACTTTGTTTTCTCGGCCTATATCGTGCCGGGCATCCAGTTCTGTACGCTTTTTATTTATCACAACAGGGCGTATTTCATTGATGATATCCTTGATTTGCAGGTTCACAACTTCACTCCCTGACACCAAAGCAGTCAGTCCAATTCCTTGACCAGTTCTTGAAGTTTGCTTTTTATAAAATAGACTGATTATAATAATTCCTTTGTCAATACCAGGCTCAAGTATTGTTAGCAGGGCAGGCGGCCTCTCTTCGTGTTAATCTTTTTCTACATGCTACACTAGTAGCATATTACAAGAAAGGGGCAAACATCATGACCTACACAGATCAAGAGAAAACCGATATCATCGCACAGTACAGGCAGGGCAAGCCAATCCAGGAATTATGCGCAGAATACAGTGTCTGCGTACGGACGATCTATCGCTGGGCAAAACTATACTGCCCAGCGGTTCCCGATGAAAGACGCACCTGCACCGTCAAAGAGTATGATGCACTTCTACACAAAGTCTCTAAATTGGAAAACATGGTCGCCGTTTTGCAAACCGTCGGCTGCACCGTCCATGCTCCGTTGAAGGAGCGACTGACGGAGCTAGAATTACTGTACGGCCAATATGATGTCCATACACTTTGTGAAGCTCTGAATGTTCCCCGCGGGACTTTCTATAACCACATTCTCCGAAATAAACGGAGCAACGCTTGGTTCGAAAAGCGGCGGGAGGAATATCGTATTCTGATTCAGAAGATATTTGATGAGTACCGCCAGGTGCTGGGTGCTGAAAAGATCCGCACAATACTTGTCCAACATGGCCATCAAGTCAGCACAGAATATGTGGCAAAACTGATGAGAGAGATGGGCCTAGCTAGTATCCGCAGCACTGCAAAACAGGACTACATGAAACTTCATGAACCGGAAAAGAAACGGAACATCCTCCAGCAGCAGTTTCAGGCGGACAAGCCCAACCAAATCTGGGTCAGCGATGTTACTTGTTTTAAGCTGGGGGAGTTCTATCTTTACACCTGTGTGATTTTGGATTTGTTTTCCCGCAAAATTGTCGCATACAAAGTATCCAGAAAGAACAGCACCCAGTTGATCACATCTACTTTCAAAATGGCATGGGCACAAAGAAACCCAGAAACAAAACTCATCTTTCACAGTGACCGAGGTGCTCAATACACCTCGCATCGATTCAAACAGCTACTACATGAGCACGCTGTGGTACAATCTTTCTCCAATTCAGGGCGGCCTCATGACAACGCTGTTGCTGAATCGTTCTTCGCTACACTCAAAAAGGAGGAGCTTTACAGGAAGGACTACACTTCCGAAACAGATTTCAAACGATGCCTTGCATCTTATATCGAGTTTTACAACACACAGCGGCCACATCGCACATTGAAAAACCGAACACCTTGTCAGGTAGAAGAGTTGTTCATGAACGGCAAATGAGGAGAGCAACTTACTGACATAACAGGGGTTCGAATCTCGTCGATTACACGTTTTGTGTTTTGATTTTACCCTGTTTGTATTTTTCAGGTGACACAAGACATGAAATACAGAAAGGCCTGAACCCCTTGCAATGCAAGGAGTTCAGGCATAAAATGACCCCACCCGTTCTGAACAACGACAAGCGTTTGTTCAAATTGGGTGGGGTCATTCATTTGGTGGACCCAATCGGGATCGAACCGACGACCTTACGGATGCGAACCGTACGCTCTCCCAGCTGAGCTATGGGCCCATATTGGCCATTTTCCATCGAAAAAAGTTATGAAAAACGGATTTTCAGGATATTCGATTTTGAGGGAAAATCATGGAAAACCAGACTAGTGAATGGGAAGAGAACCAGCGCTGCGGGATGTAGTTTTATATGGCTGCAAACGCAGCGCCCTCCCCGTTGAACTATGAGTCCATCATTCCTGTCATGCAACGGCAGATAATATTATACCATAATTTTCTCTGTTGTAAAGACTATTTTTTTCAGAAAGCGGAAAATTTTTTGTTGCCAATTTGCAGAGGATATAGTAAAATAAATAAGCTATAACGTTACAGTCCTCCGCATGCAGCTGCGGAGCCGGTCTCGCGCAATGGATGCCCGCGAATCATGTCAGGCGGGGAACCGAGCAGCATTAAGCGGGATGTTCCATGTGCCGCGAGGGCGCCGGTTCCGCAGCTGCATGCGGAGGACTTTTTTCGCTTGGAGGTGATTTCTTGTATCAGGCCCTGTACCGCAAATGGCGGCCCAAAACGTTTTCGGATGTCATCGGCCAGTCCCACATCACCCAGACTCTGCGTAAGCAGGTGGCGGAGGGCCGCACCTCCCATGCGTACCTCTTCACAGGCACCCGGGGCACCGGCAAGACCACCTGTGCCAAAATCTTGGCCAAGGCCGTCAACTGCGAGCACCCGATGGACGGCGATCCCTGCTGCCAGTGCCCCTCCTGCGTGGGCATCGAAAACGGCAGTTTTCTGGATGTACTGGAGCTGGACGCTGCCTCCAACAACGGTGTCGACCAGGTGCGGGCCTTGCGGGACGAAGCCATCTACGCCCCGGCCAATGTGAAGAAGCGGGTGTACATCGTGGACGAGGTCCACATGCTCTCCACCCCGGCCTTCAATGCTCTGCTGAAGATTCTGGAGGAGCCGCCGGAGCACCTGATGTTCATTCTGGCCACTACGGAGCTCCACAAGGTGCCCGCCACCATCCTCTCCCGGTGCCAGCGGTTTTCCTTCAAGCGCATCACGCCTCAGGACATCGCGGCGCGGCTGCTGTATGTGGCCGGACAGGAGCAGATCGACCTGACGGCGGATGGCGCGGAGCTGTTGAGCCGTCTGGCGGACGGCGCTCTGCGGGACGGCCTGAGCCTTTTGGACCAGTGTGCCGCCGTAGGCGGAACCGTGGACAGCCGGGCCGTGCTGGAGGCGCTGGGCCTGGCGGGAAACCTGCAGACGGCCCAGCTGATGGAGTTTATTCTGAGCCGGGACGCCAAGGGCGCCCTGCTGCAGCTGGACCAGCTGTACCAGGGTGGCAAGGATGTAGGCGCGGTGCTGGGTGAGCTCAGCACGCTGGTCCGGGACCTGCTGCTGCGACGTACAGCGCCGGAGGGGGGGGCAGCCCTGCTCTCCGGCGGCTATGACAGCGCCACGCTGGACAGGCTGGGCAGGGAGATTCCCGCTACCCGGCTGATCTACCTGGCCACTACGCTGCAAAGGGCCACGGCGGACCTCTATTACAGCTCCAACCGCCGCACGGATGCGGAGCTCTGCCTCCTGCGGCTGTGCGACGAGTCCCTCTCTGGGGACCTGACGGCCCTGGAGGCCCGGGTCCAGCGGCTGGAAGACAGTGCCCAACGGGGGCAGCTTCTGCGGGCGGCCGCCGCAGAAAGCGGCGGCACGGTGAAGCTGTCCTCCGGCCCCGTACCGCCCCCGGCACCTGCGCCGGAGGATGCCCCGCCTCGGGAAGAACCGCCGGCACGGGAGGAGCGCCCTCCGCTTCCCGAGGAGCCGCCTCTGCCGGAGGAGCCCGGAGCGCGGGTGTTCGACGTACCGGAGGCGCAGCCCGCCGCCCCCTCCCCTGCTGCGGCATCCGCTGTGGGGGGCAGTTGGTGGCGGGCGCTGGCAGAGGGTTGCAAGGGCCGCCTGCCGCCTATGTACCGGGTGTTTCTGGATATGTGCACAGGTGTTCTGGAGGGCGGCCTGCTGACGGTTTATGCCCCGGATGACATTACCTTGGGACGTCTGGACAATGACCGGGTGCGAAATGCCCTGATGGAGGAAGCCGCCAGCGGCGGCGTGACGGTGCGCCTGGTCTTTCAGGTGGGAGAGCCCCCCAAGGCCACGCCCCGGGAAAATCTGCAGAACCTGCTGAAATTCGGCAGTCAGTTCGATAATATCGAGATCAAGTAATACAAAGGAGAGACCAGTTATGGGATACAGCGCACGCCGTGGATTTACCAACGGCAGCATGAAGATGACCGGCGCTCAGCGCCAGGCGGAGATGCAGGCCCGCATCCAGCAGATGCAGGAGCAGGTGAATGCGGCCCAGGAGGCCGTAGAGGCCCAGGAGTTCACCGCCAGCGTGGGAGGCGGCGTGGTAGAGGCCAAGGTCAACGGCAAAAAGGAAGTGCTGGCCGTTACCATCAAACCGGAGGCCGTGGACCCGGAGGATGTGGAGATGCTCCAGGACCTGGTGGTATCCGCTGTAAATGAGGCCCTGCGCCAGGCCGGGGAGGCCATGGACAAGAGCATCGAGCAGGCCACCGGTGGGTTGGACCTGGGAGCATTCGGACTGTGAGGGAATTCGGAGGGGAGCAGGCTCCCCTCCGAGCCACCACGGCGGTCACTGGAGACGCCGCCCAAGGCGGCTGAGTCCATGTATTTTCGGCAGGCGCATATCCTGCCGAAAATGGTTTCAGATTCTTGAGCTGCCGGAGGCAGATCAACTGGGGAAAACCGAAGGTTTTCCCCTGCCCCTTTTCCCGTCCCGAGAGTGTGGGGCAGGACAGAACAGATGGAGCGGAGCCGATGGCTCCGCTCTTTTGGAAACAGGAGAACATACCATGAGAAGACGGATGTTGGCAGCGGCGCTGGCCTGTACGCTTCTGGCAGGGTGCGGGCCGGTGCGGACGGAGCCTGTGGAACAGGAGACCCCCCGGGCCGGTGCGCCGGTGATCGCCTACGTACCTCTGGATGACCGGCCAGACAACGCCGAGCGGGTGGTATACCTGGCGGAATCCTTGGGCTACGAGTTGGCCATGCCGGAGCGGGACCTGTACCGCACCCGGCTGGACGGCCAGCCCCCGAATGAGAACGGGACCCAGTACGGGGACCGGGGAGCACTGTACGAGTGGGTGGCTAAGCAGGAGGCCGCCGGGTGTGACCGGTACATCCTGTCCCTGGATCAGCTGCTCTCCGGCGGGCTGGTCAGCTCCCGGGCTATGACTGGGGAGAACCCGGTGACGCTTTCCTCCGGAGAGACACTGGTGGAAGCGGAGCTGCTGACGGCGGTGATCGACCTGCTGGCAGCGGATGAGAACAACCGGATCTGGTTGCTGGACACAGTCATGCGGCTGGCGGCCACCACCGGCTACGGCGGGTTCGGCCTCAACGAGTACAATGCCCTGCGGACTTACGGCATGGCACCCCGTCCCCACCTGGAGGGCACGGATCTGACCATCGGGAACATTGTGGCGGACTACCCCCTGGGGGCGGACGGAACCCCCGTCCCGGTGGAGGCGGAGGAGCCGCTGCCGGAGGGAGCCGTGGAGAACTATCTGGCCTCCCGGGAGCGGAAGCTGCGGCTTAGCGACGCCATGTTCCAAGCTCTGGAGGAGACGGCGGACGGGCAGTTCCGGGTATTGATCGGCATCGACGACTCCTCGGAGGAGGACAGCATCCAGAAAAACGAGATCGCCTATCTCCGGGCGCAGCTGCGCCAAGGGGACGCCCTGCTCTCCGGTGTGGACGACCTGGCCTTTAAGGCGGTGACGAAGCTCTGCCTGGAGGAGTGGGGCTGGGAGGGTGCCGCGGTATCCGTCCAGTATTTCGGCGGTACTGAGGACCGGCCTGCCTGCGCCTATGACTACCAGCCTCTGGAGGCCATCGTGGCAGAGCACTTCGACTTTTTCGACCTGACGATGGCGGAACCCGGCGGCGAGGAACTGGCAATGCTGGTGCTGACCCAGCCGGCAGACCCGGCAGCCCAGGAGACGTATATCAACGCACTGGTCCAGTGTCTGAACGACAACCGGGCTGCCGGGCTGCCTACCATCCTCATCGACGCGGGAAACGGCACCTACGGGACCGCCTTCCATAAGGCGCTGACAGATCAGGCAGAGCTTGGCTGGCTTTTGAGCTATGCGGGTTTTCTGGATATGGCCATCGTCACCGGCACGGCCCTGAGCCATGGTGTGGCCCGGTATGCCTTCCTCCAGCACGGTGAGCAAACAGATGCCACAGAACAGGCATTTCTCCGGACCTTGGCGGACAGCATTCTGAAGGACTTCTGCTACAAGAACATCGTGCGCAACGACATTCTGAGCTTTGTCCGGAACGACCTGTCGGGCAATGCCGACAACTTCTGGATGCCGGACATCGACCGGGTGTCCATCCTGGAGCGGCTGGAGGCCGGCATGGCAGCGGCCGTGGCCCCGGTGATCGAAAACCTGGAGCGGAGCAACTTCATCTCTTCCCTTTCCGCCACCCGGGAGTATGCCGAGCGGGGCTGGGGCGGCGTGGAGCTGACGGGATACGGCTTCCCCTGGGACCGGGCCTTCGAGATCAGCATGGAGATCCGGCTGGGGGCATTCACAGAGCCTCATAAGGCGCTATTGGGAATTTATTATAAGTAAGGTGCATGGATTCCCGGCGGAGCGCGGCAGGAAGCACGCGCAAAGCCGTGGAGCTTCCGGTCGAAACGGACATTGAGAACCTCATGGGCCCCGGTGCAGATTCCGCACCGGGGCCCTCTTTCGCTCGAAGGAAGCCACACGGTCTTCCGTCTCCTCTTTGCGTTTTGAATTTCTCTGCTCCAGCCGCTCACAGGGGCATCCTCCCTCCGAGAGGCCCTCTGGCAGTATGCAGGCCGCACATGGTCGGGGTTCTCGTTCACCAGCCCCGGCCTGCCGCCAGTGCGCGCAGATGCCTTAGGCAGCACAGGTTCTGCGCTCATCAATAACAACGATCCGGGCCGCCTCCAGCCGGAGATGCACAAGCTAAATGACAGTTGCTACCACATTACCACCGTTATACAACATTTCCAGAAAAAGAGAAGCCCCAAGGCCGTTGGACCTCAGGGCTTCTTTTGTGTAACCGCTACAATCTAGATTTCCCATTTTTTCATAAATCTGATTTCTTTCCAGCGGTTAAGTTCAAACTCACAGTTTTATCTGTATGTTTTTTTCTTGAAATAACTTTTGAATTGCCCGTCTAGCTTTATCAGGCTCTAGTCCAATATTTTTTAGCCGAATTGAGTAGATGAGCTCTTCTACAACTTGAATATCACTGATTTGAACAGCTTCAAAGTCCCAATTCAACTTATCATGTGCAAGATCATTCCTCAGTTTGCCAACACGACGACCAATTTCTTCAGCCAATGCCTTATACGGTTTTTGCGGCGTTCCATATTTTCGGAGAGTAAACGCCTCCATGATTTCACGACAGTCAATAAGCGCATACTTTACATTGAACCAATAGCCTAAACTAAAATTTTTAATTCCATTTAGGAGATCCGCTGCGTATTCCCTTTCTTTCCCAGTTTTCTCGTCACAGAAATTCTCCATTAGTTGGACAACCTCTGTTTTTACTTTTACAAAGGGTTCCGACCTCCCTGCATCTATCCCGTAGATATTACGGAACTCCCGTTCAAAAGCGGCCAGAATCATGATAAACCGGCTAACAGAGTAGGAGCGTTTTTCATCAATACAGCGCGGAAGATATTCGTAATCAAGCAGGCCAGCAGAAATTACATTCAACAAATCCGCCGATTTTGTTCCCAAGATCGAAAAATCAATGATTTCGTCCTTGGCTTTTTTATTCGTTTCTCCTGTAAATCGTGGGCGGCAACAAAGCCAGGCAAAAAAATCTCGTTTTCTTTCTTGATTATAGGCAAAAACCTCGACATTGTCTAAAGAAACATTTGCCCGACCGGTGACATACATAAAAAAACGCCAGAGTTGCTCATACGCATTCAGCAAGCCAGGGAGAGCTTCTGTTTTCGAAAACTGAAGCGTCATATAACTCTGTGATGTCATGGGATTCTGTGCTCGCACAACAGATGCATAGGAATGAAGTTTAATTTCAGCAGTGAGACCGTCTGAAAGAAGAAACTTGCCTCCGTCCACCTCATTTTGGCATTCTGCTGATAAAGTAATCTTCTTAGCCCGGATACTGTCTTTTGCTGGTTGAATGTCATATTCAAACACTGATTCCGGAGGAAAGAACGCATCAATTTCTGGTCCTCGTATACGAAAACCATCAATTGCTTCACTTGAATATCTTTCTTCCCAAATAAAATACCAAGCAACAGGGAAGCTCAAAAACCCATGATAGGAACTGTAGTTATTGGATACCCAGAAAGTAATGCGATATCCCTCACTGGTTCTTCCTGATAATTCTCGATTTGAAATCCACTCATTAGATGACTCTATTGTTTGCTGCAGTCGTTCCAGCGTAAGTGCCCCAGAAGAATATCGCCTCCAAACTTCCCGATTCGGAGGATACAGATTTACTTTAAACTCCCTCTCATCAAATTCAAAAGGGAAAGTATACTCTTCATAAGAAACAAATCCGACCAGTCGCTCTGGTCTCTTCATTCTACAGCACCCCCCAGAGCCATTCCCAAGTAATCAAGCAGCCCTTGGCAGCCCACCGACACATCTCTCCAAGTTGCCTCGAAGTCTCTGGTGTACCATGGATCGGCAACCTCTTGGCCTGGTTGGCCAGCATACTCCATCAACAGATGGATCTTCTCCGCTGGGTCGCCACAGAAAATGCGCCGCATATTGTGGACATTGGCCTGGTCCATACCGATCAGCAAATCGTAATCTGCATAGTCGCAACTGGTCAACTGTCGGGCAGCGTGGCCGGTACAGGAGATTCCATGCTCCGCCAGTTTCTTCTGGGCAGGAGGATAGACCGGATTGCCGATTTCTTCCCGACTGGTTGCAGCTGAGGCAATGTGAAACAAATGCCCCATCGCAGCCTTTTTCACCAGATTTTTCATGACATACTCGGCCATCGGACTCCTGCAAATATTGCCGTGACACACAAAAAGAATCCTCGTCATCCTGTCTCTCCTGTTTCTGTTTGTCAACGTCAGTATAACATGTGCCGGTCGAAACGTCGAGATTCATTTTCTCATGCGCGGGTTCGCTAATCTGCCGCAGAAGCTCCGCCTTTGACCATCCGAACTGCAAAACAGCTCGAAGATACCAATGCCGCTGATCCATGGACAGGCCTGCCTCCATGATAACCACATTCTGCGTCCACCCAATCAGGAGAGCCTCCTTCAGAATGTCGGGTGCAGTTTCATAGGTCCGGAAAAAGTCCCGCATCCGACGGAGGTTCCGAGGTGAAAAGCCCGAGTTGTCGGGACACTTGACCGCAAGATACTCTGCTGCTGCCACTGCCGCTCCTTTTTCCTTTCTGGCGCTGACCAGTTTCCCGATTTCGAGATACAGCTCCATCTGTGGCAGGTTTCTTTCCAGTGCCTGATCCAAACCAGTATACATCGCACTGTAATCAATGGGCTTCCGGATGTTCATGGACTTCTCCTTTCTGACGCCATGCGCCTTATTCCGTAGATCACAGCAAAAAGAAATGCGGCATTGCACTGCCACACTTCTCTTTGCTGTGATTCTATATGACCTGCACGATCTGTTCCCAGAGCAGGATATGTTTATTGTCGATTGCTTGATTGCCGTGGTAGTGACCGAACAGCCAGTAATGATACCGGGCCTTTTCCTGAATCTCTTGAAGGAAATCCGTAAGCGGATCTGCCTTATTGTAACGGTTGATTGCTATGGCGAGATCAGTTGGGGCACAGTGAGTGATGATGTAGTCCACTGCCCAATCGTGTTTGTCCAGGTTTTGTCGAGCCCTAGTATACTCGTCTTTCGAAGGGAGCTCCTCTGGCCACCAGGACTGTCCTAACACTCGGTATCTGCGCCGCCCCATAATCTCGAGCATCATACGCCGGGTTTCGAAGTCTGGTGCCTTTGAGTCCAGAATTCCATCCTCCACATCATGGCTCTTGGCCCCGCCCATGGTGAAGAAGGTATATCCCTGAAGTTCAAACACATGTCCTCGCATGAGGTGCAGGATGTTGGGCCGTATCCGATGCACCATTCCTCCATGCCACATCTCAAGTGGGAATTCTGAAAGCAGCGTGAAGTTCTCGTGGTTTCCATCCACCCATAGGGTGGTCCAGGGCTTGTCATTCAGCCAGTCCAGCCAATAGTTTTCCTCCTCAGAACTTTCCCAGAGGCCTCCGAAGTCACCACAGATAATAACGAAGTCGTCACGGGACATGTTGGCTCGTTCCGGGAAGTATTTTCGACCAAACCGGCGGAAGGTTCCGTGGCAGTCTCCCGTGGCATAAACACTCATGCCGTCACACTCCTCTCGTCTTTTTCCAATGCCTGTTCAATTTCCACGCCGCTGCGAAACGTCACTTTGATTCGCGCCTCATCCAGTACAGTCACCTTTTCCAGCAGTTGATAGAGTACATCTTCTTTCCACTCTGTAATTTCCGCCGAAGCAGCCGGCAATGCTGCCTCTGCAGCCTTAGTCCGACGATACATCTGCTCATTTTCTCGGTGGAGTTTCTCTATTTGCGCTCGACGCTCTTTCAATTCGGACATGGCGGTGGAGATGCGCCGGAATTGCTCTGCATTCTCTGAACTATCAGCAGAGAGGGAAGCTTCTTTCAGCAGCTGATCGAACTGGTTTGCCAAATTCTCTAAAGCCCGGTCGATATCGGAAAGGCTTAAGCCTTCGCCGGGGATGGTCAGCAGTTCCTCCCTCATAGCACTGATTAATTTGTCTGTCAGATCCTCCTGACTGGCCATCACGCGGTTGACAGCAGTTAAAATTGCTTGCTTTAGCAGATCTTCATCAATAGTAACGGAGTGCTTACAGTATTTTGTTCCGTAGGTTATCCGGCTGATGCACCGCCACACCACACGCTGATATCCCTTTCGTTGCCAGACACATCGCCGGTAAGCAGTTCCGCACTCGCCGCAGAATAGCAGGTTGCTGAGTATGTACTTACCGCTGTATTTACACCGGCCCGTTGGCGCACTCTTTTTATTCCCTCCGGTGCGGGCACGCCGGCGGGCAAGCTCCAGCTGCACAGCATCGAACTCCTCACGGCTGATGATGGCCGGATGATGGTTTTGGATGAGATACTTGGGGAGCTGTCCCGTGTTTTGAATGACCTTTTTGCTGATACAGTCCTGGATGAAGGTTTTCTGCAGCAATGCGTCACCGCAGTATTTCTCATTGGTCAGAATGCTCTGAATACGGGCAGGGGTCCACTCTGTCTTTCCCGTGACAGTCAAGCAGCCTTTTTCTTCAAGGGCCGCTTTGATGGTACGAAGGGTATCGCCCGCCAAGTACCGCTGGTAGATGAAACGGACGGTCTCCGCCTGCTCCGGAACGATCACGGCCTTCCCATCCGGCCCGCGCTCATATCCCAGCAGCCATTTATAATGCAGGTGCGCGTGACCAGAACGCATGGCCTGTCTGATCCCCCAGGTGACGCGGGAACTGGTGTTCTCACTTTCGGACTGAGCAAATGCGCCGTAGAGCGTGATGAGGAATTCGCTCTCCGGATAGATGGAGTTGATATTCTGCTCCTCAAAGATAACCGGAATCCCCAGGTTTCGCAGTTCCCGCGTGAAGTTGAGCGTATCCACAGTGTTCCGGGCAAATCGTGAGACTGACTTTGTCAGGATCATGTCGATTTTTCCCTGTCGGCATTGCCTGATCATCCGCAGGAAGTCCTTGCGTGAACAGGTCGAGGTCCCAGTCTTTCCCTCATCTGCGAACACATCAACCATCGTCCAGCCCGGTTCATTCATGATTTTGTCGGTATAGTAGTCACGCTGATTTTCATAACTGGAAAGCTGCTCTTCATCGTCGGTAGACACTCGGCAGTAGGCTGCCACCCGCAAATTCCGCTTACGCTCTTTCTCTTGAGCCGTTTCCTCCTTTGGGGGGATCATAATGACATTCGGAGCGATCTCCTTCATTTCACAGCTTCTCCTTTCAGTATTTGTTGGTTTTTCAGCAAGACACTGACTACTCCATCGACGAATGTGACTTTCCGGACACTCTCATGAAGCATTTCTCGGTCCAGTTCCATCATGAGATTCTGCGCTCGAAACAGGCTTTGCAGACGTTTGGTTTCATATTCCTCCACTCCGATTGCATTTAACCGCAGCACTGCCAGATGCACTGCCATAGAGCGGATCTGCGCTTCCTCCACCGGCGGGGAATGGAGTGCGTCATCCAGTTGTCGCCGGAGCGCGCCTACCTCCGATTCTTCCTCCGCGTCCGCTGTGCAGGAGATCATATCGGGGTTCTCAATCAAACCGTTCAGGAGTCCCAGCACCTGTCCTTCCACCCAGGAGGGAGGAGTACTTCCACACAGGCGCCGCAGTTCTTTTTGCGCCGGGGTCTGGTGGCGGGGTGGTACTCGTTCCTGTTTGGAGACCTGTGACGCATTAAATTGTTCTTGCTTCAGGATCTGGGGGAACCCTCCCTCTCCAATGTACCTCCTGTCTTCTAGAATACGGGCCACCATATTCTTATTCCACGGCTTTCCGGTATCATAGGGGACGCCCCGCTCCTGAAGAGCTCCCACCAAGGTACTGTAAGAGGCCCCCGCAAGATATGTTGCAAAGATCCATTGAACCGTCGCGGCTTCACTTTCATGCGGTACGATCTCCCCACATACGATCCGGTAACCAAAGGGCTGCTTTCGGTTAGTTGCCATCACCGCACCGTCCTTTCTATCTGTTCCGTGAGCTCCAATCCATTGATGAGGTGGAACCGCAGTCGCCCTTCTTTTTCCACGATGATTTTTTCTACAAGCTCGCTGAACAGCTCCTCATCGAACTCTGCAAGGAGATCCGGCCCAGATTCCAGAGCATCCATAATAGCCAAGGTCTGTTGGATCGTCTGATCCTCCTCAGCCTCCAGCAGTCGCTCTTTTTCCAGCTTTGCGGTGCGGAGCTGTTCAGCCAACCTGTCGCGTCGTGATATAAAGAGATCAGGATCGACAAGCCCTTGCTGTTTCAGCTGGGCCAGAAGTCGATCCTGACTGATAATGTCTGCGATTCTGTCATTCAGTTTTACAATGTCCATACTCCATAGCATTCTTGCCTCTCGGGCTGCCTGGAGATCCTTGAGGAGCTGCTTAAGAATATTGATCCCCTGATGGCGGAGTTTATAGTACATACACAAGAACGCCGCCTTTATCTGCTGTTCGGGAAGCCGAGCAGTCTGGCAACGTTCAGGGTAGCGGTTGTGCGTTTGACAAATCCAGCAGACTGATGTTCCATCAATGCTCTTTCTCTTAAATGTAGAACCGCATGTCTGACAGATTATTTTCCCGGTAAACACATACTTTCCTTGAGATTGCGGATGCAAAGCCTCCCTTCGCCTCTCCAGAAGATTTTGCACCATTTCAAACGTATTTCGTTCAATGATAGCGGGATGCGAGTTTTGAATGTAGTATTGAGGATATTTTCCATTGTTCTTAACGATTCGATGTGGAAGGGTCTTTGTTGTATATGATTTTTGGAGCAGTGAATCTCCGACATATTTTTCATTGCTCAGAATATAGCCGACTGCGGTCATTCCCCAGCAAGGCCCACCTGCTCTTGTAGGAACTCCATATCGGGTGAGGTCTTTTGCTATACTTTCCAAGCTTTGACCTGACAAGTATTGCTGGAAAATGTGCCGAACGACTTCCGCTTCGTTTTCATTGATTTCTAGTTTCCCGTCCACCAAATCATAACCAAGCGGTGCATTGCAGGTTATGAACTTCCCGGCTTTCATCCTCACCTGATAGCTCCATCGCATCCGTTCGGAGATAGCCTCGCTTTCCTTCTGCGCAAGCATCGCAAAGATGGCCGTCAAAAGTTCGCCGGATAATTTAGAGGTGTCAATCTTGTCTTCTTCGAAGCAGACCGCAATCCCCAGTGCTTTCAGTTCTCGAACAGCCTCCAGGCTTTCTTTGGCGTTTCTTGCAAACCGAGAGGAAGACTTGACCAGTATTTTGTCGATTCGGCCTCGGCGGCAGTCTGCCAACAGCCGCTGGAAATCATCTCTTTTTTCCGCAGAAGTCCCTGTGATTCCTTTGTCGGCATATACATCAACAAACTCCCAGTCAGGGTTCTGGTGTATCAGCTCCGTATAGTGGGTAGTCTGGGCTGCAAAGGAGTGGAGCTGGTCTTCAGAATCACTGCTGACACGAGCATAGGCAGCTACCCGCAGCTTTCGTGTTTTTTCCTGGCTGACAGGCGGGATAGCAATCACCCTCGGCCCTTGTTCCAACGCCAGCGATCCGACGGTGTTGCGTTCTTTCCTCATGATTCCACCCCCTCTTTTCAGCAATACACACTACCACACATCTGGCTAAATAGCCATATTCAAATGAGACAAGTAAATTTGAAATAATTATATGAAAATAACTATATCTGCACCGACATCCACTTTGAGTCGAGCTGCAATTCGCTGTGCCTCTGTTTTGCTGATGAGTCCCGCATCTTTCAGGGTCTGGAGCATATTCATCAGCCCCAGGTAATTGATATTGACATCCATCCGGTACTCCTTCCTATGCTAAAGGCAAAGGGATCTTGCCCCTTCTCTGGTAGTAATAAATTAATTTAGAGGCTGCCCCAGATAATTTTGGAGAACAATACGGCGTTCCATTGTTCTGGGGCAGCCTCATTTTGTTTTTTCACGTACAGCACTGCGCTGTACCTACTGGCTCTATTCGACACTACTTCCCGAGCCATGGCAGCAACAGACGGACCGCGCTGGCGCGCGTCACGGGAATCGCACCCCTCCGAGGATCTCTCCGAGCTGCCCCCAAAAACTGGTTTTTATTATGGGCAGGAGTATCATTACTAGATTGTTGATGAGGGTCGGGCTGGGTAAACCCAGTCGCAATGCGAAACAGCCCGCCACAGGCTGCTTTGTGGACAGATGGGAACCGCTCTGCACCTTATTTGGCCGTCTTTGATGGATTAATAGCGGTCGAAGCAATCGAACTCAGGGTAATATTTTTTTCGTGTCGATCCACTTATATATCCACAGGTGGTCTTGGCGCATCCTCCAGCGTCGCTCTGGCCTCCCTCTCGGGGGCCCTCTCATCAACGGACGTATCCCTGTTGCCGGATATTCTATTTTCAAAGAGCAAGTGAGAATAACTTCCTTCTCACTTGTATAGGGGAAGAAGTAGGCGTTTTTATAACCCTCCAAACTTATTTTTCTAAAACTTTTTTGAGATATCTTAGAATACGAACCTTTCGTTTATGTACTGCAGGCTGTGAAATACCCAATTTTTTTGAATATTCAACTTCACCCTGACCCTCAAAAAATATGCCCTGCACCAGTGCCTGATCTGCGACAGACAGGGTCGAGATTGCATGGTACAGGGTCTTTTTTTCCAATGGTTTGAGAATAATATTTTCTGGGGTATTTACAGCATCGATAAACTCGTGGAAATTTTCATATCCACAGTCCTGAGCTCCGATCAAGGAGCTCAGCTGAATTTCGTGGGCGAAAAAACTATCATTGTTGTCTCTGATATTCCAGTTTGTCCTGTTATATGTGCGATAAACCTCCGCAGATACAGTGACTTCTTCATATTTCTGCGTACAAGTATTAAAAACTATAAGGATATACTCGGAATTGGCATCCATTTGCCTTCCCTCCTGATTTCAAAATTTTGATGAAAAATCAAAATCTTGAAATCAGGGGTACTTAGCTATATAAGCCTCCCAGCCCACGCCGGCCCTCCTGGTACCGGGCAGAAAAAGACCGGAGGCACATTCCTGTACCCCCGGTTATTTCCTGCCGCCATATTGCGGCAGGAACAAAGAGGCCCCAGATGCTTTTCAGCGTCTGGAGCCTCTAATGACTTGACCTATTCATTTTTGTGCATACCTGCCACTGTACCGAGTATAGCAGGAGCAAAGTCGGAAGGGAGTAGGGATTGGGTCGGTTTTTCATCGGGAATTAGTCGGGAAATCGTCGGGGCACTTCCATTTCTTCCTGAAGTTCTGGAACTGCGTATCCAAAAAGGCAGACAGAAAACAGGAAAAGAGCCTCTCGTTTGCGATCATAGAAGACGCTTCGCTCTATATTTAACTCATCCAGCAGTTCTTTCTCTGTGCTATTGAAGCGGTGAATAAACTGCTTGACCAGTATCTCATAATAAAGCTCGCCACGATCCGGATATCGTTTCAGGCGAAGTAGAGCTCTATCAATCACATCGACCAACATGCGGCTCTCCATTACGCAGCAGACCTTCTCCTCAAATTCTTGGAGGTCAATATCTGGGGCGAAGTTTTCCAGATAGCAGAGGCCAGCGTCGGCATCCCGATTTCCAAGCTCCCATGCGTATTCGTGTAGCTCCTCAGCTCGCTCACTGAGAACCCATACCACATCTCGGTATATTTTCAAGATCAGCTTTACCCGATGGTACGCCAGTTGACTGTCAAATCCAAGGGAGGCCATCTGTTTCTTGCACTTCTGGACAGTGACGCTCTCTCTCCTCATGCTATCTCCTCCTTTCATGTTCGCTGGAGTGCGAACAAAACGCATAGCATCAAACTATATTACTTTTAGGGGTGGAGGCCCTCTTGCAACAGAGGGCCGGACCATACGTGCTTACAGCAAATTATGAGACTCCAGTCGAATTTGTATAGCCTGCTTGGAAACTTGGAAGATCTGAGCCATCTCCGCAATTAGCTGTTCCTCGCTTTTTCCTGGGCATAGACGGTAAAAGCACTTTTTGATTTGAGGGATAGGCATTAAGAGTGCCGTTGCCAATGCATCAGCTTGTCGCTCAATCAGGCCATGGCTTTCATCTGAGGATGTTTTCCCTTCATAGGCTGCTACATCTCCAGTTCCAGAGTACAATTTCTGATGGAGAACCCAGTGACCAAGTTCATGGGCGCAAGTAAATCGCATTCTACCAAGAAGCCTGTCCGCACAGAGCCGATCATCCACTAAAATAGTTCCTGCTTTAACAGCAATCAAACGATATCGTTTCTCTGCTTGGTCATACAAAATGGCGGCTCCATCATCAAAAATCGTTTCTCCAAGAACGCTTCCGTTTTTTCGAAGGGAATGGTACTCCAGAATCAAATTAAACTTCGTTTCAATGATTGTCTCGATTGGAATCGCTTGGGGAGGGCCTTCCAGCAAGGCGCGATCATACTCCTGTAGGATCTTCCGCCCGATGGTTTCAATTGCCTCCAATCGGTACTTCGGAACATACAAGGAAATCCCCCTCCTTAACTTTGGCGGTTTATCAGCATTTCCATAAATGCTGCCCATTCCTCATCTGTAGCATCTACTTCTTTCGCAACTCTCAGGGCTGCCCGAACTATATCGTGCTTTCGGATATAATCTGGCAGATCCGCTGGGACAGTCTGCCTGGAATCTGCGGCTAAATCCAGAAGCATTTCATGTTCCTCTTTGCTCAATTCAAGAAAAGAGGATATGCGCTCTACAAATTTCCCCTCTGGAGCCGGGCGACGCCCCTGTTCGATATCGCAGAGGTACCCATAGGCAATTCCAAGATGCTTGGCAGTATCACGGAGATTCAGTCTGGACTCTTTTCGTCTTGTACTGATAAAAGCCCCAAAGGTCATATTGCTTTCCCCCTTTGTGGTTGGTTCGCTTGGATGCGAACATCTTATCTATATTATAATTAGAACAAATGTTCTACACAAGGGATAAAAAAAGTAGAGGGGTAAGGTGTTAAAAATATATAACACCTCACCCCTCTGTTATAGGAATTCATGAGCAACCCGCGCCATCTCCTCCACACATTCCTGTGGAGCAATGATCTTGATTCCTCCCATGAATTTAAATACCCAACCATAAAAGGTTCCGCTTGGGTTCACCTCGACTTTGGTCATAAAATGGTTGCTATCGTATGGATATGTTGCCGCTGTTTCTCCATAATAATCCACAATGGTCTTCATAAAGCGATTCTCGCAGAGAAGTTCGACACAGACTGTGTGATCGGCTGCAAACATATCAATCATCTTATTGCTGTAGTCAGCCACATCGAAATCAGGCTGAGGGATGTATGTGGATTCCAGAATTTCTACTCCGGCCAGACGATCTACACGGAAGTGCGCCATTCCATGATGCTTATGGGAATATCCAATCAGGTAGTAGTGATCGTTTTTCCATTCCAGAGCGTAGGGGTCCAGCTTATAGAAATAGCCATCATGTTTGAGAATCCGCTCTTTTTGGGGGGTGTACTCATAATACTGAAATTGGATTTGATGACTCTCCAATATGGCATTTTGGATACCGTCGATGATGTAATAGACCTTTTCGTTATGTGGCTTAATTCGGCTTGAAATCGCAGCCAGACGCTGGAGCTTTTCGGCCTCTGACTCACTGGTCAGCCGACAGAGCTTTTGAATAAGCTCGTTCGTTTTATCTGCTGATATTACCTTGGAGGATGCAACCGCATCTGTGAGCATCTTTAATTCAGGGTATTCAAACAGCCGTGCGCCAATAAAATACTGGTTCTGAGTGCTTTTAATCACCACCACATCGATCCCAGATGCAATGAGGTCTTGAAGATCTCCATACACCGTTTGTCGCACCGCATGGATGCCCTTTCCTTTAAGGTAATCCAACATGTCAGCAATGGTGGCAGGATGTTCTTCATCTGTTCTCAGATAAAGGTATCTCAGCAACACTAAAACTCTAATGCTATTTTGTTTTTGCATAGCTATGTCCTCCAGTTATTGAAGCACACTACTGTTCTGACCTTTGGCGATGCACAACCCAATATTGATAATCACAACAGTATCATATCACACAATAGGCTTACACTCACATTTTACCGCTGCCCCGCAGCATATTCTCCCATATTGATGTCCAGCACCCCTCTGGGTGGCTGGATCAGGGCGTCCTCATACTGGCACTTCCACTGGAACTCCTGGCTCATCTGTCCGTTCTCCACACCATCTACGGTTTCCCCATCCTGAATGGGGTTGTCATTGGCCAGAATATAGGACGCCACATTGTAGGCGTGGTTTACCACCCAGTTGGGGTCCATGCCGTGGAAGTGGTACTGGAGATCCGGCAGAAACAGGGTGCTCATGCCCACTGTGTCGATAAGCATATCCTCAGTGCCCTCAATGTTGAAGAATCGGACATTGACGCCAAAGCGGATGAACCGATCCGGGCCCTCAATCTGATGGGAGCGCACATCCTCCGCCAGAAACAGTTTGCCGCAGTTCTGGAAATAGAACGCCTCACAGGTGGGATACAGTTCCGCCAGAGCCTCCACGAAGTCGGCATCCAGGTTGGCCCGCTCCAGCGCCGGAAGCGCCGCAGCCAGCATATCGGTGGCCACCACCTGGTACCGGCACTCCCGGAAGATCCGCTCTCGGTCCTCCTGGCAGTCCCACATCTGGCTCATCAGGAAGGCGTCAAAGCCTTTGCCCTTGAACTTGTCGCATTTCATCACCATCAGCTGCACCGGGCATTTGCCGTCCTGAAATTCCGCGATATGATCCAGGGCGGCAAAGCCGACCATCTTTTTATCACGGCAGAAACACTCTACAGCACCGATGTGCTTTTCCATCACAGCGGTCATCTCATCCCTGTCCGGCATGTCCACCGGCTCTTTGAACAGCATCTGAATGAGATAGGGGCCGCCGGGCTGAGGGCCTTTTTTGTCATCCAGGTTCTGCTGGAACACTTTATTGCTCATTTACTTTCCTCCTTCTTCTCCGGGAACAGCTTCCACCGGAACTCCAGTTCTTTCTGGACAAACTCTTTCGGCAGGCCCCGGGGATTGGCGATGAGATACCATACCCGAAAGGTGCGCTTCTTCGGATCTGCTTCCTGCCGATAGAGCTGATAGCCCGCCTCATCCTCCTGTGTCCACTGTCCTGTCTGCCGCTTGGCCTGCACAAAGGGTTCCACCACCTGGTCCAGTTCCTCTCTGGTGCGGCTTGAGGCCCAGGCTTGTTCCACATCATTGGCGTGGGAGAGATGGAACAACATCGAGCCCATCCCGTTCTTTGCTTTATGCTCCGGCGTTCCGCGCAATTCCACCTGACGTCGGTACTCCTCCAGCTGTTCCGCTGTTCCATACCGTTCCACCATCGGTTCCCGCACATAGATGTACCAGCTGTAATCCTCTGGCTGGGTAAAGGGGGCACAGACCGTCTGGAGCGCCGCTGTCGGGTCTACTTCAAAGCAGTCGATAAAATCGAGGTAGTTGGCTTTGATCAGGGGCAGGAAGGTGTCCAGCAGCCCGGTGTCCAGCAGCAGATCCTCTGTCAGCATCCGAAAGAATGAACCGCCTGTTGTCGGTTCTATTATGAAAGAGTAGAGCCGATCATCTCCCTGCTTTATGATACAGGTGAAGCCCACCTCCACATTTCCATGGCCGATTTCGTAGTCTATGTAGTTGTAGCGGCTCCGGTCAAACCAGATCTGATAGGTCAGCCCGTTTTTCGTTTTCTTTTTGAAGTCGCCTTTTTTCAGCCGCTTCCAGCCCTTTTCCTCCAGGCCCAGGCCGTTCCACAGGTAGTCCAAAAGCTCCTGAAATATATCTGCCGGGCGTTTTTGTTCCATAGTCTCCACCTCCTTGCAAAAACTTTTTCTGGGATTCAGCCGTCATTTGCAAATCAAATATGGAGCAGGGAAACAGAGGCACAAACCATCTCATTCACGATTCATTTTCTGCCGTCACGGGTCGGACTTATTTTGCTCCATTGCTTGGGCGATCTGTTTCATAGCCATGTCGATATAGAGATACACCCCATCACGATCACAGTGGAACAGGTTGGAGTAACATGTGCTTTCGTTCGGGTGAAGGGGATTCGGTTCCACTACTTCGGTGGCTTCCAGCAGACCAGTACCCAATTCAGCCGCAGCAGTAAGAGCCTTTTTCAGAACAGCAAACTGCCCATCGCTCCAATGTTTCTCCAGATCTTCCAGTACCTTTGGTTCCTGCTCCAGATCCCGGAGAATCTGCAAAACCTGATTTGGAGACAGGTACACGCCGGAGCAGTAGTTTTCAATGATCTGGTTCTTTGCCGGGTTGGGTAAGGCAGTGGGCACCACCTGCGCCCAGGGGGTGAAGTACCGGGCATATTCCGGCTTTTCCTCCATCAGGAAGGAGAAACTGCTCCCTCTGGTATAATAGTAGTCCCGGAAAAATCCCTGGACCACCGCAATATAAAAACCATGGCTTTTATCAAACAGCTCGTCCGGTTCTGTCTCTGCCCCAACCCGCAGGGTGTCCAGATACTTTTCTGCATAGAAATCCTCGATTCCATGCTGCGCGGCAAGGGCCAGAACCTTTTCTTCCTGTCCCTGCTGTATCCAGGTTAGGGGAGTAAAATACAATTCCTGTATTTCGTCTGGCGAGATCGGGTGAAAACTTACATCGTATCCCATAAAAGTCCTCCTTAGTAATCAAGCAAGATGGGCACCTGCTGTTCCTCGGCAAACCGCATGGCCCGCCAGAACATGGAGAAGGCGAACTTGGCCAGGGATTGGGTCTCATACTGGGTGTGTTCCGGGATGTCCCCCTTGCTGTACTGTCCGTCCGGGCCTACGGTCCCGTCTACCGGGTACCCTTCCGTATCCGCCCAACCAAGGATGGTATCCTCAGCGGCCTGCCATGCCAGCTGGTTCAGCTTCTCCAGTTCCTTCCGCAGTCCGCCCAGTGTGGCGATCATCGCCCGATCATCAGTGGGAAGAGGCGCTTGAAAGAAGAAGGCATCAGCCAGAGGCAGCCACCAGGTAGCCCCACGGAACAGGGACCACACCCGCTCCTCGTCCGATGCAAGACGGGCGACCAGGGGATGCTCCCCGAAGTTCCAGTCCTTCTCCACAGTGGAAGGCACCGGCTCATTGTATGTATGGCAGGCAGCCACCAGCAGCATAGCGCCGAAGGCATCCCAATCCGGCTTGTCGGTGTAATAGGGCTTCTCATTATTTTCCGGCCAGGGGGTGTAGGGGGGCTGGCCCGGTTGAGAAATGGCGCTCAAGATCTGATCCCGCCAGTTCTCCACTGCCGCCTGGACCTCAGCCGGGGACATTTCTTCCTCGTTATCAGCAGTTTCTCCATCCGGCGTGATTTTTTGAAAGCCCCATCCATTTTCTTCCGCCCACTGCTGAACAACAGTTTTCCAGTTGTGAGAATAGTACCGTGTCAGTGTTCCGGCGTAGATGTCAAGTCCCATCGTGATGCCTCCTTTTCTGCTTGATCAAAGCCGTTCCAGGGTACAGTCGTGCCCGGAATGGTCTGTATCCAAAATGATTTCCACAATGGTGTCCATATTCTCTTTTCCGAGATTACGGACGCTTTTTTCATAGGCCAACCACTGGATGTGGATGGGCTGTCCATACTCATGCCGCCCAAAACCGCCCCGGAGAATATCGTTGAAAGCGTTCAGGTTCCGACCGGTCTTCCAGTCCAAACCGAAGGTAAACACCCGCTCCACCTCGTCATAAAAACCGGCCATGCTGGAAAAGCGGCGGCCGTCGATGGTAAACATCTCTCTCATGTCCATATAAACGGCTCCTTTAAGTGGTATTTCTCCATAATTTTCTTTTCCAAAGATTCGTAGGCATCCATATCCTCTGGCTGCGCTGGAATACCCTTTTCCCACCAGTAACCGTTCCCATAGTAGAAAAACATAGCCCAGTAATAAGGCAGGTCATGGCTGAATACCGCCACTCCCATGACATTGGACACTGGCGCTGCCAGCGGTGAGCGTTCCACTGTCTGGGAGGCTTCCTCATAAGAAATCCCCACCAGTTCCACCAGCAGGTGCTTCACCAATTCGCAGAAGCTGTACTGGTTGAATATGACCTGACCATCCTCATCTTTGAACACAAGTCCATCTCTCACCATGCCATTTCTTTCCGTTTTTTAATCCTCATCCCCGGCCTTAAAGTTGTAGATGGGGCGGATGATCCTCCTCACCTCCGCCGTGGGGCCGATGTTGTCCAGAATATCCTGCATCCCCTTATAGGCCATAGGGCACTCATCCAGGGTGGCCTTGCTCACCGAGGTGGTGTAGACCTCTGCCATCTGCTTTTTGAATTCAGACACCGTGAAGGACTGTTTGGCATCCGCCCGGCTCATCAGGCGGCCGGCGCCGTGGGGAGCAGAACAGTTCCAGTCCTCATTGCCCTTGCCCACACAGAGCAGGCTCCCGTCCCGCATATTGATGGGGATGAGCAGCTGCTCGCCCTCCTTGGCGGACACAGCCCCTTTCCGCAGGATCATGGCGTCGGTATCGATATAGTTGTGGATGGTGGTGAATTGCTCCTCCACATGGAGCTTCATGCCTTTGACGATCTCGTCCATCATAGCTTGCCGGTTGAGCATGGCGAAGTGCTGGACGATCTTCATGTCGTGGATATACTGCTCAAACAGTTCTCCGGAGACATAAGCGAGAGCCTTGGGGATACTGGTCTGTTTGAGGTTTTTCAGCTTCTTCAGTTCTTTCTGGATTTCCTTCTCCCGACCCTCCGCCTTCATCTGAGCCACCATGGCCTGCAGGGAGGCATCGTCGGTACGGTTGAGCACCTTGTAGCCCGCCTCCTGATAGTAGCCGGCCACCTCCACGCCCAGATGACGGCTGCCAGAGTGGACCACAATATAGAGATTCCCTTCGTCGTCCTTGTCCACCTCAATGAAGTGGTTCCCGCCACCCAGAGTGCCGATGCTTTTTTCTGCCCGGAGGAGATCCACATGGCGGGCGCAGCACAGTTCGCTCAGGTCGATCTCATCGAGATAGCGGTGGGCCTTATCCCGTATGGAGAAGCCGGAGGGGATCTTCTCATAGATCAGCTTGTCCAACTTCTGAAGCTCCAGCCGTCCCTCACGGATGCGGGTGGTTTCCATGCCGCACCCAATGTCCACACCCACCAGATTGGGTACCACCTTGTCAGTGATAGTCATGGTGGTGCCGATGGTGCAGCCCGCCCCGGCGTGGATGTCGGGCATGAGCCGGATACGGCTGCCCGCCGTAAATTCTTGGTTGCACAGTTCCTGAACCTGTGCGATGGAGGCACTGTCCACCACATCGGTGAAGATCTTGGCCTCATTGTATTTTCCTTTAATTTCGATCATTACTTCCTCGCAATATTCTATGGGGCATGGCTCTGTCAAGTCATTTCATACAGCAGGGCCGCGTCGTCCTGCACCAGCTCCAGATGGGAGCGCAGCGTTTCAAGTCCGCTTTGTACCGCCTCGGTGGGCAGATCCCAGTCTGGGGCAATTTCAGCGGCCAGCTTCGGGAGGTCCTGCTCCCGAAGGGCTGCCAACACATTAGACGCCAGCTCTCCCTCCAGCAAAGCGCAGTCCAAGGTGTCCTCCGTC